>Ga0209698_10006795_pt1 | contig 12107 bp, 6 predicted proteins | sample LitLauG_LLR_2012_FD_187203 | JGI IMG/M metagenome (GOLD analysis project Ga0209698, IMG submission 187203) | Freshwater sediment microbial communities from Pennsylvania, USA - Little Laurel Run_MetaG_LLR_2012 (SPAdes) (version 2) | ecosystem: Environmental > Aquatic > Freshwater > Creek >...
GACCATCACACCCCGAGCGCCGCCCCCCGAGAGCGGTTTGATGAGCGCGGTCGGCAGCGCGTCCACCCAGCGCGTGTCGAGGTTCCAGTGCGCAACCAGCGACTTGATCGCGCTCAGAAAAGCGTCCAGCGCCCCGCTCGCGCGCAGCGCTCCGACTGCCACGAGGATCGCGACCAGAAACGGAACGATGCCGATCGCGACGGTGAATCCTTCCTTCGCGCCCTGGACGAAGACCTCGTACATCGGGACGCGGCGCCACGCACCGGCAATCAGGAACGACGCAATCAGGCCGACGAGGATCACGTTCGCGAACAGCGCGGATTGCGTGGCGACCGCATCGGTGGAGAGCCGCGAGAAATACCAGACCAACCCTGCGACGGTCAGCGTCAGCGAGCCGAGCCAGGCGAGCACGACTCCGCTCCAGAGCCTGAGCCGCTGAACCGAGGCGACGATCAGGAGCCCCGAGAGATCGGCAATGAACGTGGCGATCAGGATCGGAATGAACACGTCCGCAGGGTTGTGGGCGCCGAGCTGCGCGCGAAACGTCAGGATCGAGATCGGGACCAGCGTCACCGACGAAGCGTTCATCACCATGAAGAGGATCATGTCGTTGCTCGCCGTGTCGGGCTCGGGGTTCAGGCTCTGGAGCTCCTTCATGGCCTTGAGTCCGAGCGGCGTCGCGGCGTTGTCGAGTCCCAGCATGTTCGCGGAGCGGTTCATGACGATCGCGCCGATCGCGGGATGACCGGCCGGAATCGTGGGGAAGAGGCGGCGGAAGAGCGGGCCGACTACGCGGGCGATGAAGCCGGTGACGTCCGCCTGCTCGGCGATCCGCATGAGCCCGAGCCAGAGGCTCATCACACCGGTCAGGCCGATTGCGAGCTCGAAGCCGCTCTTCGACGAATCGAAGAGCGAGGCGACCACGGCCTGGAGGACGTCCGGCTTCCCGCCGAACAGCGCCTGCCAGAGCGACACTGCGAAGGCGATGAGGAACAGGGCTGCCCAAATCCAGTTGAGCACGGTGCGCAGAATGCGGGTCGGCCCCCGGCAGCGTCAAGGGTTCGCTGCGACATGTAGCGAGTTTGTCGCGGGGCCGCCGAGGTATTTGACCACGATCGCTGGGGGTGCGCACAAGATGTAACCCGGCGCTCGATTCGGCCCACTGACTTTCACCCGGTCGCGAGCGGACACGAGCGGACTATTGGGGCCATTGAAGGGCTAGCCAGAGGGTAGCCGTCCGGTGGTGCGCAGGCGACCTCACCTGCAGTAGATTGCCGGGATGCCGCTCACTCGCGGAACTCGTCTGGGCCCGTACGTGATCGTCGAGCTGCTCGGCGCAGGCGGTATGGGCGAGGTCTATCGCGCAAAGGATTCCCGGCTGGGCCGCGAGGTCGCGATCAAGATCCTCAACGATCGCATGGTGTCCTCGCCCGGATACCGCGAGCGGTTCGCGCACGAGGCGCGCGCCGTCTCAGCGGTCGAGGATCCGCACATCTGTGCGCTGTACGACGTTGGGTCGGACGGCGGCGTCGACTACTTGGTCATGCAGTACATCGATGGCGATACACTCGGCCAGCGGATTGCCCGAGGCCCGATCCCCGTACCGGAAGCGATTGCGATCGGCCGCCAGGTCACCGCTGGGCTCGAAGCCGCTCACGAACGCGGCATCCTTCACCGCGACCTAAAGCCATCCAACATCAAGCTCGCTCCGGATGGTACTGCAAAGATCCTCGACTTCGGCCTGGCCAAGGCCGTGGAGGTCGCGGCCCCGGCGGGCGGCGCCTCGGCGGCGACCACGGCCGTAGCCCCCCTCACAGAGAGGGGGGAGATCGTCGGCACAATCGGCTACATGAGCCCGGAGCAGGCGCTGGGACGCGCCGTCGACCGGCGAGCGGACATTTGGGCGTTCGGCTGCGTGCTGTTCGAGATGCTGACCGGCAAGCGGGCGTTCGACGGCGAGAACGCCAGCCAAGTCCTCGCCAGGCGGAGACGGGAGGTTTGGGCCGAATCCGTTGTCGGCCTCATGGCCGCTGCTTTTGCAACGGCGCTCTTCTTCGCCGCGCCAGTCCGTGCGCAAGAGCAGCCGGCGGCCCCGCCGCCCCGGCAGCTGAGCCTCGAAAACAAGCCCTGGACGGGCGACTTCGACGCGATGCTCGAGCGGCGCATCATTCGCGTGCTCGTGCCGTACAGCCGCACTCTGTACTTCGTGGACAAGGGGCGCGAGCGCGGACTGACTGCCGACCTTGCGCGCGACTTCGAGCAGTACCTCAACACGAAATACGCCAAGAAGCTCGGCAAGCGGCCGGTGACGGTGCTGCTGATTCCCACCACGCGCGACAAGCTGCTGTCCGGAGTGGTGGACGGTCTTGGCGACGTTGCCGCCGGAAACCTCACGGCGACCGATGAGCGGAAGAAGATCGTCGATTTTGTCACGCCCGCGAATCACACACCGACGCGGGAGGTGCTGGTCACAGGTCCCAGCTCGCCGCAAGTCGCGACCCTCGCCGATCTATCGGGCAAGACCGTGGACGTACGGGCGGCAACCAGCTACTACGAGAGCGTGCAGGCGCTGAATCAAAGCCTCCGGGCCTCGGGCAAGCCTCCTGTAAACGTCGTGGACCTGCCGGCCCCGCTCGAGGACGAGGATGTGCTCGAGATGCTGAACGCGGGGTTGGTGAGCTTGGCAGTCGTGGATGACTGGAAGGCCGACATGTGGGCGCAGGTCCTGCCGAAGATCAAGGTTCGTGACGATGTGGCCCTGCGCACGGAAGCGTTCCCAGGCTGGGCAGTGCGCAAAGGTAGTCCCCAGCTCGTGACCGTGGCCACCGCCTTCTACCAGCACGCCACCAAGCTGCACAGTCGCGAGGCGCGTCTCGCGCAGTATTACCGGCGCATCAAGCAGATCAACAACAATGCCCAGGGGCCGGCTTGGAAGCGATTCGAGGCCACGATCAAGCTGTTCGAGGAGTACGGGGAGAAGTACCACTTCGATCCGCTCATGCTGGCGGCGCAGGGGTACCAGGAGTCGCGGCTGCGGCAGGAGGCGCGCAGCCATATGGGGGCGATCGGTGTGATGCAGATCATGCCGGCGACCGGGCAGGAGCTCGCGGTGGGAGACATCACGCACCTCGAGCCCAACATCCATGCCGGTGCCAAGTACATGAATCGCCTGATGACCCGCTATTTCTCGGACGCCAACTTCGACGAAGCCAATCGCACGCTGTTCGGCTTTGCGTGCTACAACGCGGGTCCCGGAAACATCTCCCGGATGAGGAAGATCGCGATCCAACGCGGACTCGACGGCGACCTGTGGTTCAACAATGTCGAGATCGTCGTGGCCCAGAAGATCGGGATCGAGACCACCACCTACGTGCGCAACATCTACAAGTACTACGTCGCTTACAAGCTCGTGGAGGCGGCGCAGGAGGCCGCGAGCAAGGCGAAGGCAGATGTAGGGCGGAGCCGGCCGTAGCTGCCGAGCTATCGTGGGAGGTAGTGCGCGGAAGCTGACACGAGACCTGGCGGACCGCGGGTTCGCGTGGTTCTCACGCCCAGCGCGAGAGTGTCTTGTGGAACCTCAACTGATAGCCCACAGTGCCCGGATCGTGGCCCCGTAGCTCAGACGGATAGAGCAGCGGTTTCCTAACTGAATCGAACGCGCAAAGGCAGTTTTCGCGCAGACACTTCTAAGTCACTGGAACACACGCCAATCGAAAGCCGCCGTGGAGGATGTGCTCCGCGGCGGCTTCGAGTTTGTCGAGGCAGGAGAGGACACGAAGGGACACGTTGGGACTCGGAAGAGGTAGCCAAGAGGTAGCCAAAGGATCGAACGCCCTGAGGGATTGAAGCCCGGAGCTCTGAGGGCTACGCTTGCCGGCAGCGATCACAAATCAAACGAATTTTCGTAACCGGCGAACTCGCTCGAGGAGGTCGGCCTATGGGTTGCGTGTGGAGTTGGTTCAGTCGCTCCGTGATCCTACTTGCCGTGCTGGAAATGCCCGCGATCTCGATGGGTCCGGCGGGCCTCCGCCTCCCTGTAGAGTGTGGAGTGGCCGAGGCACGTGGCAGCGGAGCCGCCGTCCACGTTCGAGGCTACTACCGCAAAGATGGCACCTACGTACAGCCCTACGTGCGGTCTGCGCCCGATGGGAACTTCTACAATAATTGGAGCACGAAGGGAATCGTCAACCCATATACCGGGCAGCCCGGCACCCGTGTGACTCCGCCTCGGCCAAGTCTGAGCTCGATCTCGCACCCTCTCGACGACTCCTCCAACCCACGGAACTCTGCCGAATACCTCCGCTCTTCCGGACCCGACCTTTTTGATTCGCGCTCGGTGACGGCTCGCAGACCTGACGGCCGGGCCTTGGTCATTTCCCTTCAGCAAGCGCTGCAATTGGCCAACGAAAACCCAGGCCCTATAGATGGCGTGCTTGGGGTCCGCACCGCGCGGGCGTTCGCGTCTTTTGCCCGCGCGAACGGAACGGAAGATCTGCCCGTCGAGGCCACGCTCGCGAAGCTTTCAGAATACTTGAGCTCAACCCAAGTCACGCGCCCATCTGACACTGAGGGCAGTGGCGAGCCTTTGCCGGCTGACGACGTCCCCCCGCCTGCCCTTGGCCCGCGCGCCGGGGGTGTCGACTTTGGCTCGACGGCGCTCGACGTTTCCGCTGCCCTTGGTGATCCCCCGCGGGTCGTTCGGCTAAAGGAAGAGACCGAGTGGCGGTACGACAACTCGACAGTGACATTTCGCGGCGGGAGAGTGGTCAGCTGGGTTGGCGCCGACGGACTGTCCTTGCTCGCCCCTGAGTCAGCCGCCCATGCCGTGACAATGCCAATCCCCGATGTGAACGAAAGCTCTCTTCCTGCCCCTGCGCCCTTCGCCGTGGGATCGACGGCAGTCAGCGTCCTCGCGGCTCAAGGATGGCCCGACCGTGTGACGCATGGTGACGGCGTGATCTTTTGGTGGTACGGACAATCGCGGGTCGCGTTCGGCGAGGCTCGAGTCGTCTCTTGGCAACAGGTCAACGTCCCGCTCAACTCGAGATAGGCGTCAAGGGGCGGAGTGAAGGCCAGTCCGACTTGCTGGACTGACTTGTCAAGGAGGCGAACCCGGTGCTGAAGCTTCTCAAATGCGCACGATTCTTGGCCCTGCTCTGTCTTCTCGTGTTGCCTGTTTCAGAACCGATTCAGGGAGCTGTAGCGAGCCATCAACCGGCCGAGAAAACTGACTGCGTCGTCTACGTAACCCGCACAGGGCATCGCTACCACAAAGCCGGATGTCGCTATCTGCGGTACAGCTCGATACGAATGACGAGGACCGAAGCGCTAAAGCTCGGCCTGACGCCATGTCATGTTTGTGGAGGTAGCGACTGCGAACGCTAGTCCCAGAATCATTGTCTCGAGCCGGGTCGAGCCTGGCGTCGCGACCTACACCGGCGTCGGGGAGGCGGGCCGAGGCATGACCGACATGGATTCAATACGAAGCACGCCTCGCACATGCTCGCGGGGACAAAGCCTCAAGACAAGAAGACGCGCTGCCGCTGGAACGGTCGTTGCCCTCCTCTTGTGCCCGATGTTCTACGGCTGCGGTTCGAGCGAGGCAACGCATCAGAGCGACACTGGATCGGAATCGCACGAGGGATCCACTCCCGGGTCCCCGGGAGACGAAGCAGCAGCCTTTCTTGCCAAGTACCCTGGGCCAGATTTGGACGACAACACGGCGTACGACAACCCCCGACCCCCGTTGGTTACGCGATGGCTCGTCTATCGAAGAGTAAATCTTGAAGTCCTTTTTCTGGCTGGCGGGCAAGTAGGCGATCCCCCGCCGTACTCGGCCTGGAGGCTAATCGCGGTCGAGGACAGCCGCACAAAGAGCCAACTCTCAGCGGAGGCAATCAGAGACAGACTGGCAAGATTGACCGGCTCCACGCCAGACAAGTAAGTAGGTGGAGGGACGGGCCGTGTGTTCTCAACCAATTCACCAGGATGTCTTCTGGCTGAGCAAAGGCGATCCACGTTTCCACTCTACGCCGTTTATGGAAGCTCGGTGAACTCTCTGAAACCGCCCAGCTCCTTTAGACAGAAACTCGGCAATATTCCGGTAGAACTTTCACGCGGTCGAGTCGGACCTGCCCTCCGCGGCAAGGCGGGAGACAGCGCGATTCTCGAAAGCATAACGCGAGCACTCTTGGGCAAGTGCTGAAGGAGCTCGGCAAGAAGACCCGCGATCTCAAGCACGCGGCCGAATCATTCGCCCAAGGCGCTGGCCTAGCCCATTGACGCGGCGCGGGTGCGTCGCGCTCTCGTCAAGCTCATGGCATCCACGGGGATCGTCTCTCCCGACGTTTCGGTTAAGGAGGACAGCTGGCGTGGACTACCGCGAAGCAGAATCACAACTGGCGCCGCTAGAGTCGTTCGACGCAGCCGCATTTCTTGCAGGGGGTGACGCGCCGCAGGACCTGTGCGACTTTGTTCTTGCTCTGGCCCTCGTCTACAACGATTACCGCGACGTCCTCCTCGCTCACGTTCTCTTGATGGGGGTCGAGCCGCAGGACACCGTAGCTGCGACGCCGCCGCGGGCTTTGGCGAATGGTTTACGAACCACCCTCTTCAGGGTGCAGGCGGGGGTCGTGCACGAACTGTTTAACGTCATTAACGAATCGGCACATGTCATGGAGGAACCGCTGTTTGACCGGGTCATTCGGACAATGTCCAAGGAAGGGCGCGAAGCTTGGCGGTCATTACTCGATGCGGCCGCCGGCAGGGGAGGCAATGATCCCCTCGCTAGAGCGCTCCTGCTTGTGCGCAACAAGGTTGCATTTCACTACGACGCCCGACAACTCGGCGCGGGCTACGAGCTCGCCTTCGGAGCTCATCACCCGGCTCGCGAGCCAATGTTGTGCCGCGGGAGAAGCCTGCTCGCATCTCGATTTTGTTTCGCCGACGCTGCCGCACAATCGTACCTATTCCAGAAGACCCAGGCCGGCAGCGCTCAGGAGCTGCTGGATGGCGCGAGCGCTCTATCCAAGCAGCTGCATCACGCCCTGTTTGAGATCGCAACTCGGTTCATTCAGGCCCGACGATTCGCCTGGCGTCGCGCTCCAGCCTCGCGTCCGTGAATATCAAGACGAGCAACCGCATTGGCCTTCAAAACGCGGCGATCGACTTGGACACTTCCGCGGGGTCTTTCGAGCCCCCTTTTTGGAACCTCTACCTTGTCCGCCCTACGATTGCGCCGAGGTGCTTTCGAAGACCATCATCAAAGCGCGCACGTCCTGCAATACTGTTTTCGTAGAAGAGAGTCCGAAAACCGGAGATGTCGAATGGAAGGATGGTGCCCTTCTCGGCCAACAGGATGATGGGCTTGTTGACGCCATGCGCGTACCCAACCTCAAAGTAGACATTTTGATTTAACGGCGTGACATCAGCAATGACTAGCTGCGATCGCAGGATCTCATCTGCGATGTCCTTGATGATGATGCCTGGGCCGTACATCTCGTCGGCTCGAAACGGCTTGAGGCTGTGATCCTCGCAAGCCTTCTTAATCACGTCGCCATAGATCTCGTTGAAGGGCGAGGAGAATTGCATCACGACAAACGCCTTGGCGCTCTCAGTGTCAATTGTGAGGCTTCTGATGCTTATCTTGGAGTAACCTCCGCAGAATAGGCCCACTTGGCCCCGCGTTGGAAGGGGCTCGCGGAGATGGGTGGCAGCAACATCGACTCCATCTACTGCGAGACGAACGCGAGAACCGAACAATTGGGCCTGCAGGCGGTAGGTGCGGCCCGGGACGAGATTGCTGCGCTCGCCCCCCGCGTCGTCCGTGTCCCAACGCCCTTGATCCCCAGGCACCGGAGACGGCGTCCACCGGCGAATTGCGAACATCGACCAGCCACCGCCCAGCCCACAATTCAACTGAGCCTTAGTCTCAACGTCGTATGTAAGAATGAACTCGCAGAAGGACTCTGGCGTGAAATCGTCAAACGTTACATCCGCCGTGATCGTGCCGTCGCCAGCCGGGCGATCCGAGACATAGATCCCGAGTGATGGAACTGTCTTGGTGGGGGGCTCTGCCCCACCGGCAGTGGCGGGCTGGCCCGCCGCTATCTCACGCGGCTTCCCGTGGAAGATTATCTCGTCGGCGGCCTCCGTGAATTCTCCGATGACCGGCACCCACCGATAGGCCATGAGGCACCCCTTTATTCTGTTTGACCGGCGGTCTCGGCATTGGGCACCGCCGTGAGCCCGACAGGACACTACGACGCAAGAATAGTTGCCCCCGCTCGAGTTGTCTAAGAATGAAGTGTTTGCGGGACTGCGGAGACGCGGGTGCAAGCTGTTGTGCGACCGTCTGCGGAGTTCATTCGAGGCTGACTCCCTTTGTAGACGGCTCTCCAGCTACGTGCCCCGCATACTCTTCAGCCGAGACCCACTCGGCCGCCTTCACCTGGCTGCATCGGTGCCCCCGATCGGCAGCCGACGCCCCTTCCACCAGGCGAAGATCGCAGGATAGACCAGCAGCTCGAGCACGAACGAAGTGACCACGCCGCCCACCATGGGGGCCGCGATGCGCTTCATCACGTCAGCGCCGCTGCCATGTCCCCACATGATCGGCAGCAAGCCGAACAGGATTGCGCACACGGTCATCATCTTGGGGCGGATACGGTGGGCGGCTCCTTCGACGATGGCCTCGGTCAGGTCGCGGCGATCGTTGAGCGCGCCGCGCTTCCGGTGCTCTTCGTGTGCGAGATTGAGATAGAGGAGCATCACTGTTCCGGTCTCGGCGTCGAGCCCCGCGAGCGCGATCATTCCGACCCAGACCGCAACGCTCAGGTTGTAGTGGAGCAGCCATACCAGCCAAACCGCGCCGATCAACGAAAACGGTACAGCGAGCATCACGATCGCGGTCTCGCTCACCGAACGCAGGTTGAAGTAGAGGAGCGCGAAGACGAGCAGCAACGTTACTGGAATGACCAGCGCGAGGCGGGCCTGTGCGCGCTGGTAGTACTTGAACTGCCCTGCCCAGTCGAGCCGGTAGCCTGCCGGGAGCTCCACGCGCTCTGCGACGGCGCGCTGAGCGCTGCGAACAAAGTCCGCCAGGGGGCGATTGGCCACGTCCACCGACACCAAAGCGACTAGTTGTCCATCCTCGTCCTGGATCATGGGCGCGCCGGTGCTGAAGTGGATATCGGCCAATTCGGCGAGGGGGACCTGAGCGCCAGACGGCGTCGGGACGAGCACGCGCTTGAGCGCGTCGGCGTCGTCGCGCAGTTCACGGGCGTAGCGGACGCTGACGTTATAGCGCTCTCGCCCTTCGACCGTCTGCGTAACGGACATTCCGCCGATGGCAGATTCGATGACATCCTGGACATCTCCGACGGTGAGTCCGTAGCGTGCAATCTGATCGCGGCGAACGTCGAAATCGAGGAAGTAACCGCCGGTGACCCGCTCAGCGAAGGCACTTCGAGTCCCAGGCACATCCTTCAGGGCGTTCTCCACCGCCACCGCAACGCTTTCGATGCCGGCAAGGCTGGGCCCGAATACCTTGACCCCAACCGCGCTACGCACTCCTGTCGCGAGCATCTCGTTGCGGGTCTGGATCGGCATCCACCAGATGTTGGGCATGCCGGGGAAGTGCATGCGCCTATCCATGTCCGCGATCAGCTTTTCCCACGTCATGCCCTTACGCCACTGGCTCTCCGGCTTGAGCGACACGACGGTTTCCACCATGGAGAGTGGCGCCGGATCGGTGGCCGTCTTGGCCCGGCCGATCTTGCCGAAGACCGTCCCGACCTCGGGGACGCCGCGGAGACGGCGATCCATCTGCTGGAGCACCGAGCTCGCTTCCGTGTCGGACATCCCGGGCGGCGCCGTCGGCATGTAGAGCAGCGTGCCCTCGTTCAAGGGCGGCATGAACTCGCTGCCGAGGCGCAAGAACACGGGAATGGTCGAAAGCAGCAGCAACACTGCACCGAAGACCACCCAGCGGCGGCGGCGAACCGCGAAGCGCACGATCGGTGCGTACGCGTGGACCAGCAAGCGCGAGATCGGATGCTCGCTCTCGGCGCGGATGCGGCCGCGAATGAACCATGCCGCCAACGCCGGCGTCAGGGTGACGGCCAGCAGCGCCGCGAACGCCATCGAGAAGGTCTTGGTGAAGGCCAGCGGTTTGAAGAGGCGTCCTTCCGTGGCCTCGAGCGTGAAGATCGGCAGGAACGAGACCGTGATGACCAACAGCGCAAGGAATATCGGCCGACCCACCTCTTTCAAGGCGTGGACGATCGCGTCGTCACGTGAGCCTTGTCGCCCACCGACCTCCCACGCCTCCAGCTTCTTATGAACGTTTTCGACCATGATGATCGAGGCATCGACCATTGCCCCGATGGCCACTGCGATCCCTCCGAGGGACATGATGTTCGCTGTGAGCCCCATCTGCGCCATCGGAATGAAGGCCAGCACGACCGCGATCGGGAGCGTGAGGATGGGGATGAGCGCACTTCGGAAGTGGAACAGGAATAGGATGATGACCGCGCTCACGATCAGCATTTCTTGGAGTAGTTCGTGCCAGAGCGTGTGCACGGCGCGGCGGATCAACTCAGAGCGGTCGTAAGTGACGACCACGCGCACTCCTGGCGGGAGCGAAGCTTGTACCTCACGAAGCCGGCGCTTCACCCCGTCGATGACGTTGAGCGCGTTCTGTCGCTGACGCATGATGACGACGCCGCCAACGACCTCGCCCTCGCCGTTGAGCTCGGTCAGTCCACGGCGCTGTTCGGGACCAAGGTGCACCTGCCCCAGATCGCGGAGCGTCACAGGTGTGCCGTCGGCGCTGACTTTGACCGCGATGCCCTCGAGATCCGCGACGCTCTTGATGTAGCCCCTCCCGCGCACCGCGTGTTCGTGCTCGGCGACTTCGATCACGCCGCCTCCCACGTCGTTGTTCGAGCGCCGGATCGCTTCGGCGACCGTCCCAATCGGGACGTTGTAGGCCAGCAAGCGGTCGGGATCGAGGTCGACCTGATACTGGCGGACGAAGCCGCCGACCGAGGCCACCTCGGCCACGCCGTCGACGCCCTGCAGCCAGTAGCGCAGTGTCCAGTCCTGGAAGGATCGCAGCTGCGAAAGGTCATGGCGGCCGGTGGTGTCTACCAGCGCGTACTCGAACACCCAGCCGACCGCAGTGGCGTCGGGGCCAAGCGTGGGATTCACGCCTTCCGGGAGTTTGCCGCGCATCGACGCGAGGTACTCGAGCACCCGGCTCCTTGCCCAGTAGAGATCGACCCCGTCCTTGAACACCACATAGACGAAGGAATCCCCCAGCATCGAGAGGCCACGAACGTACTGCACGCCAGGCGCGGCGCGCAGGGCGGTCACGATCGGATAGGTGACCTGATCTTCGATCAGGTCCGGACTCCTGCCCGCCCATTCCGTCGAGATGATGACCTGGGTGTCGGAGAGGTCGGGAATCGCGTCCAGCGACGTATGCAGCGCCGCGTAGATCCCGAAGCCCGCCGCGATCAGGATTCCGGCCACGGTCAGGACCCGGTTCTTGGCGCACCAGCCGATCACCCGTTCGATCACGATGCGCCTACCATTTCTGCGTGGCCGACTTGAGCTTGCTCTCGGCCGCGACGAGGAAGTTGCCCGAGGTCACCACGATCTCGCCGGGTTTGAGGCCCGAGAGAACTTCGAAGTAGTCCCCGGCACGAGCGCCGAGCTGCACGTCGCGCGGCGCCAGGCGCCCCTTGCCGACGTCGACAAAAACGATTCGGCGCTCCCCCGTCGGCAGCACCGCACTCTCCGGGACCGCTAGCCGTTTCCCGAGAGCGACCTGGAGCTCGACGTTCACGAACATCCCTGGCTTGAGGTCGCCTCGGGAGTTGGGAACCTCGACACGGACCTGCCCGGTGCGGGTCTCCGCCTGAAGCGCCGGCGAGATGAACGAGACTCGACCGTGGCGGGAGCGCTCGTCGAGGTAGGGGTTGGTGAGCGTCGCCGCCATGCCGACCTTGAGGAGCGGTAGATCGACCTGGTAGACGCTGGCAATGACCCATGCCGGATCAAGGGGCGCGATCGTGTAGAGGATGTGCCCGGCCATAAAGGCG
>Ga0209698_10006796_pt1 | contig 12104 bp, 13 predicted proteins | sample LitLauG_LLR_2012_FD_187203 | JGI IMG/M metagenome (GOLD analysis project Ga0209698, IMG submission 187203) | Freshwater sediment microbial communities from Pennsylvania, USA - Little Laurel Run_MetaG_LLR_2012 (SPAdes) (version 2) | ecosystem: Environmental > Aquatic > Freshwater > Creek >...
ATAGAGGACCCAGCCGAGAAGCAGCGTGACGACAAGCATAGGAATACGGGCTTGCATCAACACCGGTCTCCACGCATTCCAGCGCCCCAGCACCGCATCTCCGAAGACCCACTGCGCGCCGTAGGCGGGAATAAAATCCTCACAGACCTTCCACGCGGCACCGGAATAATCAGCCCGCGCGCCAGCGATAACAAGGGGCAGCGCGGCGGCCATTTTCGCCAGGGGAGGATGTTCCGGGTTGAGGCGCATATCCAGCCGCTGCAGATAGCTTAAGCCCGCGCCGATGTGCGCCACCTCGTCTACGGTGACGGATTCGCGAAGGGCCGCCCCGCCAGCGACCACAAGCATGAAGGCCAGCAGAACCGCAGCGCCCGCGCGATGGAATACTCGCAAGATAGAAGTATACTCCGCGCTACCTCGCGATGGATTTCACCTGAAAATACTCCTCCAGGCCAAAAACTCCCAGCTCTCGGCCGACGCCGGATTGCTTGTAGCCTCCGAACGGTGCCAGCGGATTGTAGCGTCCGCCATTCACATCCACCTGCCCCGTGCGGATGCGGCGCGCTACTTTCAAGGCTCGGTCGGGGTCGCCCGACCACACTCCCCCGGCGAGGCCGTAGATGGTGTCGTTGGCGATGGCCACCGCCTCGTCTTCGGAATCGTAGGGCAGAATCGAGAGCACGGGCCCGAAGATTTCTTCCTGCGCGATGGTCATTTGCGACTTCACGTCGGCAAAGACGGTCGGCTGGACAAAGTATCCTTTCTGAATATCCGGACGGCCGCCGCCGGCCACCAGCGTCGCTCCCTCGGCCCTGCCTTTGGCGATGTAGCCTTCGACGCGTTCGCGCTGCGCGGCGGAGATGAGCGGACCAAGGCGCGTGGAGGCGTCCAATGGGTCGCCGATCTTCAGGCCATTCACAGCGGCGGCTGCAAGATCGACAGCGTCCTGCTGGCGAGCGCGCGGCACCAGCATGCGCGTCCAGGCGGAACAGGTTTGCCCGGAGTTGAGCATCGCGTTGCGCGCCCCGCTGGGTACGGCTTTCTCGAACGGCGCGTCGTCTAAAATAACGCAGGCCGATTTGCCGCCCAACTCCAGAGCGACTTTCTTAATCGTTTCCGCCGCCAGCGCCGCGACTCTTTTGCCGGCGCGAACGGAGCCTGTGAAGCTCACCATATCGACGTGCGGATGGGACGCAATCGCTTCGCCCACCACCGGTCCGTAGCCGGTGACGATGTTCAGCACGCCCTTCGGCAGTCCGATCGCGAGGCACGCTTCGGCCAGGATCATGGCATTCAACGGAGCCAGTTCGCTGGGCTTCAGCACTACGGTGCATCCTGCGGCCAGCGCCGGGGCGACCTTCGCCATGATCTGGTGCAAAGGATAATTCCACGGTGTGATCGCGCCCACCACACCCGCTGCTTCGCGCACCACCAGCGAGTTGCCGATTTCCTGTTCCAGCTTCGCTTCGCGAGCCAACTTGGCATAGCTCTGCGTGACCATCACCGGTAATCCCGCCTGAATTGACGTGGCGATGGAAATGGGCGAGCCAACTTCCATGGCGATGGTCCGCGCAATGGCCTCGCCGCGATCTTTCAGCGCCGCAGCCAGTTTGTCGAGCCAGTCCGCGCGTTCGGCGATAGGCGTTTCCGACCATGCGGGGAAGGCCTTAAGTGCGGCAGCCACGGCCGCTTCCACGTCCGCGGGCGTACCCTCGGGAATCGCGCCGATGGCCTCCTCGGTCGAGGCAGAGAGCACTTCAATTGCGCCGGAAGCTTTGCGCCAGGCTCCGTCAATGTATAAGTCCGTGTATCGCAGCATGCTTTGCCAGTATACTGCTGGGATGAAATTCGCGGCATTGCTATGCATCGTTCCCTTATGCGCGCAGATTCCTTCGCGTGTGCCGCCCAAGCGATCTTCGCAGATTGAGAGCGGATTCGGCATCAACTCTGACCTGCCGCGCGAGCCGTATCTGCCATGGGACCGCTGGTGGTGGACGCGCATGTTCGACGCGGGCGTATCTTGGATACGCATCGGGCAGTATGAGAACAGCTCCGATCCGACCAGTTGGGATTGGGTGGAGCAAAAACGCGGCGTCTTCGCCATTGCGCCCGAGGTGGACGATTACGTCGACTCGCTGGTCGAGAACGGCGTCAAAGTGCAGGTGCAGTTGATGTACGGCAACCCGATGTACACGGGTCCGGCGGGCGTGAAGCCCGATCACATTACGCCGAAGGGCGGCGGGTTCCATAATGACGACCGCAGCATCGATTCCATCTTCTGGCCTCCGAAATCGCCCGCCGAGATCGAGGCCTTTTTGCGCTACGTGACGTGGATGGTGAACCACTTCAAGGGGCGCATCCAATTTTACGCGCTGTGGAATGAGCAGGACATCGGCTATTGGAACCCGTGGGGCAATCCGGAGGAATATGGGCGATTGCTGGCCGCGTTCGCACCCGCGGTACACGCGGCCGATCCCAATGCAAAAGTGATATACGGAGGCCAGGCCGACCCCACCAGCGATTTCGCCCAGCGCGCCTTGGATGTGTGCAAATGCGCCGCGCAGATCGACGTGTTTGCGTATCACACTTATCCCGGCTACGGGCAAAACATGCATCCGGAGGCCATGGATTTTGGAGCCTACGGCGTCGAGAGCACCATCAAGCTGCGCCAGACGATTCGGGCGCTGCACCCGAACGCCGAGTTTTGGGACGATGAGTTCAATTCGATTCCTTCATGGCCGGGCTCCGATGAATCGGTGCAGGCGAAGTATATTCCGCGCGGCATCCTTTATAACCACGCGGCGGGTGTGCGGACCTTTGTGTGGCTGCTTGCGGCCGGCGTCGACGGCAATGAGTACGACGATTTCGGCTTCATCCACGGCAAGCGTGGGCTGCCTGATGATTTCACGCCGAGGCCCGTGTTCAGCGCGCTGCAAAATACCAACGCCCTGTTCTCCGATACGAAGCTGGACGCGGGGATTAAAATCGACGCCGCGAATGTGGCGGAATCGCATGCGCGTGAGCTGCAGAAGTACGCGTTTCGCAACAAGAACGGCAAGACGATTATCGCCTACTGGCTGGCCACGCACAGCGTCCCCGGCGACGTGCTTCCACCGCTGACGGTGGACCTGAAATTGGACGGCGCGGGCATCGCGAAGCCTGTGCTCATCGATGTGGTTTCGGGCGCGATCGCGCCGCTTGAGTCGCTCAAAGCCCTGCCGCTGCGCGATTCCGTGATGGCCATCGCTGACGCCAGTTATTTCGACTGGCCTGTGCTGCCGGAGGCTCCCAGCGGGCTCGTGGCGCGAGTTGTGCGTTCCGGGCAACTCGTTACGCAGCTCAGATGGGTGTTGCACGGCGCGAACAAATCGGTCATTGAGCGGCGCATCGGCGAAGGCGCGTGGCAGAGGATTGCGACCGTCGATGGCAGCGGTTACATGGACGCGCACGAGCCGCATGGTTTGGTGCGGTATCGCGTACGCGCCGTGAACGATGCCGGAGAGTCGGCGTTTTCGAACATCGTTCGCGTGCAGTTTTAGCGCTACCGGCCGGGCCCTCACCCTGGACCCACTCATAGCGAAATTCCCGCCCTCCCGGGCAATGCGCCAATGTAACTCATCGGCAATCCTCAACATAGAGCTTCGACGGCCGCTTCCCTGGCTTTCTGCGAGGGACACTGCGGAACGGAACGAGAACGTCGCCGAAATGAGAGGAAGGCTTGATGCACTCGCAAAAATTACGGAACGAACCCAGTAAGCCCTTTGGCTGCAACAAAATATTGCAGAACGAACCCAAAACGAAGCCCGATCTGCGAACGCCTACAGCCTGTGAGCGTCATGATATTGGACGAACTGAACGAAGCCGTGACACCCTGCGGCGCTCCCCTGATGGAAAATGCGACCGTCCCGGCGAACGAGCCGAAGGGTGAGACAGGCTGCGAGGCTGGTGCTACTTAACGGCATGCAGCTTACTATGCCACAGCTCAGACGCCGCCATGCCTCCCAGCGCGCTGTGTTGTTTTCCCAGCGTGTATCCGAGGCCTTTCAGCACCGCCGCATGATCCGGCAGGGTGCGCGTCTTGAGGCCCGTGGTCACGTGGAAGAAAAAGTAGAGGCCGCGCAGCAGCGGCCACGACCAACGGGTGTTGCGAAACTCCGAAATCAGCCACTGTTTGGCCTGGATGCGCGGCAGCATCGCTCGTAGATCTTCGTCGGTGAAACAATCGAGGAAAAAGTGCGCGACGGCGAGATCGTAATCCTCGGTGAAGGTAACTTCACGCGCATCGGCATGATGGAATACCACGCCGCGGGCGCGCGCCTTGGCCAGTTCGATCATTCTTGCGCTCACCTCCACGGCATCCACTTGCGCACGGGGATAAAGAGCGCTGAAAACCTGTAAAAATCGCCCGTCGCCGTCACCCAGGACCAGCACGCGCAGTGGATCGCCCAGTTCGAATAGGAATGCCTCGCGGCGGTGATGCAAAGCTCCTCCGAACACGGCGTACTCCATCCAGCGATACCACTTGGCGATGGGATCGCAGTTCACGCGCGCACGCCCGCCAGGGGAAGCAAGAAGAGAGGACTCAGCAACGCCACGTCGGCCAGCACGCGCAGAGCGTCGGCGGAAAATCGCGCGCGCGAACGGTCCAGGAACACGAAGCAGAGTGCGCTGGCAGCCACGGCCGCGCCCAACACCGGACGCCCGGAAAAGGCCAAAGGCGCCGCGCAGACGGCCACCATCGCCGACGCTCCAGCAATGGGCCAGCCCGATTCCGATTCCCAGCGCTCAATCGCCACGCAGTTGATCCAGCACAGGCAGGAAAACAGGGCGATGGCGGCGATGTCGGCTGGGGTCCGTACGTTCGGCCATGCCGAAAGAGTCGCGCCGAGCGCAAACAGCACGGCCACCGCGGCTTCTTTGGTGCGCTGCAAGGCTCCCAGATGCGCGAGCGCGAAATATCCGAGCACCGCTGCGGCCAAGAAACATCCTTGGTAGAACATGGCGCGATCGAGCCGCGTCACTGCCAGCGCTGCTCCTGACGCCAGGGCGCCGATCCACAAAGGCAGCAGCGCGCGCCAGTGGCGCCGATAAAACTCGTGCCTCGGACGCGAGCCCGTTCCATGAAACGAATCAATCGTGCGGTCTGCGGCGTAGATTAACCACACTGCGAGCGCCAGCAGGATCGAGGGCAAAGGCTCAACGGCCACTTTGAAGCAACGGGCGAACAGTAACTGCCACAGCAGCGCGACGACGGGCGCGTCCAGGCTCAGCAGATTCGGCCACAGCCAGATTCGGTCCACCCCTCTATTATGCGGTCCGATTCCAGCTTTGGAGAACGCGGGTTTCGCGCTCGATCCCCAGCACGCTGATAGACCCGGTGGAGAGCGCGAAACAGCGGCCCATCTCCGGATCGACGTGCAACCAGCAGGCGGCAAGAACGCGCAACATATGGCCATGGCCGAAAATCGCCACATCGCCGTCGGGAGCCGCGGCGATCACTCGCCGGGCGCGCGCCGCCACCTGCTCGATCGATTCGCCGCCCGGAGGCGTGCCGGTCCAGATGGTCCACGCGGGCGCGCTTTTCTGGATTTCGGGCGTGGTCAGGCTTTCGTAGGCGCCGTAGTTCCACTCGCACAGATCGGCGGTGACGATGGCGCCGTCGGCATATCCAGCAATGCGGCAGGTCTCCCGCGCGCGCTGCATAGGGCTCGTGAAAACAGCGGTGAACTTGCGTCCGGCTAACAGTTTGCCGGTCTCAATCGCCTGGCGTTCGCCCTCCGCCGTGAGTGGGATATCGGACGTGGAGGTGTGCTGCCCGGAAAGGCTCCACGCCGTCTCGCCATGCCGCAGCAGCCACAGGGAAGATGCCATAAGGTTACTTTAGCGGAACAACGGATGCCCGTCTGGCGTTATAGTAGATGAAACCGGAGGCAGAACAATGTCGCTTCGCGACTTTATCGCCAAGCAGTGGATAGATGTCATCCAATGGACCGAATCCGAGGATGGCGTGCTTGCATACCGTTACCCCATGCAGGACATGGAGATTCAGAACGGAGGCAGTCTCACCGTTCGCGAATCGCAGATGGCCGCGTTTGTGAATGAAGGCAAGGTAGCCGATATTTTCGGGCCAGGCCGCTACACGCTCACGACGCAGACCCTGCCGATCCTGACCTATTTACAGAACTGGGATAAGAAGTTCCAGTCGCCTTTCAAAAGCGACGTGTACTTCTTCTCGACGCGCCTGCAAACGGACCAGCGCTGGGGCACGGCCACGCCCATCACCATCCGCGACAAGGATTTCGGCATGGTGCGGCTGCGCGGCTATGGCATTTATTCCTGGCACATCGCGGATGCCAAGGCGTTCCATACCAAAATCAGCGGCACGCGCGATATTTATCACGTTGCCGATCTGGAAGGCCAGCTTCGCAACACCATCATTAGCCGCATGACCAACACGTTCGCCGAAAGCCAGGTGCCTTTTCTGGACATGGCCGCGAACCAGACCGTGCTGGGCGACAAAATCGCCGAGGGCCTGAAGCCGATGTTCGCCGACCTCGGCCTGGCGCTCGATAGCTTCGTGGTCGAAAATCTTTCGCTGCCCGAAGAGCTTCAGAAGATGCTCGACACGCGCGTCGGCATCAACATGCTGGGCGATATGAACAAATACACGCAATATCAGGTAGCCAATTCGCTGCCGATCGCCGCGGCGAACGAAGGTGGAGGCTTGGCCGGGATCGGCGCTGGCCTCGGCGCGGGTCTTACTATGGCGAACGTCATGACCAACGCGCTGCGTCCGGGCGAAGCGCCTCCGCCCGCGCCGCCTGCGGCTCCGGCTCCTGCGGCTCCGCCGGTTGCTCCGGTGGGCGGTGCCCCCGTGGCCGCTGCGGACACCAAGTTCTGCTCCAATTGCGGCAACAAGATCGCCCGCGCGGCGAAATTCTGTCCGGAGTGCGGTACCGCGCAAGCATAATCAAGTGACCAGTACCGGTTGCGAATGGATTGTCGAGGCGCACGCCTGCGACGCGGCCTCGGTCGCGGACCCGCAGGCGTTACGCGTTTTATTCGACACGCTGATTCGCGAGATGAAGTTGCATCCCATCGGCGAAACGGTGTGGCACCAGTTCCCAGGCGGAGGCATTACCGGGCTCGCCTTGCTTCAGGAATCCCACATCGCCTGCCACACATTTCCAGAGCACCGCTCATTGTGTTTGAATGTATTCTGTTGTAAGCCGCGTCCGGATTGGGATTTCGCCGCAGCTTTGAAGCGGGAATTCGGCGCGGAGCAAGTGGAAGTTCGGCGTCTGGAACGCCCTTATTCATGAGCGCGCCTCAAACCAATTGCCCCGGATGCGGAGCACCTGTCCAGTTCCGCTGGTCAGGAGCGGTGCAGACCGTGTGCCCATTCTGCCATTCGATCCTGGTGCGCACCGACGTCACGATCGAGAACGTGGGCAAGGTGGGCGACCTGCCTCCCGATCCGTCGCCGATTCAGTTGATGACGTCCGGCACGTATAACAACAAGCACTTCGACGTCATCGGCCGGCTGATCTACGAATACGAAAGCGGAGGCTGGAACGAGTGGCACATCGTATTCTCGGACGGCCAGAGCGCGTGGCTTTCCGATGCCCAGTTGCAGTACGCTGTGTCGTGGCTGATCCCGAACGTGCCTTTGCCAGCGGAAACTCAGGTGACGCGCGGCAGCCAGTTCACGTTCGTCAATATTCCGTTCGAGGTATCGACGCTGACCATCGCGACCTATAAAGGCATGGAAGGCGAGTTGCCGTTTCCGTTCTACGGCAAAAAGAACATGCTGTTCGCCGACCTGCGCACGCGCAGCAACGATTTTGCAACGCTCGATTATAGCGACCAGTCGGCGCCGCTGCTGTTCGTAGGCAAGACGGTGCCGTATGAGCAGTTGCAATTGAAAAACGTGCGTCAGTTCGAGGGATGGGCATGAGAGCGGCCAGGGGCCTGGAGCCGGAGGCCAGCCAGTGCGGGCGGAGCCTTGCGCTTGAAGGATGGGCCTCATGAAAGGCGCCGCTTACAGTTTGTTCCTCGGACTTGCAGTCCTTGCTCTTTTCGCGCACATCGGGCTGCTTTTTCGGATGATTGCGGCGGTGGCGAAAGCTCTGCCGCACGAGAAACGGTTTCCAAGCATCGACTACCGCTACAACTATCCTGAGGTGATTCGACTTCACAAGGACTTTTTCCCAAGCAGCGTCCTCCGCGTTGCTTGGCGACTTTCTGCGGTAGCCGCCCCCTTGCTCGTCGCGACCGCGATCACTCTGTATTACCAGGGGGCTGAGTGACGAACGGAGCACGCCTTACTTGCCTCTGGCCCCACGCCCTTGGCCCCAGCGGGAGGACACGCTAGTGTCGTCTCCCCTGGTAGCTCCGCCTGTCGCCAAAACCAAGGCGATGTATTGCCCCAACTGCGGCGGACCCGTTGAGTTCCGGGGCTTCGGGCACGCGTTGACTGTGGTCTGTCCTCAGTGCCTGAGCGTCCTCGATGCTTCGTCCCCGCTGCTGAAAATCGTGCAGCAGGCGCAGGACGCGCAGTCGCGCCGCACGCCGCAGATTCCTTTGGGTACGCGCGGCACCTGGCTCGGCACCAAGTGGGAATGCATCGGATTCCAGACGCGCGGCGTAGAGGAGGAAGGCGTCGTCTACGAATGGGAAGAGTATCTGCTCTTCAATCCCTACGCTGGCTTCCGTTACCTCACCTGCTATCAGGGCCACTGGAATTGGGTGGCGCCTGTCGAATCCCTGCCAGAGCGCCGCACCTCCGGCACGCGTCCGGCGGTCTATTTCGAAGGCAATTTATATCGCCATTTTTCCGGCGCGGAGGCGAAGACGGTCTTCGTGCTCGGCGAATTCCCGTGGCGCGTGAAAGTGGACGATACAGTCGTCGCCGACGACTTCGTGCACCCTCCTCTCGTCATGTCTTCGGAAACGACCAGCGACGAAGTGACGTGGTCGCTGGGCACCTACACGCCGGGCGCGGATATTTGGAAGGCATTCAATTTACCGGGTAGCGCGCCGAAGCCTATCGGCGTTTATTTGAACCAGCCGTCGCCATTTAAGGGCAAGGTTGCGGGCTCGTGGGGGATTTTCGGCCTGATGCTGATGATGCTGTTTGTCATCGCCGTCGGCTTCGCGATTGTCAGCCATAGCGAAACGGTGCTGGACGAGCATTACAAATACTCCACCGCCGACCGCGGCGAGCCTTCGTTTGTCACCAAGACTTTTGAAATATCCGGCCGCACCGCCAACGCCGAATTGACCATCAGCACCAACCTGACGAACAACTGGGCGTACTTCAGCCTGGCGCTGATCAACGAAACCACCGGCGACGCCTTCGACTTCGGCCGCGAAGTCAGCTATTACACCGGCTACGACAGCGACGGGTCGTGGAGTGAAGGCAGCCAGTCTTCCTCAGCGACGATTCCGCACGTACCTCCGGGGCGTTATTATCTGCGCGTGGAGCCGGAGATGGAAGGTTCAGAGCAGCCTCCAGCCAAGCCCGCCCCTGCTTCCGGAGCCAGGCGCTTGATTCCGGTGAAGGCCAATACGGTCTATTACGAAATTGTTCTCAAGCACGGCGTCACCGGATTTGGATGGTTTCTGCTGGCTGGATTTCTGTTGCTGATTCCGCCTATTATCTCCACCATCCGCGCGGCAACGTTTGAAACGCGGCGCTGGGCAACCAGCGATTATCCGCCAACCAGTGGAGGAGGAGACTGACCCAATGCGCTATGCTGGCTACCTGGTTTACAGCATGTTGATGCTCACCGGCGCGACCGTGGCCGAATTTCGCGGCTGGACCATGTCCAAAGTCGATCAGGTGAAGAACGTCCCCAAAACGGTGCGCGACAATCCCGGCGCGTACCGGTCCCATTATGCGTTTTACCCGCGCTACGTTGGAGGAAAGTGAGTTATGCCCGAATTTCACATTGGCAATCTGATTAACGCCGCGGTCTACGCGATCCTCGGCATCGTCATCTTCGTGTTCTGCTTCGTGCTCCTCGACAAGATGACGCCGTACCACCTGTGGCGCGAGATCACCGAGGACAAAAACATCGCGCTGGCGATCCTGCTGGGAGCCATCTCCCTGGGGATGTGCATCATCATCGCCGCGGCGGTGCACTAATAGTGGCCAGGGGCCTGGGGCCAGGGGCCAGCGCGCCCCTTCTCTTCCTCTCCGTCCTCCTCATCTCCGCCTGCGGGCTCATTTACGAGCTCGTCGCGGGCACGCTTGCCAGCTATCTGCTGGGCGATAGCGTCCTGCAGTTTTCCACCATCATCGGCGCGTATCTGTTTGCCATGGGCCTGGGCAGCGCGGCGTCGCGATACTTGCACGGATCGCTAGTGGGATGGTTCGTTCACATTGAACTGCTGGTGGGCGTGGTAGGCGGATTCTCGTCGTCCGCGTTGTTTCTGGCCTTCGCTTACACGCACAGCTTCCGGTTTTGTCTTTATGCGCTGGTGATTTTAGTCGGCGCGCTGGTCGGCCTCGAAATTCCCCTGCTGATGCGGATCCTCGAAGGCAAGTTCCAATTCAGCGACCTTGTCTCGCACGTGCTGACGTTCGATTATCTGGGAGCACTGGCCGCTTCGATCGCGTTTCCCCTGTGGCTGGTGCCGAAGCTGGGCCTGGTGCGCTCGGCGATTTTCTTCGGTATCGTCAACGCGGGCGTTGCGCTGTGGTCCACATATCTGTTTCGCGACCAACTGCGCTCGGTCTGGCGCGTGCGCGCTGCCTGCTTGGGCGTCCTGGCGCTGCTGGGCGCGGGGATGTACTTCTCGAACTGGATTTCCGCCACGGCCGACAACCAGCTCTACGCGGACGAGATCATTTTTGAGCGCAACACGCGCTATCAGCGCATCGTCGTCACGAAGTGGAAGGACGACCTGCGGCTGTTCTTGAGCTCGCATCTGCAATTCTCCTCGCGCGATGAATACCGTTATCACGAAGCGCTGGTCCATCCGGGGTTGGCGTCGCTGCCAAACGCCCGCCGCGCACTGGTGCTTGGTGGAGGCGACGGCTTGGCCGTCCGCGAACTACTGAAGTACCCAAATCTTGAGAGCATCACGCTGGTCGACCTGGATCCGGAGATGACCAAGCTGTTCACTGAGCATCCGCTCTTTGCACCGCTTAACGATTATTCGTTTCGTGCGCCGCGAGTGAAGGTGATCAACGCCGACGCGTTCCCGTGGCTCGACGAAAACAAGGGCACGTGGGATTTTGTCGTGGTGGATTTTCCCGATCCCACCAATTATTCACTGGGGAAGCTGTATACCAGCGCCTTTTACAGGCTGCTGAAGCGCCATGTGGCGCAAGGGGGACTGGTGGTTGTCCAAAGCACGTCCCCTATGTTTGCTCGCCAGTCCTATTGGTGCATCGTCGATACGTTGAAGCAGGCCGGGTTTGAAACGTGGCCGTATCATGTCTACGTCCCCAGCTTCGGGGAGTGGGGGTTCACGCTGGCCGCGCCTGACGGAGGAACCTGGCAACCGCCGACTCGACTGCCCGAGGGGCTGCGCTTCCTCACCGTGGGGACCATCCCGGAACTCTTCCACTTCCCCGCAGACATGACCCCGGTGGAGGCCGAGGTCAACCGTCTGAACGATCAGGTCCTGGTGCGATACTACGAGCGCGATTGGAAGGACATCGCCAGGTAGCTATTCAGCCGCCGTGGTCAGTTCGAAGCCCAGCTCCTGGCCTTCGATCCAGATGTTGTCCAACTGATAGGCGTCGCCTTCCTTCTTAAGCGTGACCATGGTCTTGGAGGAGGCGTGCGAATCGGGCCTGGAAACGGTCATCACGGTGGCGAACGCGCTGACACCATGCTTCGCGTCGGACTTGATTTCGAGCACCGAATTGTTCAATTCCCTGATGGAATAACTGCCGGCCGGAAGATTAACATTGCCGATTTTTGCATCCACCGGCAGCGTCACTTTCACCGAGTCCATCACCTGCGCATTGGCGGCGCTTTCGAATCCGATCACCAGGCCCAGGCAGGCTACCGCCCCAAAAATCATCTTTTTCATTTGTCCAGTCTCCTTGAATTGTCTTTTGAATTTTCGCTGTTTGCTCAGCGTCT
>Ga0209698_10006797_pt1 | contig 12103 bp, 6 predicted proteins | sample LitLauG_LLR_2012_FD_187203 | JGI IMG/M metagenome (GOLD analysis project Ga0209698, IMG submission 187203) | Freshwater sediment microbial communities from Pennsylvania, USA - Little Laurel Run_MetaG_LLR_2012 (SPAdes) (version 2) | ecosystem: Environmental > Aquatic > Freshwater > Creek >...
AGGCGGATGGCGACGTTGGGATGCTCGGTACCGAAACTCTGTTCGTCAATGGCCAGCGCGCGGCGCATGAGCGGTTCGGCCTCGGCCAGCCGGTTGGTGGCCTGGAGCAACAGCGCCAGATTGTTGAGGCTTGTGGCGACGTTGGGATGTTCCATGCCGAGACTCTTCTCTAAAATGGAACCGACTCGGCGCATGAGTGGTTCGGCCTCGGCATAGAGCGCCTTTGAATGAAGCAGTTGTGCCAATTCATTCATCAGTCTGCCGGCGTCGGTATTTGCTTGTCCCCAGAATTCTTTGACAATGGCGGCGGCGTGCGGGCGCAATCCATTCCACACCGGCCAGGTGCGGACATCGCCTGGTTCCGCTGGTGCAAAATCATTGACAAGTTTGAGCGCGGATTCCGCCCAGCGCTGCCGGTCTTCCGCTTTGAGACGATCCAGCAGCGCCGCTTGCACGAGGCGATGGCAGGAAAAGGTTTCACTTTCCAATTCCACCAGCGAGTGGCTGCCCAGTTCCGCCAGAGCGTCCTCAATCTCCGCCGGAGGGTAGGGCGGGCAGTCCTCTGCCCGCCTAGTGTCACCTGAGTCATCGGGCACGGCAGGCGGCGCGCACGGAGTGACGCGCCCTACCAGTACGGCTTCGGCAATCACCGCGCCGCCTTGTATGAACATCGCGCGGGGTATGTCGTCGGGAGCAAGGAACGCGGCCATCTGCAAGACGGCCTTTGCAACGGAACTCAACTGCTGTTCGTTGACCAGCCAGGTTGTGGCCACCGTTAGCTGATAATCCGTGCCGCCCTTGCCGGGAGCTTTCAAAAGCCGCGCCCGCGATTCCTTGAACAGCGCCAGATATTTTGCACACGGAGTCGAATGGGTCCGCATATAGGCCCCGGCCTGTTCCAAGGCCAGCGGCAGGCAGCCGAGTTCCTGAACCACCAGCAAGGCATCCGCCTCGCTGCCCGGATCGAAGCCTTTCAGGCGCGCACGCTTCAGCAGGAATTTCATGGCGGCATCCTCCGGCAAAACGGAAACCTCAAGACCTTCAAAACCCGCCGGCCAGTGCTTCAGCCGTGACGTGACGATGACATGCCCATGTAAACCCGTTGGCAACAGCTTGGTGATGGCGGTCTGGGCATCCTTGGTGTCGGCGTTGTCCAAGATCAGCAACCAGCGTTCGTGCCCGCAAAGCCAGTCTTTCACCGCCTCCACTTTCACCTCCTGCTGCGTGGCCTGCGCCTCTGCAAGATTCAATCGCGCAGCCAGCGCCGCGATGTTTGCGTGCAGTTCCGTCACCGAGGAAGCACGTACCCACAGGGCGGCGTCGTAATGCACTCGGAATTTCCACGCGTATTCGATGGCCAACTGGGTCTTGCCCACACCCCCAAGCCCGTGGACGGTTTGCGGCTGCGTGATGGCCGCGGCGGTCTTGGTGTGCAAGGCCGTGTGCAATGCCTCCAGCATCGCATCCCGTCCGGTTAAGAACGGGTTGGGATCGTAAGGGAGATTGTGGCGGAAAGTTTTCTTGGGACCGGTTTGCGTTTTTTCTGCCGTTGACGATTTAACTTCGGGAGCGCTGGCGGGATGCGGTTGCGCCGGTGGCTGGTTGATGATTTGCACGGTACCAACGTTTCCATGAATAATGGGCGAACCACGAGGGCTGGCGGTGAGCACTAGGTTGTCATTGCCTGAAACATTGAAAACCACGCCGGAAGCTTTTATTTCATTCCAAAGGGCGAGAAACTCTTTCCGGAGAGGCTCGTCGTTTTGGAGCAGTTCGCTCAACTGTGTCCGAAAGCTGGCGAGTGCTTCGGGGCTGGCCGGACCAGCGACCGCAGTTTCGCCCGGACGGACGGCGAAGGGATTATCTTGAACTTTGGGAGGGAGTTTTGACCAGAGCGCCTTTGCTTTTATCCAGGCATCTTCACCGATCTTACGACCAAAGCCTTCGGCGACCTTGTCCTTAAGCATGATGAGGTACGGCAGCGCGGGTGCAATCCATTCCGCCACTTCTTTGCTGACTTGCCCAAAGTCCATCATGGTTTGCGACGTTGATCGACGTCTTCGCCACACTGGCACAGAGGCGGTTGTTTGGAAATAAAAAAGCCGAATGCAATTTCAATGCCCCTGCTTCAGCAGCCAGTAAACCACTACGATCAACGCCAGGCAAACCAGGGACATCGCCAGCGCGGGCAGGAAGAACGATGCGAGCATCATCGCCAGCTGATGGACCGGGCAAGCATTTGTAATAACTCCGCCTCCACCGGGTGCAGAATTTTCATCCTGCCGCGCAAAAGTTAGTGCTTCATTTGCCACGCGGACGGCGTATTCTCAATTCCGCAATGCACTCACGCTTATGGCCAAGTATTTGACTCTCGAAAAATTTTCCTTCGGCATGGGCGACCGGTTCGCCCACCAAGGCAAGGCCCAGCTCGCGGCCTGCCTTCAAGCCGCCCAGCTCGGCGCGGACGTCGTGCCCGTCTGGAACAAATCCAATCGCGAACACACCTTCATCGGCACCGAACCGGCCAGCACCCGGGCCGCGGCGGACGCCGCCGTCCAGGCGCTCGGCTGGAAAAAGGCGCATCACGTGGACGCCGACCATATCCGGCTGGAAACGGTGGACCGGTTCATCCCGCATTCGGACTTCTACACGATTGACGTGGCGGACAGCATCGGCAAGCCGGCGGCGGCAAAGGACGTGCAGGCGTTTGCGGGGCGGCATCCGGCGCTCATCGGCCGGATCACGATTCCGCACATCGCGCAGCCTTTCGAGATCACCCGCGCCGAGTTCGAGCGCATCGCCAACAAGTTTTTGCTGGCGGCGCAGGACGCCGGGAAGATTTACCGTCACATCGCCAAAACCAAGGGCGCGCCCAACTTCATCACCGAGGTTTCGATGGACGAAACCGACAGCCCACAGACGCCGCCGGAACTGCTCATCATCTTGGCCGCGCTCGCGGACGAGAAGATTCCGCTCCAGACCATCGCGCCGAAATTCACCGGGCGTTTCAACAAGGGCGTGGATTACGTCGGCGACCTGACGCAATTCGAGAAGGAATTCAACGAGGATCTCGCGGTCATCGCCTTTGCGATCCGGAAGTTCAGCCTGCCGCCGACGCTCAAACTCAGCGTCCATTCCGGCAGCGACAAGTTTTCAATCTACGCGCCGATGCGCCGCGCGCTGGCCAAGTTCGGCGCCGGTCTGCATATCAAGACCGCCGGCACCACCTGGCTGGAAGAACTCATCGGCCTGGCGGAGGCGGGCGGCGACGGGTTGGAGATCGCCAAGGAAATTTACGGCTACGCCATCGAGCACGTGGACGAGTTCTGCGCGCCGTATGCCACGGTAATTGACATTGACAAGAATAAGCTGCCGGGCGCGGCGGTGGTGAACGGGTGGAATTCACAGCAGTTTGTCTCCGCGCTGCGCCACGACCAGAAGAACCCGGCGTTCAATCCGAGCTTCCGCCAGTTGCTGCATGTCAGTTTCAAAGTCGCGGCCAAAAAGGGCGACCGCTACCTCAACGCGCTCAAGAAGCACGAGGCGGTGATCGCCCGCAACGTCACGGAAAACCTTTTTGAACGGCATTTGAAACCGCTCTTCCTCAACGGCAAATAATCCGCAACAGCAAGGCACCGCCATGAAATTCATCCACGAAGATTTCCTGCTGCAAACGCGCGCCGCGCGGCGGCTCTTCCACCAGTTCGCCGAGGCCGAGCCGATCTTTGACTACCACTGCCATCTCTCGCCGAAGGACATCGCCGAGAACCGCCAGTTCAAAAATTTGTTTGAAATCTGGCTCGAAGGCGACCACTACAAGTGGCGCGCGATGCGCTCCAACGGCGTCGCGGAAAAATTCTGCACCGGCAGCGCGACGCCCTACGAAAAATTCCACGCCTGGGCGGCAACGGTGCCGCAGACGCTGCGCAACCCGCTTTATCACTGGACGCATCTGGAGTTGCAGCGCTACTTCGGCATTGACGAACTGCTCGACGAGGCCAGCGCGGCGCGGGTCTGGAAGAAGGCCAACGACCGGCTGGCCACGCCCGAACTGACCACGCAGGGCATCCTCAAGAAATTCAGCGTGAAAGTCGTCTGCACCACCGACGATCCGGTGGACAATTTGGAGCATCACCGCGCCTTCGCGGCGGCCGGTCATCCGACCCGGATGCTGCCGGCGTACCGGCCGGACAAGGCGCTGACGGTGAACCAGCCGGAAGGCTTCAACGCCTGGGTGCAGAAGCTTGCGGCGGCCGCGGACGCGGAAATTGCAACTTTTTCGGACTTCCTCGACGCGCTGAAACAGCGGCATGATTTTTTTCACGCGCAAGGCTGCCGGCTCTCTGATCACGGCATGAACCAGTGCTTTGCGGATTTCTGCCCGGACAAAACCGCCGCGGCGATCTTTGCCAACGCCCGGAAGGGCCGGGCGGCGGCGCCGGCGGAAGCCGCGCAGTTCGCCACGTTCATGATGCTGTTCTTCGGCCGGCTGGACGCCGAAAAGGGCTGGGTGAAACAGCTTCACCTCGGCGCACTGCGCAGCAACAACACGCGCCTGCTCAAGCAGCTCGGCCCCGACACGGGCTTTGATTCCATCGGGGATTTTCCGCAGTGCACCGCGCTGGCCGCGTTCCTGGACCGGCTGGACCAGGACAACGCGCTGCCCAAGATGGTCATTTACAATTTGAATCCGGCGGATAACTACGCCTTTGCCACGATGATCGGCAATTTCCAGGACGGTTCGGTGCCCGGCAAAATCCAATTTGGCTCCGGCTGGTGGTTTCTGGACCAGAAGGAGGGCATGGAGTGGCAGATGAACGCGCTCTCGAACCTCGGCCTGCTCTCGCGCTTCGTCGGCATGGTGACCGACTCGCGCTCGTTCATGTCGTACCCGCGCCACGAATACTTCCGCCGCACGCTCTGCAACCTGATCGGCCGCGACGTGGAGAACGGGGAAATTCCGGACGACGATTCGCTGCTCGGGCCGCTGGTTGGCAACATCTGCTACGGCAACGCAACGCAGTATTTTGCGTTTCCGCTGGCGGAGTCCGCCGCCGAACCGCGAAAGCGCTCCGGGCTGCGGGCGAAATAACTCCGTTCAGGCGCCCACCGTGATTTGAAATTCCTCCACGGCGCGGGCGCTCAGTGGACCACGCTGTCGCGAAATTGTTTCGGGGACATCCCGGTGGCCTGCTTGAAGGCGACGCAAAAACTGTTCGCGCTCTGGTAGCCGCACAGACTGGCGAGCATTTCCACCTTGTGGTCCGAGTCGGCCAGCAGACGCCGGGCGCGTTCGATGCGCACGCGTTGCAACTCCTGGCCGGGCGTGCGGCCGACGTTTTCCAGGAACGCCTTGTGCAAGCCGCGCCGGGACATGGCGGCCACGCCGACGAGGTCCTTCACGCTGATGGGCTGGCCGGCGTGCTCCCAGATGAAGCGCAGGCTGTTGGCCACGCCTTTGTGGTTGATCGCCAGCAGGTCGCTGCTTTTGCGCGTGAGGATGCCATTGGGCGGGACGCGGATCGGTTTCGCCGGCGCTGTCTTGCCGTTCATCAAATCCTCCAGCAGCGCCGCGCCGGTGTAACCGAGGGTTTCCAGATTCGTGTCCACGCTGGAAATCGGCGTGCGCATCGCGTCCGGGGCGAGCAGGTAGTTTTCCGAACCGACGAGGGCGACCTGTTCGGGCACGTTCAAGCCGGCGCTGGCGCAGGACTCCAGCACGTCCAGAGCCTGCTCGTCGTTGGCGGCGAAGACGGCCAGCGGCTTGGGCGCGGGTTTCAACTGCGCGGCCAGCCATTTGCGTTTGCGCGTCCACTGCTCGCGGTCGTTGCGGTAGGCGGGCGACTGGTGCCAGCGCAACCAGGCGCAGTCGCAGCCGGAGCGTTTGAGCGCGGCGGTGAAACCGGCCCCGCGCTCTTCGTAGGACCAGTTGTCCGCGTCGCTGTAGAAGACGAAATTGCGGAAGCCGCGCGCCAGGAAATGCTCGGCGACGAGCTGCGCCGCCTGCGCGTGGTCCTCGAGGACGCGCGGGAATTTCAGGTGCGGCCGGCGGAAGCTGAAGTCCACCGTCGGCTTCTGCGCGTGGACGACAAACTCCGCCAGGTCGTCCCCGGCGCCAAGCCAGGCCAGGATGCCGTCGCCCTGCCAGCCCCAGGGAATAACTTTTTCGCGGGTGAGATTGGCGGAGAGATGCCACTGGTGTTCGAGCGCGAACTTCTCGATGCCCCGGTGCAGCCGGTAATCGTACCAGCCCAGCGCGATCAAGACCTGTTTTTGTTTGTGGCGCATCCCGGCCAAGTTGAACCCGGCGGAGCGGTTTATCAACCGGAAAACCAAGCCCGGCGGCACCTCCGCGCCGGCGCGGGACGTTCAAACAAAAGTGGATGCGACACATTTGGTTGCCCAGCCGGTGCATAATTTTCAATCCGGTTTGCAGCAAATGAGCCTTCGCGCCAAAACCATTCTGGCTTAGAGTAACACCAAGCCATTGCTTGTTGTATGCTTATGATTCGTTCATCCGCCGTGAAATCTCGTGCCGCCATTTTAATCCGCGCGTTGGGCGCCCGTCTCCTCGCCGCGGTTGCCGATGCCGGTCAACCTTTGCCAGCTTGATTCCAAACCAGACTTTTTCAGCAATCCCGTCATGCTCAAGACACCACACTCAACCCAACCAAGAACCATGAAAAAAATCGTTTCCACCCACCTCGCCGTCCTGCTCCTCCTGGCCGCCGCTCCGATCTGCGCGAAGGCCGACACTTATTTTGCCGATTATTTCACCAACAGCAGTAACATCAACTCCGCCTCGCCGGGCAACCCCACGACCAATTCCACGAGCTACGAAACCATTTCGGCCAAGACTTGGGTCCCGACGCCGAGCATTACCAGCCACGATCTTAAATTTGGCATCGCTGCGTCGGGCAGCGGGGTCGTTGAAATCCAGGCCTTGTTCGCCACCAATGCGATCGCGCTCAGCCAGATTGGGGATTACATTCAACTGACCGTGGTGTTTACAAACACTTCCGGTCTCTTGACCCAATCCAGCTCGCTGGGATTCGGGCTGTATAACAGCGGACAAGTCAAGCCGGTGGCCGGCGGGTTGAACGGCACGGCCACCACCAGTTCGAGCACTGCCTCGACGGGTGGCGCGCAGCTCTGGCAGGGCTATGTTGCGCAGCTTTCCTATACCGGAGGTTCATTGCAATTTTTGACTCGGGCCGCGCAAACCGTCCCCACTCTTGCCAACAACGACCAGGATCTCGTCACCAGCGGCAGCAGCAGTTCGAGCTATCGCAATCCAGCGGCCACCGGCTTTGGCGGCGTGGCTTCGGCCCTGACCCTGACGACGGCGGCAACCTACACCGAAGTGCTGACGATCACGATGAACAACGTGAACAGTCTGGCGATCACCAACACGCTTTATGCCGGCCCGAACACCAGCGCAACAGTGGTGACGAATTTCGGCAGCATCGCGACGAATACCACATATCTCACCTCCGGGTTTGACGGTCTGGCCGTCGGCTGGCGCGCCACAGCCGCCACTGCGGCCACCACGATGGACATTTCCTCCATCGTGGTTTCCGGTCAGGTTTCCGTGCCGATTCCTCCAGTCATCACTTCACAGCCCATCCCGGCCGCCGTGCCGATCGGCGGTTCCGCCGCCTTCTCTGTGAGTGCGTCCGGCGTGAGCATGGCGTACCACTGGTACCGTTACGGCACGAACGTCAACAGCAGCAACCTGTCCGTGGTGAACAGTGCGGACGGCAACAGCAGCATGCTCGTCATTTCCCCGGCCAGTTCCGCCGATTTTGCGCCGGGTACGGGAACGAGTGGCTACTACGTTGTCGTGACCGGCGCCGGCAATCTCAGCGTAACTTCCTCGGTCGTCTCACTGGGATCCCGGACCGCCAAGAGCCTGACTTGGGCGGGGCCGGCAGCCGGCATATGGGACATTAACACGAACGCCAACTGGCTGGATGCCGGCAACAATCCGTCGGTATTCAACTACGGGGATTCGGTGGCTTTCACCGGAGGCTCCGGGAGCGCAGTTTTGGGGGGCAATTATCTCGCGGCCTCCTCAGTTACGGTCAACGGCAGCTATCAATTTTCCGGCGCCGGCAGTTTTGCCGGGCCGGGCAGTCTGAATTTTCAAGGCACTTTTCTGGAAATAGATAACGCCAACACTTACAGCGGCGGCACCACGGCCAACAATGCCTCGGGCAACGCCTATCTGTATCTTAAAAACCCCGGCGCTCTTGGCACGGGCCCGCTGACCCTGGGGGCGGGCTTGAACGGTGGCCAGCCGTCGAGCACCTTTAGCGGGATTGAAATTACGACTGGAGGCAGTTCCAGCGCGGGCTTCGGTGACATCGTTGTCGCCAATGACGCAGGACTGCAATTTGATGCTACCGGCAGTTTTGCCGGAGTAGTTTTGGGGAATCTTTCTGGAACTGCCGGCAAAACATTGACGCTGTATCCGCTTGCGGGCAACACCTCCACTACCGAGCGCATCCGGATCTACGGCACCAACACAGTGTACAACGCCAATCTGAACCTCAGCTCGTCGGTTTTAATGCTGGCCTCTTACCAAAGCGTTGGCAGCCAGACTTACAATGGTGTCATTTCCGGCTCCGGCGCCTTCATGGAGAAAGGTGCCATCACCTATCTCAACAACGGGAACAACACCTATTCCGGCGGCACCACCCCGGCCACGGGCGTGATCGCGCTCGGCGCGGACAGCGACCCCACGCCTGATAATCCGGCCAACGGACCCCTCGGCACCGGCCCGCTGTTCCTGGCCGTGGATTCCACCACCAGCCTCAATGGCAGCGGCATGCTCCTAGCCTCCGGCAGTGCACACACCATTGCGAACTCCATCCAGTATCCGAGCGGTACCAACAACCTCTCGCTTGCGGTGGGCGGCACCAACGACCTGACCTTCACCGGAACGTTTAGCCTCCAGGGCAACGACGGTGGCGGCGCGGGTACCAACCGGACCATCCAAGTCACCAATACCGCGTTGACGACGTTCTCCGGCCCTATCGTTGATGGCGGACTCGGTCTGGGCCTGATTAAAACCGGCACCGGCATTCTTGCTCTGAATAACACCGAAACCTACACCGGCCCGACCACCATCAGCAATGGCACGCTCCGGGTCAATGGTCAGATCGGAGCGGGCGCGGTCACCGTGGCCACGAATGCCTCGCTGGGAGGCACCGGTACCATTACCGGACCTGTCACCGTGCTGGCTGGTGGCGCCATCGCCCCGGGGAACTCAATCGGCACACTCAACATTAACAACAACCTCGTAATTGCCGGCAACCTCAGCATCGAGGTCAACAACGCCGCCTCGCCGAGCAGCGATAAAACGGTGGTCAGCGGAATCCTGACCAACGCGGGCACCGGTACTGTGACGGTGACCAACCTCGGTCCGGCCTTGGTGGCGGGCAATGCCTTTACCCTCTTCAACAAGCCCCTCACCAACGGTGCCGTCCTGACCGTGACCGGCGCCGGCGTCAACTGGACCAACAAACTGGCCATTGACGGCTCGATCGCCGTGCTCTCGGCGATCCCCACCACGCCGCCGACCATTACCAACAGCGTCTCCGGCAATACGCTGACCATCAGTTGGCCGGCGAGCTACCTCGGCTGGTCGTTGGAATCAAACTCCGTCAGCCTCCTTACCACCAACTGGTTCCCGGTGCCGAATTCCTCGACGGTCACCTCGTTCCCGATCACAGTGAATCCAGCGAAGACCAACGTGTTCTACCGCCTCTTTTACCAGCCTTGATAAATAATGGCGCCGTGCCCCGCCGATTCATTGCAATCGGCGGGGTTTTTGTTGGTGGGTTCGCGGTTGAACCAGCTCTTCGATTTTCAGTCGCGATAAGGTATTTGGCGGCTTCTCCAGATCGTGCTGATGGATTCAGGGCGGGTTTTGAGGCTTGCGGGGAAATTGCTTGAGCGTTACCGGATCTCGTGGAAGCAAATTGTTCAACTCCTGCTTCCGTAATCAGTTGAAAAATTACCTGGCCAGCGTAACAAAATGGCCCGGCCAAGTTGCCGGGCCAAGCAAAACCGGGTTGGAGAACGTGATTCCGCTCAACTAGGGCTGGAAGAGGCTCATGACGTAGCGGTAAATATGCCCCTCGTTTCCAATGCCGTTGGGAGATCCACCATCATACCACAACGCGGAGTTGAAAGCAGCAGGGTATTGTTTGACGCCCTGCCAGCGGACATGGCCATCGCCAAAGCCGGCTTCCAAGCCGGCTGGTTTTCCTCCATCCTTGTGATTCAAAGAATCTATGCTGGTGGCACTGGAGGGGGTTTGCACCACGTCAACCACCATGCTTCGTTTTGGATCCACCTGGCTTTGCTTTATTGGTTCTAACAAGGAAGAATTTGTCAATGACTGGGTGGCAACCGGCACGATTTGCGGTCCAACGCCTTGGGGGACAATGATGGTTTCCAAGACCGTGCTTTGAGGAAAATAACTATAACCGGAGCGGACATAAGGATTCTCATTGGCCGGGAGCGGGACCGGCATTCCATAAGGCCAGGAAGCCGTGGAACTGTAAAAATCATAGGAATAGGCGCCGCTCTTGACGCTGGGGCAATAGAAAACCTTGGGAGCGGTAATGAGTTTGGCGTCCCAAAGATAACCAAGATCTTCGGGTCCCAGGGTTATGGTCGCGCCCGGACCCGGACCCGAAAGGCGGTACATTTCGTAGGGATACCAGGAATTTGCATCACGATATTTAACCTGCGGCAAATAGTCGCCGTTGTCGGAGGCGAACATGAAAATGCCCACGCCCAGTTGCCGGATGTTGCTGATGCAGTTGGCGCGAAAGGCGCGCTCCTTGGCGCTGCTCAGGGCCGGCAGCAACATCGCCGCGAGGATCGCGATGATGGCGATGACCACCAGCAGTTCAATCAGCGTGAAACCGGCGCGCGGGGCAGACGGGCGGCTTGCGGAACCAGCTTTCGCTTTGGCCGGGCGGACACAAGGTTTTCTTTCCATAAATAAAGGCATGAACTGGTTGCTGTTTATCATTGCTACAAGCCGAACCTAGCATCTTTTCGGCCAATCCGGCAACGATGTCCTTCTGCAATTGCGGTTGAAAAATATGCACTCCGGCACGCTTGGCCCAGGCTTTCCTCTTGGCGGCCGGCCGTGGAGCCGGCTTCCCAACCGAAGCCGCCATCCGCGGCGTTGCCGCGCGCGATTTTTATTTTTAATTTGGCATTTTTCATTCTTAATTGGGCCGTGAAACTCATTTCCTGGAACGTCAACGGGCTGCGCGCCGTGCTGCGGAAAAACTTTCTGGAATTTCTCGACGCGGAAAAACCCGACGTGCTCTGCCTCCAGGAAACCAAATGCACGCCCGACGATGTCGAGCAGCTCTGGCCGGCGAGCTATTCGACTTACTGGAACTGTGCCGAGAAAAAGGGCTACTCCGGCACCGCGATCTTCACAAAAACCAGCCCGCTTAAAGTCACGCCGCACCTCGGCGTCGCCGAGCACGACCGCGAAGGCCGAGTGCAGACGGCCGAGTTTGCTGATTTTTTTCTGGTCAACGTTTACACCCCGAACTCCAAGCGCGAACTCACCCGGCTGCCGTACCGGCAGCAATGGGACCGTGATTTTCTCGGCCACTTGAAAAAATTGGAGAAGAAAAAGCCGGTGGTCTGGTGCGGCGACCTCAACGTGGCGCACACGGAAATCGACCTCGCCAATCCCCGGGCCAACGTCCACAACCACGGTTTTACGCCCGAGGAACGCGCCGGGTTTGACGCGTTCGTGAAGGCCGGTTTCGTGGACACCTTCCGCGAGTTCGAGAAAGGCGGCGGCCATTACACCTGGTGGAGTCCGCGGTCCGGCGCGCGGTCCCGGAACGTCGGGTGGCGGCTGGATTACTGGCTGATTTCGGCCGTGCTGCGCCCGCGGCTGAAGCGCGCCTTCATCCGCAGCGAGGTCGCAGGCTCCGACCACTGTCCGGTGGGCATTGAGTTAAACATAGCGACATAATTGTTTGCGGATTATAGCGCGCAAAGCCGGGTCAATTCGTCATTGGGCTCCGACCACTGGGCGAATTGATGTTCCACT
>Ga0209698_10006798_pt1 | contig 12102 bp, 9 predicted proteins | sample LitLauG_LLR_2012_FD_187203 | JGI IMG/M metagenome (GOLD analysis project Ga0209698, IMG submission 187203) | Freshwater sediment microbial communities from Pennsylvania, USA - Little Laurel Run_MetaG_LLR_2012 (SPAdes) (version 2) | ecosystem: Environmental > Aquatic > Freshwater > Creek >...
GGTAGTAGCTGGTCGCCGTGCCGGCGCCCGGCCCCGGCACGGCGACCAGCTACTACCTGAGTGGCACATCGGGGATCGACAGGGGCCAGGGCTACGCACTTACGGGCGTCGACCCCGCATCGGCCGGAATCGTAAGCATCCCCAGCAGCAGCCTGTATTCCGCGGGCCTGGCAACGATAGCCGAATGGACAGCGGCCAACGGCTCGGCCACCGGCGCGGGCATTCGTTATCGTGTCTGGGCGGGCTCGGACGGCAATCTCTACAAAACCGATCTGGCGGATTCGAGCGGGTCAGCAGCGCCCACGACCGCCCAGTTCTCAACCTACGCTACGGCCAGCATCTGCGCGGGCGTTGCGCCCGCGGTTTTGAACGATATGGCCATGCCATCCAACTCGGCCATCGTTTTTCGCGATGGGTCCGGGTCCAATACTTGCGGCGCGCCGACCGACAAATTCGTTACGCTGCCGCTTTCGGCCACCCCGACAACCGCGCCGCCCGCACCCAGCATCAATGAACCGGTCGCGGTGGGACGGGACGCGACGGGCGCCATCACCAAGGTGCTGTTCCTTATTCACACCACGCAGGCGGCCGTGGGTTATGCGAGCAGCTTTACCGCGACGCCGACAGTTTTGGCGAGCTTGTCCGGAACCGGTGTCAACCTCCCCACCGGGGACTTCAACTCGCTCGCCGTCGTGCCCCAGTCCGACGGTTCGCTTGTGTGGGTTTACCGCGACGTCAACCATTTCTACGCTGTCAATCTCACCACGCTTGGCACACCGCAACTGGTGTATTCGGCGGCGGACACCGACACACTGCACCTGCCGCTGCTGGCGCAGGGCTCAACCGTCTTCATCGCGATGGCCGACACGACCAATAATGTCGCGCCCAGCGGAAACCCGGCCGCGTACACCTGCCAAATCGTTGCCATCGCCACGGCGGCGGGCGCGACGGCCAACAATTCGGGGCACCTTGTACTGCAGGAGAACACCGCGGCCAACGGCTTGACGCTGCTGGGAGTGCTTGGCAACAACATTGCCTATTTCAACGACAACGTCGTCACCACCGTTACGGGCGGCACGGCGAGCTATTCCGGATCCAAGGATCTGGAGACCATTCCCTCGAACAACGCCGGAGTGGCACCGCACGGAATCGCCATTGATTCCGCCGTCTATCCGGTGGTCTTCGACGCCGTGGCTCCGATCATGGTGGGCGGCGGCCTCTACTACACCCTCGACACCCCGGGCGCCGGCAACACAGTTGCATTCCAGACTTACTACAACAACGGCTCGGGACGTTCGGCCGTCGGCGCGAATGGCAGCCTCCTTTTGGGAGGCGTGTCGGCTTCGCCGGTGGCCACGGTCAATCCGGCAGGCCCCGCATTCGCATCGGCTGTGATTGCCTTGGAGCCGTTGGGCGGCAATCTTTCCGCTTCGCAAATCGCCAGCTATGACGGCAGCGGCAACGTCAGCGCGCAGCTCGGCACACTGCTGCAGCTCACCAACGACACCTACACCGGCCTGACGCTGTCGGAATCCCCCTTGCAATCCGGCATGCCTGCTTTGATCGTGGCGGTGGGCCAGCACAACGGCAGCGCCGCCCAGGATCTCATTGAAATCACCCCCGGATCGGCCGGCAGCCTCCACCAGGTGACAAACAACCTACAATAGCGGCCGCGATGTCGGCCAATGAATACCTGCGCCGCATTCTCAATGCGCGCGTCTACGACGTAGCCACCGAGAGTGCCCTGGAACCCGCTCCGCGCCTCTCGGCGCGGCTGGGCAACCGGATACTGCTCAAGCGCGAAGACCAGCAGCCCATCTTCAGCTTCAAGCTGCGCGGCGCCTACAACAAGATGGTGGGCATGGACAAGGCGGTGCGGGCGCGCGGCGTGATCGCGGCCTCGGCCGGCAATCACGCGCAGGGCGTGGCGCTGGCCGCGCAGCGCCTGGGCGGGCTGGCGGTGATCGTCATGCCGGTGACCACGCCGGCGGTCAAGATCGACGCGGTACGCTCCCGCGGCGCCGAGGTGGTGCTGTTTGGCGACTCCTTCACCGATGCCTATGCCCACGCGCTGGAACTGCAGGCAGCGCGCGGCCTCACCTTCGTGCATCCCTTCGACGATCCGGACGTGATCGCCGGCCAGGGCACGGTCGGCATGGAAATCCTGCGCCAGCACCGCTTTCCGGAGCACGGGCCCGTCCACGCCATCTTCGTGCCCATCGGCGGCGGCGGTCTCATCGCCGGCGTGGCCGCCTATGTGAAGGCGGTGCAGCCGGACGTGAAGGTGATCGGCGTGCAGACCGAGGAATCCAATGCCATGGCGCGCTCGCTGGCCGCCGGCAGGCGCATCACGCTGGACGAAGTGGGGCTGTTCTCCGACGGCACGGCCGTGCGCATCGTGGGCGAGCACACCTTCGATTTGTGCCGGCAGTTCGTCGACGAAGTGATCTGCGTGGACACCGATGCGCTGTGCGCCGCCATCAAGGACGTGTACCAGGATACCCGCACCCTGCTCGAGCCGGCCGGCGCCCTGGCCATTGCCGGCTGCAAGCGCTACGTCGAGCGCGAGGGCGTGCGCGACCGCAACCTGGTGGCGATCGCCAGCGGGGCCAACATGAACTTCGACCGGCTGCGCTTCGTTGCCGAACGCTCGGAGGTGGGCGAGCAGCGCGAGGCCCTGTATGCGGTCACCCTGCCCGAGGAGCGCGGTTCGTTCCGCCGCTTCTGCAGCCTGCTGGGCACGCGCAACGTCACCGAATTCAACTATCGCATCTCCGACAGCCGCACCGCCCACATCTTCGTGGGCATCCAGGTCGACGGCCGGCAAGATGCGCACGCGCTGGCGCAATCGTTCTCGGCGGCGGGATTTGCCACGCTCGACCTCACCGACGACGAACTGGCCAAGCTCCACCTGCGTCACCTGGTCGGCGGCCGATCCGCGCTGGCGGTGGACGAACGCGTGTTCCGCTTCGAATTCCCCGAGCGACCCGGCGCGCTGATGCGCTTTCTCACCTCGATGTCGCCCAACTGGAACATCTCGCTGTTCCACTATCGCAACCAGGGCTCGGACTACGGCCGCATCCTGGTGGGCCTGCAGGCGCCCGCGCAGGACGCCGAAGCGCTGCGGCAATTCGTCGAAGAACTGGGGTTCGCCTACCAGGACGAAACGCAGAGCAGCGCCTACCACCTGTTCCTGGGCTGATGCGCCCGGCCGGCGCGCCGGAAATGCTCAGCTGATGGCGCGAGCGAGCGTAAATGCCGCGGCGGCGGCGGCGCCGCCGATGGCCATGGTCTGCAGTGCCGAGACGACGGGCCTGGCTCCGGTGAAACGCGCCTTCACATAACCGAAGATGCCCAGCGCAGCCAGGGTAACGCCGGCCGACCATGGCAGGGCGAGGTCGATGGTGTGGAGAAAAACGTAGGGCGCCATCGGTATGGTCCCGCCCACGACATAACTTGCACCGATGGTGATGGCCGAGCGCTGCGCGCGGCGCGGATCGGGGCGCTCCAGGCCCAGTTCGAAGCGCATCATGAAGTCGCGCCACGCCACGGGCTGCTCCCGCAGGCCGGCGATCACGCCGGCGTAATGCTCCTGCTTGAGGCCGTAGGCCTCGAAGACCTCGGCCACCTCGGCAGCCTCGGCGTCGGGCTTCTCGAGGATTTCCGACTCCTCGCGCTGCAATTCGGCCGCGTAGTGGTCGGACTCGGTCCGCGCGGCGAGGTAGCCGCCCAGGCCCATGGCAAGGGCGCCAGCGGCAATCTCGGCGAACCCGGCCGTGATGATCGTGCTTACCGCGACGGCGGCGCCGCTGATGCCGGCGGCCAGAGCAAAGGGCACGGTAAGGCCATCGGCCATGCCGATGACGACATCGCGAACGAGGTCGCTGGCCTGGAAGTGCTTTTCGTGATGCAGATGGGTGTCCACGGCGGAATTCTCGTCGGAATCGTATGCGCGCCAAAATTTACGGGGTCTAGGGTAACAGCCCGCCGTGCCTGCCAGGTTGCCGACGCGGATCCGGCGTCGACTACCCCACCGCAGCGCCGACAGTGGGCGGAATGAAAATCATTGGCGAAGAAGCCGGTGTGCTGCGCACGCGAGCGACCCGCGCGTGCCGACCTTAGCCGGGCCCCGGCAGACACGGATCCACGGGCATGTCGTCGAAGGCGGTATCGCCTTCGGGATCGGCAATGCCGGTGGGCCGCAGACTCGCGAAATCGAAAATGCTCCGGTCCATCAGGTGCGAAGGCGTCACCTTGGCCAGGGCATTGAAGCTGTTTTCCGTTCGGCCCGGGAACCGGCGCTCCCAGTCGGCGATCATCTGCCGGATCTCCTTGCGCTTGAGATTCTCCTGTGAGCCGCACAGATTGCAGGGGATGATGGGAAAGCACTGCTCGCGCGCATAGCGCGCGATGTCGTCTTCCGGGATATAGGCCAGCGGGCGGATCACCACGTGCCGGCCGTCATCGGAGACAAGCTTGGGCGGCATCGCCTTGACGCGACCGCCATAGAACAGGTTCAGGAAAAACGTCCCCAGGATGTCGTCGCGGTGATGGCCGAGGGCGATCTTGGTGGCGCCCAGTTCGCCGGCCACGCGGTAGAGCACGCCGCGGCGCAGGCGCGAACACAGCGAGCAGGTGGTCTTGCCTTCGGGAATCAGCCGCTTGACGATCGAATAGGTGTCCTGGGTCTCGATGTGGAAGGGCACCGCCTGCGCGCGCAGGTAATCGGGCAGCACGTGTTCCGGGAACCCGGGCTGCTTCTGGTCGAGATTGACGGCGACCAGTTCGAAGGCAAGCGGGGCGCGGGCCTGCAAGGTGCGCAGCATCTGCAGCAGGGTATAGCTGTCCTTGCCGCCGGACAGGCAGACCATGACGCGATCGCCGTTCTCGATCATGCCGTAATCGGTTACCGCCTGGCCGGTGAGCCGGATCAGGCGCTTTTCGAGCTTGCGCCCTTCAAAGGCCGAACGGCGCTCGCGGCGCAGGACTTCCTGGGAACGCGGCGGCGATTCGCCGCCCGCCGGCCGCGGACCAGCCGGTGCCGGCGCGCCGGCCGGCGAAGCGTCGGCGGACCGCACCCTGCCCAGCAGGTCGTCCGAGGCCAGCGCGCCGCCCGGCAGGTAGTCGGAGGACGGAGCGCTGCTCATGGCTGGCCGCGAAAACGCAGAACCTCGACGCCGATGCCGGCAACGCTGTCATAGATCTCGGTCTTCTCGCTGGACACGCGTACCGCGAGCACGCCGGGCCGGCGCAGCAGTTCGTCGGCAATGTCATCGACCAGGGTTTCCTGGAGATTGACATGGCCGCGGGCAATGCGTTCCTGGACGATGCCGCGCACGGTGTCGTAGTCGAACACTTCGCCCAACTCGTCGCGCATGGGCGTGGTCGACGAGAGGCAGACGTATACATCCAGGTTGAGGACGAGCTGCTGCGTGCCCTGGCGCTCGGCCGAGTAGACGCCGATGTTGGCATCCACGGCCCAGTCGCGCAGGAACAGTCGGCGGCATTGCGCGAGTCGCGGGTCAATCAGAAGCGTAGACATGGGAAGTGACAGCGATCCGTTCAGGAGGTCAGGAACATGATGTCGCGCGTCGTGGGCACGAGATGCTGCCCGCCGTCGATCAGCAGCGTGGTTCCGGTTACGGCCGGGGCATTGGCCAGATAGACGACCGCCGCCGCGACATCGCCGGGCGTGCTGCCGCCGCCGAGCGGATTGGCCTGATGGGCGGCCGCGAAACCCGCGTCCGTTTGGCCCTTAGCCGGCAGCGTGATGCCCGGCGCGACACCCACCACGCGCAGCTGCGGCGCCAGCGCACGGGCCAGCAGGCCGGTCGCCGCTTCCAGCGCCGCCTTGGACAGGGTGTAGGACAGGAAATCCGGATTGGGATTCCACAGCTTCTGGTCGAGCAGGTTCACCACGACACCGCGGCAGCCCGCTGGCAGGCGCTCGCGCAACGCCAGGGCGAGCCGCACGGGGGCGGCGACGTTGGTCCGCATATGCGCCTCGAAGCGCTCCACCGTGAAACTGGCGACCGTATCGTGCTCGAACAAGGATGCGTTGTTGACCAGGCATTGCACGGTCCCCAAGGCGGCCTCGCACTCCTCGAACAGCGAGGTCAGGTCGGCAGCGCTCTCGAGGTCGCGCCGCACGCCATGGGCGCGCCGGCCCAGGGCACGGATCTCGGCGATGGTCGCCTGCGCGGCGTCCCGCGAGCCATGGTAGTGAACCGCGATGTCCCAGCCGTCGGCTGCCAGGCCCAGCGCGATGGCGCGGCCCAGGCGCTGCGCGCCGCCGGTGACGAGTGCCGTTCGGCGTGATGGGAGGTCCGGATTCATGGATGGCTGGCTGTCGGCACGGATCGCTGGGCACGGGCCGCGCAGGATCGCGGCCAGGCACAGTGTATCGGTTCGGGCACCCGGCAGCCCCCGCCGGCCAGGGGATGCTGGCCGCGGTTAACATCGGTCGCACCATGACCGAAGATCACTTTTCCCGGCCGGCGCCAGCGGCAGGCACGGGCGCGCCGGGCGCCGGTCTGCCGCCTCCCGATCCAGGCGCACAGGCACGCAGCGACGCCCTGCTGGCGCGCGTGGCCCACCGCATCGCCGCTGCCGGCGGCTGGCTGTCGTTTGCCGATTACATGCAGATGGCGCTGTACGAGCCCGGTCTCGGCTACTACGACGCGTGCGGCAGCAAATTCGGCGCGCAGGGCGACTTTGTCACGGCGCCGGAGATTTCCCCCCTGTTTGCCCAGGCGCTGGCCGCGCCCGTCGCCCGCGCCTTCGGCCGGCTGCCCGCGCAGGTGCTCGAGTTCGGCGCCGGAACGGGCGCGCTGGCGCACGACCTGCTCCACGACCTGGCGCGGCGCGGCTGCCCGGCCGAGCAATACTGGATCGTCGAAGTCTCGGCGGACCTGCGCGCGCGGCAGCAGGAACGACTGGCCGGCTACCCGGTGCGCTGGCTGGACGGCCTGCCCGAGGCCTTCGAGGGCGTGGTGATCGCCAATGAAGTGCTCGATGTGCTGCCCGTGCAACTCTTCGTGCGCGGCGCCGGCGCCGTTCAGGAGCGGGGCGTGACGGTCGACGGCGGCACCCTGCGCTTTGCAGGGCGGCAGGCAGCCACGGAGCTCGCCGGGACGGTGGCGGCCATCGAGGCCACCGTCGGGCTGCTGCCGCCCGGCTACGGATCGGAAGTGTGCCCGCTTGCGGGCGCCTGGATCGCCGCGGTGGCCGCCTGCCTGCGCCGCGGTCTGGTGCTGCTGTTCGATTACGGCTTTCCGCGTGGCGAGTATTACCACCCGCAGCGGGCGATGGGCACGCTCATGTGCCACTACCGCCAGCACGCCCACGCCGAGCCCTTGTGGCTGCCGGGCCTGAACGACATCACCGCCCATGTCGACTTTACGGCCTGCGCGCAGTCCGCCCAGGGCGCCGGGCTCGACGTACTGGGATACACCTCGCAGGCCCACTTCCTCATGAACTGCGGCATCCTCGACCGCCTGGTCACCCGGCCGGGCGCGCTGCCGGATGCCGCCGCCGCCGGCGCCCTGCAGCGCCTGCTCTCGGAGGCCGAGATGGGCGAGCTGGTGAAGGTGCTCGCACTGGGGCGCGGCCTGGAGGGCGGCGGCTGGGGCTTTGACCGAGGCGACCGGCGGCACCGGCTGTGGTGAGTGCGCGCGGGACCGCGCCGGCGGGCGCGGCGCGATAATTATCACCGGCCGCCCTGCACACCCGATCACGACGCCACGGAGGAATGCCCATGCCGACAACCTTGCGCCTGGAAGACTACCCGCTGCGCAGCCACGACAAGCTGCGCTATGGCGACACCGACCGCCAGGGTCATGTCAACAATGCCGTGTTCTCCACCTTCCTGGAAACCGGCCGGGTCGAGATGATCTACGACGGCAAGACCTCGCTTGCCGACCAGGGGTGCAGCTTCGTGATCGCGCGGCTGGAACTGGATTTCATCACCGAATTGCTGTGGCCGGGCCGCATCGACATCGGTTCCGGCGTGATCGCCGTCGGGCGCAGTTCGCTGCGCCTCGAGCAGGCGCTGTTCCAGGGCGAGCGGCTGGTCGCCGTAGGCCAGACGGTGATGGTGCAGGTGAGCGACGCCACGCGGCGCAGCCAGCCTTTTTCCGAGCGGCTGGCCGCGCGGGTCGCGCCGTTCCGCAAGGACCCGCGCATAGCGGCCGGACCCGCTTAGGGACGCCGCCCGTCGTGCGGGCGGCGGCGCACCGCGCCCAGCGCCGGCGCGGCAGGCGGCCTGGCAACGGGGTTTGATGCAGCACCGCAGCCCTGGCACGCGGACGGGGGCAGCCCCGCCGCAACTGCGGCGCGGGTTCAGCCTGCGGCGGGCGCCTGCAGCCGGTGCTCGGGGGCGCGTTCGGGGTCGATCAGCTGGATCTTGACGGGCGCAACGTGCCAGATGCGCTCGCAGTATTCGCGCACGCTGCGATCCGAGGAGAACTTGCCCATTCGCGCGACGTTGAGTATGGCCATGCGCGTCCAGTTTTCCTTGTCGGCGTAGGCCGCGCTCACCTGCTCCTGGCAGTCGATGTACGGCTGGAAATCGGCCATCAGGCGGTAGGCGTCACCCTTGAGCAGCGAATCGACCAGCGGCGCGAACAGGCTGCGGTCGCCGCGGGAAAAATGTCCGTCGCGAATCAGGTCGATGACGGCGCGCAGTTCCGCATTGGCAAGGTAGTAGGCCATCGGGTCATAGCCGTTGCTCCAGCTCGCCTGCACCTCCTCGGCCGTGAGGCCGAACAGGAAGAAGTTCTCGGCGCCCACCTCCTCGCGGATCTCGACATTGGCGCCGTCCAGGGTGCCGATGGTGAGGGCGCCATTGAGCGAGAACTTCATGTTGCCGGTTCCGGAGGCCTCCTTGCCCGCGGTGGATATCTGCTCGGACAGGTCGGCTGCCGGATAGACGCGCTGGCCGTTGGTCACGTTGTAGTTGGGAAGGAAAACCACCTTGAGGCGGTCGCGCACGGCGGGGTCGCGATTGACGACCTCGCCGACCGCCGTGATCAGCTTGATCATCAGCTTGGCGAAGCGGTAGCCCGGCGCGGCCTTGCCGCCGAAAACGAAGGTGCGCGGCTGCAGGTTGATGTCCGGATCGGACTTGATCCGGATGTAGAGGGCAACGATGTGCAGCACGTTGAGGTGCTGGCGCTTGTACTCGTGGATGCGCTTGACCTGCACGTCGAAGAGCGACTGCGGATCCACCGACACGCCGGTGGTGCGGCGCGCATGGCGCGCGAAGTCCTCCTTGACGGAGCGCTTGATGAAGCGCCACTCGCGCCGGAAGGCCGCGTCCTCGCTGTACGGCTCGATGAGCCGCAGCCGGTCCAGGTTGCGGATCCAGTCGTCGCCGATCGTGGTCGACAGCAGCTGGGCCAGGCGCGGATTGGCGAGGGCCATCCAGCGCCGGGGCGTCACGCCGTTGGTGACATTGTCGAACCTCTCGGGCCAGAGCGCGTAAAAATCGGCCAGCACGTCCTTCTTGAGCAGCTCGGTGTGCAGCTCGGCCACGCCATTGATCGTGTGGCTTCCCACGGAAGCGAGGTTGGCCATGCGCACGTAGCGCTCCCCCGACTCGTCGATCAGCGACAGGCGCGACAAGCGCTCGCCGTCGCCCGGAAACTGCATGCGCACCTCGTCGAGGAAGCGGGCGTTGATCTCGAAGATGATCTCGATGTGGCGCGGCAGGATGCGCGTGAAAAGGGCGAGGGGCCAGCGTTCCAGGGCTTCGGGCAGCAGCGTGTGGTTGGTGTAGCCAAAGCAGGCCCGGGTCACCGACCAGGCGCGGTCCCAGTCCACGTCGTATTCGTCGACCAGCAGGCGCATGAGTTCGGCGATGGCTATCGCCGGATGCGTGTCATTGAGCTGGATGGCAAACTTCTCGTGGAAGCGGTCCAGCGGTATGTTCTGCACGCGCATGATGCGCATCATGTCCTGCAGCGAGCACGAGACGAAGAAGTACTGCTGCTCCAGGCGCAGTTCCTTGCCCTGCACCTGTTCGTCGTTCGGATAGAGGATCTTGCTGATGTTCTCCGATACGATCTTCTGCTGCACGGCGCCGTAGTAGTCGCCGCGGTTGAACACGCCCAGGTCGAAGGATTCGGGCGCTTCGGCGCGCCACAGCCGCAGGGTGTTGGCGGTGCTGTTGCGATAGCCCAGTATCGGCGTGTCGTAGGGCGTGCCCAGGACCTTGCGCGCCGCCACCCAGCGCACGTGGCGGCGGCCGTCGCGTCCGGTGTAGTGTTCGCTCTTGCCGCCCAGCTTCACCTCGACGGCCCACTCGGGCCGCGCGATCTCCCAGGGATTGCCGCTGCGCAGCCACTTGTCGGTCTGCTCCATCTGCCAGCCGTCGACGATGTGCTGGGAGAAAATGCCAAATTCATAGCGGATGCCGTAGCCGATGGACGGAATCTCCAGGCGAGCCATGGAATCGAGGTAGCAGGCAGCGAGGCGGCCCAGGCCGCCATTGCCCAGGCCGGGCTCCTCTTCCTCGGCCAGCAGTTCCTCGTAGCTCAGGCCCAGTTCGCGCACGGCGGCGCGCACGTCGTTCTCGATGCCCAGGTTGAGGATGTTGTTGCCCAGGTGCGGCCCGAGCAGGAACTCCGCCGAAAGGTAGGCAACCGTGCGCGAGCCCTGGTTGGTGTAGGCGTTGGCCGTGCTGATCCAGCGCTGCAGCAGCCGGTCGCGCACGGTGTAGGCCAGTGACATGTAGTAGTCATGCTTGGTTGCCAGCGCCGCGAACTTGCCCTGCACGTAATACAGGTTGTCCAGGAACGCCCGCTTGAGCGCATCCTTGCCCAGCCCGGTGCGGTGTTCGGCGTCGAGGGTGGTCGTGTCGAGCGGGGGCGTGATTGGCGCCGGAACATTTGCCATTTGACTCATGAATTCAGGTTCCTTCGGAGGCGGGTGGTCACCGGTGACTGCCCCTCATGAATTATCGCCGGCCCGCCCCTGCTCATCTGCAAGAAATGCGCCAGCCGGCGGCGGGGGCAAATGCACCAATGATGGGCATCCCCCGCCAGTATGAGCGCCGTCCGGGCGTGCGAGGGATCGACATGCACCGCTTTTGATCCCCTTGAAATGCCCCCGTATTCCGGCCAATTGCCACCAGCGCGTCAAGACCATACTACTAGCGACGATAAACGGCATCGGGCCGCGGCACCCTGGAGCCGACTTGCCTGCGGCCCCGGCGCAAAGGACAGCTGCGACGGGGACGCGTTTCAGGAAGACCGATTTCCTTCGAGTTCTATGGACGCTTCACGCCCTCCCTGGCGAGCAGCAGCGCTGGCAGCGATGCTGCTGACGGCGGCATGGTGGACCTGCTCGTGGTGGCTGGTCGAGCGCAATTACACGGCGCGGACCGATGCCCTGGTCGCCAGTGAACGGCTGCAGGCCCAGACGCGTGCACGCGACCTTGCCAGCAGTATCCGCCGCAACCTGCACACCACATCCGGCATACCCGAGGTCATGGCGCATGCGGCCGAGGTTCGCGCTGCTCTGGCGCGCCTGGCGCGCGAGCCCGGCCTGGTGGCGGGACCAGCCGCCGACCGCATACGGCGCTGGTCGGCCGACCCGCGGCTGCGCGATCTGAGCAGGCAGCTGGCCCTCGCCCGCAACCACCTGGACGTCGACATACTCTACGTGGCAGACGCCATGGGCGATGTGATCGCCGCCAGCGATGCCGACCGCGCCGGCCTGAGCATCGGCACCCGGGTGGCAGACCGGGAATATTTCCGCGCCGCGCGGGAAGGGCGCCGCAGCCTGCAATATGCCATCGGCCGGGCCACCGGGATCGCCGGCCTGTTTTTCGCCAGCCCCGTCGTGCTCGACGGCCATTTTGCCGGCGCCGTGATCGTCAAGGTCCACATGCCCAATCTGTCTTTTCTGCTGGACCAGTCCGACGCCTTCCTGAGCGATGCCAACGGCGTCATCATCATGGCGCACGACCCGCGGATCGAGATGATGGCGCTGCCGGGAGCCGCGCTTGCGGGGTTGAGCGCAGCCGAGAAGGACGAGCGCTACCGCCGCCAAGGATTTGCACCGCTGCCGATCGATCCCTGGCCTGCCGGCCAGCTGGAC
>Ga0209698_10006799_pt1 | contig 12102 bp, 12 predicted proteins | sample LitLauG_LLR_2012_FD_187203 | JGI IMG/M metagenome (GOLD analysis project Ga0209698, IMG submission 187203) | Freshwater sediment microbial communities from Pennsylvania, USA - Little Laurel Run_MetaG_LLR_2012 (SPAdes) (version 2) | ecosystem: Environmental > Aquatic > Freshwater > Creek >...
TTGGTCAACTCTTCGCCGATCGCCGACGCCACCCGTTCGCGCGCCCCCACAGCCCGGAACTTCACCAACCGCGCCTGGCTGCAGCAGTCCTCCATCGACACCCTCAACGAATTCGCCGAAATGACCGGTGGAAAAGCCTTCTACAACACCAACGATCTCGCCAACAGCTTCAAGCGCGCCGCCGATGACGCTTCTTCCTACTATCTGGTCGGCTACTATCTCGACACCCACAACAACAAAGCGGGATGGCGGCAGCTCAAAGTCAAGGTCGACAAGAAAGATACCGAAGTGCGCGCCCGCAAAGGATTCTTCGTTACTAACGCCACGCTTCATATGGAATTGACGCGCAGTTCGGATTTGAGCTACGCGCTGACTTCGCCGATGGAAGGAACAGGCATCCCGCTGACGGTCAAATGGCTGGGCACCTCGGGCGAAGGCACCACTAAGAAGGCGTCGTTTCTGGTACAGTTGGCCTCCAGCAGCTTGACCCTCGATCCCGCCGGGCAGAACCGCCTTAACTTTGATTTCGCCGCAGCCGCTTACGCCTTCAAGAGCAAAGACGGCAAGCCGGCCACCTCGGTAGGGAAGAGTTTTGCGCCGTCGCTGACCGAGGCGCAGATGGCCGAAGTTCGCGCCAAGGGGGTGGGTTTCAACGACGCGCTCGATCTCGCCCCCGGCCAGTACAACGTGCGCTTCGTGATCCGCGACAACATAAGCGGAAAGATCGGCAGCGTGACCGCACCTTTAACCGTGAACTAGTTCTGGCGCGGGCTCGCGCATCTACCCAAGCAACTCCGCCGCGTGCGATTTGCACGCCACCCCGCGCTGCCTGCTATACAATCCGCCTTAGGAGCGCATTGCGCTCAAGAAACGCGGAGGCTGCCGTGGAAGCGTTCGGCTTTGGCTTTGGCACCATCATCATCGTAATCGTAGCGATCTACCTGCTGAGCTCCATCAAAATCCTGGCCGAATACGAGCGTGGCGTCATCTTCCGCCTGGGCCGGCTCCTTAGTTCCGCGAAAGGTCCGGGCGTGATTCTGGTCTTCGCGCCCATCGACCGCATGGTGCGCGTCTCACTGCGACAGGAGGCGCTGGAAGTGCCGCCGCAGGACATCATCACCCGCGACAACGTCACGCTGAAAGTGAACGCCGTGATTTTTCTGCGCGTCATCGAGCCGCGCAAAGCGGTGGTGGAGGTTTCGAACTACGTTTATCAGACCTCGCAGTTCGCCCAGACCACGCTGCGCTCCGTGCTCGGCGAGCAGGAGCTCGATGAGTTGCTGGCGCATCGCGACAAGATCAATCTGCGCCTCCAGAGCATTCTCGACACCCACACCTCGCCTTGGGGCGTGAAGGTCACCAACGTCGAGGTCAAGCAAGTCGACATGCCCGAATCGATGCTGCGCGCCATGGCCAAGCAGGCCGAGGCCGAGCGCGAGAAGCGGTCAAAGATCATTCACGCCGAAGGCGAATACTCCGCGGCGCAGCGCCTGGTCGATGCGGCTCACCTGTTGTCCAGCGAACCGGTCAGCGTGCAGTTGCGCTATCTGCAGACGCTCACCGAAATCGGCGTCGAGAAAAATACGACCGTCGTCTTCCCCGTGCCCGTGGACTTTTTCTCCGGCATTCAGAAATTGCTGGCGCCTTCCGGCGGAAGCACCGCACCCGCGCCCGCACCGGCGCCGGCGAAGACGGCTTAGGTTTTTGAGAATCGCGAATCTGGCCTTGCGGCTTTGTCCGCAGTGTAGTGAGAACGTTTTGCGCGCCGAACTTGGAGTGGAACTATGGCTTCGTCAGAAGATACGGAAATCACACTGGGAACCGGCAAACTGCTGGTGCTGTTTTTCGGTTTAGTTGGAATCTGTGCGCTGTTCTTCGCCCTGGGATATTCGCTGGGACGCAAGTCCGAGCCGGGCATGACCACAGCTAGCGCGTCGACCGCCCAGCCCGCGCCTGCGGGCAACAAGGCGAGCAGCGGATCGCCATCCTCGGCCCCGATGACGTTCTACAAATCTGTCGAGCAAAAAGACGTGAACCCCGAATTGACGCCGTCGGCCGACACCAAGGCCGAAGCGCCCGCGCCGTCCGCCGAGACGGCTGCGGCGCAGTCGCCCGCGGCCTCCACCGGCGATACCACGCTCCCCACCTCGGGATACTTCGTGCAGGTCGCCGCCGTGAGCAGGGAAGAAGACGCCCAGGCGTTGGTCGATGCGCTCAGGAAAAAGCAGTATCCCGCGTTCGTGTCCCCCGCGGGCGACAAACTGTTTCGCGTCCAGGTCGGTCCCTACGCCGAAGTTAAAGAGGCTGAGTCCATGCGCACCCGGCTGATCGGTGAGGGCTACAGCCCGATTCTGAAGAAATAGCGAGGCAATCAAGCACGTAGGGGCGGACGCATTCGTCCGCCCGCGAGCGCAGCGAGCAACCCGGACGAATGCGTTCGGGGCTACGTGCGCATTTCTGGCAGCGCTACATTGACAGCCATCGATTCCGGCGTTATTCCTAATCATCATGTCTGCCGATGCATCGCTCGACCGCGCGCTTCACGCCATCGCCGATCCCACCCGCCGGAGAATTCTGCAGGCCTTGCGCGACGGCAAATCCGGGACGAAGTCTCCGGGGATGCCGGACGGCAGTCGCTGTCTCTGCGCCGGCGACATCGAAGAGTGCATGCGCCTCTCGCAGCCAACCATTTCGCATCACATGACGATTCTCACCAAGGCAGGCCTCGTAGAGGCCACCAAGCAAGGCCAATGGCGCTGGTATCGCCGCAATGAAAAAGCCATCCGCAATGTGGTGAAGATGCTCCGCGGGAAGTTGTAGCCCCTCTGAAAAGCTTGTCATCCTGAGCGAAGCGAAGGACCTGTGTACTTGCCGGCGTCACCGGTACTGCAAGCGAATGCACAGGTCCTTCGCTTCGCTCAGGATGACAACCCCTAGATGTATTCCCGCTGACGGCTGAGACTTGCACCGGTGGGAGAGCGGCGCTTTAGCGCCGCGTTAAGGCGTAAAACTGATGGGCTTTAGCCCCAACGTCACGGCGTCCCCAGCGCCCACTTCTCCAAATCCCCCGTCGAGCGCAACCATCCCAACTCGCTCCTCTGCAATTCCAGCGTCACATCCTGCAGCGCGATGAATCGCTCGCTGGTCTGCGACCGAGCGTCATCCAAATCGTGCAGATTCGCTGTCCCAGCGTCCATGCGGGTCTGCACGGCGTCGACATTCCTGCTGGCAATTTCGTATTCGAGCTGCGCCACTTCGATGGCAGCCTGCATCTGTACCACCGCGCGCTGCAGCCGCAAAGTTTCTTCCGAAGCCTGATTGCGAGCCGCCTCCGCCTGCCGCGTAGCTTTCACGGCGTCGGCATCGGCCGCGCTGGCCCTTGCCCGCTGCGACGCATTGAAAAACGGAAAGCGGATCGACACCCCAATCGTCGCGTTGTTCTGATGAAACCCGCCCGTGGGGCACAGAAATGTTCCCAGAGTAGTCGTGCAGCTTTTCTCTGGAATGTAGTAGTTCTGAAAGTTGTTGAACTTGGAGAGCAGCGCATACTGCGCCGCAAAGTCGAAACTTGGCCAAAATGCCCGATGCTCGCCCTGCGCCCGCAGATATTGCGCGCGGGCGTGCTCTACGGCGGCTTGCACGCCAGGACTGGCATCCGCCGCGCGGGCCGGCGTTGCCTCATCCTGCGAAAGAGCCGGAAATTCAGGTAGGGCACTCGCTTCCGTCTCGATGCCTGCAGGCGGAAGCCCGGTGAGCTTCGAGAGATGCTCGCGCAGCACAGCCGCCGATCCCTCGGCCTCGGCGATTCGCAGCCGAATGCGCGCCGCCGACAGGCGAGCCCGAGTCTCGTCCATTGCGCTGTCCACGCCTTCTTTCACGCGCTCGGCCACCGCGGCCTGCATCTTCTCGGCCTGGGAGGAAGTTTCCTTCAGCCGCGAGAGCCGCTGCTCCCACTTGGAAAGGTCGGCATAGCTCAACACGGCATCCTGAATAATCTGGTTGCGCTGGTCCTTGTTCCGCAGCGAAGCCACCGCCGAATCGACCCGCGCCGCGCGAATGAATTCGCGCAGCGACGGATTGAAGACGGAAGACTGCGCGTTCAAATTAAACAGCGCCGGCGCCGATCCCTCGAGCCCCAAGGGAAATCCGTAGGAATATCCCAGGCCCGAGCCGGTGGCGAGCTGCGGAATATAGCTGTTGTGCAGCTCGCGAAAATTCGCCTCCGCCTTCTGTTCGTCGGCAGCCGATATGGCCGCTCCACTGGCATGGGCGAGGGCCAACTCCACCACTCGCTTGAGCGGGACCGGTTCGGCCCACAATGAAGCCGGAATCAAACAAATGGCCAGGATCAATCGCAGCATCGTTCGCGGCATCTGCGCATCACGGCAGGAGGTTTTCATTGCGTCCCTTTCACGATGTGTAGCAGTAAAGCTAAGCAGGAGAGCGAAGTGGGAATTGAGTTCATTGCAATTCGATTGCAACAAAATTCTAAATGCCGGACGGGAAGTGTCCGCACCGAATTATTCTTGCGTCGGCTTTCCTGCCGCAACGGGAGGGGGCAGGAGAGCACGCGGTCCTCATCGTTCCACCCGGCGCAAATCATCCCGGGCGCGCGCGTAGTTGTGAGCCAGAGCCAGGGCGGCGCGGAATTCCTCGGAGGCTGCTTTGCGGTCGCCCTGCTGTTCCAGCAGCACGCCCAGCATCTCGTGCGCCTTGAATGCCGGCCCTTGCTCCACGGGATCGGAAAGGTAACGCCGCAGCAACCGGATCGCTAGAGGACGGTCGAAGCCTGTCTTCAGCAAAATGCTGGCACCGTCCATCAGCGCTTCCCGCCGATCCACAGGAGCGGACTCAAGATGCCGCAGAGCCTCTTGCATCTCGTCCATCCGGTTGGCGTGGCGCAGAAAAATTGCCAGATCGATCCAGGCACGGGCCGCACCGTGGCTTGCCGTGATTTCAGCGCGATATTCGGCCTCGGCAGCGCGTAAGTCTTTGTCTTTTTCCTCGATCCGCGCCTGAATCCAGTGGGCCATCGCGGGATTCAACGGCATGATCACGTCCGCCTCGCGGCGCGCCTTGTCCTTGCCTCCGCCCACAATGCCAGGCGCTTCCAGGTAGAACTCGGCCAGGTCGGTGCGCGCCTCCCAGTTCTGCGGATCTAATTCCACCGCGCGCTCAAATGACGTGCGAACTTTCTTCGCCATCCCCGCCGCCGAGAGAAATCCCACGTGGTCGGCTTTCTCGCCGTAGATGCGGCCGAGCCAGAGTTCATAGACGCCCTTGGCCGGATCCAGTTCGCGGGCTCGTTCGCAGGCGGGAATTCCGCGATCCCATTCGTCGATTTCGAAGTACGCGCGGCACAGCAGGTTGTACGCTTCGGCATCTTTGGGGGAGTGATCGACCTGTTGCTGCAGGGTCTGAATGGCTTCGTCGACGCGTCCCGCCGCCACCAGGTCCTTGGGATTGGCAGCGAACGCGGGCGAAACGAAGAGAGCAGCAACGATCGCGGAGAGCAAGAATCTCGGGCCAGACTGAACCCTTGCGCAGTTCCGCATACCTTACTGAACCACCTTAACGGTGGCGCCTTCGACCAACGGCTTCGTATCTTCGGCGGACAAAGCGACGCTGTCGCCCTGATTCAGTCCTGACGTGATCTCGACACGGGTAAGATTCTGCAGTGAGACGCCGATAAACTGTTGCTTCAGCCGCCCATCCACGATGCGGAAGACGTAAGGCTTGCTGTCGTCCATGTGAACCGCGTCGCGCTGCAGGGTGAGGGCATCGTTCTGTTCGGCCACAACGATCGTGACCCCGACGTTCACATTCGGCAGCAGGCGCAGGTCAGGATTGTCAAGGGTGCAAGTGGCCTCGCCGATATTCCGGTTGCCGCGCACTTTCACGGTCGAAGGAACTGCGTTGACCGTGCCGGTCCACGTGCGCCCCTGAAGTGCGTCCCAGGTGACTTCCACCTTCTCGCCTGATTGCAGGCGGCCAATATCCGGCTCATCCACAAAAGCGCGCACCAGCACGTGCGTCAGGTCAGCTTCCTGTAGCAGGAGGTCGCCGCTTTGCACAAACGCTCCCTGCTTCACGGGGAGGGCATACACGATTCCGTCAAACGGCGCGCGCACACTCGATTTCTGCAGCGCGTCCTCTGCGTCTTCGTAGGCTGCTTGCGCCTCCGCGCCTAACGCCTGAATTTTTGCGACCTCGGGCTGTGAATAGCGCTCCTTCTTGCGCTGCTCCAGCGAGCTTAGGTCGGCCTGCGCGCGCTGCCATGTGCCTTCCGCCTGGAGTTCTTCACCCGGCGAGGACGCGCCCTGCTGCTGTAGACGCTTCATCGCATCCAGATTGCGCTGCGCCAGATCGCGCGCGCTCCGCGCTTTCACGATTTGCGCGTTCAGCGTAATGATCTCTTCCTGCGTGCCTCCAGCTTTCAGCGAGGATTGGTCAGCCTCCGCGGCTCGCACCTGCGCCCGCGCCTTGGCGGCCTGCGTTCGAATGTCATCATCGTCCAACTGCAGTAGAAGCTGACCTTTGTGCACGTGATCGCCCTCTTTTACGAGCAGGCGTTTCACCGTGGTCGCGATCGGCGCGTGCGCCTCAAAATTCTGGATAGGCTCAATCTTGCCATTGGTTGAAACCAGGCTGCGGATTGGCCCACGCTGCACCGTGGTCGCCCGCACCCGTAAGGGCGTCTGCCGGAAATAAGGGATGATCAGGATCGCCGCCAGAACCCCGAGCAGGGGCCATATCCACCGCCGGCGAGGCGGTGTGGTCGAATTATTGGTCGATGCCAACCCGTTATCTTTCAAGGTGCGGCGGGAATTCTCGTAAGCAGTAATTTACCATCCCCAGGAAGCGCGTAGACAGGGACTGCTCTCCCAAGCACGCTAATTTATTCGATGCTGCCACCTTGCCTTCGGCTGCACGAAGGTGCCGTTACAATAAACTCATGCCGAAATCGCCTCGTTACACCCCTGAGCATGCCGCCGCTGGTCTGGATGCGAAGTTCCCCGAAATCGAAACCTGGCCCAATCAATTTGCCGGATACGAGATTATTGTGGACGATCCGGAGTTCACGTCTGTGTGCCCGAAAACCGGCCTGCCCGACTTCGGACTCCTCACCATCCGCTACATGCCCGACAAGAACTGTCTGGAGCTGAAATCGCTGAAGGAATATCTGCAGTCCTACCGCAACCTGGGAATCTTCCAGGAGAACATCGTCAACCAGGTGCTCGACGATGTGGTGAAGTGGGCGAAGCCTGTGTGGGCCGAGGTGAAAGGAGATTTCCGTCCGCGCGGCGGGATCTCGACCACGATCGTGGCCAAGTGGCCGCGGCCGAAATAGCGTTAAACACAAAGGTCACGAAGGAACACGAAGGAAGATCGGGTGTGTTGTCTTTCCTTCGTGAAACTTCGTGACCTTCGTGGTTCAGGATCTCCCCAGGGGCAACGAAACGTCGGTCTCGCGCGTCATGCTATATTCGCCAGACCCGTGGCGAAACCGGACCTGCAACCGCGCACCGCGCTGATCGTCCTCACGGCGCTCAACCTGCTCAATTACGCGGACCGCAACGTGCTGTTTGCCGTGCAGCCGCTCATCCAGCAGGAATTTCACGTCACCAAGGAACAGATCGGCTTTCTCACCAGCGCGTTTCTTGGCTTTTATATGCTGAGCGCTCCGTTTGTCGCGCCCCTGGCGGACCGCTATTCGCGCAAGCTGATCATCGTGCTGGGCGCGATCTTCTGGAGCGGGCTGACCCTGCTGACCGCGGTTACGCACAACTACACTGAGTTGCTGATCCGTCACACGCTCGTGGGCGTGGGTGAGGCGACGTTTGTCACCATTGCGCCGACGTTCGTCGCCGACCTGTTCAAAGAAAATCAACGCGGACGCATTCTCGGCGTCTTCTATCTGGCCATCCCGGTCGGCTCAGCAGCCGGATATCTTCTTGGCGGATACCTCGCTCCGCACCACGGATGGCGCTTTCCCTTTTACATCGCCGCTGCTCCTGGCTTCGTGCTCGCTCTGGCCGTGTTGTTCCTCAAAGAACCGGAGCGCGGGCAATTCGACTCGCACAAAGACGAGGCCGACTGGCTGCCGGAAGGCTTCCAAGGCAACAATCTCCAGAAGTTTCTGGTTCGCAATTACTACTATCTGCGGAAGGTGGGCCTGAACGTCATGCTGAATCCCGCGTTTCTAACCGCGACGCTGGGCATGGCGTTCATGACGTACTCGCTCGGCGGCATTCAGGTCTGGATGCCGCAATTTCTCTACAGCGAGCGCCACTACTCGCTGGAATCCGCCAACTTCCTGTTCGGCACCATCATCGTCGTGACTGGTTTTGTCGCCGCGCTGGCGGGCGGATGGCTGGGGGATTACCTGCTGCCGCGGATGAAAAGCTCGTACTACTTCATCTCCGCGTTGAGCATGGCGCTGGGCGTGCCGGTCATGATTGTGGCCCTTTTTGCCAAAGGCAAGCTCATGATTCCGGCGATCGCCATATCCGCTTTCTTTTTGCTGCTGAATACGGCGCCGCTGAACGCAGCCGTGATCAACTCAGTCGGCGCGCACATTCGCGCCACGGCTCTGGCAGTGAACATTTTCATCATCCACATTCTGGGCGACGTTCCGTCGCCGACCATGATGGGTTGGGTTGCCGACCGGCGCTCGCTACAGGCATCGTTTGTTCTGCCGATCATCGCTATGGGGATGTCTTCTGCCATACTGTTCTATGGCATGAGATTCGCGCCGGAAGTTGCGGTGGATGGGTCGCCAGTCAGGGCAGGGAAGACTTAATCGGGATGGCTTATCTTGTTTGGGTTGCGGGAATCGTTCTGGCGCTGGCCTGGTTCTCCCGCATTGTGGACGCGGCTCTGGGCATGCCCAGCGTCGCCGATGTTTCCCGCCCGCAGTGGGATCGAAATCCCGTCTCGCCCGCGGGCAATCCGCGGGTTTCTATCATCGTTCCGGCGCGGAATGAGGAAGAGATCATTGAGCATTCGCTGCAGTCACTGCTTTCTCTCGATTACGACAATTACGAAGTGATCGCGGTCAATGATCGTTCCACCGATCGGACTGGCGAGATTATGGAATCGGTCATGGGCTCTTCCCAGGTCTCGCAAATTCGGCGAGACCTGGGGCACCCCACTTCTTTTTCTGGTTCTTCTTTTTCTTTGCTTCGAGTGGTCCATCATCGCGAACTGCCTGCCGGTTGGCTCGGCAAGACTCATGCCATGTGGACTGCTGCGAATCTGGCCAACGGCGAATGGCTGCTCTTCACCGACGCCGACGTAATTTTCCGGCCGGACTCTCTGCGGCGGGCGGTCGCTTATGCCGAGGCCGAGGCGGCCGATCATGTTGTGCTTTTCCCGCGCATGATCATGAAGACTCCGGGCGAGCGCATGATGATCGCCTTCTTCCAGACCATGTTCATGTTCGGGCATCGGCCCTGGAAAGTGGCTGATCCCAAGGCCGGCGATCACATGGGCGTGGGCGCCTTCAACCTGGTGCGGCGGCGCGTGTATGACGCCGTAGGCACGTATGAGGCGCTGCGCATGGAAGTGGTCGACGACATGAAACTTGGCAAGGTTGTGAAGCAGGCGGGCTTCGCGCAGCGCAACGTCTTCGGCGCCGATCTCATTTCGATTCGCTGGGCCCGGGGGGCGATGGGCGTGGTCAACAATCTCACTAAGAATTTCTTCGCCGTGCTCTCGTTTCAACGGTGGCGCACGGTGCTGTCGGCGTTCGGGCTGGCGTTTTTGAATCTTGGCCCGTTCCTTGGCATATGGCTGGCCCACGGATGGGCGCGTGCGCCGTTCGCCATCGCGCTGGCTTCGATCTTGCTGATTTACTTCGGAATGTCGAAACGATCTTCGGTGCCGCCGTATTACTTCTTCCTGCATCCGGTGAGCACGTCGCTGTTCATCTACACGCTGCTGCGTTCGATGATGCTGACGCTGTGGCACGACGGCGTGGTCTGGCGCGGGACGAAGTATCCGCTGGAAGAGTTGCGCAAGGGGTTGGTGTAAGCTGTCTTCACGAAAAGGCGTTGTCATCGTGAGCGAAGCTCAGGACCTATGGATTCGCGGGCAGCACTGGTACCGCCAGCAAGTACACAGGTCCTTCGCTTCGCTCAGGATGACAAATGACGGCTAAGTCGTTGAACCTTCGTGCAAGTGATTGAAAAGTCGTAGGACCGGGCTAGCAGGCCGCAGGAACGACGAACTCCCCCGCCGAACCCATCAGGCTCACCCGGGATCCGATCGTCGACGCCAGGGCCGTTTCCGGCTCAGCAAACGGTATTGTGGATGACGTTCTGGATCGCTTTCCAGCCCCTCCCTGTGAGCGATTCGTGTAAGACTTACATACCGCACAATAATGTACATACAATAACGTATGCTTTTGTGGTCCTTCACTCCGGCGGGTCGTCTCCCTCCACGTCGTAGCCATAGGTTGCTGTTCTGTTGGGCTTCGCTTTGACCCTTGCCGGCTTTTTTGTCGGACGCAGCCTGCCTGCACTGTAATGCCCGCGATTCTCCACGTCGTAATTCTTCGGCAGAGGTGGGATCATGGCCGCGCCTCCGCGAATCTGGCTGATGCGGTTCAGAATGATCTCCGGCTGCCCCTCGTAGAGCTTGATCGGTCCGCGGATCTCAATGGTGCGCCCGGCCAGCCGCCGCACGTCGCCCACATCCTTCAGGTCGGATGCGAAAACGACCACCGTAAAGGGACAGGCCATCTGATCTTCACAGAAATCCAGGATGTGAACTCCGTTTGAGCCTACCTTGACCCGCTGCACGTGCCCGGCGACGCATATGCTGTCGCCCACATGCTGGCTGGCTTCCTGGATGGGGATGCAGTCCGCGGCAAACAGGGAAGTGGTCAGGGTCAGCGCCGCGACGAGCGTCATCCCCGAGCAATGTCCAGAGCGCGCTGCCGGGCTTCGTCCGGCCGGACAGCCGGGGGCGGCTGTCCCTACATGCTGGTTGCGAGAGAAATGCATGTCTCGATTTTAGGAACGTTCGTTGTGCACAGTCAGTGACGCACGAACATTTTTTGTGGATTAGTTCCGGAATGAAACTGGCGGAGTCCCACTTCTCGCGCCAACCCCGCGCGAGAAATGGGGCGCCCGTTTCTAGAAGGGAAGGATTTCTACTTGAACGACTTCACGGCTGTGGCTTCGTCGTCTTTCACGTCGAAAACCGTGTAGAGCTTGGTAATTTGCAGCAGGTCGTTGACCTTCTTGGTCAGGTTGAGCAGTTTGAGTTCTCCGCCCTGATTCTTGGTGGTGGTGAAGGCGCTGACCAGTTCGCCGATGCCCGAGCTGTCAATGTAGTTGACCTCGCCCAGGTTCAGGACGATCTTTTTGTTGCCCTTGGAAAGCAGGTCGCGCACCGTGTCGCGCAGGATGACGCTGCCCTCGCCCAGCGTGATGCGCCCGCTGCAGTCGACTATAGTCACTCCATCCACTTGCCGTGTACCAACCTTCATGCTCACTGGGAAGCCTCCTTGCCGCCCGCGGTAGGCCCGTGGACGTGCTTGATCAATTTAAGTTCGGTGCCCGCTTGCGATGGGCGAATTTCCACCACATCCATAAACGACCGCATCAGAAAAATTCCCCGGCCGCTGGTCTTGAGCAGATTCTCCGGCGCCAGCGGATTGGGAATCTTGCTCAGATCCATGCCCGGCCCCTGATCGCGAATCGTAATGATCAGGTCACCGCCAGTCTTCTCGAACGACAGCGTGACCTTTTTATCTGGCGAGTAGGCATTGCCGTGCAATACGGCATTGACCGCCGCCTCGCGCACGGCCATGGAAATCTGCATGATCTCTTCCTCCGCGAAACCGAGCTCGGTGGCGATGCGCGTGGCCTTCTCTTCCGCACTGTCAATCGTTTCCAGCGAGGAGTCCAGCGTGTAAGAGACCCGTTGCTCGGTCATAGCCATGGAAGAATCTTCAAACTGAGTATAGAGCCGAAGTACCGCGAGTGCACTGGAACCGCACGTCGAAAACTGGATCAGTCGCCCGCCGGAAGCAAATCGCAGCGAATGCGGTAGTTTGCCTGTCGGATGCCCAAGTTGTCAACGACCGGCTGC
>Ga0209698_10006800_pt1 | contig 12102 bp, 9 predicted proteins | sample LitLauG_LLR_2012_FD_187203 | JGI IMG/M metagenome (GOLD analysis project Ga0209698, IMG submission 187203) | Freshwater sediment microbial communities from Pennsylvania, USA - Little Laurel Run_MetaG_LLR_2012 (SPAdes) (version 2) | ecosystem: Environmental > Aquatic > Freshwater > Creek >...
CTTAGACACAGACTTGGCAGCTCGTCCAGCGGTCGATGTCGAGGACGCCTATGCAGGCCTGCTGTGCCAATCGCGCGCGCATGACCGCGCGGCCGGTCGCACACTAGAGGGTCCGCATCTTAGTGACCTCATCGTCGGCCACGGCCCCAAGGCGATACCTGCCCGGCTGTGTTCGACCGGGGAGCAGAAAGCGCTGCTCGTCAACTTGATCCTCGGCCACGCGGCACTGCTGAAGGTCCGGCGCGACGGGGTGGCACCGATGCTGTTGCTCGATGAGATCGCGGCCCATCTCGACAACGACCGGCGGCAGGCACTTTTCGGCGAACTGACGGGCCTGGGATCGCAAGCCTGGCTCACGGGCACCGATGCTGAACCATTTGCGCCGCTTCGGGCAAATGCGCAGTTCATCGAGGTCTCCGAGTTGACGCGTCCAAAGCCACGGGAACGGCTTGGCAATCGCGGCTAATCCGGCGACGTTTGGCGATCCATTTTTTGCACGAAAATCAAAGGTAAAACGGCGGAATATTGGCACGGAATCGTATCGGCGAGCGACGATTCGTGCTATACAACACTATCCTGACTCCGGCCGCCCCTAGGCCTTCCTGGAAAGCGCGATATGAGCAAAGCCCAAGCGGCCAAAAAGCTGCCCGTCGAGAGCTATGACGAGGACTCGATAAAGGTCCTAAAGGGTCTCGATGCCGTGCGCAAAAGGCCGGGCATGTATATCGGCGATACCGACGATGGCTCAGGTCTTCACCACATGGTCTATGAAGTTGTCGACAATGCCATCGACGAGGCATTGGCCGGGCACGCCAACAGAGTCCTCGTGACCCTCAATCCAGATGGTTCGTGCACGGTCGAAGACAATGGCCGCGGCATTCCGACTGCCATCCACAAGGAGGAAGGCGTGTCGGCGGCAGAGGTCGTCATGACCAAGCTGCACGCTGGCGGCAAGTTTGACCAGAACGACTACAAGGTATCTGGCGGTCTTCACGGCGTCGGCGTTACGGTCGTCAATGCCCTTTCCTCCTGGCTCGATCTCACCATTTGGCGCGGCGACATCGAACATTTCATAAGGTTTCATGATGGCGTGAGCCAAGCGCCACTGAAGGAAGTGGGGCCGGCCAATGGCAAGCGTGGAACACGCGTGAGCTTCCTGCCTTCGCCCGGCACCTTCACCAAGACCGAATTCGACTATGGAACGCTTGAGCACCGCCTTCGCGAGCTGGCATTTCTCAACTCCGGCGTTACCATCATTCTCACCGACGATCGGCACGCGCCCGCTAAGGTCGAGACGCTATTCTACGAAGGTGGCCTCAACGCCTACGTGAAGTTCCTCGACCGCTCGCGCAAACAGCTAATCGACATGCCCATTCTAATTCGGGGCGAGCAGACATTGGTGCCCGACAACAAGGATTTGCCGAGCAAGACCATCACGCTCGAAGCCTCGCTCGCCTGGAACGACGGCTATCACGAGAATACGCTGCTCTTTACCAACAACATTCCGCAACGCGATGGTGGCACGCATTTGGCGGGCTTCCGCGCCGCACTCACCCGTGTCGTGACCAAATATGCTAGCGAAAACGGTGGCGGCGGCAAAAAGGAAAAATTCGACCTGACCGGCGAGGATTGCCGCGAGGGGCTCACCTGCGTGTTGTCGGTGAAGGTGCCGGACCCAAAATTTTCGAGCCAAACCAAGGACAAGCTGGTCTCGTCCGAGGTGAGGCCCGTGGTCGAGGGGGTTATTGGCGACCAGCTCGGCCAGTGGTTCGAGGAGCACCCCGCCGAGGCCAAGACGATCGTCCGTAAGGTGATCGAGGCCGCCGCGGCGCGCGAGGCGGCGCGCAAGGCCCGGGAGATTTCGCGCAAAGGGGTGATGAACGCGTTCAGCCTACCCGGCGGCCTTGCTGAATGCCAGGATCGCGATCCGACGAATACGGAGCTGTTCATCGTCGAGGGCGATAGCGCCGGCGGCTCGGCCAAGCAGGGCCGCAAGCGCGAATATCAGGCGGTCCTGCCGATCCGGGGAAAGATCCTCAATGTCGAGCGTGCTCGCTTCGACAAGATGCTGGGCTCCGAGCAGGTGACCAACATCATCGCGGCGCTTGGCACCGGCATCGGGCGGGATGAGAAGGACGGCTTCAAGCTCGAAAAGCTGCGATACAACAAAATCATCATCATGACCGACGCTGACGTCGATGGCGCGCACATCCGCACGCTGCTGCTGACGTTCTTCTATCGTCAGATGCCGGAGCTTGTCGAACACGGCCACCTCTACATCGCCCAACCGCCGCTGTTCAAGGTGCAGCGGGGTAGGGCCGAGACCTATCTCAAGGACCAGAACGCGATGGACGCGTTCCTCATCGACGCAGGGCTCGATGAGTGTGTGCTGACATTGGCCTCGGGCGAGGCGCGTGCCGGCGCCGATCTGCGGCACGTGGTCGAGCGCGCGCGGCTGTCGCAAACGCTGATGGCGGGCATGCACTCGCGCTATCCGCGGTTCTTGGTCGAGCAGGCAGCCATTGCCGGCGGCCTCGACCCTGCGTCCTATATCGATGAAGTGAAAGCACAAGCCGTGGCCACGCGAATTGCCCAGCGGCTGGACGCGCTCGCCGATGAGACGGATCGAGGCTGGACCGGCCGACTTACGGCGGACAAGGGCCTCGTGTTCGTGCGCGAAATGCGCGGCGTCAAAGAGGCGCACACGCTCGATCGAGCCTTGATCGCCAGCCTCGATGCGCGCCGGTTGAACGAGATGCACAAGGAGCTCGCCGAAATTTACGGCGAGTCGGCGCGGCTGAAACGCAAGGACGCCGAGACCCCAATTCACGCCCCGTCCGCCCTGCTTGAAGCCGTTTTCGCGGCGGGCAGGAAGGGCATCGGCAATATCCAGCGTTACAAGGGGCTCGGCGAAATGAACGCCGAACAGCTTTGGGAGACGACGCTCGATCGCGACGCGCGCACGTTGCTGCAGGTCAAGCTCGGCGATTTGACGGAAACGGATGAAATCTTCAGCAAGCTCATGGGCGACGTGGTCGAGCCGCGCCGCGACTTCATCCAGGACAATGCGTTGAGCGTCGCCAATTTGGACGTGTAGTTTGAGATGAGCAAGCAGCGTATTAAAGTCTCATCTTTTCAGGATGTTACGAGTGAAGGATGGAACCCGATTTTGTACGTTGACGGCCGTCGGTTCGAGGATGTGGCGGAGAAATTAGGTGCCTACGAAGGGATGGCGGTGACGCTTTTCGAAGCGGATGGTGATGATCTCATCGAAGCCGACGCGAAATTGAGTTGGAGACAGGGCGCGTCGCTATTGGCGCTGCAGTGGGTTGCGATCGTGGACGATTCAACGATCCGCAATCTCGAGGGACGATTGGCCCGTAAGTGATCGGCAGGCGACCAAAGCTTATGCCGACACGTACCGCGCCCAAATTGGCTGGTAGACCGGATCGGTGGCGACCCTGGCGGTTAGCGCCGTGAGTTTGGCCGATGCCGCGGGCTTGGGCCACCAGTTCACCAGCATCGCGAGATACACATCGGCGATCGAGAATTCCTCGCCCGCGAGCCACGGATCGAGCGCAGCCTCGATCAGCGCAAAACAGTGGGTCAGGCGTGCCTCGGCTGCTGCCTTTACCCCGTCTATGCCGGAGCGGTCGGCGGTGTACCTTTCGGGGTAGAAATACCGCAGGTCCGTCTCGTAGAGATTGACCGCCATGAACAGCATCCAGCGAAGGAATTTCGCATGGGCCGATGTGCCAGGCTTGGGCGCCAATCCCTTGCCCGGAAACGCGTTGGCAATGTGCATGACGATCGCGGCCGACTCCGTCATCAGCGTGCCATCAGGCAACACGAGCGCGGGAACCTGCCGCATCGGGTTAATTCGCGCATAAGCAGGCGAATTCTGCTCATTATTCCCGTAGTCGACGGTCACGAGCGTAAAAGGCGCGGCGGCCTGGGCCAAAGCCGCCTCAACTACAAAACCGCCCGAGCCCTTGTTTGTGTAGAGTGTGAACGTCACCTGACGGTCCTCCGAGTGTTTGCACGCAATGCTTCGGGCCGCCAATCCTGCGACGATCGCGCCCGAGCATCGGCGGCCGAGCATGCAGGACTACATCGATCGCATCAACGCCTATTGCCTATGCATCGCGCTCGATGCGGCGGCCCTGTCGTCCGCTTTTGCAGGGAAAAGCTGATGGTGGTAGCTCGAGGCCTGATCTCGCGTGCGCATGGCTGTGCGACTAGCGCTCGCCGAGCCCCGCCCCGATTGCGGTTATCCCTGGTCTGAACCCTTACGCTCTCAGCACTTGCGCAAGGCGACGTGCAGCCGGTCGACATCCTGGCTGAAAGTCATCACGATGTCTTGGGTGCAGCCGGACAGACGGACCGCCACCGAGGCATCGGCAAAAGTGCTGGTCGCTTTCAAGTCAAAGCCCGTTGGCACCGATCTGCCGCTCAGCTTGCCGGACAGGGAATAGGTCTCCTCCGTCCAAGTGCCCGCGATCGCTCCGCCACGGATGGTCCAAGCGCCCCCGAGCTTGAGATCGGTGTTTGCGCCCTTGCAGCGAATAACTTGCTGAACTTCGCCTGGACCAGCCGCGCCACTGCGCGCCGCCGCGGCGACATAAGTAGCCACGCAATGCAGCTTCTCGCTCGTTCCATCCGTAAAGAGAGCCGAACCTTGGCCCGACCAGCGGCCCGCCAAATCCTCGATCAGTGAAAAATCGTGAAACGAGGCGGCCGCCGAAACCGGCGTTGGCACCGGCACTCCATTGGCATCCAATTCACCCGCGCTCGCTCCACCAAGGATCCCGGCCGCGGTCGAGGCCATGACCGCCAAGGCGATTCGAACTGCCGTTCCCCGGAGCATGGCGTGTGCAGCTTTCCATTCTGTCAAAACAACCGCTTACGGCATTCACCTTGGCACGAGGGAGTTAAAACTTGGCAACTTTCCTCCGCCTACTCGGTAAATCTCCGTTCAGCACTTCTTAAGTTTCGCCGTCAGCAGATCGACTGCCTTACTGAACTTCATCACCACATCCTGCGAGCACGCGGACGTGCGCACCGATATTGTAGCGTTGGCGAACTCGTTCTCGGCATAAAGGCTGTAGCCCTCCGGATCGAGACTGCCGAGCAGCGTGCCCTTGAGTTCGTATTTGGTCTCATGCCAGGTGCCGGTGATGCTGCCTTCCTTCACCCGCCATGCGCTTTCGACGTTCAGGTCGAGTGAATCGCTGTTGCAGCGGATGGTTTGCTTCACTTCGTTGCCCGCGTGATCCGTAAAATAGACCACGACGCACTTGAACGGCTCGTGCTTGCCATCCTTGTAAAGCGCTTCGCCATTGCCAGCCCATCGACCGACCAGGCTTGTGACCAAGTCGCCTGAGGTCGGCGTGGCGGCGGCAAAGCTCGCGATCAACGAGAATATGCCCGCCGCTGCGACGGTCGTCGTGATTTTATGCAAGGAGATCATGCTGCTTTCGCTCCCCCAAATGAGTGCTAAGTACCCCCGCGTCAGGCGCGCCGTCTCATGGCGGGCGGGGTGCGCCCATACCGGGTTCTTGGCACGTCATTGTGACCAAATACGGTCAAAAACCAGCGTGGTTGGGGTGGCCTTCGGTCATTCTCCGGTTCGGCGCTTCAAATCCTGCACGAGCGCCGTCAGCCGCAGGGCTATCGCCAAGCCCTCATCGATTGCGACGCGAACGCTTGCCCGCTCCACGATCAGCTTGCTGAGGTGCTCCTGGCATTCGCCAAAGCGGTTGCACAAAGTTTCGGGCGCGTCGATGCCACCATCCTCGATGGCGCGCATGACCTCTCCGGTATCGCGCACCGCCGCTCCCATCACCCTGGCGATCTCGGCGGCAAGCTCGGTGTCGGCGAGATCAACGCCATAAAGGCCGAATTTCAGCGGCGAGGCCGCGACGGCTTGCCCACCTGGGGCCGAACGCAAATTGCGCTGCAGGCGCCGAAAAATCTCCTGCAACTGCAGGCAATCGGTCTCGAGGTCGCGAATCGAGGCAGCGGCTTTCCGCCGACCGCGACCTGGGTCGGGCGAGCGGTCTTGGCCTACGAAGGGCATGACCGCAATCGCCGCTATGGCGCCAAGAGCCGCGAGCGCGGGGAGAACGACCGCAGCCGGATCACAAAGCAAGCGATCCGGCGGCAGTTGGTCGGGCGGCTTTCGCGGCTCCAGGCTCATTCTCGGTTCCTGCTCCTTTGGCTTGGGCCCTGGACGTGGATAGAGTTGAAGTAGGGTGGCGCGGCTAAAGATGCAAAGACTCGACACACCCATTCATGTCACGGCGGCGCATCATCGATCTGGCGTCATGGAGTTATCCACATCCAGGTGGCAATCAGCCTCGTGCAACCTGCTATAACAACTCAGCACAGTGTGATTCTCTTGTATTGCTTCAGGCGTGGATTACGACAGCAGGCTGCCAGGGTGGGGTTGCACTTGGCAAAACTGATGGTCTGTTGGCGTCTCAGTGGGCTCCGGTCGGAGCCTGAAGAATTAGCTTGGCTCAGGGGGCGTTGATGGAGAGGACAGAGGCACTTAATACTCTGCGGCGGGAGTATCAGGCCGATTATCAGAAGGAAATCCGCGCGGCGCGCGACATGCTGGCGACTGGGGTACGCCTTCTGCAAGGCACCGAGGGAAGCATCAATTTCGCCGACAAGGTGAGTTTCGTCAGTCTCGGTCAGGCGCGCAAGCGGTTCGTCGATGCCCTGGTGCCAGCGATCAAACCGGTGCTCGAAGCCTATTCGCGCGAGCTTGAGCGCGAGGCAGCCAGCCTTGGCCTCGACGGGCAAGTCGCCGGGGACGCGCCGTTGATGGAGAGCCTGCACGATGTGTTGCGCCATCTCCAGCGCGCGGCCGAACCGCAGGTGGGTCTGCCGCCGAGCCGGGCGATGGGTGGCGGCCACTACAGCTGAAGGTCGAAGGCGCGAGGGTACCGAGCGGTCGAGGTTCGACCGGGGAGGCCGTTGGCTGCCAAAAGCCCTTCAAGCCCGTGGGGTGGGGCTTGGAGGGCTTTTCTGTTCCGGTCCCGCGGTGTTATCGCCCCATGACCTTGCGACGGATGGCCTCGAAATCGGGCGGGATTTCACTTGCGGCGCGCGCGGCCGCCTCGATGCAGATGGCAGAGACGGCCGCCCCATAGTCGAGGTCGATATTCTCCATCGTATCGTGGGTGTCGTGATAGCCTTGCCGTTCGATGTCGTAGTTCTCCATGAACAGCACGACCGGTACGCCGGCATCCGAAAAAACCTGTCCATCGGTGTTGAACAGCGTGCTTTTGGGGTCGAAATGCGGACGCACCTCTCCTAGCGGCGCGAGATGGCGGGCGATCGCCGGAACTACCGTCGGGTCGCCACTGCGCTTGCCGCGTTTTGCGCGTTTACGCTCGGGTACCTCATTCCATTGCTCGACGCCCAGCCGCCAAAGCTCGGCGGCCCGTTGAGCCTGAAAGGCCAGCCACATCGATTGCGGATCGGTGCCGGGCGCCATCTGGAAGACGTCGCGATTCTTGTCGTTGTTGTGGGCGATCATGTCCATGACGTAAACGCCGCGCACGCGCGTGCCCGATAGGTCGGCGGTCTTGTCACCGTCGAGCCCCAGGCGCAACGAGCCTTCGATCAAGGCTTGAGATAGGTTGCGCGCGCCCAGGCAGTCTGAGGGAAACTCCTCACCCGTCAAATGCACCATCCAGACGTCGCATTCGAGTTCGCCCCGCTTGCTCATGTCGAGGAAGATGGGTGCCGCCAGCATCAGGGTTGCTGTCGCTGAATTGTTGTCGTCGGCACCCGCAGCCGCAACCCGGGCATGGTCCCCTTTGTATTCGCCGTATCCATAGATGTCCTCCATGTAGGCCGTATCATAATGATCGCCGAGGACGACGGCCTCCTTGCGGTTGCGGCCGGGGACCACGCAAATGATGTTGCGCTCGGCCGCGTCGCCATGTTGGTTGGCACTCCACCCCCCCATCCATTGAAAATCGAAATCGGTGCGCCACTGAAACCGGTGCTCGCCGGCGAGCGCCCTGCCGTCCATGCCGGCGGCGGCGATTGCTCTACGATAGTAGCCGATAAGATAGTCGCCTAACGGATCAAGATCGCGATTGCGCCGGTCGCGCAGCTTGAGCGTCACCGGATCGACCACGACATCGGCGTTGTTCTTGGTCATGTAGTCGCCGGTCGACAGGAATGCGATGGTCTTCCAGTAGGTTTCCTCGTAGGCGCGGGTCGCCGTCCGGGCGAAGGTCTTGGCCTGGGATGGCTTCAAGTTTTCAGCGACGGCCACTGATCCGAGTGTGGCCAGTTCGGCGGCCAAATGTGGACTTGAGGCATTTGCAGTGCAGGCCTTTTCGAGCCATTCAGCAAACGAACAAGCCTTGTCCGTCGTAAGCAGCGACCGGGCGAAGGACTGAGGCAACTTCGTCTTGCCGAGCATTGCTCGCGCGCCAGCGAGTTTGCGCAGATTGAGGCCGGCTGCGGCGCGGGCTGCCGCTTGGGCGGGCCTCTTGGCGGCAGGTGGCGGATCGAAAGTGGTGGGCAGATCAATATCCGGCCAGAACTCGAACCGATCGCTTTCGTCTCCCCCCGTGGCCAGATAGCCGGTGAACGTATCGCTGAGGGTTTGCGTCGCGCCCGATTTCGGGTCGCGGAACGCCACCAGCGGCCGGTGCCAGAAGACGGGCGTACGGCCAATGATCATCGGCGGCCAGTACATGCGATAACCGAAGGAGCCGCCACCGCTCAGCCGCTTGAGCATCGCGCGGACATCGTCGCCATCCGCGGTCGGCCCGTCCAACAACGGCTCGAACGTGTCGGACCAGACTTGCGCGTTGCGCGCCATAGGCTTGTCGTAGAGGCTGACGTCGTCGGGATGGGCGCTGAACAGCACCTTTTGGATCGGGTGTTCGCGAACCGCGTCGTCCGTATCGTCGTTCCGCTCGATGCGTTCCCAGCGGTGGCTGCGGCGGAACGTGGCCTTCAGTGGCCCCAGGCGATCGTTGTGACCTTTGCTCGCCGTTCGACCACTGATGACGCGCTCGAACATCCATCCGGCCTGCGGCACGCGAATGCCGTTGTGTCCGTTGTGTCGTGCAAGGCACTGGAGGAGCGGGATTTGGATCGCCCCGGTCATGCCACGGTCGAGCTTGCGATAATGGGGCGAACCCCAGAACAGAAGCGAGCCGGGATATGGCAAGAGGTTGAGCCGGCCCGCGAGATAGGCCGATTGCACGTTTGCTGGCAGCAAGGAAAATGGTCGGAAGGTCAGCAGATATTTGACGGTATCGATGTTCTCTCCTTCGGCGAGTTCGAGGTTGCGCATCCAGCCTGGTGCCGGTGTCTGGTTCCAGGACGCAAAGTCCGGGTCCGCGGCGTCGAGCAGGTAGCGAAAGCCAACACGCTTCAGGTCCTTGGAGCCGAGTTCGGTCTCGCCATAGACATCGCTGAGCAGCTTGGCCAACTTCGCGCGCCCCTGGGCCGCGGGGATCTCCAAGCCACCGCCAGTTTGAAAGCTTCGCCAGAATCCGGCCGAGGGTCCCTCCTGGCTACCGCCGAAAAGGGTCCAGCGCACCCATCCCTTGTCATCCTGGGTGCGCGATAAGGCCAGCGTGGAGAGCACGAGGAACCGCTCCGCGTCCAACGAGCCAGCGCCGGCGGCAAGGTTGGCCGGCCAATAGGGATTTTGTTCAAGGTGGGCCGATCCGATATGATGATTGCCATTGCCCTTGGCAAGGGAGACGAGACCGTTGATGACCTGTTGAGCGATGTTGGCAAGTCCCGGGCGCATAAAGTGAAGTTCTTCGCGAGCGCTCACATTCCAGCGCTGCGGATGGGTCTCACTGAGTTGGCCGAAGTTCCAGGTTCCATAAGGCTTCATGCCAATCCTGGGCGGCGGCATGAATTCGGAATAGGCGGCGATCGGGAACGATTCGGCGCGACCCCGTGGCATTCCCTTGCCGAGCAGCTCCCGCCAATGTCCCACCCGCTTTGCCATCGCCTGCTACCTTCTGATCAACACCGGCGGCCTTACCGAATATGTCCGCGGAACATAGTCACGCAGAGCGATCATCCGCGTCAACCGGCCCCATCGCTTTGCCCCGATGCCAAATCGGTCATGGACGCAATGTCTTGACCCGAGTTGTAACTGTCACAATCTTGTGCCATTTTCCGCACGCCGCCGGAGGGGCGCCCGATCCTGTCTTGGCCACTGACCCGGCTTTCGGACAAGCATTCGGCGCTTGACGGACATTGACCGGCGAGTCGTTTCCACAGGGAGATCACCAGAGTGAGCACCACGCGCATCAACGGCGTCAGCCGCCGTTCGCTTTTGAAGTCGTCCGCTGCCATCGGCGCCAGCGCCGTCGCAGCCCCCGCCATCGTTAAGAGCGCCCTAGCCTCGTCGGGCGAGCTCAATTTCATGGGCTGGGCGGGGTACCCCGATCTCGCCAAGACCGTGTTCCCGGCCTTCGAGAAGGCGACCGGCATCAAGGTGAAGTTCACCGAGCAGGATAGCCAGGACACCATGTTTGCCCAGATCAAACTGGCTGGTGACACAGGCGCCTACGACATTTCCGAGCCGACTGTCGATCGCGTCGCGGGCTGGAGCACCAACGGCCTGCTCCAGGGTTGGGACACCAGCAAACTGGCGATGGACAACTACTTGGGTGGCCTTGCCGATGGCAGCGCCGGCAAGGCGGCGACCATTGACGGCAAGCGCATGATCGTCCCCTCGGTTTGGGGCACCGAAGCGCTCGTCTACAGCAAGAAAGACGCGCCGATGGAGTATGGCAAGGCCAGCCTCGGCGACCTGTTCGATGACAAATTTTCCGGCAAGATCTGCGTTCGCCCGCACTCCTCGCTCGCCGCCATGGGCCGTTGGCTCGACAGCCAAAGCAAGCTGCCAAAGCCGTTCCTCGACAGCTACAAGGACGAGGCCACGATGAAAGCGGTCTGGGACGTCGTACTCACCGAGGCCGTCAAACACAAGAAGAACATCGCTCAGTGGTGGTCCGGCGAAAACGAAGCTCAGGCCGGTTTCCGCACCAACGGCTGCGTGCTCGGCCTCTGCTGGGACTCGACGGGCGGCAATCTCGCCAAGGACGGTTTTGGCTACCTTGCCCCGAAAGAGGGCGCGTTCGCTTGGAACCAGGGCTTCGTGCTGGTAAAGAGCGCCAAGAACATCGAACAGGCGCACGAGTTCGCCAAGTGGGTTTCGACCGCCGATGGCTCGGCCATGTGGGCGACCGCCTTCGGCGCCAACCCCGTTGGCAAGGGTGGCATCGACAAGACCTCGGCCGAGGTCAAGTCATTCTACAACGCCGCCTTCCCGGGTGACGCGCTCAGCAAGCTTTGGTGGTGGCCGACGCAGGAAGCTTGGTTCATCAAGCTCCGCGGCGAATACGCCGACAAGTGGAAGGCTGCCTGAGCTTTTTGACTTGAGACGATCGATCCGCCGGGCCCGTAAACGGTCCGGCGGATTTTTCTTGTTGGCCCCAAGGGCAACCGCTAGCCTTGTCGAAATTGTTTTGGGGTGAAAAATATTGCCATGAGTGCTGCTGTTGAGCTCGCTGGCGTTTCAGCCGATTTCGGCAAGTTCCGCGCGGTCGATCGGGTCGACGTCACGATCGAGACGGGAGAGTTCTTTTCGTTCCTGGGCCCGTCTGGCTGCGGCAAGACCACGATCCTGAGGATGATCTCGGGGTTCATTGATCCGACCGAGGGTGTCATTCGCATCGGCGGCCAGGACATGAACGGCATCCGCCCCAACAAGCGGCCGACGGCGCTGATCTTTCAGAACTTAGCGCTTTTTCCACTGATGCCGGTTTGGGAAAACATCTCTTTTGGCCTCGAGGTGCGGGGCGTGGACAAGGCCACGCGACGTGCCAAGGCCGAGGAGTTGCTGCAACTCGTGGATTTACCGAATGTCGCGGACCGCCGTATCGCTCAACTTTCGGGCGGGCAGAAGCAGCGCGTTGCCATCGCTCGCGCACTCGCCGTCGAGCCCAAGGTGATGCTGCTCGATGAGCCGCTTTCGGCGCTCGACCTCAAGCTGCGCCAACACATGCGCGCCGAACTGCGCGCCATCCAGAA
>Ga0209698_10006801_pt1 | contig 12101 bp, 11 predicted proteins | sample LitLauG_LLR_2012_FD_187203 | JGI IMG/M metagenome (GOLD analysis project Ga0209698, IMG submission 187203) | Freshwater sediment microbial communities from Pennsylvania, USA - Little Laurel Run_MetaG_LLR_2012 (SPAdes) (version 2) | ecosystem: Environmental > Aquatic > Freshwater > Creek >...
ACGCTGATGTCATCATCGACCCAGAACGCGATGTCGCTGCCGAAGTTGCCTGCCATAAAGATGCTGAAAAAGCCCGGCTGAAAATCGGTGCGGGGAATGAACGAATTGGGCGCACCCGCGGCCAGATTCCCGGGATTTTGCAGGTTGAAGTTGTTGCGATTATTTCCGACCACCTGGAAAAACGTATTGAAGCGAAGGCCGACCGGCGGCATTCCGGGGATGGTGCCCGGAAAGATTGTATGCGGCCATAGCTCGGCCTGTGCCGGAGCTCCCAGCATGACGGGAGGAACCTTGATGAAGGTCTCGTCGTCCTTTGGGAACTTGAAACCCGCGTCCTTGAAAGCCTTGCCAAAGTCGTTAAGTTTGGGAAAGTCAAGGTGGCAGGTGCTGCAGGATGTCCCGTACTGGCGGGAAAAAGCTGGAATGGCGTAGCTGTTCGTCGAGGACAACAGCGACAACACGCCTAAGATAACTAGTATGGACGCGCGACGATAGCGATGCATCACACCGTCTCCTTGCATAAAATTTGTTTGGCTTACCTCAGCCCGCTACATCTAATGGTGAGCATTCTCTAGTAGATAGCTACCACCCGCAGTGGTAGTTGTCACCGACCGGTGTGACGGCGATCACAATGAGGAGCCTGGGAAGGCAATAGTAGTTCTTGGGTTACCCAGAGGGCGGAGTTTGGCACGACGCGCCGCTTCTCAGGCGGCGCGGCGGGTTCCAGCACGATTCTCGGCCTCTCTGGAGGCCCCTCGCCGCTTTTTCGCACTGACCGAGAGCCTGTTGACCGTATAGATCCTCTTGGTCCTGTTCCTCCTGGCTTCAGCTTGCCTCCTGGCCAGCCTCAGCGCGGGGGTGAGGGCTTTGCGACGTTTCCTGGCGAGAGCTTTTTGTTTTTTCCGGGTGCGCTTCTTAAGCTTGGACCGGCGTTCGATTTCCTCCTCTGAGTACATGGTGCCGCGGCATTTGGGCGCTCCGCAGAAGCAAAGCGCCTTGTCACCGGGGTCGCCGTCGTAGAGGTTGTAGTCGTAAGCCAGTTCCTCCCCAGCCTTGATTTTGCGCAGAGCCAGAACCCACACGCGCCCCCGGATTTCGTCGACCTCGCAGTTGGGGCTGCAGGAGTGGTTGATAAACGCGGCGACGCCGTCACCATCGATGACCTGCTTGCCGTTAGTAAGGCCGAAAAGATACGTGCGGCGCGCTGTTTCGTAGAGCAGGTTGGCTCGCCGAATCGTAATGCGGGGGCCGGTATACTCCACGACACGCGATCCCTTTTTTATGGGCGCGGTTGTGTAGCATCCGGAGTTGTGGATTTTGGAACGGAAAATGACGAGGGCCATAAGGAAGTACGAGTATTAACGAGGATGCCCAGAAGAGCAACTGCGCTTGAGCAAGAAAATTGCTTTGGCGGTTTGATAAGGAAGAGTGGGACCTCGGAGCATTGCGAGTCAAGCATGTATGCCCCTGCTGGGAACCCACCGTTCAGGCGGATAGGAAGGGTGGCGCTTCCTAGATCCTGCCGACTCGGTCATGCGGCAGCGTGCTGGCACGCGGGTTCCTGTGTACCAATTGCGGCCGAGGGTGAGTCTCCTCCATTATTTCGGCTCGAATGCTCAGGATGAAGAGAAAAAGTGCGGCGAGGCAGAAAAAGATGGCGACTGCAGCTCTCATAGTGTCACCTCCTGAACCTGTCGGATGGCAGGTGACTATGGCAACAGGATAGGTCAAGAGGCCCGATAGTTCAGTGACAGCGCTCACAAGGGGGTCGGCAGAGGCGAAACCTTACGAAGGGAGCCAAAGTCCACCGGAATCCGTTTGGACGGAAAAAACTAAACAACCGGACCCATTGAGGGATCATCCGATAATTACCGAATCGCAGGCATTTCAGCGAAGAAAAGCAATGAAATCGAATCCTCAGGGGCCCAAGGACTCACGAGTGGATGGCGTATCTGGTAGTGATCGCAAGAATCTTACCCGTCGCCAGTTCCTCGGAACATCCGTTGCGACCACGCTGGTTGCCGGACTGATGAAGAACCAATCGCAAGCACAGAGCCACAACGATATTCCTCGCCGCGCGCTGGGCCGGACCGGGGAGATGGTCTCCATGGTGGGATTGGGCGGCTATCACCTGGGCACGCAGTCAGACGAGCAGGACAGCATCCGGATCATCCGCACGGCTCTGGACAGTGGAATGAATTTTCTGGATAACTGCTGGGACTACAACGGCGGCACCAGCGAGATCCGCATGGGAAAAGCGTTACGCGACGGCTATCGCGCGAAGGCTTTCCTCATGACCAAGATTGATGGCCGCGACAAAAAGAGCGCCGCCAAACAGATCGAAGAATCATTGCGGCGACTGCAAACCGATCGTATTGATCTGATGCAATTCCATGAAGTCATTCGTGACACAGATCCGGACCGCGTCTTCGCCGCAGGAGGCGGCATGGAGGCGGTGCTTGAAGCCAAGAAAGCAGGCAAGGTCCGTTACATCGGATTCACCGGCCACAAGAGCCCAGAGATCCACCTGAAGATGCTACAGACCGCATTCGCCCACAACTTTACCTTCGACGCAGTGCAGATGCCGCTGAACGCCATGGATGCGCACTACGACAGTTTCGAGAAGAAGGTGCTCCCGGTGCTGGTCGAGCATCAGATCGGCGTGCTCGGTATGAAGTCGATGGGTGACAGCCTGATCCTGAAGAGCAAGACCCTCTCGGCTGTGGAGTGCCTCCACTATGCGATGAATCTGCCTACCAGCGTTGTCATTACGGGCTGTGACTCATTACCCATTCTGGACCAGGCGTTAAACGCAGCGCGTAGTTTTCGGCCCATGAGCGAAAAGGAAGTGGCGGCCTTGCTGGCAAGAACTGTTCAGGCTGCGCAGAACGGACAATATGAGCTCTACAAGACGACCCACCAGTTTGACGGCACCTATCAGAACCCGCAGTGGCTGGGATGAGGTTTCTAGTAAGGCCTTTAGGTGTGGAGTGGGTCGAGCAGCAAAATTGGTCTAGCCCTGCTTCGAAATGCTGCGCAACTTCAAGGCAAGCTATATAATCTGGCGACTCTACGGGGCCACGACCGCGGGCCAAATTCTTACGAGTGAGGATGGATGGAGATCCGGACCGGAATTGAGGTGGCCGGCCTGACCGACGTGGGCTGCCAGCGCGAAAACAATGAGGACTGTTTCAGCTACTGGGAGCCGCAGGACGAGAGCGAATTCGAGCGCAAGGGCAGGTTGGCTGTCATTGCCGACGGCATGGGCGGCTACGAGGGCGGGCAGGAAGCCAGTCGTCTAGCGGTCGATACCGTGCTCGAAGTGTATCGTCAGACATCCGCGCTGGACGCCCAGGTCTCGCTGATCCACGCGCTGACTGCCGCCCATACTCGAATTCTCCGCTTCGCCGGGGAGCATCCTGAATTGCAGGGCATGGGTACGACCTGTACCGCCCTCTCCATCACTGGCGATCGTCTGAATTTTGCCCATGTCGGTGACAGCCGTCTTTACCTGGTGCGAGGGGAGCAAATTTCCCGTCTTACCAAAGACCATTCCTATGTTGGCCGGCTGGTGGACTCAGGCATCCTTAGTCCGGAAGAAGCGGAAGCTCATCCGCAGCGCCATATCCTTACCGCGGCTTTAGGGGCGGGCAGCGAGGTTATGCCCGATTTCCCAGAGACTGCGATTACACTTCAGCCGGACGATGTAGTCATCCTCTGCACCGACGGGTTGTGGGGCATGGTGAAGGAAAGCGAGCTGCACGACGTAGGAACGGAAAAGCCGGCGGCAAAAGCATGCCGGCAGCTGGTTGACCTTGCCCGCAAGCGTGGTGGACCTGACAATATTACGGTACAAGTGATTCACGTAAGCTGAACAGCCCTTCTCTCCATCCAATACAGTCTCCATCGTGCAACCGGCGGTGGGCGCAGAATCTCGCGCAGGTCAGGCAAGACCCCATCCCCAAGACTCCCGATAGTTCGCAATAGCACTGGTTTGGCAATGGTGTGCAGAAACATGCACTCTTATTCGCGCAAATAAACCCTACCATTTCGATAGAGTTTATGGAATGATATCGGGGTATGAAGATCTCGCAAAAGGGACTGTATGCATTGCAGGCGATGATGATGCTGGCGCGGCACTACCAGCAGGGGGCGATCAAGATTCGCGATATCGCGTACGAAGAGGACCTGCCGGAGAAGTTTCTGGAGCTTATCCTGCTGGAACTCAAGAATGCGCGAATTGTTGAAAGCGCACGGGGAGCTAAGGGTGGATATCAGCTGCGGCGGACTCCGTCGGAGATTCGACTGAGTGAGATTATCCGCTTGATCGATGGGCCGCTGGCCCCTTTCGGGGACGCGGAGCAGTTACGCAGCCTGATCGACCGTGACGCCGAGCATCGCGCCTTGTACCGGGTGTTCCTCGATGTGCGTGATGCTGCGGCAAAGATTCTTGAGAACACGACGCTGGCCGATATCTGCAATGGACGAATCGGCGCGAAGCAAGGCAAGAAGCGGAAAAAGAATGAGGGTGCCGGGGTTCTGCCGATGGTGGTTCATGCGGGAAAGGGCAAAGAGTGATCGTGGCCCCGATTTGAGCGAGGAATCATGATTTCCAGACGAGACTTTCTGAGAGCAACCAGCGTCGCGGCTGCCGCCGCGGCGACGATCCGTCCGCTCCTGAGTTGGGCCGCAGATGAGACGGGGGTGGCCATTCCGGGCAAAGACGGAATGATCGTCCGGTCCGCTCGTTTTTTAGACCTGGAGACGCCGCCAGAGTATTTCAACTCCTGGATCACGCCGGTGCCGCATTTCTTCGTGCGCAACCACATGCACGAGCCCAGCACGCTCGACGCGGCGACGTGGCAACTGAGCGTGGGCGGGGAAGTGGAGAAGCCGCTCACGCTGACGCTGGCGGACTTAAAGAAGCTTGAACTGCACTCCGTGACGAACACTCTGGAATGTGCCGGCAACGGGCGTGCCTTCCAACGACCGCAGGTGCCGGGCGTGCAGTGGGGAAAAGGTGCTGTCGGAACAGGTCATTTTTCCGGTCCACGTTTGCGCGATGTGCTGCATCGGGCGGGCGTCAAGACCACGGGCAAGCACGTGATGTTTCATGGGCTCGATGAGGTTCCAGGAAAGGTGCCACCCTTCATACGCAGTATTCCGATCGACAAGGCGCTGGACAGCGACACGTTAATTGCACTCGAGATGAACGGCGCTCCTCTAACCAAGCCTCATGGGTCTCCGGCGCGGGCGCTAGTGCCGGGCTGGATCGGCGCTGCGTCGTGCAAGTGGCTGGCCGAGATTAAAGTGCTGGATAAGGAATTTGAGGGCAACTTTATGAGCCCTGGGTACCGCTTTCCGAATCAGCCCGGCAAACCTGGAGAGCCGGTGAAGCCGGAAGATACACATCCGGTGACAGGCCTGAATGTGAAGTCGGTGATCGCTGCACCTTCCGAAGGGGCTGCGGTGAAAGGACGATCGGTGCACGTTCAAGGCGTGGCGTGGGCCGGGGAAGCTGACATCGTGAAGGTGGAGGTGTCGGCTGATTCAGGCGCGACATGGCAGGTTACCCAACTCGGCAAAGAACATGCCAAATACGCGTGGCGGCTGTGGAATTATGCGTGGAAGCCCGGCAAGGCGGGAGACTATGTCTTGATGTCGCGTGCCACCGACAGCCAGGGCCGGGTTCAGCCGGAGACTGCGGTGTGGAATCCCAGCGGCTATCTGTATAACGCCTACGACCAGGTGCGCATTCATGTGTCGTGACACGATTAGCCTCTTGTTGATGCTGCTAGTGGCGGCGTTGCTCTTACTGTCATGCTCGCCCATGGTTGCGCAGACGCAGGGCTCGCCGCATGTAGTTATGGGTCTTCAGAAGCCTCCGAAGGTTGGCGAGGTGGTAGCTTTGCCCTCCGGACCGATGGCAGAGAAAGCGGCGACGGCGTGTACGGAATGTCACGAATCGCGCATCATCGTGCAGCAGCGGCTGAGCAAGGGCGCCTGGACAAAAGAGGTCGACAAGATGGTGAAGTGGGGAGCGCTCGTGGACCCGTCCGATCACTATGCACTGATCGACTACCTGAGCTCAAACTTCGGCGTGGACAAGCCACCCTACGAAGCGGGCCGCACGCCGTCGAGTACGGGAAAGAAGTAGTTTCGCAATGGCCCTTGCCGAGCATTCAGATTTGCGTTGGATGGCGAAGCAGAAGATCAAGACCCGCCGATAGGCGCTTGAAAAAGCAAAGCGCTACCGACCCAGCGTAATAAGGAGGCCAGAGTACGCTACGGTAGCGCCGCCTAACGAATGAGCCCTAACTGACTGCGGCAAAGTCTAAAGCGACGGTTGCACTGTTTCTAGTGCATGGTTGGGTACTGGCAGGTTTAGCTCTCACCAGGCTCTAATCTCGATTCAACTTGGTTTCGGTTTTCAATCCCAAGGCTGCTTGCGTTAGGGAAAGTTCCAGTTGTCGCAGATGCCGTTCTTCCGTGAGATAGCTGATGACCATCATCCGCAGGACGCTTCTGCCATTGACGATGGTTTCAGAAATCCAACGCCGACCATCGCGAGTCACCTCGTCTACCACCGCACAGTGCAAGCGGCTCAATTCCTCGTCGCTTAGGTCGTCCCCCTTCAATTTGAACGTCACGATCGGCAGGACCTGCGGTGCGGCGGGTTCATAGTGGCCGGGAGTTTTGAGCCACGAACTGAAGCTGTTCGCGAGTTGAAGCTGGCGATCAATGTGTTCCTCGTAGGCGCAGCGTCCATGAACACGCAGGGAGAGCCAGAGCTTGAGAGAGTTCATACGGCGGGTCCATTGCGTGCTGATGCGGGAGTTGTCGGGTAGCACGGCTCCCGCAGCCTTCGGCATGTAAGGAGCGGCCACGGAAAATGCGGTTTGTAGGGCATGCGGATGGCTGGTGAGGATTACTCCTGCGGCAAAAGGGACGGCGAGCCATTTGTGCGGATCGATGGTCAACGAGTCAGAGAGCTCAATGCCGCGCATGAGGTCGCGGTGGCGGTCGGAAAAGATCGCAGACGCACCGTAGGCACCGTCGACATGCATCCACAGGCCGTGGCGGCGGCAGATGGCCGAGATTCCGACCAGATCGTCGACCGTGCCGGAATTTGTAGTGCCAGCCGTGGCGACGACGCAGAAGGGTTTCTTGCCGGCGGCGCTGTCCTCCTGAATGGCTTCGTCGAGAGCTTGTGGGTCGAGTTGTGCGTTGTCGTTGACGCGGACCCGGCGCAGCCCTTTGCGCCCGATACCCAGCAGACCGGCGGACTTGTCCAGTGAATGGTGGGCCTCGGCGGAGGCGTACGCGATGGGCGGAGCTCCGATCGAGGCGATGCCGTCTTCAATTGCTTGGGGGAACTTCGCGGCCAAAGCGAGTGCCAGTCCGCTGAAGTTGGCTTCGTTGCCTCCACTGGTGAAAGTGCCGCCGAACTCGCCGGGCCAGCCGACGCGCTCACCGATCCAGCGCAGGGTTTCGAGTTCGATCTTTGAAGCGAGTTGTGAACGCGCCAGCGTCGCCAGTTGTGGATTGAGCGCGGCGACAAGGGCCTCTCCCAGAAATCCCATGTACGTGGGTGTGGGATTCATCAGGCCGAAGTAATTGGCTGAGGGTACGTGGAAGCCCTTGTCGACCATGTCTCGGTAAATTTCATCCAGAACCTTGGCCGGGTCTTCGCCGTTCTCGGGCAGAGGGTCATGCAGTGGACCATAGGTGCGCCGGTCGGCCGGAAGCTGCACAGGCCGGTCAGGCAGGGAAGAAAAGAACTCGTCGACACGGTCGATGAGCTGGTAGCCAAGCTTGCGGCGGGTGGCGGAGTCGAAGTCGAAGGACATGGGAAATCAGTTCTCGGTTGTCAGTGACGGATGGGCAACTCTTCATTCTGACGGAGTGGGGAAGGATTGGTCTATCCGGAAATTGCGGGCAATCCGCAAAACATAACCCTGGAGCGAAGCCTAACCGCAGAGGACGCGGAGGACACAGGGGAACGAATGATGCCTATTTGCCCTCTGTGTCCTTGGCGCCCTCTGCGTTGTTGGTTTCTCCGGCTTTTTCCGGCCTCAGCAGCGGGAAGAGAATTACGTCGCGGATGGTATGGGAATCGGTGAAGAGCATGGCCAGCCGGTCCACGCCCACGCCGACGCCTCCGGCGGGCGGCATGCCATAAGAGAGGGCCCGGATGTAGTCTTCGTCCATCTGGTGGGCTTCGTCGTCGCCACGCTCGCGTTCCTTGAGTTGCTGCTCGAAGCGCTGGCGTTGATCTTCGGGATCGTTGAGTTCGCTGAAGCCGTTGGAAAGCTCCATCTGCCCGGCGAAGATTTCCCAGCGTTCGGTCCAGTCGGGCTCGTCGGGCTTTTGTTTCGATAGCGGCGAGACGGCAGTGGGGAATTCGTAGATGATGGTCGGCTGAACGAAGTGTTCTTCGGCGACAGTCTCAAACACATGGGCAATGGCCTTGCCAATATTCTTGCCCAGCTCTAGTTCCCGCACAATCAAGCCGAAAGTCGCTTGAAGAGTTGTCAAAGGACGTCGTATTTGTCTTGCTTCTTCACCAGACAAGGGATCGGGTGCCTTGGTCCAAGCTAGCTGAGTAGAACTTTGTGCAATCTTCAGACGTTGAACGAAGGCACTAACGCTCGAGAACTCCGCCATATCCGGTGCGGGACCCGCTACTTCCGGCCAGAAGTGAATGATGGCTTCGCGCATGGTCATGCGCCGCCAGTTAGCGTTGGCCCAGTCGATCTGATCGTCTCCCCACTTGGTGACAGTGCCGCCAGTCACATCTTTCGCCGCCTGCTCGATCATGTTCTGGGTCAGGTCCATGACGTCGCGATAGTTGGCGTAGGCCTGGTAGAACTCGAGCATGGTGAACTCGGGATTCCAGCGCCAACCCAGGCCTTCGTTGCGGAAGTTGCGGTTGATTTCGTAGACACGATCCAGGCCGCCAACGACCAGCCGCTTCAGATAAAGCTCGGGCGCGATGCGCAGGAAGAGATCCATGTCTAGCGTGTTGTGATGGGTTTTGAACGGGCGGGCGACGGCACCTCCGGCGATGGGCTGCATCATGGGAGTTTCGACTTCGATGAAGCCGTGGGCGTCGAGATATCGGCGGAACGATTGCACCAGCTTGCTACGCTTGAGGAAGACTTCGCGGACCTCGGGATTCATGACGAGATCGACGTAGCGCTGGCGGTAGCGCAGTTCGACGTCGGTCAGCCCGTGCCACTTTTCGGGGAGGGGAAGCAGGTCCTTCGACAGGAACGTGACCTCTTCGACGTGGACGGTGAGCTCGCCGGTACGCGTGCGGAAGAGATAGCCGCTCACGCCGATGTGGTCGCCGAGATCGAGCAGTTTGTAGAGTTCGAATCCCTGGTCGCCGACCGCGTCTTTCTTCACATAAATCTGGAGGCGCGCGCCGCCCTGCTGCAAATGGGCGAAGCCGGCTTTGCCCATCAGGCGGATCGCCATGATGCGCCCGGCCACGCGCACGTTGATGCGCGGATTCTCCAGCTGTTCGGCGGTAGTGCTGGTGTAGGAGGCGATAATCTCCGGCAGCGCGTGGGTGAATTCGTACTTGCGGGGATAGGACTGCTGGCCGAGAGCTTCAATCTGCTTGAGTTTTTCGCGGCGCAGTTCGTAAATCTTGTCGTCGAGTGCCAAGGGGTCCTTGCTGACCTTGAAATGAACCAGTGATTATAACGGAGGGTGGGATAGTGGTCTCACGGGCGAGCTGCAGACGGGCTGCCGGTGGCGGCATTTATCTCGGCTGCCAGCGTCGGCTCCCCGATTATGAAAACAAAGCAGTTTGGCAATACGGCATCCGCACAGCCAAAACTTCGGTAACGAACAAAACCCCCGTCATCACTGCGGATAAAGACACGTCAGATCAAGAATGGTTAGAAGCGTCACCGTCCGCAACTCAGGAGCGTCTCGGTCCGCGCGGATGCCTCGATCAACACTGTTCGGAAACAAACTGGAGTCTTGGATATCTGATGTCGGAAGAGCCCACTTCGTTGAATCACAAGATACTGTGCGTGGACGATGAACCGGAGATGTTAGACGGCTACAGGCGAATGCTACGAAGCGAATTTAGCATCGTCACCGCCGCCAGCGGTGAAGACGCACTCAAATTGCTCCGCAATCAAAGTCCCTTTGCGATCGTTATTTCCGACATGCAGATGGCCGGCATGGATGGAGTGCAATTCCTGAAGCGTGTCCGCCAAGTTGCCCCAAACACGATAAGACTCATGCTGACCGGCCACGCCGACCTCGAGGGCGCAGTCAAGGCGGTAAACGAAGGCTGCGTCTTCCGCTTCCTCATGAAGCCTTGCGAAAAACCAGTCCTTATGGACGCGATCACCATGGCCCTTGCGCAATACCACGAGCGGAGGGAAGAGCGAGTGCGGATCGAGCTACCGGTGCATTTGTACCGGTCCGCCCCGGGTGTGAAGCTGCAGTCGGCCCATACCGTGGAAATTTCCAACTCGGGAGCGCGCCTGGCTGGCATCGAGGAACCGCTCGAAACGGGTGAGGTTCTCAAGATCGAATGCGGCAACCGGAAGTCCCCCTTTCGGGTGGTCTGGACCGGTACGATCGGTACAGCCACGGAAGGCCAAGCCGGCCTTGAATGTCTAACGCCAAGCGCAGGCATCTGGGCCCTGAACCTGGGTCAACTGAAGGACGATGAACAGCTGGCGCGAGCTCGCGTGGTGCAGAGCAGACTTCTACCTCAGGAGAAACCGCCGTTACAAACTCTTGACTATGCTGGAAACTGCACCCAGGCACGAACGGTCGGAGGAGATTACTACGATTTTCTCGATATGGGTCCTGGAGAGGTCGGGTTCGTGTTGGCGGATGTTGCAGGAAAGGGCATCGCGGCTGCCCTCCTTATGGCAAATTTGCAGGGAATCCTGCACAGCCAATACAGCACGTGCTCGAAAGATCTCCCGCAGTTGCTCGCCTCGGTGAATCGCCACTTCTACAAGCACACATCGAAAGATCGCTATGCCACGTTTTTCTTGGGGCGCTATAGCGACGCCACACGAACGCTGCATTATGTGAATTGTGGACATAACCCGCCGGTACTAGTTCGCAGGGGAGGTGCGGTTGAAAGGCTCAATGCGAGCGCCACGGTACTTGGACTGTTTTGGGATTGGGAGTGCTCCGTGGCCGAAGCTCAATTGGAACCCGGAGACGTCCTGAGTATCTATACCGACGGGATCACGGAGACAACTGGCCATGGTGGAGAAGAGTTCGGCGAAACACGTCTCCTGGAAGCACTGCAGAGGAACCGTGACCTTGAGGTTGCGTGCATATTACAGAAGATGGAGAACGCTGCGGAGCAATTCAGGTTGGGCGAACAAGAAGACGATCTGACCTTGGTGATCGCTCGCGCCCGGTAGCGTCAGCGAGATCACAGCGAACAAGGAGCCCAAACGGCTACGCGGACGTTGATGCGCGGATTCTCCAACTGCTCGGCGGTGTTCGAGTAGGAGGCGAGAATCTCCGGCAGCGTGTGGGTGAATTCGTACTTGCGGGGGTAAGACTGCTGGCCGAGAGCTTCAATCTGCTTGAGCTTTTCGCGGCGCAGTTCGTAAATCTTGTCGTCGAGTGCCAAGGGGTCCTTGCCGAGCGTGAAATGAACCAGTGATTATAAACGGTGGTATGGGAGGTTCTGTTGACCGGAATCCCTGATGCGGTTTCTCGACAGATATCGAGCAAAAGCCTGCAGAATCAGCGAATCGAAGACTGAGCAGTTCCGGTCTTGGCAGCCGCCTAAAAGCGGATTATCATCTTTGCCCGCGCGGAGGGCCCGGTCATGGAATCCTTGTCCGCAAGCTGTCGGCAGGTGCTGTCTGGCCCGTCATCCTTCACGACCAGATTGAAGCCGCGTTGCTTGGCCCTTGTATCAACCTTGCAGAAATAGCCTTCTATTCAACGTTGCTGAAGGGCAAGCGCTCAGGGTTCTACTGGCTCGCCGTCGGCTGCAGCGTTTTATCTGTCTTTTACAACTTGATTTTCGGGATGGAGGGCTCGAATACGGCAGCGTGGTTTGCCGGACAGGATTTGCTGATGCTGCCTGTTTA
>Ga0209698_10006803_pt1 | contig 12100 bp, 14 predicted proteins | sample LitLauG_LLR_2012_FD_187203 | JGI IMG/M metagenome (GOLD analysis project Ga0209698, IMG submission 187203) | Freshwater sediment microbial communities from Pennsylvania, USA - Little Laurel Run_MetaG_LLR_2012 (SPAdes) (version 2) | ecosystem: Environmental > Aquatic > Freshwater > Creek >...
CCATAGAGCGGATGCGGATGGCACACGAGCGCGGCGTGCGTGGCGTCGCGCGAGCCTGCGTTGAGCAGAGCTTCGAGACGCCCGGCCATGCCGGGGAGAAAGAACGAGCGGATGGCAGCGGCTTCGGGGTTCACGAGTAGTCGTTGGTCGTTGGTTGTCAGCGTTCGCAGATAGTATTTCAGAGAATCGATCCCAGCGACTAGCGACCAGCGACCAGCGACTGTTACCCTTTTCCTCCATGGATGTGTTTGCGGACCTGTTTGCCCTGACTCGCCGCCTCATCGACATCGAATCGATTACTCCGAACGAAGGCGCGGTGGGCGATTTTCTCTGCGACGAGTTGCGGCGGCGCGGCTTTGAGACGCAAAAGATGCCGGTTGAGGGCGCGCGTGCGAATGTGCTGGCGACGTGGGCCGGGCATGATCGTCCGGAGATTTTCTTCTCAACCCATATGGATACGGTGCCGCCGTTCATCGCCTCGTCCGAAGACGACCGGCGCATTTATGGCCGCGGGGCGTGTGACGCCAAGGGGATCATTGCGACGCAGATCGCGGCGGCAGAGAAACTGCGCACGGCAGGCCTTTTCGTGGGATTGCTGTTTCTCGTCGGTGAGGAAACGAATTCTATCGGCGCGTTGAAGGCGAATCAGCATTCGATGGGAGCGCGCTTCATGATCAACGGCGAGCCCACGGACAACCGGCTCGCGCTGGCCACCAAAGGATCGCTGCACGTGGTACTGACCGCGCGTGGAAAAATGGCGCATTCGGCGTATCCCGACCTGGGAGAATCCGCAATTGATAAGCTCGTCGAGGCACTCCATCGTTTGCACGCGATGAAGCTGCCGGAGACGCCGGACGTTGGCCCGAGCACAAAAAATGTAGGAACCATTGAAGGCGGACGCGCGCGCAACGTGATTCCGGACTTCGCCCGTGCCGAACTTTTTTACCGGCTGGTAGGGCCGTCGGACGATCTGCGCCGCCAGATCATCGACTCCGTCGGAGGGCTGTGCGAAGTCGAGTTCACCCGCGAAGCCCCATTCATGCGCCTGCGCACGCTCGACGGACTGCCCACGATGGTCGCGGCTTTCACCACCGACATTCCGTCTCTCGGAAATTGGGGAGAGCCACTGTTGCTGGGGCCCGGTTCCATTCATGTCGCGCACACGGAAGGCGAGTTTGTGGAGAAAAAGCAACTCGAAGACGCGGTCGAGTTGTATTGCGCGGTCGCGAAACGGCTGGCGGTCGAGGCCAAAAGTTAAAACGCGGGATCGAGTTCGAAGCGCGAACCCGATCTCGCGTTCCAAAACAGCAAGCAGTGTTAGATGCGGATGCCGCCGCCGGCTACCAGATTCTCTCCCGTGATCCAGCGCGAATCGTCCGACGCGAGGAAGAGCGCGGCGCTCGCAATGTCGTCCACTGTGCCGACTCGGCCCAAAGGCGTCCGCGAGACGGCGTAGCTCAGGAAGTCTTTATTCGCTGCGTCGTTTGCCTTGAGCCCCTCGGTTTCCGTTACTCCCGGGAGCAGCGAGTTCACGCGGATCTTTCTTGCGCCGAGTTCCTGGGCCAGTGAGCGCGTTATGGCATCGACCGCGGCCTTGGTTGCGCTGTAGACCGAACCCTGGGGGGCGGGAGTCAACGAAACCACCGAACTGAGGTTGATGATCGATCCGCCATCGCCGTTCATGTGCTGCACGGCCTCTTTTGTGGTGAGCAGCAAGCCGAGCACGTTGATGTTGAACTGCCGATGGAAGTGCTCCTCGCTGACCGCCTCAAGCGGTCTGAATTCGTAGACCCCGGCGTTATTCACCAGAATGTCGACTTTGCCGAAAGCTTTCTTCGTCTCGGCAAACAGTTTGCTTACATCGCTCGACTGCGCGACATCGCCCTTCACGGCGATTGCCTTGCCACCGCTGGCAGTGATGCTGCCGACGACCCTTTCGGCTCCCGCCTTGTCGCTGGCATAATTCACAACGACGCTGGCGCCTTCCTTGCCCAGTGCTTGAGCGATCGCCGCGCCGATTCCCTTGGATGCCCCTGTAACCACCGCTACTTTGCCTTTGAGTTTTGCCATGATGTTTTCCTTTCCGTACTCAAATCGAACCGTCTTTCGATAGTTCGATGACCATCTAATTGATGTGACGGCTTCGAAAAGGGTTCACGGAGATTGTGAAAATTCTATAAACGCCCGAGCTGAGCCAGGTATTTTTTCCACAGCCCGCGGCGAAGCTTCATGTGGATGTACTTGGCGTCCTTGCGGATATCGATCAAGCCGGCGTTCGAGAGTTCCTTGACATGGTGTGACAGTGTGGCGGCGGAAATTGGGAATTCGGACCGGATGTCGCTGCAGGCGACTTCTTTGCAGGAAGCGATTCGTTGCAGCAATTCGAAACGCCGCGGATCGGCGAGGGCCTTGGTGATGCGGTGGAAGTGGGCGTCATCCATGCGCGTCTGATCGTAAGCCGATTTCAACGGGTTGTCGACGCTAGGTCCCGAACCTCTCGGCTGCGCGAGCCTTGGCTTTGGCTGCTTCCTCTTCCCGATTCTTTGGAGGCGCATTGGTATCGAGCGAGTGGAGAAGGCGAGCTGAGATGCCTGCAATTTCGTCAATCGCAGCCTGGAACGCGGCTTCGTTCGCTTTGGACGGCTTATTGAAGCCGGTGATCTTCCTCACAAACTGCAGAGAAGCTGCTCGTACTTCCTCGTCAGTCACAGGCGGATCAAAATTGAAGAGTGTCTTGATGTTCCGGCACATTGAGTGACCTCCTGTTCCCCACTTAACCTGATTTTCTCATGCCAGGCGACTAGCAGATTGCCCGTTCGCGGCTCGCTTGACAAAGGAAGCGTACCGTGGTACATATGTACCATGATGAACGAAGGAAAATTGCTCGTGGAAAGAGTCCAGACCGGGGTGCGCATGGAGAAGCGCATTCTGAAAGTGCTGAAGGGTTTCGCCGAATATCACGACATGTCGCTGGGCGATCTGCTCGAAGGCATCGTGTTGCACGCCTTCGACGGCAAAACTCCTTTCAGTTCCGAATCTCTGAAACGCATTCAGGACCTGAAGAAGTTCTACGGACTTGATCTCGACGCGAGCGCCAGCCATCGGCTGAAAGAAAGCGGACACGCTGCAGTAGGGAAAAAAGAAGTGTCGGGAAAACGGAAATGAACCGCGAAGGGATCAATGTCGCCGAACCGGACCTCTTCCAACTGGTGGAGGATTTCGAAGCCGGCCGTGCGCCGGGCGAATTTCACCATGCTGACCATGTTCACGTCGCGTTCGCTTACGTCCTGCAGTATCCGTTCATCGAGGCAGTGACCCGGTTCTCGGCGGCCCTGAAGCGCTTCGCGGCAGCGAAGGGTAAGCCGCAGCTTTACCATGAGACCATCACGTGGGCATATCTGGTTCTGATTCGCGAACGGTGGGTTCGTGCCGGCTCCCTTCAGAGCTGGAATAAGTTCGCCCAGCAGAATCCTGACCTCCTGATCTGGAAACGTGGAGTTCTGGCAACGCTGTACCGGCAAGAGACGCTGGACTCCGAGTTTGCGCGCCATAACTTCGTTCTGCCAGACAACAAGAATCTCTGCCGTGGAACCTAACACCTGAACCTGAAGTCCGCTACCTCGCACCTGCAATGTTCATCCGTCCTTGAAGCCGAGCCACTTCGGCGGTAGTATTCGGTTTCACTATTATTTGCCGTCGTTTCGAGGACAAATGCCGCAAAACTACGTTCCTATCTTCCTTTTTCTAGCGGTGGTTGGAATTTTGATCCCGGTGACGCTGTTGATTGCGCGCGTCATCCGCACGCAGAGTCCGAATCGAGTCAAGCTGATGCCGTATGAGTGCGGCATCGATCCGTACGACAGCGCGCGTGGCCGCTACACCGTGCGCTACTACATCGTCGCCATCCTGTTCGTGGTTTTCGACGTGGAGACGATTTTCCTGTTCCCATGGGCCGTGAAATTCAAAGCACTTGGGGTTTTCGGGCTGATCGAGATGCTGGTGTTTCTCGGGATTCTGATCGTCGGCTACATCTGGATATGGAAGAAGGGTGCTTTGGAATGGGTGTAGGCGATACGTCGACGAGTCAGGCGTCGGGAGCCTCGACTCCCGAGGAGACGTTCACCGCGAGTCGCTGGACGAAGGGGAATTTCTGGTTTCCGACCCGCATTGTGGTTAGTCCGCTGCGTGTGAGCCGCGTGAAGCGGCGACTGTTCGGGAGCAACGAAGAGAGCATTTCGATTGGTCAAGTCGCCTCTGTAAAAATTTCAACCGGAGTCCTCTGGTCTGACATTCTGATCGAGTCAACCGGAGGCACCGATCCGATCACCAGTCACGGCCATCGTAAGGCCGACGCCCTGCGTATTCGCGATTTGGTGGAAGGCTTTCAGGCGGCGCGCCGCTGATTGCGCGTTTCGTGTGACAACCGTCATTGACGATGGAGCAAGCAGATGTTAGAAGTGACAGTTTCCTAGATTTGGTTTCTTGAGTTTACGCGGCTGCTGTAAAGATAGACGACTGCATGGCCGAGGAAGTTAAAAATCCTGCACCACCACCGTCGCCCGAACCCCAGCCGGTCAAAACCGAGCCGTCTGGGGGCACGGAAGGCGAAAAGAAGCCGACGGCGGAAAAACCCGCTGTTGCGACCCCGGCTGCGCCGGCCAAACCTCCTGCTGCTCCTGCCGCTGCGGCTACGAAACCTGCCGCTCCTGCCAAACCGGCCATTCCTGCACCGGTGCCTTGGACCTCGCCGATGGTGGAAAAATATAAGAGCCAGTACGGTTCAGGAATTGACGCGCTGACCTATCTTGGCCAGAACTACCTGAGCGTGGATCGCTCGCTGATCCCCGACCTCTTGCGTCTGCTGCGCGACGAGGAGCAGTTCGACTACTGCGTCGATGTCACAGCGGTGCACTATCCAAAGCGGGAAAAACAATTCGATGTGTTGTGGATCCTGTATTCGTTCGCGCGCAACGAGCGCATCCGGGTGAAGACGCAGATCGCGGACGGCGCATCGATCTCCTCCGCCGTTTCAATCTGGCCGACGGCGAACTGGCTGGAGCGCGAAGTCTATGACATGTTCGGGATCAAGTTTGATGGACATCCCGACCTGAAGCGCATTCTTCTGCCTGACGGCTGGAAGGGCCACCCACTGCGCAAAGACTATGACATTCTGTTGCAGGATAAAGAGTGGGTGCAGATCAACCTCGGAATCGAGAGCGGACAATGAGTTCTCCTGTGAACGACAAGACGCTCCCGAACGCCGTCTCCAATCTTGATCTCGAGGCTCCTGACAAGCCGTATCTTGATTCGAACGAACTCATCATCAACATGGGCCCGCAGCATCCGGCGACGCATGGCGTGTTGCGCGTCATCCTGAAGCTCGACGGCGAAAAAGTTCTCGGTACCGAGTGTGTGATCGGATACCTGCATCGCGGCGTCGAGAAAATTGCCGAGAACCGCACCTACACGATGTTCAATCCGTATGTCGATCGCATGGACTATTGCGCGGCCGTGTCGAACGGGCTGGGCTACTGCGAAGCAGTCGAGAAGTTGATGAACGTGGAGGCGCCAGCGCGAGCGCAATATATTCGCGTCATCCTGACGGAACTGAACCGGATTGCCAGCCACCAGCTTTGGCTGGGCACGCATGCGCTCGATATCGGCGCGATGACGCCGTTGTTTTACACCTTTCGTGACCGGGAAGAGATTCTGAAGATTTTCGAGAAGTATTGCGGAGCGCGCCTGACCACGCATGCTTTTCGCATCGGCGGCTGCCAGTATGAGACGTATGCCGGCTTCGAGAAAGACGTAACAAATTTCCTGACGTTTTTTGCGCCGAAGATTGACGAGTACGAAACGCTACTCACTACGAATCGCATCTGGCTGGAGCGTACGAAAAACGTCGGCGTGATCTCGGCGAAAGACGCGATTGCGCTCGGTGTGACCGGACCGGTGCTGCGCGCAAGCGGCGTAAAGTGGGACATCCGCAAGGCTCTGCCTTACGCGAACTACTCCAAGTTTGATTTTGAGATTCCCATTGGTACCAACGGCGACACATACGATCGATACCTGGTGCGCATGATGGAAATGCGCCAGTCGATGCGCATTATTGAACAGGCGGTCGGCGGGATTCCCGAAGGGCCGATCATGGGCAAAGTGCCCAAGGTGATCAAGCCGCCGGTGGGCGAGATCTATCATTCGATCGAAGCGCCGAAGGGCGAACTCGGATATTTCATCGTGAGCGACGGTTCGACGCAGCCCTATCGCGTGCGCGTGCGTCCGCCGTCGTTTGTGAATCTCCAGGCGCTCGACATCATGGTGCGCGGTGCGCTTGTCGCGGACGTGGTTGCCGTGATTGGGACGATTGACATCGTGCTGGGCGAGGTGGACCGCTGATGTTGACCTCGTTCATGTCCTACCTGGGCAGTACGATGACCCCCGGGCAAGCCGGGAATCAGCTGTGGGCGCTGATTTACGTGCTCATCATTTTTGCCGGCGTGTCAGTGGCCGTGATCTGCATGAACTGGATCGAGCGCAAGGCACTCGCCCATTTCCAGATTCGTCTCGGTCCCATGCGCGTCGGTCCGCACGGCTTGATGCAGCCATTCGCGGACGCGCTCAAGTTGATGCTGAAAGAAGACATTATTCCGGCTGAGGCTGATCAGTTCGTTTTCTGGGTTGCCCCGCTGATCGGATTGCTGGCCGCGTTCACGGTCTATACGGTAATTCCGTTTGGCCCGTCGCAGGCGGTGAGCGACATGAACATCGGCATTCTGTTCATGCTCGGAGTGTCATCGCTGGGCGTGCTGGGCATCGTGGTGGCTGGCTGGGCGTCGAACTCGCACTATCCCCTGATGGGAGCGCTACGTTCGAGCGCGCAGATGGTGTCGTACGAAGTGGCGATGGGACTGGCAGTCGTGTCGGCGGTCTTACTGACGAGCCTGCATGGCATCGGAATCTATGGAGTGACGGGAAACGGCGACACCGGCACGCTGAGCATGATCGGCATTGTGCAGGCACAGCAAGAGCAGCACGTCTGGTTCATCTTCAAGTTCTTTCCGCTCGGCCTGATCGCGTTTGTGATTTTCGCCATCGCGATGGTGGCCGAGGTCAACCGCGCACCGTTTGATCTGGCCGAAGCGGAGTCGGAACTCACGGCCGGATTTCACACCGAATACAGCGGGCTGCGCTGGTCATTGTTCATGCTGGCTGAGTACGCAGCGATGATTGCGGTTTCGTCGATTGCGGTAACGCTGTGGCTCGGCGGATGGGTGCGTCCGTTTCCCAACCTGCTGCAAGGAACGGCATGGGATTTTATCTTCTCGCTCTTTCCGGGGCTTACGTTCCTGGGGCTGGCGGGAGTCGCGTTGCTGGGCACGGTGCGTATGCCTTCGCATTCATTCTTCAAAATTCAGAAGATAGGGCTGGGTGTATTCGGAATGCTGCTTGGCAGCCTAGCACTGCTGTTGCTGGTGATCGCAATCGCGGGACGATCCGCTGACATGAGCCTCGCGGCGCGGTTCAATGAAGGCATTGGGTACGTTTACTGGTTTGTGCTGAAGGTTGCGGTGTTCATGTATCTGTTCATCTGGTACCGCGCGACCTGGCCGCGCTACCGCTTCGACCAGTTGATGAGCGTGGGATGGAAAGTGCTGCTGCCGATCTCGCTGGGCGTGCTGATGCTGACAGCGGTTGTGGGGGTGCTGGTGAAATGAATCCCGCGATCAACACAGCCGTGAATGCAGGCATGACTCCAGTAGCGACTCCGTTTTTCTTTTATATGCTGGCAGGACTCGCCGTCCTGAGCGGCCTGGCTGTGATCACCCGCCGAAATGCTGTTCACTCCGCGCTTGCGCTGATCGTCACATTACTGTCGGTGGCAGGCCTCTATCTGATGTTGTATGCACCGTTCGTTGCTGGCGTGCAGATCATCGTCTACGCGGGCGGCATCATGGTGTTGTTTCTCTTCGTGATCATGCTGGTGAATATTGATCGAACGCTGAAAGAGCGGTCGTTCAATCATATGTGGCCGATCGGATTGGTCGCGTCCTGCCTGTTGCTTGCGATGTTTATGGGAGCGTTCTCCAAAGGCAGAGCGCTTTTTGTGGACCGCATGATCCCGCTGCCCGAGGGGTCGAATACGCAGATGATTGCCGACAAGCTTTACGGGCAAGCCGGCCGGATGGGCGAGTATACGTTTGCCTTTGAAATCGCTTCGCTGTTGTTGCTGGTGGCGATTTTGGGGGCGGTGATTATGACGAAGAAAAAGATCTAGTAGCAGCGACTAACTACTAGCGACTGAATTCATGACTGACATCACCACGCTCCACTATCTCGTCGTTGCGGCGGCCCTGTTCATTCTGGGCGTCATCGGCGTGCTCACGCGCCGCAACGTGGTGATCGTGCTGATGTCGATTGAGCTGATCTTGAATGCAGTGAACCTGAATCTGGTGGCGTTCTCGCGCATGTGGGGCAATCTTCACGGGCAGATGTTCGCGATTTTCATCGTCGTGGACGCAGCCGCCGAAGCAGCCGCCGGTTTGGGCATCTTGATCGCCTTTTTCCGTAATAAGGAGACGGTCAATGTGGACGAGATTGATTTGTTGAAGTGGTAGAGGCGCAGCTCTTGGCTGTAGCTCTTAGCTTTTGACTAGGAGCTTCAAGCTAAGAGCTAAAGGCTAAGAGCTAAATGCTGTTTCTAGACCACATCTACCTGATCCCGCTCTTCCCGGCCTTTGGCGCCGCGATGATGTTTTTCTTTGGGCGGCGATTGCAGAAGGCCACCGTCAACGCGGTTTGCGTTGGCGCGGTCGTCATTGCGTTCTTGTTCGCCTGCTTCACGGTCGTGGAGTACACCCACTACGCGCATGGAACGGGACAGCCGTTCCAGAAGATTGTCTATACCTGGCTAGGCAGCGGTGATTCGCAATTCAGTTTCGTGAAAAAAGACGGCACGATGGCGCAGATCAACGCCGATGCCGGCTTCCTGCTCGATCCGCTGTCTTCGATCTGGCTGCTCTTTGTGACCGGCGTCGGCATGTTGATCCACATCTACTCCACCGGATACATGGCGCACGAAGGCGGGTATTACCGCTTCTTCGGATACCTGAACCTCTTCATGTTTTCGATGCTGACGCTCATCCTGGCGAACAATTACATGTTGCTGTTCGTCGGGTGGGAAGGCGTAGGTCTGTGCTCGTACCTGCTGATCGGTTTCTATTTCCATCGCAAGTCGGCGTCGACAGCAGCGAATAAGGCATTCATCGTGAACCGCATCGGTGATGCCGGGTTCATTCTCGGAGCGCTCACGCTCTCCTGGTATCTGGGCTCGTTCCGCTTTATTGACATCAACGCGGCCGCGCTCAGCGGGGCATTTCATAGGGGCGATCCTGTTCTTACCGTTGCCGCTCTGTTGCTGTTTGTCGGAGCCTGCGGTAAGTCAGCCCAGCTTCCTCTTTATGTCTGGCTGCCGGATGCGATGGAAGGTCCCACGCCGGTTTCCGCCCTGATCCATGCCGCGACCATGGTGACGGCGGGCGTCTACATGGTGGCGCGCTCGAATGCCGTGTTCGTGCTGGCGCCGAATGCGATGAAGACCGTGGCCATCGTTGGCGCGCTGACCGCAGTCTTCGCCGCGTCGATCGGCCTGGTGCAGAACGACATCAAGCGCGTGCTGGCCTACTCCACCGTCTCGCAACTGGGATACATGTTCCTCGCGCTGGGAGTCGGCGCATTTGCCGCCGGCGTCTTCCACGTCTTCACGCACGCATTCTTCAAAGCGCTGCTCTTCCTCGGCTCCGGTTCGGTGATCCATGCCATGAGCGGCGAGCAGGACATGCGCAACATGGGCGACCTGCGAAAGCGCATCCCGATCACATTCTGGACGATGTTCATCGGCATGCTGGCGATTGCCGGCATTCCCGGGTTCGCCGGCTTTTTCTCCAAAGACGAAATTCTTTGGCAAACATGGTCGTCGGAAGGCGGCGCTTATCGGATCCTGTGGTTTATTGGCATCGCCACGGCTCTGATGACCGCGTTTTACATGGGCCGCCTGATCTTCTTGACGTTCTTTGGCCAAGCGCGAATGAGTCACGAGACCGAGCATCACGTGCACGAGTCGCCCAAGTCAATGACCGGGCCGTTGGTCGCGTTGGCGATCTGTTCTGTCTTTGCAGGATGGCTCGGATTGCCTCACAGCCTCGGCGGTACGAACCGTTTCGAGAAATTCCTGGAGCCCGTCTTCGCAACTGAGGCACCAGTGATGCGCGCGGAAGAACCGGCCCAACTCGCTGCTGGACAAAAAGAAGAAGAGCGCACTGATCCCATGGAGTACGGATTGATGGCGCTGTCGATTCTGGTGGGTATTGCGGGCCTGATGTGGGCTCATCACGTCTACTCGCGCGCAGGCAAAGACTACGTCGAACCGATCGCTGCGAAGGCTCCGCCACTTTATACGCTGCTCTACAACAAATGGTTTGTGGATGAGGGCTACGACTACATCTTCACCGGTAGGCGAAAGCTGGGTAAAGTCCGCCTGGGTGTGATGGGTGCAGGCGAAGCTTCCTCGTGGTTTGACGCGAAGATTATCGACGGCGCGGTCAATGACGTCGGATGGGTGACCCGCGCCGTGGCGACGCTTTCGACGTGGTGGGACAAGTGGATCATCGATGGCGTAGGCGTGAACGGGCCCGCCATTCTGGCGCGAATGCTTTCTTATCCGATGCGCCTGCTGGAATGGGGCCTGGTGCAGTGGTACGCCCTGGTCATGGTTTTCGGGCTTCTCGGGTTTGGCGTGTATTACATGTGGAAGTGAAATGCTGCTCTTAGCTGCTGGCTCTTAGCTCTTCGCTAAAGGCCAAAAGCCAAGAGCTAACAGCTAAGAGCTCTTATGCAATCGCACATACTTTCGATCATTCTCTTCACGCCGCTCATCGGCGCGCTCGTCCTCCTGTTCGTCCCGAAGGACAACAAGGACGCGATCCGCTGGATTGCGAACCTGTTCGCGCTTGGCGGCTTCCTGATTTCGCTGCCGCTGGTGCCGATGTTCTGGGCTCAGCGCTTCGAGCCGGAGCCGTTCAAATTCCTCGAAGGCACCGCGAATAACTGGATTCCCTCGATTGGCGCGGGCTACAACCTCGGCATCGACGGTATCTCGTTTCTTCTGATCATGCTGACCACACTGCTCGGCTGGATCTCGATTCTCTCTTCGTGGACTGCGATCGAAGTGCGCGTCAAGGAATATTACGTCTGGGTCCTGGTGCTACAGACGGGCATGCTCGGCGTCTTCATGGCGCTCGATTTCTTTCTCTTCTTTGTTTTCTGGGAAGCGATGCTGGTGCCGATGTATTTGCTGATCGGTATCTGGGGCGGGCCCCGCAAGCTTTACGCGGCGATCAAGTTCTTCCTGTACACGTTGATGGGCTCAGTGCTGATGCTGCTGGGCATTCTGTTCCTCTACTTCGATCACCATAAGCTCACCGGCGTTTTCACATTCAGCATCCCCGAGCTTTATAAGACGGCGCCGCTGATCGCGTTCCCGATTGCCGTCTGGTTGTTTATCGCATTCTTTATCGGCTTTGCCATCAAGGTTCCGATGTTCCCGTTCCACACCTGGCTGCCGGATGCGCACGTTGAAGCGCCGACCGCCGGATCGGTAATCCTGGCGGGCGTTTTGCTGAAGATGGGAACGTACGGATTTGTCCGCTTCTCGCTGCCGTTCTTTCCGCAGGTGCTCACTAGTACGAATCGCTATCTGGGGTACTCCCCGCGTAGCTGGATTGTTATCCTCTCGCTGATCGGTATTGTCTATGGCGCGCTGGTTTCGCTGATGCAGAAGGACATGAAAAAGCTGGTGGCGTATTCGTCGGTCAGCCACCTTGGCTTCTGCACGCTCGGGATTTTCGCACTAAACTCGGCCGGACTGAGCGGGTCGGTGTTGCAACAGATCAACCACGGCATCTCGACCGGAGCGCTCTTCTTGATCGTAGGCATTCTGTATGAGCGGCGGCACACGCGCGAGATCGCGGAGTACGGCGGCATCTCGAACGTGATGCCCGTCTACGCGACGATCACGATGATCATGTTCCTGTCGTCGATGGGC
>Ga0209698_10006804_pt1 | contig 12098 bp, 9 predicted proteins | sample LitLauG_LLR_2012_FD_187203 | JGI IMG/M metagenome (GOLD analysis project Ga0209698, IMG submission 187203) | Freshwater sediment microbial communities from Pennsylvania, USA - Little Laurel Run_MetaG_LLR_2012 (SPAdes) (version 2) | ecosystem: Environmental > Aquatic > Freshwater > Creek >...
CGCTTTGCCAGCTTCAGCCGCGCCGGTGTCATCTGGTAGCGTTCTACATATTCGTGCAGATGCAGCTTCTGCCCCGCCAGGCGCTCTTTCTGCACCCGCAGCAGCATGATGGCGTCGGCGCCGCGAATCGCTTCCTCCAGATGGCGAGTAAGCCGCAGCCCGGGCGCAAGCGTCGCCGCCAGCTCCGGAACCAGTTCCGGCGGCCCGCACAGGGTGATCTTCGCTCCGAGCTTGGTGAGCAGGTGAATGCTCGATCGCGCCACGCGGCTGTGATAAATGTCGCCCACGATCGCAAAACGCAGGCCTTTGAACGACTTCTTGTGCTTCATTAGCGTGAGCGCGTCGAGCAGCGCCTGCGACGGATGCTCGTGCATCCCGTCCCCGGCGTTAATGACCGGGATATCGACGTGGCGCGCCATCAGGTGCGGCGCGCCAGCGGAGGGATGCCGCACCACAATCGCGTCCGCTCCCAGACCGCACAACGTATAGGCAGTGTCGAGCAGCGACTCGCCCTTTTCAATGCTGGATCCCGAGGACTGCACCAGCGTGGTGATCGCGCCCAGCGACTTGCAGGCGATTTCAAACGACGCTCGCGTACGTGTGGAAGGCTCGTAGAACAGCAGAATAATCCGCTTGCCGCGCAGCAGCGGCCGCGGCTTCGCCGGGTTCATGCGGCGCGCAAGCTTCAGCAGGGCAACAATGTCGCGCGCATCCATATGCTCGATGCCAAGCAGCGACCCGCGCGCCTCTGTTCTGCTGGAATGGATAGGCAAACGCTGCATGATACTGGCCGGACGAGGCTGGCTGCAAGCACCTTACTTGCGGTCGCGGCGTCCAAACATTGCCCCGCCCACGGCCCCACCCAGCCCGCAGAAGAACAGCGTCATAAGCCCCATCGTCGCGGCCAGAACCCATGTTCCCGAAGGCCCTTGAATCCAGCTCAGGAACTGGTCGACTCCTGGCTGAAAGCTAGGGTTAGATCTCATGGGCGAGTAAATCTCCACAAGCTTTGCAATCATCGCGCGGAACAGCCCCGTGTAAACCGCGATCAGGCTGAATGCTACCGTTGCAAATATCGCCGTCGTCACGCCCAGCCGCGCTCCCCCGCTCGCGGTCAATGTTGTCTTGGCATCGCGCCGCAAATAGAGAATCACAGAAATCGTGCCCGCCGGCAGTGCCCAAAGCACGGGCGCGCCGATCATCGCCATCAGAAAGCCGGCCAGAATCCCCGCCGCAGCGCAAACCGGCAGCGCCAGCGACCACTGGATCGAGTTCGGCCCCAATTTCGCCTGTGACCCGACCTGCTCGTTTAAGCCGATTTCGTCAGGGTCCGCTTCCGGAACCACCACCCGGATCTGCGGCGCCCTGCAGTGCGGACAAAACGGGACGCCGTCTTCAACCGGATGCGCGCACTTTTCGCAGGGGTGGTCCATGAGGTGGCGAGAGAGACTGGCTTGAAACTACAGCAGAGACCTCGCTGAGGCAAGGAGGGTGGTTCCGACCGCAGAACAGACCACTCAAATTTCGGCTTGTCTGCCTTGAGTATGCACGTACACCAGCGCGAACGTGGATCCCGCACCCGCCTGGCTCGGCTCGATGGCGACCACGTGCTGATTGTCGTCCGTGCCAACTTTCAGCTCGGTGACGGGGCCGGAATTATCGCCTTCACACTTGAGCTCTTTGGAATGCTTCTCGTCGTTCATCCCGGCATGGGCATCGCCGCCATGTTCTTTCGTGTGGCACTCCAGCACCTTGCCGTACTTTTTCAGTTTGTCCCGATAATAGGCGATGATTTTGTCCGGCGCGTCGCCCGACTCATATTCCGCAATCACCAACTTAAAGCCAAAGGTCTCTGTCAACACTCCCAAATTGAGCGGATCATTGTCGTCCTCGTGTTTCGGACGCGCCCCCGGATACAACGGGAGTCCGGCCTTGCGCGCATCCGCATCTTTCCCCATATGCAAATCGCCGATCGAACTCTGCACATCAAAACTGTCTTTGCCGGCGGACTGCTGTGCAGTGGCGGACCCGAGCAGCAGCACACCCAGAGCGAACGAAGCTACCAAATAGCGAAGCATAAACCGTCCTCCTCGAAACCAAATGCCCTAGATGTCCGCGTCTTTGCCGTGCGTGCGCAGATACACCAGCGAGAACTCCGACCCTTTGCCGTTCGGCTTGATCGAGACCAGGTGCTGGTCGTCCTTCTTCCCGACCTTCAGCTCGACATTCGCCCCCTTCGAGTCGCCGCAGGTAAGCTCGTTGGAATTCTTGTTCGCCTTGTCTTTCATCTCCACGTCCATGTCGAAATCGGCGGTGTGGCAAACCAGCACCGTGCCATATTTCGCTAGTTGGTCGGAGTAAAACTTCTGGATCTTTGCCGGCGGATCGTTGGAAAGATAATCCAGCGCGACGACCTTCAGTCCAAATCCAAAGGCCGAGAGGTTTACATTGGCGCGGTTGCCGTCCTGATCGTTGGTCTTGGGTTTGAGCTGCGCGCCCGGGTAGACGGCAAGTCCGGTGTCGGCCGAGTCCACGTCTTTGTTGACGTGGATCCCGCCCGCAATCGTGTTGATGTCCACCTGCTTCTCTTCCCCATTTTCACCCTTCTTGACGTTGACGCTGCAACCTGCCAGCGAAGCGATGAGGACGGCAATAAGAACCAGCAAACTAGTTTTGCGCATGGAGTGGACCTCCGTTGGGAATCACTGCTGGGCGCTCGATGCCTGCGCCCCGAGAGGCAACATCGGGAATCGTGACCGGCAAATGCCCGTGGATCGCGATCTCGCCGAACAAAGCCTTGACCGCCCCGATCTCGGAAACCGTGGCATTGGAGAACGTGCATAAGTACGTCTGAATCGACGGGAACCCCGAAGCCAGATAAGGGCTGCCCATCGCGATGACTGCGGTCTTCGCGCCGGCATGTTCAAGCAACCGCTGCAATAGCACACCGGAAGCATCCGACATGACCGTCCCGTTGCCAACTTTACCGGCCGTCGGAACCAGATAAACTGCGGCGATCACGGTCTGTGCATGCTCCACGGCGTTCATCACTTGATCACCCATGCCCGCAGCAATGCGCGGATCAACGTAAAACACATTCGCGTCGCGGATGCGGGCGCGCAATTCGCGCGCGAACGCTCGCCCCGCATCGGTGCGAACATCTTCCGAGAAGACCACCGCCACCGTCTGGTCGTGCGTCTCCTCTGCACCCATGTACGGAAGTCCGGCCACCGCGGTTCCCGAGGACTTCAGCGGCAGCACCTTGCCGTTGTCGCGAACCAGGGTCACGGCGGCATCTGCAACCTGCTGGCCGAGCGTAACGCTATCAGGCTCAGCCACTTGCGCCGACACTGCCGACGTGTCGACCAGCCGGGCCTGGTTCAGTCCCAAAGAAGCTTTCAGCCTCAATACCTTCAGCACTGACCGGTCCAGCCGCTCGCGCGATATCTCGCCTGACGTCACCGCCTGCAGAACCGCGTTATACGATGCCGGAAGGTCGGCCGGAATCAGCAGCACATCGTTCCCCGCCTTGAACGCCTCAACCGCCGCCCGGCCAATGTTGCTGGCGAACAGGTGTGTGAGGCCGGCCATGTCGAGCGCATCGGTTACTACCACCCCCGTATACCCAAGTTGCTTCTGCAGCAGGTCCGTGACCACTGCGGGAGAAATCGTGGCTACGTGGTTCGGGTCGGGATCCAGCGCCGGCACCGTAACATGCGCGACCATGATGGAATCCACTCCCGCAGCAATGGCGCGCCGGAAGGGCGGCAACTCCACTGCATCCAGACGTGCCCGGTCCCCGCTCACGCTGGCGACGCCCAGGTGTGAATCGGTCGCGGTATCGCCGTGGCCGGGAAAATGTTTCGCGGTCACCAGCATTCCGCCTTCATGCGCTCCCTTGATGTACGCCGCCACCAGGTCGGACACCTGCGCCGGGTCCTCGCCAAACGACCGCGTATTGATAATCGGGTTCGCCGGGTTCGAATTCACGTCGGCATCGGGGAAAAAATTCCAGTGGATGCCGATCGCACGCGCCTCCAGCGCCGTCGTGCGTCCAAAGGCCTCCGCATATTCCGGCTTGCCGGCCGCGCCAAACGCCATCGCATGCGGGAACACCGATGTCCCTTGCAGCCGCATCGAAGGCCCGCGCTCAAAATCCGCCGCAAATAAGAGCGGCAGCTTCGATTCTCGTTGCAGCCGGTTCAGCAGGTCCGCCGCTTCAAACGGCTCGCTGCGCAACAGAAACGGGCCGTCCACGTGGACCGTCATGGCAAACGATCCCACGTGATACTTCTGCATGTCTTCGACCCACTTCAGATATTCGGGGTTACGCTGGTTGAGAAAGCTGGCCCGGCACCAGATCATGAACAGCTGCCCGACCTTCTCTTCAGGCGAAAGCTTGCGCAGGGTCTTCTGCGCCCATCTCTCTCCATCGCTGGTCACCCGGATGGGGCCGGGGCGCTGAAACTTCTCCCGCGCAAAAGCAGGAGTGAGGACTGCAAGCAGCAGCACTGCGCAGAGCGTGAAACGCATGGGAAAACGATAACAGACTTTCGCAGAGCTTCACCCCCGCGACTCAGGCTGAAGCTTTCTGCTCTGGTTTCCTCCGTGAACGCCGCGGATTTTCCCCTACGTCCTTTGCGGTGAAAGCTTCTTGACTTTCTGAATGACGCAATCCGCTCCGAGGCCCGGCCTCAGCTTCGGCGATGGATCCTGCAGTCACATGCTTTCCGTCGGACTCGATGCCGACATCGCCCGCGACGACGATTTGTCCCAGTGTTGACCCATCGTGGCTGACAGCCTGCCCGGTCCGCCCTGCGACGGGGTCGCCGCAAAAGAAATGTGTTCTGCCCCGATCACCGTGGCGCCCTCCGCCAGAATCAATGCGCGCTCCATCACATGCTGCAGTTCGCGCACATTGCCCCGCCAGCCATGATTTGCAAGCAGGTATCGTGCCTCGCCATCGAGCCGCGGCGTTTCTACCCTCGCCGCCACCGCCAGCAGTTGCAGCGCGTGTTCGGCCAGCCGCGCAATATCTTCGCGCCGCTCCGCCAGCCCCGGCACCGCCAGCGGATACACCGCCAGCCGGTAATACAGGTCTTCGCGAAACTCGCCCCGCCCGGCCGCCTCGGCCAGATCGCGATGGCTGGCCGCCACCACCCGCACATCCACGGTGAACACTTCGTTTGCGCCCAGCCGTTGCACTTCGCGCAATTCCAGAAAACGCAGCAGCTTGGCCTGCGCCGCTAAAGACAGGTCGCCGACCTCGTCGAGAAACAGCGTGCCCCCGTGCGCCGCCGCGATGCGCCCGGCATGCGCCTGCACCGCGCCGGTAAAGGCGCCGCGCGCGTGCCCGAACAGCTCGCTTTCGACCAGGGCATCGGGAATCGCCGCGCAGTTGACCGTCACCAGCGGCTTGCGCGCTCGCGGGCTCAACCCGTGCAGTCCGCGCGCCACCAGTTCCTTGCCGCAGCCCGTGGGCCCGGAAATCAGCACCGTCGTCGCGCGCGCCGCCACCAGCCTCGCCCGCCGGTACAGCTCGCGCATGGCTGCACTCTCGCCGATCATGCCCGGCAGCGCCGCGTCGTTCCCCGCCGGCGCGCCGTAGCGCAGCCCGGTGGGGATCTTTGTCGCCCCTTCTTCGAAACCGTCCGCGGTCGCCCCAGCGGGATCGGACTCGATCATTACCACTTCAACCCCGGGAAAACGCGCGGCCACCACTCCGCGCACTTCCTCGGCGTCCAGGTCCGGAAGCTTGCGGTCGAGGAAAAGAAACCGCCAGTCTCTTCGTTCGAGCTGTGCCAGCGCGGCTGCTCCGCCTTCGGCGAGATGCACTTCGCTGCATCGGCCCTCGAGACGTTCGACGGCGGCACGGCACAATTCCCGGTCGACGCTGGCAATCAGCGCCGATCCTCCCACATGGCCTGCCGGCATCGGTGCCGGTATCGGTATTGCTGTCACGGACACTCCACCCTCGCGGCCGCACTCACGACGGGCCGACGGTTGGCTGCGAACTGCACCGTCAGCAGGCTCTCGCTCGCCGCATGCATCAACTGCCAGGTCGCGCCTTCATTTTCAAACGCCACCCGCGCCAGCCGCCACTCCAGATGTTCCCCGGCATCGTCCATCGGCTTATCGGAAAGCCCGGGCTCGCGTCCGCACCAGCGCACTGTTACCTGCAGCCCGCCCGGGTCTGCCTCCACCCCAACCTTCACCGTTTCCCCCGGCGCTGCCTGCCCAAGCACGCAGAGCAGCGTGCGAGACCATGCCTGCTCCAGCAGCCCGCCGCGCGCTTCCATCTCTGCCACCTCCGCGCCGGCAAACACCAGTCGGGCCTGTTGCGCTTCGGCTACCGGCGCTAGTTCTTCCACCGCCTCGCGCAGTTGCCGCGCCACATCCACCCGCTTCCGCGCCTCTTCCGAGCGCTCAATCTCCAGCACCGCCTGCATGGCCAGCGCGATCTGCCCAGCACGCTCGGCCAACTGCATGGCCTCCTCGATCGCCTGCTGCATCGCCGGTCCCGCCTTCTCCCCGTCCCTCGCCAGCAGCCCGATTTCAAGCAGGCACTGCAACCCAGTCAGCGGCTGGTTCAGCGCGTGCAAAAGATCGCCCAGATGCGAGCGCCGCGCCGCCGCCCGCTCCCCCTCACGCCCCCGCACTCGCCGCCTCGCCCTTTTCCTTCCCAGGATCGCGGTTCAGCTGATAACCCACGCCGCGCACCGTGTGAATCAGCTTCACCGCATGCCCATCGTCGATTTTTCGGCGCAGGTAGTTGATGTAGACGTCCACCACGTTCGTCGTCGTGTCGAAATCCAGACTCCAGACATGGCCAAGAATCATGGCCCGGGTCAGCCCTCGGCCGGCATTGCTCATCAGATATTCGAGCAGCGCGAACTCGCGCACCGTCAACTCAATCGCCTTGCCCGCCCGCTCCACCCGCCGCGCCATGCGGTCCAGCGCCAGGTCCTCGATGCGCAACACCGCCGCCGACGGCTCATGACTGCGCCGCAACAGCGCCCGGATGCGCGCCGAGAGTTCGCGAAACGAAAACGGCTTCGCCAGAAAATCGTCCGCCCCGGTTTCCAGGCACTCCACCCGGTCCTCCACCTGGCTGCGCTGCGTCAAAATCAGCACCGGCAGGCTCGGCCGCTTCGCCCGCAACCTCCGCAGCACACTCACCCCGTCGAGCTTTGGCAAATTCAAATCGAGGATCGCCAGGTCCCACTGCGCCGCTTCCCCCATCTGCGCCGCCTGCTCGCCCTCCGCCGCCACCCCCACCTCGTAACACTCCGCCTCCAACCCCTGCCGCAGGTACCGCGCCAGCGCCTCGTCGTCTTCCGCGATCAGGATTCGCATGAGAGAAGGTTCACGAACGGTTCGATTCTAGCCATGAAAGACACGCGGATCACGGGTTTCAGGGTGCACGAAGGGGATGGGGTGCGAAAATGGAAACGCATTCCCGAATCGGCGGTTTCCTTCTCGAACCCACTCCGTCATCCCCGCTCCGCCCTCCGCCGTCGGATAATCTGCTGAAAGCCTCTGGAGCCACTGGTTGTGAAGCATTGGTCCGACTCAGCGCCGCTCACCTTCCTCGCACACGGAGGATGGATCCTGCTGGCCGCCGCCGCGCTTGCGCACTGGGGCCTTCCCGCACCGGCCCATGCGTTCCTGGTCCCGTTTGAATCGCTGGTCGCAGGTGCCGCCCTACTGCTGGCCTGGAGATTTCACTCTACCCGCGCCTTCTTCGCCTTGCTGGTCATCCTGCTGGCGCAGCGCGCCACGTTTTTTTTTACTCCCGCGCACGCGCCAGCCTCCGGCAGCGGGCTTTTCGCAGTACACGCGGTCGAATTGCTGCTGCCGCTGAACTTCGTACTGCTCGCGCTCATCGAAGAGTCCGGCTTCGCCGTGCCCTCGCTGATACCGTTCTTCGCGCTGTTGCTCGCACAATCGATCGGCGTCGCCGCCTTCAGTCGTATTGCGACGAATAAGCTTTCCGGCTTGGCCGGCGTGCCGGTTTCCGCCGACGTCGCATTCGCGCTGGTGGGCGTCGTCCTGCTGCTGCGTTGGATCTTGGCAGCCAAGCCTCTGGAAGGCGCGCTGTTCTGGGCCCTGGCCGCCTGCTTTCTCGCGTTGCAGTCGGGCGGCCTGACGCGCGCTTCCACGATTTACTTCGCCGCCGCCGCGCTGATCCTCGCGGTCGCGCTGGTCGAGACCGGATACCGTCTCGCCTACCACGACGAGCTCACCGGACTGCCCGCCCGGCGCGCCTTTCAAGACGCCATGCGCCACCTGGAGGCGCCCTACACTATCGCCGCCGTCGACATCGACCACTTCAAGAAGTTCAACGACACTTACGGCCACGCCACCGGCGACGAGGTGCTGCGCCTCGTCGCGGCTCGGCTCGCGCGCGTGGGCGGCGGCGGCACGGCCTACCGATGCGGCGGCGAAGAGTTCAATATCCTGTTCCCCGGAAAGCTTGCAGCCGAAGTGTTCGACGAGGTGGAGCGTTTGCGCGCGCGGATCGAGAGCGCGTCGTTTCGCCTGCGCAGCGCCGATCGCAGAAAGCTGCCGCGCGAAGCCGATCCGGACCGCCGCGGACCCGCCCGCGGCCGCCGCCAGACCGGGCGCGCCATCCGCCGGCTGGCGAAATCACCCGGCAGCGATCCGCTTTCGGTCACCGTGAGCATCGGAGTGGCTTCGGCCCGCAAAGGACACGACCCCGACGCAGTGCTGCGCGCCGCTGATCAGGCCCTCTACCGCGCCAAAGGCGCGGGCAGAAATCGCGTCGAAACCGCATCTTCGCTCGACCGACGCGCCAGAACAGCCAGCATCGCCTGAAACTGCGTTTCGGGTGGCGAGCGCTTTCAGCACCGCAAAACACGAACGGCGCAGCACCCGAATGGGTCTGCGCCAGCCGATTTCTCTCTCTATGTTCAGAATATCAAACCGGAGGGGGGAGTGTGCCAAATTCGGGAAATTTATATTTCTATACGCTGCAATCACTTGGCGCGAAAAACGTCATTTTGGGGGCTTGACAAGGTTTTTCAAGGAAGCGGTCCGGTCAACGCCTGAACAGTTCGCTGAAACAAGAACACCTTACCGTGGCGCAGCCGCTTTCTAGTGCTGCGATCACGTCGAGCTCTTGATCCCCATGAAAACGCAGGACTTCGGGACGACCGACAGGCGCTTGTTCGGTTTTCGTAACAAAAAACAGTTCGCGGTTACGAATTCGCGTATGTCGATGAAAATACGCCCCCATATGGGGTAAGGAGATGCTTCACGGCTGGGCCGCGAGCCGTGCCGGGGAGCGCCCTTCGCCAGGTCGCAAGTGCATTCCACACACTTGCGGTCGCCGTAACGCACCGGCAGGGGCCTTCTCTCGACCCCCTCTGAGAGAAGGCCCTGCGGGTGAATTTCCCGTCCCAGGCAACTTGCAAACTCTCACAAAGCTCTCATCCAGAGCTCGCCAACGGCGACCGATGGACCCCTACCTGCCAACCGCGGCCGCGCCATCCCATGGGCGCACACCGTGTCGGTGCTTTAGGGATTCCTCGGCTTCGCTCGGAATGACAAACCCTAATTTTGGTTTTATGCGTCCGATCGCTGGAAAGAAACCACCACCGCTTTCGATGTGGGCGTATTGCTTTTGAGCGCCACGCTGCCGATGGGCACCAGAACATTGGCTTCGGGAAAGTAAGTGGCTACGCATCGGCGCGGAATCTGGTAGGCCACAGCGGCAAATTTCCTTGCAATGCGAAGTTGTTCGCGGCCTTCCTCTTCGAAATGGCTGGTGATGTCGAGCAGGTCGCCCTGCCGCCATCCGCTGTCTTTCAAGTCATCGGGATTCATCAGCACCACGCGGCGGCCGTTAAAGATGCCGCGGTAGCGGTCATCCATGCCATAAATCGTGGTGTTGAACTGGTCATGGGTGCGCAGCGTGGTCATGAGAAAACGGCCTGCAGGCAGCGTGGTCGGCTCGAGCTTGGATGCGGTGAATTGCGCTCGCCCGGAATCGGTTTCATAGCGATTGTCGCGCGCCGCGTTGTCGAGATAGAAGCCGCCCGGGTGGCGGACTTTCTGGTTCAGGCCTTCGCAGCCCGGCACCACGCGTTCAATGAGCGCGCGAATGCGGTCGTAGTCTTCCACGAGGTGCATCCAATTGACCTTGCTGCGATCGCCGAGCGTCGCCACCGCCAGCCGCGCCACGATGGCTGGCTCGGAGAGCAACTCGGTCGAAGGCGGATCGAGCCTTCCGTGCGAGGAATGCACGATGCCCATGGAATTTTCTACAGTGACAAACTGCAGCCCGCCGGCTTGCCGGTCCAGATCGGTGCGGCCGAGGCAGGGCAGAATCAGCGCGCGGCGTCCGGTGATCAGATGGGCGCGATTCAGCTTGGTCGACACATGCACGGTGAGCGCGCAGCGGCGCAGTGCCTCGGCGGTGAATTCGGTGTCGGGCGTGGCGGAAAGAAAATTTCCGCCCATTGCGAAGAAAACCTTGCCGGGCTCGGCGTGCATGGCTTTGATGGCGTTGACCACGTCATAGCCATGCTTGCGCGGCGGGTCGAAGCCAAATACTTCTTTCAGCTTGTCGAGAAAACTGTCGGGCATTTTTTCCCAGATGCCCATGGTGCGGTCGCCCTGCACATTCGAGTGTCCGCGGACGGGGCAGACGCCGGCGCCGGGCCGGCCGAGGTGGCCGCCCAGAAGGAGAAGGTTCACCACTTCCTGAATCGTGGCGACGGCCTGCTTTTGCTGCGTCAGGCCCATCGCCCAGCACGCGATGACGGCCTTCGATCCCATGATGATTTGCGCGATTTCGCGAATCTGCTCGCGCACGATGCCGCTTTGTTCGACGATCGCATCCCAGGAGTCGGCTTCGCAGGCCGCGCGAAAAGCGTCGAGCCCGTGGGTGTGGGCGGCGATGAACTCGTGGTTGAGCACCTGGCCGGGGCGGCGCGCTTCTTCTTCCAGCATTTCCTTGCACAGGCCGCGGAAGAAGGCGTGGTCGCCGCTGAGTTTCACCGGCACGAAATGTCTTGCGATTGGCGTGCCGGGGCCTAGCATCGCGAAAATTTCTTTTGGGTGCTTAAAGCGCACCATCGCAGTCTCGGCCAGCGGATTGACACTGATGATGGTCGCGCCGCGGCGTGCCGCCTCTTGCAGCGTGGTCAGCATGCGCGGATGGTTGGTGCCGGGATTCTGCCCGACGATCAGAATCGTGTCGGCGAGTGCGAAATCCTCGAGCGTGACCGTGCCCTTGCCTACGCCGATGGCTTCCTTCAGCGCGGCTCCCGATGATTCGTGGCACATGTTCGAGCAGTCGGGCAGATTGTTGGTGCCGAACTCGCGCGCAAAAAGCTGGTACAGAAACGCGGCCTCGTTGCTGGTGCGGCCGGAGGTGTAGAAAATCGCATCGTCGGGCGTAGCCAGTGCGCGCAGCTCACGCGCGATCATTTCAAAAGCGGCGTCCCGGGAAATTTCCTCGTAATGCGTCGCACCTTCCTGCAACACCAGCGGATGCGTGAGGCGTCCCTCGTGCCCGAGCCAGTAATCGGACTGCGCGGAAAGCTCGGCAATGCTCATGCGCCGAAAGAGCTCAGGCGTGGCGCTCTTCGAAGTCGCCTCTTCCGCGATGGCCTTGACGCCGTTTTCGCAATATTCGTTCGCGGAACGATGCGCGTCGGGATCGGGCCAGGCGCAGCCGGGGCAATCGAAACCGTCCGTCTGATTGAGATGCGAAAGCGTGGAGAGGCCGCGCAGCAGGCCGGGCTCGCGCACGACATACTCCAGCGATTTGACGACCGCGGTCAGTCCGGCGGCGGCCGAGGGCGGCGCTTCGATGCGCACGCCGTCGGTTGCGATGGGGACGAGCTCTTGCGGGGCTTTGGGCGTCGTCTTCACGTGCGCTGGCTCCTGCGGACAGTATGCGACCGGCGCGGGGGCGGCGTCCAGATGGAGCGCGTCGCAGGCACCTCCGGGGCTGAAGCCCCGTGAAAGACGAAGAGCTTTATCGCAGCGCTGGAAGCGCTGCGCCACCCCAAGACGCGTTCTTCTAGCAAGCTGTTTCGCCGGGGCGGCGATGCCGCGGGCCGAGG
>Ga0209698_10006805_pt1 | contig 12097 bp, 12 predicted proteins | sample LitLauG_LLR_2012_FD_187203 | JGI IMG/M metagenome (GOLD analysis project Ga0209698, IMG submission 187203) | Freshwater sediment microbial communities from Pennsylvania, USA - Little Laurel Run_MetaG_LLR_2012 (SPAdes) (version 2) | ecosystem: Environmental > Aquatic > Freshwater > Creek >...
TGGCGGGGGCGGCGGCGGAGCGACTTTTTTCGCGCAGGCGCCCAGGAACAGGAACGCGCCCACTACCGCTGCCAGGGCGCTCCATCTTGCAATCGTTATCGTCGTTCTCATTGCCTGCTTCACGGATTCCTCCAGGATTGGTGCCTAAAATCTCTCTACTTCCAACTCCAGTTGGGCTGCGTGTTACCGCCCTTGGACGTCAATTGCTTCACGTTGCTGCCGTCTGCCAGCATGGTCCAGATCTGGTCGCTGCCCGAGCGGTGTGACTGAAATACGATGTGGCGGCCATCCGGGGACCAGCAAGGGAAATCGTTGCGCCCCGCGTCGTGGGTGAGTTGTACCCACTGCTTGCTGGCGACGTCCATCAAATAAATGTCGTTGGAGCCTGGCTCTCCGGGACCATACTTCCGCATCCAGGAGAAGGTCAGAAACTGTCCGTTCGGCGACCAGTTAGGAGAAACCGCGTAGCCCTGATCGGTGAGGCGCTGCGAGTTGGTGCCGTCCGCTTCCATGGTATAGATCTGCGGCAGACCGGTGCGTCCGCTGACGAAAGCGATCTGCGAGCCGGTTTTTCGATTCCAGGTGGGAGAAACGTCCGGGCCCTGATCGTTGGTCAAGCGGCGCGAGTTCCCGCCCGATTCATCGGTTACGAATATGTTGGGGTAGCCGTTGCGTGAAGAGGAGAACGCGATCTTACCGTCGGGCGACCACGACGGCGAAAGATTCATGCCTCCGAAGCGGGGGAAGCTGACCATGCGGTTGAGGTCGAAAGAATACATCAGGATTTCCCAGCCGCCCTTGTTGATCGAACTAAACGCGAGCCGCGAGCCATCGGGCGAGATGCGCGGCGAAAGGGAAATGCTTCCCAGGTGCGTGACCGGTTGTTGATTGGCGCCGTCATAGTCCATCATCCAAATTTCTTTGTGGCCGCTGCGCTCGCTCACGAAATAGATCTTAGTCTCAGCGATCCCGGCTATGCCTCCGCCCAGGCGGAAGATGATCTCGTCGGCGAACCGGTGAGCGATCAGGCGGACTGCGTCGGTGGTTGCATTGTCGGTGTATTGCTTGCCGAGGACTTGCGGTGACTTTTCGTTCTTGACGTCGTAAAGCCATCCCTGCACGGTTACTTTGCCGCCGGCTGTGCCGAGGTTGCCGAAGGCGAGCATGGAGGTGTTGGGCGGCGGGGAATTCCACGCCGGGAAATTGATTTCGGAAGGTTGTCCCGGTTCCTGCAGCGGATAAAAGCTCTTGGAGACGAGATCGAAGATTCCGGCATTATCGAGATCGTTCCAGAGCACATCGTTAAAGGTCTTCAGCAGTTGGGAATTCTGCGGGTCGGTGGTGGAGGGCTTGAAGTCGGATGCGGCCAAGCGGATGCGCTCGACGGAGAGTCCGGTTCCGCCCCGAACCCAGTCCTGGGCCGACCCTGGGGCCAACAGGATGAATGGAAGAAAGCAATACAAAAAGCGCTTCATGGACCCTCTATTTCTTGTCGGGATCGAAATACCACTCCGCTGATAGCCTATTTCCTGAATACTCCGAAGGCAGCGGACCAAAAGTATCAATCCGCAAGAGCGTTCGAACAGCCGACTGATCCACCGCTGGAACTCCGCTCGACTGCTCAATCTCGATATTCGAGGGGCGTCCATCGCGGGCAATATCAAAGGTCAGATAAACCCGCTTCGCTTCCGTTATCCTCGGGTCGAAAGTCTGCCAGTTTTCGGTGATTTTCCGCCCCATGGCTTGAACGTACCAAGGGAAGCGGCTGCCGAAATCGCCACTGCCATTAAATCCAAACCCGCCCTTGCCGCCGGTCGCGCTCATGGTGTACGGCCCGCTGACCGGACCGCCTTCGCCATACGGAATTTGATTCGACTCGGGCTGTTCCGGTTCCGGTTTGCGCTGAGTCGCGGTCTTGACCGGCGCGGGTTTTATTTTCGGCTTCGTGTTCTTGTCCGGAATCGGAATCGCTTCCGGTTCCTTCTCCGGAACCGTGGGTTGCGACTTCGACAACCCCTTGGATTCGGTTGCCAGCACATTCGTTGTCTCCGTGGGGTTGGCAGGCAAGGGAACCGAACTCACCAGCGTCGCTCCCATGGCACCTCCGCCGCCACCGCTTCCCCAGCCTTCCCCGCGCAGGCCGTGAATGAGTGTTGCGTAGAGAACGACGAAGGCCGCGAATGCCACGTGCAGGCCGAACGACCACGCCAGTGGCCGACGCAACTGTCCGGATTCGGAGTAAATGTCGAGGTCGTCCATGCGAATGTCAGTGTCGGCCGCCATGGCTATCCCCATCGCTACGAAGAGGCTGCGTAACGATGCTCACGTTGCTGATGCCTGCCTGTTTGATGGCGTCCATCACGGTGGCGAAGGCGCCAAACGGAACATCTTCGTCGGAGCGCAAGAAGATCGACTGGTGTTTGGGATCGCGAATCCTCTGCTTCAGGCGCGCTCCAATCTGGTTGATGTTGATGGGATCGTTGCCGAGAAACACTCTTTGCGATTTGTCGATGCTGATCACCAGACGCTCTTCGGTGATCTCTTTGACGGTGCGGGTGTGGGGCACGTTCACTTCGATTCCCGACTGCAACACCGGCGCGGTGACCATAAAAATAATAAGCAGCACCAGGACGACGTCCACCAGCGGCGTGACGTTGATGTCGGCGAGCGCGGTCTGGGTTCGTCCGTTGGCGGAGGTGAAGGCCATCAGCGGCGTGCCTCGGCGAGTTCCGGCGCCTGCTGGCGCTCTACGAGATTCAGCATCTCCAGGGCGAAGTCGTCGTTGCGGGCGGCCATTTCACGAATGGAGCCGATGATCAGGTTGTAGGCGATTACGGCCGGGATCGCTGCTGCCAAACCGGCCGCGGTGGTCACCAGAGCTTCGGAGATTCCGGGAGCGACCGCGCGCAAGGTTGCCGCGCCCGCTGTGCCCAGTCCATGGAAGGCGTCGATAATTCCCCAGACGGTGCCGAACAGTCCGATGAACGGTGTAACTGCGCCCGTGATCGCCAGCCAGGGGACGTTGCGTTCGAAGCGGGTGATCTCCTCGGAAGACGCGATCTGCATGGCGCGCTGAATGGCCACGAGATTGTGGATGCCGCCCGTGGTCCCCATCTGGCGCTTGAACTCGGTGACGGCTCCGTCAAACACTCCTACCAGCGGACTGGGACGGAACTGTGCCGCACCGGCGGCAATGTCCTGCAGGCGCTGTGCTTTGCGAAAGGCGTAGATGAAGCGTCCACTCTGTGAGCGTGCGCGACTGATCAACCGCCACTTGGAAAGAATCACGGCCCAGGAGAGCACGCTGAAGGCGATGAGCAAGAGAAGTACGGTTTTGGCAACCGGACCGGTCTGAAGGACGAGATCAACGATTTCGCCGCCGATAAACGAAAGGACGAACGACAGGAGGACGGAAGGCAAATGCATCGCTATCGGGAAAACCCCTGTTGAGATTATAGATCAGGGGGTGGGCAGGTTTTGCGAGCGTACCGCATCGGTCAATGCGATGTTTGTTGATTGACATCTGTAGAGACGGGGCTTGCCCCGTCTCACTCAGCGCGGGAGACGCGGCCAGCCGCGTCTCTACGACAGTCTCCACAGTTCGCGACAACGGCTGTGCTATGCTGCGCTTAAATTGCAGGTTGCCTCAAATCAAACTCAAAGGCCGCGGACGAGAGCGTCCGCGCCACACGGGCGTAGGAGATGCTGGCAGAACTTCGACTGGAAAATTACGCCGTTATCGACAATGTCGTGATCGAGTTCGCGGCCGGTCTGAATCTTCTGACCGGCGAAACCGGAGCGGGGAAGTCGATTCTGATTGACGCGCTGGGATTGCTGCTTGGCGACAAGGCTTCGTCGGATGTGATTCGCACCGGCGCGGAACGGGCCGTGGTCGCAGCCGTGTTTGAGAGCGACGGAGCCGCGGCGCGGTCCATCGAAACGATCCTCGAGACCAACGGTCTGGACTCGGAAAACGGCTCGCTGATTTTGCGGCGCGAGATTGCTCCTGGTGGCAAGGGGCGCGTCTTCGTCAACAATCAGCCGGCGACGGTCGCGGTGTTGAAGCAGATTGCGCCTCATCTGGCGGTGATCCACGCGCAGAACGAATCCATCGTGAACTTCGACGCGGCGGCGCGGCAGGACCTGCTGGACGCTTACGCCGGGGTCGAGTTGAAGGACGTATCCGCAGCATTTGCGCACTGGAAGCAGATTCGAGGACGCATCGCGGAGCTCGAACAGGACGAGCAGGATCGAATGCGGCTTCTCGACCTGTGGACGTTTCAAAGCCGCGAGATTGAGCACGCTCGACTCCGGGCGGGCGAAGACGAGCAACTCGAAGCCGAGAAACGCGTCCTCGCGAATGCGGAGAAGATTTACGGCGCGGCTATCAATGCCTTCGACCTGCTGTATGAGGGCGATGCTTCCACGTCGTCGAGCCTGCGGGCGGCGCAGAAGCACGTCGAGGAACTTGTCCGTTATGAGCCGAAGTTTCAGGAGGCGCTCGCAGCGCTCGATTCGGCACGCATCAGCGTGGAAGATGTGGGAGCGACGCTGCGCGATTATGCGGGAGGAATCCAGGCTTCGCCCGAGCGTCTCGCAGAAATCGAGGAGCGCCTGGCCCTGCTCGATCGCCTGAAGCGCAAATACGGGCCTACGCTGGAGCAGATGATTGCCTTTGGTGAAGACGTCCGGCGCAAACTCTCGGAGATGGAAAATAAAGATCAGGTGCTGCTGGATCTCCGGGGGATGCTGGCCGTTGCTGGCGACGATTATCGTAAGGCCGCCCACGCCGTCTCGCGCAAACGGCTGGAGGCGGGACGGAAGTTAGAGAAGCTGGTCGAGGCCGAGATCAACGATCTTGCCATGCGCGCTAGCTTTCGTATCGCGGTCGAAGAAAACGAGGACGACGCGCGTTGGACTTCTTCGGGTATCAATCAGGTCGTTTATCGTATCTCGACTAATGCGGGCGAGACGATGCGTCCGCTGGAGCAGATTGCTTCGGGTGGCGAACTTTCGCGGGTCATGCTGGCGTTGAAGGCTAGCGTTGAGGCGGGGACGAATCCGGCGGGCGGTTCGACAACAAAGAAAAAATCGGCTGCGGCGCAACGGACGTTAGTCTTTGACGAGATTGATACCGGCATTGGCGGACGCGCCGCTGAGGCTGTGGGGAAGAAATTGAAGGCGCTCTCCAAAGGCAATCAGGTCCTGTGTGTTACTCACTTGCCGCAGATTGCTACTTTTGCCGATCACCATTACTTGATCGAGAAGCGGGAAGCTGCGGGGCGCGCTAAGACTACCGTCCGCGAGATCACTGGGGAAGAACGCACTGAGGAAGTGGCTCGCATGCTGTCGGGGGCTAAGCTGACCGACACTTCTCGGAAACATGCGGAGCAGATGATTCGGGCGAATGGGTGAATTCGTTGCAACCCTCTTGCACTCCAGGTACCCCCCTCCCCCTATTTTCGCAAAGTATTAAAAACAAATGACATACTTGTAAAGTATTCAATAATAAAGACTTATTCGATGTCTCCGGCCTGAACTACCGCTTAGAATCATAGAGTTAGGGGATGTGGTTCCGATGGATCTGCTTAAAGTCTTCATTCCAAATGCTTCTCTTGATTTCGGTGGCTTCATTTTTGGATGGAAGGCGGGGAAGGCCGGAAAGCTGGGCTTCGGCTATGTTGTCAAAGATGGAACGCAGACAACGCAAATACTTTGTTTGCTATAAATCTATTTTAGCATTTGGTGTCAAGTTTTAATATGTCAGAGCTTTACTTAGTTAGAGGCTCAGATATACTCCCTGCGTAAGTTATGTAAGTGGGCCCTCACACTCTTGTTCCAGGTGGAAATGTGAAGAAGTGGGTGATCACGATTGCAGTTGGCCTCGCGTTTGTGGCGGTAGGCTTCACGGCGCATTGGTGGGTGCCGCGGCTGTGGGCCTTTCTCGCAGGCAACCATGAGGCTGTCACTCAGTTGAACCACCTGACGGGATTGGTGTGGAGGATCGTGGGGACCGCCGCTGCCGTTGTTACCTTCGTCTATCGCTTTTGGCGTGACAATAAGGAGAAACCTTCGAAACCCGGGGCAACGGTTGCAGTTGAGCACACGCATGCGGGGCATGATTCCATTGCCGCCGGAGGGAATGTACAGACTGGCGGCGCGAGCGTTGGTGGGCAGGGGCCGACGTCTGTGTCTGGATCGGTTGCAGGCCGGGACGCGATCGGCAATCAGACGATCATCTACCAGCAGGCCGCTTCGACGGCGTTTAGTCCGCTTCATCAGCTTCCGCCGCCGCCCGCGGACTTCATCGGGCGCGAGGATGAGATCAATGAACTGCTCACTGCGGTGTCGGTTGGTGGAGCGACGATTTCCGGGCTTCAGGGGCAAGGCGGAGTCGGGAAGACGGCGTTGGCGCTCAAACTGGCGGAAAAGCTCTCGTCGAATTTTCCTGATGCGCAAATCTACATGGATCTTCTGGGCGTGAGCCGGAAGCCGCTCATGCCCGGGGAGGCTATGGCCTATGTCATTCGAGCATTTCAGCCCGAAGCCAAGCTGCCTGAGAACGAACAAGAACTGGCCGGGATTTATCAGTCAGTGCTGCACGGAAAGCTGGCGTTGCTTTTGATGGACAATGCCAGGGATGCGGCGCAGGTGAAGCCCCTGATTCCTCCTGCTGGTTGCATGCTGCTGGTCACGTCCCGCTTTCACTTCGTCTTGCCCGGCCTTCAGGCGAAGAATCTCGAAACGCTTCCACCCGATAAGGCTGAGGAACTGCTTCTCAAGATTGCGCCGCGCATTGGTGGGGAGGCGCATGGCATCGCCAGGCTGTGCGGATATCTTCCGCAGGCGCTACGACTGGCGGCTACGGCGCTGGCGGAACGCGTGAACATGGCTCCATCGGACTACCGGCAGCGGCTGGCGGATGAGCAGAATCGGCCGAAGCTGCTGGCTGCGGGCAATGAGAGCGTGGAGGCATCCATCAGCTTGAGCTACGGCCTGCTCGATGCCGAGACGCAGAAGCGTTGGCGGATGCTGGGCGTTTTCTCGGAAACTTTCTACTGGCCTGCTGCCGCGTCTGTTTGGAGGGCTGAGAAGATCTCGGCGGAGGAAACCCTGGGCTTACTAACTCAGTACTCGATGTTGGAGTGGAATGAGAAGGCGCGTCGTTACCGGCTGCACGACATGATGCGCGACTTTGTCCGGCAACAGCTTGCCGTTGTGGAACAGTACGAGGCATCTCTCCGCCATAGCCACCACTACTTGGAAGTGCTGGGCCTTGCCGAAAGCCTGTACTTGAAGGGCGGCGACTCGTTGATGTCCGGACTTGCACTATTTGATCTGGAACGGGGAAACATCAGTGCGGGCCAGGTATGGGCCGCGTCGCACACGGTGAGTGACCGTCCGGCGGCGAGAGTGTGTAGCAATTATGCGGATGGTGGCATACATTGCCTTGCCCTGCGTCAGCATCCCCGCGAACTGGTTGTTTGTCTGGAAGCTGGACTCGCTGCTGCAAGAAGCTTGGGCGATCGATCCTCAGAATGCATACACTTGGGAAACCTCGGCAATGCCTATTCTTTGTTGGGTGAGTATTATCGCGCCATTGAATATTACCAGCAGGACTTGCAGATCGCACGCGACGAGGGCCACAGACGAACCGAGGGCATTGCGCTCGGCAATCTAGGCCACACCTACAGTAAGTTGGGTGAGCAAGCCCTTGCCATAGGGTACGACGAGAAGGCCCTTCAGATCGCGCGCGAGGTCGGTAATCGGCGGGACGAGGGTAACGTGCTGGGTAGCCTCGGCGATGCCTACTTTTCCCTGGGTGAATACCGGCAAGCCGTCCAGTACCACGAGCAGCACTTGAAGATCGCGCGCGAGGTCGGTGATATGCCAGGCGAGGGCGAGGCACTCGGGAATTTGGGTGCGGCCTATCACTCGTTGGGCGACTGCCTTCTCTCGATCGACTGCTACAAGCGCCAGTTGCAAATCGCCCGTGAGGTCGGGCACCGGCACGGGGAGTGTATAGCGCTTTGGAACATAAGCTCGGAGCTAGACAAACTCGGCCATCGTAAGGAAGCCATCGACTTCGCGGAAGACTCGCTGGAGATAATGGAGGAGATTGAAGATCCGTTCGCCCCCAAGATCAGAAAGCAGCTCGAAGAATGGCGCAAGGCGTGACCTCCATTTGCGTAGTGCTTTTCACCGCCCGCTGCGAATCCTCAGCCTTAAAAAGCAATTCTGAAAACTACGGTTTGACGTGCCTACAGTGTGAGGATATCGACGCGATGCGGCCGAAGCGCGTGGTCGAAGGTGACGAACTTTAAGCCTGCGACCGCTGCGAAGGCCAGAAGGTAAGCGTCCGCCCAAACCTTGGGGGACTGGCTGGACAGCCTAGATCGCGAACGGAACTCCTTTTCCAGTTCATCCGGCTCGGGCAGGAAGGCAATACGAGTGTCGGCCCAGATTCGGTCCCACAGACTCCAGGCTTCGGACATGGTGCTCGTGTCCTTGCCCATGACGCGATCGGTGGTGAGGAGCCTGAGAACGGTGATTTGCGTGAAGCGGCAGAAAAAGAACTGTTCGTCGTTGTTGCTGGCCTCGTCGAACCAAGACCTGGCGCTTTCGGAATGGACATGTCGGCTCCAAATCAGCGCCAGCCAGACGTTCGAATCAAGGAAATTCAACGTGTTCATAGATTTGCTCGTTGGTGAGTTCGATCTTCGGGCCCTCGGAGGCGATCAACGGGAATTGCACTCTCTTCGGGCGCGGGCGCTGGCCTTGCAGGAGCATGGTTTTAACACCCGCTAGGACCAGGTCGCGGACCGAGCGTCCGTTCGCGGCAGCTTGGGCTTTTAGCTTGCGGTACAGCGGGGCCGGAATGTCGACGGTGGTGCGGACGGAATCCTGCTTCATGAATGGCATTATGCCACGGGTGCCATAAATATGGAAGCAATTCTGATTGACTTAGCTAACCAGAGTTAGCTAACATGTATCCATGGAAACCATCACCATCCACAAGGCCAAAACCGAACTTTCACGGCTGATTGAAAGGGCTTGCCGGGGTGAAGAGATTGTAATCGCTCGGGGGAAGAAGCCGGTGGTGCGGTTGGTTGCGATTGAGGACAAACGCGGTCAGCGCAAGCCCGGAGCGTGGAAAGGGAAGATCGAAATCGGTCCGGAATTCTTTGAGCCCCTGCCGCCGGAGGAAATGGAAGGCTGGGAGTAATTTCGATTGCATCTCTTACTCGACACGCATGCACTGATCTGGTGGATGACTGAAAATCCCTCGCTACCGGAGTCGATCCGCCGCCTGATGGTGGACAAGCGAAACACAGTCGTGGTCAGCGCGGCGTCGGCGTGGGAAATGGCGACCAAGGTTCGTCTGGGAAGGCTCTCTGCCGCCTCCGACATCACCCGGAACTTCGAGGAATATCTGACGCAGTCGGGATTCGAGAGTCTTCCGGTTAGCGCGGCGCATGGCATTCGAGCGGGCCTGCTTCCGGGGCCGCAGCGAGACCCGTTTGATCGGATGTTGATCGCTCAAGCGCAGGCGGAGAACTTGACCATCGTCAGCAATGAGATGTCCTTTGACAGCTACGGCATCCGCCGCGCCTGGTAGGCGATCCCGTTCACCCACTCTATTTCCCCACCCGCTGCTAATCCCCACACACTCAAAGGCTTACATTGACCTTGGGGTGCATCTTTCGATACCCTTAGAGCATCTTTTTCTAGGAAGAAGTGTACCCTAAGTGGGTGGGGGATTTGCCTTGTCTCAGACCAAGACTTTATTGCTGTTGAAGCCGCGCGGGTTCTGCGCCGGGGTGGTGCGGGCGATTGATATTGTCCGGATTGCTTTGGAGGCTTTTGGGCGGCCGATTTATGTGCGCAAGGAGATTGTCCACAACCGCTTTGTCGTTGAGGAACTGCAGGCGAAGGGCGCGATTTTTGTCGATAGCGTGGACGAAGTGCCGGAGGGCGAACGCGTCATCTATAGCGCGCATGGTGTTTCTCCGGAGGTGCGTGAGGCCAGCAAGCTGCGGAATTTGCGGGTGATCGATGCTACGTGTCCGCTGGTCACCAAGGTGCATGTCGAGGCGGTGAAGTTCGCTAAGGAAGGCTATTCGCTGATTTTAATTGGGCATCGCGATCATGACGAAGTGATTGGGACGCTGGGCGAGGCTCCAGCGGTGACTCAGGTGGTGGGGTCGCCCGCGGAAGTGGCTTCGGTGACTTTGCCCGACCCCAACCGCGTAGCTTATCTGACCCAGACTACGCTTAGCCTGGATGAGACTCGCGACATTATTGCTGCACTGCGCGAGCGGTTCCCGAACATTAAGGGGCCGGCGGCCCAGGATATCTGCTATGCCACGGAAAACCGGCAGGTTGCGGTGAAGCACGTGGCGTCCGATGCGGATTTGCTGCTGGTGGTTGGCTCTGACAATAGTTCGAATTCCAAGCGACTGGTGGAAGTGGCTCGTAGTTTGGGCACCGAGGCGCATCTAATCGATGACTGCCGCGATATTCAGCCGCCGTGGTTGAATGGCGTCAAGACGGTGGCGCTGACGGCGGGAGCGTCGGCTCCCGAGCATCTGGTGCAGGAAGTGGTGGAATATTTGGCGGGGCAGGGGTTTGGCGACGTGCAGGAGTTGGAGATCATGCCGGAGAATGTACGCTTTGGATTGCCGCCGGAAATTGTGGCCACGATCTCGGCAGCGCCGGCCATGGCGGTGGAGTCGTAATGGAAGAGTCCTCCCCTTATAGTTCGGCCTCGTCTGGTTCGGCCTCGGCGCCGCAGATGCGATTTGGAAAGATTGACGACCTGGGGAGCCGGGTCGCGGTAGCCGTCGATGCGGCGCGCAACTATCTTTTCTCGCAGCAGCACGAAGAGGGTTACTGGTGCGGGGAGTTGGAAGCCGATACCAGCCTGGAATCCGATTACATCCTGTTGCATACGCTGCTTGGGACAGGCAGCCAGGCGCGTTTTGACAAGGCTGCGCGCCACATCCTGAATCATCAGAATGAAGATGGAGGTTGGAGCATCTTCGCCGCCGGGCCTTCCAACATCAGCGCTTCGGTGAAGGCATATTTTGGGCTCAAGCTGGCTGGATTCACCGCGGATCATCCCGCGCTAGTACGCGCCCGCCGCAAGATTCTCGAAATGGGTGGCGTGACCGAAGTCAATACATTTACCAAGATCTATCTGTGTTTTTTTGGGCAGTACGATTACGATGCGGTGCCTGCGGTTCCGCCGGAGATCGTGCTGTTTCCGAACTGGTTCTGGTTCAATATCTACGAAATTTCTTCGTGGTCGCGCGCCATTCTGGTGCCGCTTTCGATCTGCTATGCCAAGAAGCCGTTCAAGAAAATTCCCGACGAAATGGGAGTTGAGGAGCTTTTTGTCGGCGGACGCGACAAATCGCGCATGCATCTGCACTGGGCTAAGAAGCTTATTTCGTGGCGCAATTTCTTTTTGGTTCTGGATCGAATTGCCCACTGGGCAGAGCGGGTGCACATCCGTCCGCTACGCTCGATTGCTCTGCGGCAGGCCGAAAAGTGGATGCTGGAGCGCTTCGAAATGAGCGATGGCCTGGGAGCGATCTATCCCTCGATGATGAACGCGATTATCGCGCTGCGCTGCCTGGGGTATTCGGTGGACGATCCGCAGTTTATTCGCGCCATGGACGAGTTTGAGAAGCTGGGGATTGAAGAGGGTGACACTTTCCGCATGCAGCCCTGCAAGTCTCCGGTGTGGGATACGGCATACGCGCTGTTTGCCTTGGGCGAGGCGGGGGTTCCGGCAAGCGATGCGCGGCTGGTGAAGTGCGCGGACTGGATTTTGCAGAAGCAGGTGCGCAAGCCGGGAGACTGGAAGATCAAGAATCCTAAGGGGGAGCCCGGGGGCTGGTACTTCGAGTTCAACAACGAGTTCTATCCCGACGTGGACGACAGCGCCATGGTGTGCCTGGGGCTGAGCCGGGTCGAACATCCGAATGGGCGCTATCAAGCCGAGTCGGTGCAGCGGGCGTTGGATTGGATCTTGTCGATGCAGTGCAAGAACGGCGGCTGGGCTTCGTTCGACAAGGACAACGACCGCATG
>Ga0209698_10006806_pt1 | contig 12096 bp, 12 predicted proteins | sample LitLauG_LLR_2012_FD_187203 | JGI IMG/M metagenome (GOLD analysis project Ga0209698, IMG submission 187203) | Freshwater sediment microbial communities from Pennsylvania, USA - Little Laurel Run_MetaG_LLR_2012 (SPAdes) (version 2) | ecosystem: Environmental > Aquatic > Freshwater > Creek >...
CCGACACCCTCAGCTCAACACGACATTCAACGCGCTCTCCGGCAATTCCTGCCCAAAACAGCGCTGGTAAAACTCCGCCACCATCGCCCGTTCCAGCTCGTCGCACTTGTTCAAAAACGTCAGCCGGAAGGCGAAGCCGACGTCTTTGAAGATGTCGGCGTTCTCGGCCCAGGTGATGACGGTGCGCGGGCTCATCAGCGTCGAGAGGTCGCCGTTGATGAAGGCGTTGCGGGTGAGGTCGGCCACCCGCACCATTTTGCCGACGATGTCGCGCCCGTCCTTCTTGGCCTTATGCGCCGGGCTCTTGGCGAGGACGATGTCGACTTCCTTGTCGTGCGGCAAATAATTGAGCGTCGCGACGATCGACCAGCGGTCCATCTGTCCTTGGTTGATCTGCTGCGTGCCGTGATAGAGCCCGGAGGTGTCGCCAAGGCCGATCGTGTTGGCGGTGGCGAACAGGCGAAAGCCCGGATGCGGGCGGATGACGCGCTTTTGGTCGAGCAGCGTCAGCTTGCCCGACACTTCCAGCACGCGTTGGATGACGAACATCACGTCCGGCCGTCCCGCGTCATATTCGTCAAAGCAGATCGCGACGTTGTTTTGCAGCGCCCAGGGCAGGATGCCGTCGCGGAATTCGGTGATCTGCTTGCCGTCCTTCAGCACGATCGCGTCTTTACCGACGAGATCGATGCGGCTGACGTGGCTGTCGAGGTTGATGCGCACCAGCGGCCAGTTGAGGCGCGCGGCGACCTGCTCGATGTGGGTGGACTTTCCGGTGCCGTGATAGCCCGAGATCATCACGCGGCGATTGTGGGTGAAGCCCGCCAGGATCGCCAGGGTGGTGTCGCGGTCGAACAAATAGTGGGGATCGAAATCTGGCACATGCTCGTCGGGCGCGGCGTAGGCGGGCGCCTCCATGTCCGAATCGATGCCGAAGGCTTTGCGCACCGAGACGCGCGCGTCGGGGGCCCCAGCTTGGATCGGGTGGGCGGCTTCGTGGCTCTCGGCCTGCAACGCTTTCATCATTCCTCCACGCCTCACGCCGCCGAAATCGGCGCGCGGAAGCGGCTTCGCCCCGGCCCGCCTCGGGCCGGTTTCCCGTCACAAACTATACGAGCTTGTTCGCCCTGAGGTAATTATAGGCTTGGATGATCTCGCGCAATTTCTCTTCCGACGAACGGTCGCCGCCGTTGGCGTCGGGATGGTGCTTTTTCACCAGCGCTTTGTAGGTCGCCTTGATCATGGTCACGCTGGCGCGGCCGTCCAGCTCGAGGGCGGTCAGCGCCTTGAGGGCGAGCGTGTTGTAGCGCGGCGCGGCGGCGACGGTCTGGGCTTTCATGCCCTTTTTGCGCGCGGAGCGGGCGTTGGCGAACATCGACTCGTCGACGTGCTTGGCCGCGCCCTGGCCCACTTTCCAGGTCGGGCGGTGACCGACCACCTCGTCGGCGCGGTATTTGGCGAGGGCGTCGTCGTTCATGCCCTTAAAATAATCGTAGGTGGCGTTGTATTCGCGCACGTGCGGGCCGCAGAAATTGTAGAATTGGCCCTCGTAGTCGCGCCCGCGCGGCGCCTTGAACTCGCCGATCTTGTCGCAGCCGGGATGGGCGCAGGGCGGACCGCTCGGCTTGACCGGCTCGGCCTTGGTCTTGGTCGGTTTGATCCGAATGCTGTCGAAGATGGAGGAAGGCTCGGCCATCGTCTCATTTAGAGGGCGCGCGCGCCGCGAACAAGTCTTGACGCGCGTCCCTGAGCGCCTATGCGTCGGGCTGTTTGCCCGATCCGGGCGCGAGGGCGGCATGACTGGGGATCGCAGGGACCGAATCGAGGCCCGCTTGCGCGAGGTTTTCGCGCCGGCGGCGCTCGAGGTGGACGACGATTCGGCGCGCCATGCCGGCCATGCCGGGGCGCGCGAAGGCGGCCAGACGCATTATCGCGTGCGGATCGTCTCGGCGCGTTTTGCCGGCGTCGGCCGCGTCGCGCGCCATCGCTTGGTGTTTGACGCGCTCAAAAGCGAATTCGCCGACGGCTTGCATGCGCTCAACATCGAGGCGTCGGCGCCGGACGCGGGCGCGTGAACGACAACGTCGCGCCGTTCCGCCTGACCTGCCGCTTCGCGCTGAGCGCGGAGGAGACGCGCAGAATCGCGGCGCGGCGCGCATTTCGCGCGGCCATGGGCGGCCTGGCGCCGGGGCGACGCAATGCGCCGCTGATGGTCTTTGTCGGGCTGTTGGCGGTCGCGGCCGGGTTGGGGCTGGGCGGAATCGTGTCGCGCCGCGCCGCCGAGATCGCGATTCTATCCCTGGTGATCGCCTATGCCCTGGCGCGCAGCGCCGCCAATTTCGGCGTGCGGCGCGCCTATCGCGCCGCGCGCGCCGAGGCGGAGGCGTTGGGGCGCTCGGGCGAATTGCGGTTCGAGGCGGACGAGAACGGCGTGGCGCTGTTCGCCGCCGCGCCGATCGACGCCTTGCCCTTCGCGCAATGCGTCGAGGCCGACGAGGTCGACGGCGTGCTCTACTTCTGGGGCCAAGGCGGCCGGGCGATCATCGCGCCGACCAGGGCGATGCCGCCGGGCGAGGCGGAGCGGTTGATGGGACTGGCGCGCCGGAAATAGGCCAGCGCGCTCATAATAGCGCGTCGAATGAAACCCCTCTCCCGCAAGCGGGAGAAGGGCAAATCAATCCCCTTCGCCGGGCGCGGGATCGAACAGCTTCAGCTTGTCGGGCTTGCCGTCCCAGTCCTTCGCGTCGGGCGGGGCGTCGCGCTTTTGCGTCACGTTCGGCCAGGCCTTGGCGTATTGGGTGTTGAGCGTCAGCCATTTCTCCAGGCCCGGCTCGGTGTCGGGTTTGATCGCCTCGGCCGGGCATTCGGGCTCGCACACGCCGCAGTCGATGCACTCGTCGGGATGGATGACGAGCATGTTGGCGCCTTCGTAGAAGCAATCGACCGGACACACTTCGACGCAATCCAAATATTTGCACTTGATGCAGTTTTCGGTGACGATATAGGTCATGGACGGAAAGTTCCGGCTTGGAAGGATGCGTTCGGCGGCGGGCTATTTCTTGGTCAATTGCTCGCGCAGCGCCATCAATTTGTAGAACGGCGAGTCTTTGTCGATCACCGGCGCGGGTTTTGGCGGGCGCGGGGCGGAGCGCTCTTCTTGCGCGCGGACGGGGCGCGGAGACTCGTTGCGCCGCTCGCCGCGCGGGGGACGCTCGCCCCGGGGACGCTCGGCGCCCGGCGCGGTTTCCTCCGAGGCGGGAGCTTGCGCCTGCGGCGGCCGTTCGGGGCGCGGGGCTTGCGCGGGGATCGTCCATTCGCGCGGCGTGCGCGCTTCGCGCCGGGGCGGACGCGGCTGGGATTGTCGCTGCGCGAGGCGCCAGAGTTCGACGGTCTTGGTTTCCGGCGCCGCCTCGGCGGGGGCTTGGGCGACGGCCTCGCTCGGCGTCGCCTCGGCAGGCTCGGCCACGGAATGGGTCTCGGCCTCGGCGACGGGCTCGGCGGCGACGTCGGCGTGAACGCCGTCGAGCGCTTCGAGGTCGTGGACTTCAGCCGCTTCCGTTTCGGGAGGCGGCGCGTCCTCGGCGACGGGCGCTTCGGCGGCGGGCGCCGCCTCGGGCTTGGCCACTTCGACCGTCGCCTCAAAGCTCTCGTAGCCGAGCGCGCGCAGCACGTCCGCGAATTGCTCGTGGCTGCACCCGCTCATCGAGGTCATTTGCGGCAGCACGGCGAAGCCTTGCGGGCGGGGCGTGCCTTCGGGCGCGCCCTTGGGCGGCGCCAATTGGGCGCGGATCAAATCGGCCAGGCGCTCGACGATGTCGATGCGCACGGCGCGCTCGCCGCACAGGCGATAGCCGAACATCTGGCAATCGGCGGGCGCGATTCCCGCTTCGACCCCCAGCGACGTGCGTCCGGCGCTGGCGCCGGCGGCGAGCGCGGCGCGCGGCCCCTCGAACATCGCCACGCCGCTGGTGCGCTCCCATAGGGTCGCCGACAATTTGCGCGCGCCGGGCTTCAGCATGGCCGGCAGGAAGATGTAGTAGGAGCCGAAGCGCACGCCCTTCTCGCGCAACACCGCGCGGGCGGGCTGATCGAGCGCGCGCACTTCGCGCTGCACCTTCACGCGCTCGACGATCCCCAAGCCTTTGACCAAACGTTCGGCGAGCGCCTTCAGCGATTCATTCTCGCTATCGAGGCCGTAAAGCTCCAGCACCGGCCCGAGCGTCTTGCGGAAATGCTGGACCACCCAGGCTTCGATGCGCGCTTGCGCGGTGGTCTTCTCGACATCGCTCAGGCGCGAATCCGCGAGCACCAAAACTTTCGGGTTGAGCGTCTCCTCGCCGCGCACGAGGCGGCCGATCGGCTCGCCCAGGAAGCGCACGACGCCCTCGTCGGTCAGCACCAAGGCGGCGTCGACGGATTGGGCGAGGCGCTGCACGCGCAGGCCAAGCTCCGCCGAGACGGCGCCCTCCAACCCTTCCGGGTGCGGCTCGGCCAGCCATTCGCATTGCAGGCCGACGACCCGGAAAGCCGGTTCGCCCCCATGGACGGCATCGCTCGGCGCAGTGGCGGCGGGCGGGGTTTCCGATGCCGGAGGCGACGCCTCGGGCGGCTTGGCGACGGCGGCCTCTTCAGGCCCGGCGCTCGGCTCGGTCTCGTTCGATTCCGGCCCCAAACGGCGCCCCACTCTCATACAACGGTCAATCGGAGCCGTGCGCTTACCATGAGCCTCGCCGCCGCCGCAACGCCGCCGCACAAACGGCGCGCCGGCCCGCTTTGGGGCGAAGGGCCGACTTGGCGAAAATTGGTTAAGACACGCATGGTAAACGCTCGCCCCATGTTGCGGGGCTTTCTTTCGGTTGGCGCGCTGACGGGCCTCTCGCGCGTCTCCGGGTTTCTGCGCGATCTCGTGATCGGCGCGGTGATCGGCGCCGGGCCGGTCGCAGACGCTTTTTTCGTCGCGTTGCGGCTGCCCAACCAATTCCGCGCGATTTTCGGCGAAGGCGCGTTCACCTCGGCCTATTTGCCGACCTACGCGCGCGTTTTGTCGCAGCAGGGCGCCGGCGAGGCCAAAGTGTTCAGCGGCCGCGTCCTGTCACTGCTGTTGATGTCGCAAATCGCGCTGCTGGCGCTCGCGCTGTTGTTCACCCCGACCTTGGTCGAGTATTTGGCGCCCGGCTTCAAAAAGGCCGGCGGCAATTTCGATCTCGCCGTCACGCTGACGCGCATCACCTTTCCCTATCTGCTGTGCGTCACGCTGGGCACGCTGCAATCGGCGACCCAAAACGCCCACGGCCATTTCGCCATGGCCGCTTTCGCGCCGGTGCTGCTCAACCTGTTCATCATCGCGTTCTTGTTCGCGGCGCATTGGTTTCCTGGCGCGGCGATCGCGGCGAGTTGGGGCGTCACGGCCTCGGGCGTCGCGCAACTCGCGATGTTGGCGGGCTATTCGTGGCGCCATGGCCTGATGGAGACCCCGGCGTGGCCGAAGTTCACGCCGGAGGTGAAGACGTTTTTCGTCGCGCTGGGCCCCGCCGTCATCGGTTCCGCCGGGCAGCAGATCGCGATTCTCGCCGACACGATCTTGGCCTCTCTCTTGCCGCCGGGCTCGGTATCGTCGATTTATTACGCCGACCGGCTGAACCAACTCCCGCTCGGCGTGATCGGCGTGGCGGCGGGCACGGTGCTGCTGCCGGAAATGAGCCGGCGGCTCGCCCAGGGCGACGCGGACGGCGCCTCGGCCGCGCAAAACCGCTCGATCGGCCTGACGTTTCTGCTCACCGCGCCTTTCCTCGCGCTGTTTCTGGCGATGCCGCTGGAGACGATCTCCGGCGCCTTCCTGCGCGGCGCGTTCGATCTTGAAGCGGCGCAGCGCGCCGGGGCGGTGCTGGGCGCCTACGCATTGGGCCTGGCGCCGATGGTGCTGATCCGCTCCAACGCCGCCGGGTTCCAGGCGCGCGGCGACACGTTCACCCCGGCGGCGTGTTTCTTTGGCGGCTTGGCGATCAACATCGTCCTGAAAATCACCCTCTCGAAGGTTTATGGCTCCGCCGGATTGGCGCTCGCGACCTCCGCAGGCGCGTGGGTGAATTTCCTGGCTTTGGTGTTTGTCGGTCTCCGGCGCGGCGTGCTGCGCCCGGACGCGGGATTGCTGCGTTCGCTGGCGCTGGGCGTGTTCGGCTCCGGGCTCGCCGTCGCGCTCGCTCCGGCGATGCTGGGCGCGGTGACGCCGTTCCTTTCGGGCTGGCCGCTGCATAATGAATTGGTGGCGCTGGCGGCCGTCACCCTCGTCTTCGCCGTCTACGTCCTGGCCGCCGCTTGCGGCTGGTTGATTTATCGGCTCTAGAGCCCGGCATTTCCGGTCGAATCAGGCCCCGCCCCATGAAACTCCCCAGCGAACTCGGCCCCATCCACTTCGTCGGCATCGGCGGCATAGGCATGTCCGGCATCGCCGAAGTGCTGGTCAACCTCGGCTATCAGGTGCAGGGCTCCGACGCCTCCGACAACGCCAATGTCCAGCGTTTGCGCGAGCGCGGGGCGAAAGTGTTTGTCGGCCACGATTCCAAAAACGTCGCCGACGCCGCGGTGGTGGTGGTCTCGACCGCGATCAAGCGCGACAACCCGGAACTGAGCGAAGCGCGCCGTCGCCGCCTGCCCGTCGTTCGCCGCGCGGAAATGCTCGCCGAGTTGATGCGCTTGAAGCAATGCGTCGCCATCGCCGGCACCCACGGCAAGACGACCACCACCTCGCTGGTGGCGACCTTGCTCGAGACCGCCGGTCTCGATCCCACCGTCATCAACGGCGGCATCATCAACGCTTACGGCACCAACGCGCGCATGGGCGCGGGCGACTGGATGGTGGTCGAGGCCGACGAGAGCGACGGCACGTTCTTAAAACTGCCCGCCGACGTCGCCATCGTCACCAACATCGACGCCGAGCACCTCGACCATTTCAAGAATTTCGAGGCGATCAAGGCGGCGTTCTACAGCTTCATCGAGAACTTGCCGTTTTACGGCTTCGCCGTGCTGTGCCTGGATCACCCGACGGTGCAGGAGCTGGTGGGCAAGATCGAAGACCGCCGCGTCGTCACCTACGGCGAGAACCCGCAGGCCGATTACCGCCTGACCGACGTCGTGTTCGACGGCCAGGTCACGCGCTTTAACGTGATCGTGCGCGACAAGGTCGGCGCCGAGACGCGGATCGACGATCTCTCGCTGCCGATGCCCGGCCGCCACAACGCGCTCAACGCCACCGCCGCCATCGCGGTCGCCCATCAATTGCACGCAGGCGCCGAATCGATCCGCAAGGCGCTCGCCAATTTCGGCGGCGTCAAGCGCCGTTTCACCCGCACCGGCGAGGTCGACGGCGTGCTGGTGTTCGACGATTACGGCCACCACCCCGTCGAGATCGCCGCCGTGCTGCGCGCCGCGCGCTCGGCCTCGAAGGGCAAGGTGATCGCGGTGGTCCAGCCGCATCGCTACACCCGCCTACAATCGCTGTTCGACGATTTCGCCTCGTGCTTCAACGACGCCGACGCGGTGATCGTCGCCGACGTCTATGCCGCCGGCGAAGCGCCGATTCCGGGCGTCGATAAGACCGCGCTCACCGCCGCCATCACCGCCCACGGCCATCGCCACGCGATCGCGCTGCCCTCGCCCGACAAGTTGGCGGGCATCGTCAAGGGCCTGACGGCGCCGGGCGATTACGTGATTTGCCTGGGCGCGGGAAACATCACGCAATGGGCCTATGCGCTGCCCCAGGAATTGGCGGGGCTGAAGGCGTGAACCCCGTCCGAGCGCTCGCCAACGCGGCGGTCGCGGCGGTCGCTCCGCTCCTGCGTGGACGCCTGACGCCCGACGCGCCGCTCGCGCCCTACACCTGGTTCCGCGTCGGCGGCCCCGCGCAATTCTTGTTCTCGCCCGCCGACGACGAAGACCTCGGCGTGCTGCTCGCCGCGCTGCCGCCCGAGGTGCCGGTGACGGCGCTCGGCCTCGGCTCGAACGTCATCGTGCGCGACGGCGGTTTGCCCGGCGTCGTCGTGCGGCTGGCGGGCAAGGCGTTCGGGAGCATCGAAGAATTAGACGATCATCGCCTCGCCGTCGGCGCCGCCGTCCCCGACGCGAAGCTGGCGACCAGCGCGGCGGCCCTGGGCGTCGCCGGGTTCTCGTTTTATCGCGGCATTCCCGGCTCGATCGGCGGCGCGTTGCGGATGAACGCAGGCGCCTATGGCGGCGAGACCAAGGACGTGTTGATCCAAGCGCGCGCGGTCGGCCGCGACGGCGCCTTGCGCACGATCCCCCTCGCCGATCTCCATTATACCTACCGCCATTGCGGCCTCGCCGACGAAGCGATCTTCACCGGCGCGCTTTTCCAAGGCCGCCCGGGTGAGCGCGGCGCGCTCGAAGCGGAAATGGCCGCCATCATGGCCTTGCGCGAAGCCTCGCAGCCGACCAAGGAAAAAACCGGCGGCTCGACCTTTAAGAACCCGCCTGGTCAAAAAGCGTGGCAATTGATCGACCGCGCAGGCTGCCGAGGCCTGCGCGTCGGCGGCGCCGAGATGTCGGACAAGCACTGCAATTTCCTCATCAATGCCGCCGACGCGACCGCCGCCGACATCGAGGGGCTGGGCGAGGAAGTGCGGCGGCGCGTGCTCGAGACCAGCGGCGTCGCGTTGGAATGGGAGATCAAACGGATCGGGGAGAACTTGTAGCAAGCCGAAAAAATCGGCCTGCGCTCCCCTCGTCCTTCGAGACGCTTGGCTTCGCCAAGCTCGTCAGGAGGAGGGGTTTTGTTAGGTCGCCACCCCAACCCTCACCCTGAGGAGCGATGCGCAGCATCGCGTCTCGAAGGGCGAGGGGTGGGCTTCGCGCCTCGCCTTACCCCCGCATCAACGCCCGCACATGCGCCGCCGCCGACTCCGCCAGCCCTTCCAAGTCGTAGCCGCCTTCCAGCACCGACACGATCCGCCCGCCGGCGTGCCGGTCGGCGATCTCCATTAATTGCTTGGTCACCCAGGAAAAATCTTCCGCCTCGAGGTCGATATGCCCGAGCGGATCGCGCGTATGCGCGTCAAAACCCGCCGATATCAGCAACAAATCCGGCCGGAACGCGCGAAGGCGCGGCAGGATCAATTCTTCGAACGCCGCGCGGAACGCCACGCCGTCGTCGCCCGCCCGCATGGGCGCGTTGACGATGTTGTCGAAATCGCCGCGCTCGCCGGCTTCCCCGGTGCCGGGATAAAGCGGCATCTCGTGGGTCGAGGCGTAGAGCACGGTCGGGTCGGCCCAAAAAATGTCCTGCGTGCCGTTGCCGTGGTGGACGTCGAAATCGACGATGGCGACCCGCTCGGCGCCGTGCCGCTTTTGCGCGTGGCGCGCCGCCACCGCCACTTGGTTGAAAAAGCAAAAGCCCATCGCCGTCGCGCGCTCGGCGTGATGGCCGGGCGGGCGCATCGCGACGAAAGCGTTGGAAACGCCCGCGCCCATCACCTCGTCGACCGCCCGGACCGCTCCGCCCGCCGCATGGAGCGCGGCCGAGAGCGTGCCCGGCGACATCGCCGTGTCGGCGTCGAGCCGGACATAGCCCTCTAAGGGCGAAGCTTCGCGGACCGCCTCGACATAGGCGGCGGGGTGGACGCGCTCCAGTTCCTCGTCGCTCGCCTCGGAGGCGCTCAACCGGAGCAAGCCGGTGAATTCCGGCGCGCTCAGCGCCTTGGCCACCGCGATCAGCCGCTCGGGCCTTTCCGGGTGATGCGGTCCGGCGACATGGCCGGCGCCGGAATCGTGCGTGATGAGGGCGCTGGTCAGAGGTCTGTTCCGTTTTTGCGAAATGGCTTTGGAAGTCCGTCGCTCACTCCGGCCAATAATCCGCGTCCATCAACTGATCGATCGACCAGGGGCAAGCGATCGGAAAATTCGCCTTGGGCACGCCGGTTTCGTCGGCGGCTTCAAGCACGGCGTCGACATAGGCTTCGGCCACCGCCTTAGGTGCGTGCGGACGCAGAGACGGATTGTCCTGAAAGTGTCGGGCGAGCGCATTGCGTTGGACTCGAATGCTGGTTTCCCAACTCGAGCCGCGTTTGCCCGGTTGGAACCGCCACTTGAGCAGGTGCAGAAGCAGGACGGTCAAGCGACTGAGGAGTTCGCGTTTCTCGCCTTTGCCCATGCTCTCGATCTCCTCGGCGATGTGCTCGATGTCGGCTTGCGACAGCTTGCCGCCGCGCAAAAGCGCGGCCTGCTCGTTCGCCCAGGCGTAAAAATCGCTCTCGTAATTGGAGTTAGGCATCGCCAGCCCTCGCTTTGGCCGTGCGATATCTTAGCCGAAACTTCCGCAAAATGCTTTCCGCCTCCGTCGCCGCGGCTCTTTCTCCCACTTTCGCGAATCTCGCGCGAAACGGCGGGCTTGTCCATCGCGCCCTTTCCCCATCCCCGCGCTTCGGGCAAAAGGCTCTTTGAGATGGCCGAGCCGATCCCCTCCAACACGCCCGAATTCACGGTCGGCGAACTCGCCGGCGCCATCAAGCGCGCGCTCGAGGAGGGTTTTGGCTACGTGCGCCTGCGCGGCGAAATCTCGGGCTATCGCGGGCCGCACACGTCAGGCCATTGCTATTTCTCGATCAAGGATTCGACCGCAAAAATCGACGCCGTGATCTGGAAGGGCGTGTTTGGCCGCATGCGGATCAAGCCCGAGGAGGGCATGGAAGTCGTCGCCAGCGGCAAGATCACCACCTTCCCCGGCAAGTCGAACTACCAAATCGTCGTCGAATCGATCGAACCGGCGGGCGTCGGCGCGTTGCTGGCGCTGCTGGAGGCGCGGCGCAAGGCGCTCGCCGCCGAGGGGCTGTTCGACGCCGCGCGCAAGCGCGCCCTGCCAAAACTGCCGCGCGTGATCGGCATCGTCACCAGCCCGACCGGCGCGGTGATCCGCGACATCCTGCATCGCCTGTCCGAACGCTTTCCGCTGCGCGTGATCGTCTGGCCGGTGCGCGTGCAGGGCGAAGGCTCGGCCAAGGAGGTCGCGGCGGCGATCGAAGGTTTTAACGCGTTGACGCCGGGCGGAAAGATCCCCCGGCCGGACCTGCTGATCGTCGCGCGCGGCGGCGGCTCGCTCGAAGACCTCTGGGGCTTCAATGAAGAGATCGTGGTGCGCGCGGCGGCGGCCAGCCAAATCCCGCTGATTTCCGCCGTCGGCCACGAGACCGACACGACTTTGATCGACTTCGCCGCCGACGTGCGCGCGCCCACGCCCACCGCGGCGGCGGAGATCGCCACGCCGCTACGCAGCCAAATGCTCGCCGACCTCGCCGCGCTCGGCCAGCGCGCGCGAATCGCCAACGCGGGCTTGATGGAGCGGCGGCGCTCGGATTGGCGCGCCCTCGCGCGGGCGATGCCGAGCGCCGAGCAATTGCTGGCGATCCCGCGCCAGCGGCTCGACCGCGCCGAGGCGGCGCTGCGCGGCGCCGGGCGGACGATGGTCGCCGAGCGCGCCAAGCGCCTGGCCGAAGCCTTTCGCCGCCTCGCGCGGCAATCGCCGCTGGCGGCTTTGGCGCGCTCGCGCGAGCGCCAAGCGGCGCTGGGGCAACGGTTGCGCCGCGCGTTCGCGGCGGGGCTCGACAAACGGCGCGACGCGACGCTCCAGCGCGGGCTCGATTTGACGCGCGCCGCCGCGCGGGGCGCCGATGTGCGCCGCCAAGGATTTGAGCGCCTCGCGCTGCGTTTTGGCGCGGCGGGCAAGCGGACCCAGGCGTCCCGCGCGGAGGCGCGCCGCGCGCTCGATGCGATGGCGCGACGTCTCGATACGGCGTTCGCGCGCGGGCTCGAGGTGCGGCGCGCGAAACTCGCGTCGGTGTCGCAAATCTTCGCAGCAGTGAATTACCGCAGCGTGTTGGGGCGCGGCTTTGCTTTGGTGAAGGATGAATCGGGCAACCCATTGCGCCTCTCCGCCGAGATCGTCGCCGATCAAATGCTACGGCTGGAATTCGCCGACGGCGAGATCGGCGCACGGGCGATTGGCGGGACGACTCCGGCGCCCGCCAAGGCCAAGGCGAAACGGCGCACTGCGGGCGGGCAAGGCTCGCTGTTTTAGATGGGCGTACGCAG
>Ga0209698_10006807_pt1 | contig 12096 bp, 14 predicted proteins | sample LitLauG_LLR_2012_FD_187203 | JGI IMG/M metagenome (GOLD analysis project Ga0209698, IMG submission 187203) | Freshwater sediment microbial communities from Pennsylvania, USA - Little Laurel Run_MetaG_LLR_2012 (SPAdes) (version 2) | ecosystem: Environmental > Aquatic > Freshwater > Creek >...
AGTCCAAAGGGCACCCCGTCGGCGCCACCGGCGTGGCGCAGATCTGCGACCTGGTGCAGCAGATCCGCGGCGAAGCCGGGCCGCGTCAACTGGCACGGCACTCGTTAGGCCTCGCCCAAAATCTGGGCGGTTCCGGGGCGACCTGCGTCGTCAGCATTTTGGGGGTGGCATGAGGACCGGAACCGTTTACACCGAGACGGTGATTCATCTGGCTGCCGAGGCCTTCGCCAACGATGTACCATTTCAAACCGCGATTGTGACCCTGGATGGAGGCGGGCGAGTGACCGGCCGGATTCTGGGGGAGCGGGTAGCGATTCACGACCGGGTCGCGGAGGTGGAATCGCGGGACGGCGTGCCATTCTTCCGCAAAACCTGAACGATTATGAAACTGGCTGAACGAATCAGCCGGCTCGGAGTCGAGTCGGCCTTTGACGTACTGGTGAAGGCGCGGGCCCTGGAAGCGCAGGGGCGCAACGTGGTCCACCTGGAGATCGGGGAACCGGATTTCCCCACGCCGCCGCACATCGTGGAGGCAGCCAAGCGGGCGCTGGACGAAGGCTGGACGCACTACGGGCCGACGCAAGGGCTTCCGGAATTGCGGGAGAGCATCGCGCGCTACGTTTCGCGGACACGCGGTATCCAGGCAGGCGCGGAGCAGGTCTGCGTAGTCCCGGGCGGCAAGCCCATCATCTACTTTCCGCTGATTGCGCTTCTGGAAGAAGGGGACGAGGTCATCTATCCCAACCCGGGATTTCCGATCTATGAATCGATGATCCGCTTCCTCGGCGCCAAGCCGGTGCCCATGCCGCTGGTGGAGAGCCGGGGGTTCTCCTTCGATCTCGATCTGTTCCACGACCGGCTCAGCGACCGTACCAAGCTGGTGATTCTCAATTCGCCGCAGAATCCCACGGGCGGCGTGATCCCGCCGGACGACCTGGGCGCCATTGCGAAAATGCTGGGCGAGCGCGACGTGATGGTGTTGAGCGATGAGATCTACACACGGATCCATTACGGCACGGAACCCCCCGTATCCATCCTGCAATTCGAGGGTATGGCGGAGAAGACCATTCTGCTCGATGGATTTTCCAAGACGTATGCCATGACGGGATGGCGCATGGGGTACGGGTTGATGCCGGAGTGGCTGGTGGCGGCGGTGAACAAGCTGATGGTGAACTCGAACTCTTGCACGGCCAGTTTCACCCAGCGCGCCGGCATAGCCGCGCTGGAGGGACCGCAAGACGCGGTAGACCGCATGGTAGGCGAATTCCGCCGCCGGCGCGATGTGTTTTGCCGGGGGCTGAACGAAATTCCCGGTTTCCGCTGCGCCCTGCCGGGCGGCGCCTTCTACGCGTTCCCAAACGTGACGGGCACCGGGATGCACTCCAAAGATCTGGCCGATCTGCTTTTATACGAAGCGGGCGTCTCGTGTCTCAATGGCGGGGGCTTTGGGGAGTACGGAGAGGGCTACATTCGATTCAGCTACGCCAATTCGCTGGAGAATCTCACCGAGGCAGTGGAACGCATCCGCAAGGTGGCGGGGCGATGGAGCCACCGGCCGGCGCTAGCCACCCGCTAGACTGGCTCCAGCCTCAGGTTAGGCCGCGATCACGCCGGCCCGGATGGCAAAGCGCACCAGGCTGGCGGTTTCGTGCAGATCCAGCTTCTTCAGGACGTGAGTGCGGTGGGAATCCGCCGTCTTGTAACCGATGCCAAGTTTATCCGCGACCTGCTTGGTAGCCCAGCCCTGAGCGACCAGCTCGAGTACCTGGCGTTCGCGGCTGCTGAGAAAGGAAAGCCGCCTGGCGGCATCCGCCATCGTTTGGTCGCAATGGAGGAGGGCGGCGCTTCCCAGATAGCCTCTGAAATTGCCGTCGCGGTCAGACCAGGGATGGCCTATGTCCTCGATCGTCCGATAGCTGCCATCGGCGCTGGATACGCGATAGGTAAGGCGGAGGGCCGAACGCATGCGGAGAGCCAGCTCTACTTTCCGTTGGCAGACTTCACGATCGTCGGGGTGAATTCCCTCGACCCAGCCGGTTCCGAGCTCCTGTTCCAATGTTCTGCCGCGGAACTCGAGCCATGCCGGATTGACATAGGTGCACAGACCATCGGTATCGGCCATCCAAATCATGCCAGGAGAAGCCTCGGCGAGCCGGAGGAAATCGCGTGCCCCTCCCTGGGGTGTCTTCTGCGGACTCATGTTGCCCCTGTCTTTGGATATGGTACGGCAAACGGCGCCGAAAACTCAACCAGGGGGGTCAGAGGAGTCAGAGGATCAGGAAGCGATAGAGACTAGAAGAGCCCCTTCCAGGCCAGTTGCACGCCGATTAAGGACAGCCAGACGGCCAAGCCCACGCGCAAGGGGCGCGCGGGGAGCACAGCGGAGAGATTGGCGCCCATCAGTACCCCGGCGATACCGCCGGCGATCAGCTTCCACAGAAGCGGCGCACTGTAGTGTCCCGCGGTGAGGTTCAGGCCGCCACCCACGAGCGATAGAACCAGTCCAAACAGCATGTCGGTTCCCACTACCTGGGCCGGCGTGAGAGAGGTAAGGTTCAGCAGGGCAAGCGAACCGAGCGCGCCCGCACCGGCCGATGAAAAGCCCACCTCGGTTCCGATGCCGGCTGCAATCAGCGGCAACCAGCCGTGCCGGTCAGCGTGCCTGGCCGGACCACTCTTCCAGAGGGTCCGATAAAGACTATAGAGTGCCATGGTGGCGATCGTCGTTCCCAGCAGGACAAACAGCGTTTGCTCGTAATGACGGACATTGAGCGCGCCGATCAGGTATACGCCGGTCAGCACGCCCGGAAGCCCACCCAAGCACAACAAGAGAATCACCTTCGGGTTGACCTGCTTCCGCCACAGGTACATGGGCGCGACCACCAGTTTGATGACCGCCGCGAAGATTAAGGCGGTACCTACGCTGTCGGCCGGAGTGATGGCGAAGAAGAGAATTAGAACCGGGGCAGTGATGGAGCCGGCGCCTACTCCCGTCAAACCCACGGCCATCGCAATCAGAAACCCGATCAGGAACGGCACCGAACCTCCAGTGTTTCGCAATAACCTATATCTCGATAGAGTTTATAGAGTTTTGGGAACCGAGTCAAGGTCTTCCGGTTCCAAAGCTTCTTGTGGATGGTCCGGGGTACTACCAATCGACAGATCGAATCGATTCGGGGACTCACCGTATTCACAGCCCGGTTTTGGCCGGAGCAGTCTGCGGATCGAGTGGGGCATTTCGCGAACTACCGTACGGCCCACCACGGATCTATATCTTGTTCGAAATTATCCCAAATGCAAACCAAAAATCGACCAAATAAATATAAATTTGTACCTGTATTTTCATGGGGAATTGACAAAGAAACCATTGACTTCGACCGAGAGGTGCGGTTATTCTGAGCATATAGCGAACTGGCTTCGGGTTATCTCCGGTTAACCCGCAGGCGTGAGGAGTCCAGTCGCGGGGCTTTTCATACCGAGGCCTAACCGCTGGCCTGTTCGGCAAGGGTTGGATTCCGTGGCAGCGAAGAAACTCCTTTGAAAGGAGGGGTGTAGAGTGGCAAAACAACAGGTGAAGAAAGAAGAGGCCCCCACCAGGGAAGACAAGGTAAGCCAAGAGGCCCTGATTTCCATCGAAATCGCCACTCTTGCCTACCATCTATGGGAGGCGCGGGGGTGCCCGGTGGGCTCCCCGGAAATCGATTGGTTCGACGCGGAACAGCGACTGCTTAACCGCGAAGAAGCGGTCGCCATCGAACCGGTAAAGAAACCGCTCCTGGTGCGCAGTTCCGGGGCGTGAATTTTTCCGTTCCAGGTTTCCAGGAAAAAAGAGGGTAAACCAGTCTTCAGCCGGAGCAATATCAAGATGCCAAAAACTCCGAAAGCCGCCCGAAATTCAAATCAAATTGCGGTATTATCTGTTGGTTTCAGCAAAGAAGATAATGTCGGATTATTCGACATATTCGCCAGATCGCAATGGTCGTTGAGCCCCGACTCGGAGTGGCGGCTCGACACCAGCCGAACGCTCGATTCGGCTCTGCGCGTGCTCCGCGACCGGCAGGTCCCGATTGTGCTTTGCGAACGCGATCTGGAAGGGAACTCGTGGAAGGATCTGCTCGAGCAACTGACGTTGCTTCCGGAACCTCCCTGCGTGATTGTGGCTTCCCGGCTGGCGGATGAGCGTCTTTGGGCGGAAGCGTTGAACCTGGGTGCTTACGATGTCCTGGCAAAGCCGCTCGACAGCAGGGAAGTGCTTCGCGTGCTCAGCTCGGCCTGGCTGCACAGGGAAGGCCGGGGTGAAGCCGCCGACCGGTTGTTCACCACCCAACGCCCGCGCGTCGCGCTTCGCAGCCAGCGCGGCGCGGCCTGACCCGATTCTGGTCTCATCCAACGCGTAGACCCGCTGATCGCCGGAGACCACAGCGGGGACAGGTCACCGCAGAACGGTGATCGGCACGGAGGCTTCCGTAGTCTCCCAGCTCAACGCCAGAGTCCCCTTATTTGCCCCCGCGCCCGAGAGTTGAATCACGAGTCGCTCGACGGGCGAGGGCAGCGTCTTGACGTTCATTTTCACCCGTCCCAGGTCGTAGCGGTCCTTGTACTCGGTGTGCCACTGACCCGTCTCTTTATTGACGATCAGTCTCCACTCGTTCGAAGTCGGCAGCGCCCAAAGCGTATAGCTCCCCCTGGGAACCTTTAGCCCGTTGAGCTCCAGATCGGCTTCCGTATCGAGCGAGGTGGCGTCGTTGGCGCCTGCGCACCACACTTCCCCAAACGGCACGAGGCCGCCCATGACCTTGCGCCCACGCATCGAAGGCGCTCCATAACCGATCGTGATTTTCTTGCCGTCGATGGTAACCGACGTGGTCATCCGCGGACTGAGGACCTGCCCCTGGAGCGCCATCGCGGCGCCCAACAGGATCAGCACATTTGCGAGCCGGAACATTCGACCTCCTCTGGTGGCGGTTCTGGCGCCACACTATGGGGCAGTATACGCCCAACCGCGAACGCGCGGGGAACGCCGCCAAGGAGGGCACGGAGGGGAAGGCTTCCGGGCGCGGAACTTCCTTCCCCGGCACGGTGTCTATGGGGTGGAAGCTGGCCTCTCCCGAGAACAAACCGGCAAAAGAATGCTTGAAACGCTGGCGGGAGAGGTGTGCCCGTGCAGGGAAGCTGAATATGTTTGAGCAAGCGGTATTGGCCTCACATCCCGAGTCGAGACGCTACTGGTCCGCGGCCCTGGGTCTAACCGGCGAATTGGTGTTCGTAGGGTTTCTGCTGATCTCGCCACCGATCTGGCCGCAGCTTCTGCCACGCGCGCAGACCCTGGCGTGGATTACGACGCCTACGCCGCCGGCCGCAATTAAGGATGCACCGCGGGCGCGCGTGCGGCCGGTCAGCACGCCATTCCAGATGCCGGGCGGCATTTTGTACGGGCCCGCCACGATTCCGTCGAGAGCCGCGATGCTTGACGATCCCCCGGGAGACAGTCAGAATCCAGGAGTGGCCAGTGGGGGGGGCGGCCGGGGAAGTGAGGGGCATTCTCGACTCGCTGTTCCGTCAGGGGTCCCCGCCGCGCATTGCCGAACCGCCGGTGGCGCCTCCACTGGTGAAAGCCGCGCCGGCGGAACTGCCCCGCCGGGTGAGCGCCGTTCACCCGGCGCGCCTGCTGTATCGGGTCGAGCCAGTGTATCCGCCGCTGGCTCGCCAGGCGCGCATCTCGGGCACGGTGGAGTTAACGGGCGTCATCGGCGTAGATGGCCGCATCCGCGAATTGCGCGTGCTGAGCGGCCATCCACTGCTAGCGGCCGCGGCGCTCGGAGCGGTGCGCCAATGGGTCTACGAGCCCACCGTACTGAACGGCGACCCAGTCGAGGTGGTCGCGCCCATCACCGTAAACTTCCGCTTGAATTAGGCGGGGAGCCTTTCCGCCATCCATTCCGGCCAGACCCCGATTCCCGTCTCGCGCGTTGGTGCATAATTGTTACTTCGGTGAGGCTACTACGATGCTCGTGCGGATCCGGCTCGGAAGAGGGCCCAAACGCGGCGCCCGCAGCGGGCAACACCGCCGCCTGGCCCAAGGAATCGCCGCGTTATTAACCCCCGCAGCTCTCATGGCGGCAGCACTGGGTGTCTGGGGCATCGCCGCCGATTTCCAGTGGGCCAACAGTTTCGCCATCCCTTCCGGGCTCTTTTCTCATTGGCAGGTATGGCTCGGAGGAGCGGCCCTGCTGCAGTTTTGTTCGTTCGCGCTCAATCGTTACGGCAAAAGCGATCGCGCGGCGTCCTGAAGCCGTCTTCTGTTATTCTTAGTTTTAGAGACCCGCCATGCGTTACACCCGGTACCCGTATAGCAGATCTACCTTCTACGGATACTTCCCTCCGGGAGTCAAGTGGCTCCTCATCACCAATACCGCGGTATTTCTGCCCTACTTTCTGGGCGGGCCGGCGATTCGAAGCCATATCACGGTGCTGCTGGCACTCAGCGCCGCGGCGGCGGTGAAAAATCTGCTCGTCTGGCAGGTGTTCACGTACATGTTCGTGCATGGGGGCGTCACCCACCTGCTATTCAACATGCTGACCTTGTGGATGTTCGGCTCGATGCTGGAGCAGGACTGGGGTACCCGGCAGTTTTTGAAATATTACTTCCTGTGCGGCATGGCCGCGGGTGTGTGCGTTCTGGTTGTGAACATTGCGATCGGCGACTGGTCGACGCCCACTATAGGCGCATCGGGCGCGATCTTCGGACTCTTACTGGCATTCGGCGTTCTGTACCCCAACCAGACGGTGCTGATGAATTTCCTTTTCCCGATCAAAGCCAAGTATATGGTGATGATTTACGCCGCCATCGAGTTGCTGTTGACGTTTGGGCCAAATACCGGCGTGAGCACCGTCGCACATTTGGGTGGGATGGTATTTGGGTATGTGTACCTGAAGGTTCGCTGGCCGCGATTCAGTGTCGGCATGGCGCAGATGAGCCAGGCGTACAAGCAATGGAAACTGCAGCGGGCCAAACGGAAATTCCAGGTGTACCTGAAGAAGCAGGGGCGCGGCAGAGGTCCCTGGGTAAACTGAGGATGGTGGAGCGGGTCTTCTTCGCGGCCCGTCGTTTTGATATCGTTACCTCGGAGTAAGTCTATGCGATCGTGGAAGGTTTTGGTTTTAAGCGGGGCGGCCCTGATTACGATGGCTGGATTTTTGATCGGCCAGGAGCAGGGACCCAATCGCGATCCGGGCGCGACCGTGGCCCGGCCTCGCAAAAAGGATTCCGGCAACTCTACTACTACCAATGACGCGGAGTTACCCAAGATTCCTTCCAAGCTCAGCAAGAAGAACGAGACCGACACTACGGGCCTGGCGACCTTCAAAAGCGATGTCGAGGTGGTGAGCGTGGATGTGGCCGTCCTCGATAACAAAGGCCACTTCATTCCCGGCATCCCGGCCGGAAATTTCCGAGTATCGGAAGACAACGTACCGCAACAGATCAAGGGAGTGAACCAGGGCGAAGCGCCCATGACTGTCGGGCTGGTGATCGAGTTTAGTAATTTGTTTCAGCGGTACTGGAGTTCCACCTGGTACCAGACTCTGGTCGCCGTACATGGCTTTGTAGAAACTCTCAAGCCGGAAGACTATCTGGCGGTGGTGGCTTACGACATCCGCCCCGAGATACTCAGTGACTTCACCACCGATCGCAGTAAAACGCAGGAGGCGCTGCAGCGGCTGAACATTCCCGGATTCTCGGAGGCCAACCTGTACGACGCCCTCACCGATACGGCCGACCGCATGTCCGGAATCGAAGGCCGCAAGGCGATCGTGCTGATCTCTTCGGGAATCGATACGTTCAGCAAGAAAAACTATGGGGAGACGCGCAAGAGCCTGCAGCAGTCCGGCGTACCAGTGTACGCCATTGGTCTCATGCAGGCGTTGCGCGATATGTACGATGCGGCCGGCGCAATGGGCAGCATTCAGCGGCTTGACTTTTTGCAAGCCGATAACGCCATGCGAACTTTTTCCAAAGAGACGGGCGGCATGGCCTTTTTTCCCCGATTTCTGGGGGAGTTTCCTACTATTTTTCAGAACATCCACCAGGCGCTGCGGAGCCAGTACGTGATCACGTACGAGTCAACGAATAAGGCGCACGACGGCGCTTTCCGCAAGATCAAAGTGGAGCTGGTGAACCCCGCGACCAATGAGCCGCTGCCGATCAAAGACGAAAAGGGCAAGCCCATCAAATACCAGATCTACGCCAAGGCGGGCTACAAAGCGCCGCGCGAAGTGGAGTAAAAGTCAAGAACTCCATTCGGCGAGTTTCCAAGACGATGCACATCCGTTGACAGAACGATTACGGCTCTGTTACGCTCCTTCCGTTCTGAACATGAAACCAGCTCCGCTTCCCGCTCCCAAAATACTCCTCGTCGACGATAATCAGGATGGGCTGATGGTCCGCCGGCTCCTGCTCGAAGAACTCGGCTATGGCGTGCAAATCGCGGAGGGAGGAGAAGAAGCTTTGGAACTGCTCTCCGGCGGCAGCATCGACGTGGTGGTGACGGACTACCGCATGCCGGGAATGGACGGAAGCGAGCTGATCCGGCGCATTCGCGCGCTCAATCCGGATGCGCGCATCATCCTGCTGTCGGGATTCGTGGAGCCGCTGGGGCTCACCGAGCAGAATACGGGTGCGAACGCGGTGATTACCAAGAGTTCGAACGAGGCGACGCAACTGACGCGCTGGGTGAAGCGATTGGTCAACGCAGCTCCTAACCGCAAACCGCCGGTACGGCAATCCGGCGGAACGCGAAGCGCCGTGCGGCGGAATCTGGCACACTGAAGGCGTGCCCCGCCGCCTCCAGTTTCTGATCACAGCCTGCCTCGGGGCCGCGGCATCCATGGGCGCGGTACGCCCGCCACCGCCGCAGGAAAAGGCTCTGGCGGCTCCTCTGAAAACTTCCGCTACGGTGCGCCGCTGGATGCGCACCATGACGCTACGCGACGAAGTGGCGCAGCTGGTGTTCATTCCGTTCTACGGCACGGCTCCCAATTCGCGCTCGCGGGACTACCGGAAATTCATGCGCTTGATTCGCGAAAACAAAGTCGGCGGGCTGATTCTGGTGAATTGGGCCAACGGCCGGACGACGCAAAAAGCCGAGCCCTACGCCCTGGCGGCCTTTCTGAACAGAATGCAGCGCATGGCGAAAGTGCCGCTCATGGTGAGCGCCGACTTCGAGCGGGGCGCCAGTATGCGGGTGAACGACACCACGCCGTTTCCGCACGCCATGGCCTTCGGGGCCGCCGGCGACGCCGAGCTGGCGCGCTATGAGGGCGAGATCACGGCCCGCGAAGCGCGCGCGCTGGGGGTGCATTGGATCTTCTACCCGGTGGCAGACGTGAACAATAATCCCGATAACCCGGTAATTAACGATCGCTCCTTCGGCGAAAACCCACAGGCGGTGGCGGCCCTGGTCCAAGCGTTTATCGAAGGCGCGCATTCCGATAAGAAGAATTACGTGCTGACGACGGCCAAGCACTTCCCCGGACACGGCGACACGAACGTGGATACGCACCTCAACCTGGCGACGATTAACGCCGATCGCGAGCGGCTAGAGCGGTTGGAACTCGTCCCCTTCCGCGCCGCCATCGAGGCCGGTGCGGATGCGATCATGACGGCGCACATCGCGGTGCCGGCGCTCGCTCCGGCGGACTTGCCGGCCACGCTGGCGCCACAAATCCTGACCGGCCTGCTGCGCAACGAACTCGGCTTCAAAGGCCTGGTGATCACCGATGCCCTGGAGATGGGCACGATCGCGAAGGGCTATAGTTCCGGGGAAGCCGCGGTGCGGGCCCTGGAAGCCGGCGCCGACACGCTCCTGATGCCGCCCGATCCGGATGCCGCCATGAAGGCCGTGGTAGCGGCGGTGGAAAGCGGCCGCCTTACGCGCCGCCGCATTCAGGAAAGCGTCGCCAAGATCCTGGCCGCTAAGGAGAAGGTAGGGCTGGACCGCAAACGCTCGGTCGACGTGGAAGCCATCAGCGACGTCATCGATTCGCCGGAAGCCAACGAAAAAGCGCAGGAAGTGGCCGACCGCGCGGTCACCCTGGTGCGCAATACACACAACCTGGTGCCGCTCGCCGCGCCCCAGCAATCCTGCTACATCGTGATGGCGGAGAGCCGATATTCTTCCGAGGGCCAGGCGTTCGCGCAGGAAGTGCGCAAGCGTCTCCCCAAATCCTCGCTCGCCACGCTCGACCCCAGCATGTCGCGCGACGCGATGGAGGAGAGCGTGCGAAAGCTGTCCGGCTGCGACTCCTACGCCGTAGCGGCGTTCTCCTCGGTAGCCGCCTATCGCGGCACGATTGGTCTCGCGGGCGAGTTACCGCAGCTCTTACAGAGTTTGATCGCCTCTCGCAAGCCGGTAGCTTTGATCGCGCTGGGCAATCCTTATTTGCTGAGAAACATCCCCGACGTAGCCGCCTATCTGGCCACGTTCAGCACCGCCCCGCCATCGGAACTAGCGGCGGTGCGAGCACTCTTCGGCGAGATCAACATCAGCGGCCACTTACCGGTGAGCATTCCGCCGGTAGCGCAATACGGCGAAGGGTTGCAGGTGCGAGCGACGCGCGCCGCGACCGTCGGCGGGCAAAGCCAGTGAATTTCAAGTCCGGGCAGGGTGAAGGCTAGATGTGTTTGGGGATTTCGTAGCCTGTCCCCGAAATAGGCGCCAGGCGGATGACGACTTTCCCTAGGGGGCCCTGGGCCAGGCGCGCGAAGGCCTGCCTGGTCTGTTCGAAGGGAAATACGCGGTCCACCACGGGGTGCTTCCCCATGGCATCCAGACGGCTGACGATCTCGCTCCACGTGGACTGGGCCGCCTCGCGCGTGTAGTCGCTGACGGCCACGCCGCCGATCCGGTTCCTGCGGAAAAACAGGTTGGCGGTGTTGAACTCCGGCACCGGGCCCGCGCTCCGGCCCACCACGCTGATACGCCCGGCGTAGCCCAGCATCGCGATCACTTCATTGAATAGGGAGCCGCCGATGTTATCCACCGCCAGGTCCACTTTCTTGGGAGAGAGCGCGGAGAGGACCGATTTGCGGAGGTCGGGCTGGGCCGGATCGAAGACATAGTCCGCGCCCAGTTCCTTCAGCCTCGCGCCTTTTTCGGCGCTGCGCGATAGCGCCACGACCTGGAGGCCCATCGATTTCGCCAGGAAAATGGAGCCGATGCCAACGCCGCCGGAGGCGCCGGTGACCAACACCACGGAGCCCGCGGGGGGAGGCGCCGGCGGATCGCTCCACTGGGTTAACGCCTGCCAGGCTGTGAGAAAGGCCAGCGGGGCACAGGCCATCTCTTCCAACGTCCAGCCGCTCGGCACGGGCGCCACGCTGGCTGCCGGGGCGGCGGTTTTTTCGGCCAGCGTTCCCCAGGTGGACACTCCCACATCACAGCGCAGGATACCCACGGTATCGCCTACCCGGACATTGTCCACGCCGGGGGCGACCGCCAGCACTTCACCCACGCCATCGCGCCCCAGAATATGGGGCAGGGGCGGATTAGCGGGATACATGGCTCGCGCCAAAAAAGCGTCGGCGGGGTTGAGCGCCGCGAACTTCATCTTCAGCAGCACCTCGCCCGGCCCGATGGGAGGATCCGCCACTTCGCTCCACTGCAGTTGGTCCACGCCCTCGTAGGAGTTCATCAGCCATGCGCGCATGGTGACATTCTCGCACGAGATCCGGACACCGCCGCGTCAGAACGTGAAGCGCGTCTGCATCTCCAATCGGCGGTTGTTCGCCGATTCGGAGAAATTCGTGCCCCCCAGGGTGTTGGCGCCCGCCGGCTGATTGGCCAGGCCGAAGAGCGGGGACGTAATGTTTCCGATAATCGGTCCGGGGTTGTTATGGTTGAGCAGATTGCGGGCGGACATCGAAATCGTCAGATTGTACCGGTGGTCTGCCGATGCGGCCGAGGAACTGGCCGCCCGCCGCGGGCCGAAGGCGAAGGCCCGGGCTACGCGCAGGTTGAGCAGGAGGTAACCGGGCCCGCGTCCGAAGTTGCGCGGCAAGAGTGCCTCCCCCGCCACGGGATTGGGGTCGAGCAGCCC
>Ga0209698_10006808_pt1 | contig 12095 bp, 11 predicted proteins | sample LitLauG_LLR_2012_FD_187203 | JGI IMG/M metagenome (GOLD analysis project Ga0209698, IMG submission 187203) | Freshwater sediment microbial communities from Pennsylvania, USA - Little Laurel Run_MetaG_LLR_2012 (SPAdes) (version 2) | ecosystem: Environmental > Aquatic > Freshwater > Creek >...
GGTCGGAGCGGGCACCCGGGGTGTCACTCGCGACGGTTGGCCAGGTGCCAGTGGCCGCAGATGCCGCACGTGTAGGGGTCGAGGTCGACGCCGTGCTCGAGCCGTGCCTGCAGGGCGGCGCGGTTGGCCTCGTCGGCGGAGCCGAAGGAGACCTTGGGCGCGCCGTCGGCCCGCCAGTGCTCGCGCCGGCCGCCCCCGGCGTCGGGGTCACGGGGGCGACGGTGCTGCTTGCGCCCGCGTCGTGCCTTGGCCATGGTGCTACTCCGTGTAGACGGGGCGCCGCTTCTCCTTGAAGGCGGCGGCAGCCTCGTTGAGGTTCCCCGTGAACCCGGCCAGCAGCTGGGTCCGGTTCTCCAGGTCGACGGCGGTCTGGAGGCTCCCGACCTCGAGCGACCCCCACAGCGTGTCCTTGGTCAACGTGAGGCCGAGCGGGCTGAGGGCGGTCATGCCCACCGCCATCTCGACGGCCCGGTCGAGGACCTCGTCGTCGCCGACGACCCGGGACACGAGTCCGATCCGTTCGGCCTCGTCGGCGTCGACCTTTCGGCCGGTCAGGAGGATCTCGTTGGACCGGGATGTGCCGACGGCACGGGGGAGCAGCCAGCTGACCCCGAGCTCGCACCCGGTGAGCCCGTTGGTGATGCCGGCGCCGCAGAAGACCGCCGAGCGTCCGGCGAGGCGGATGTCCGCACCGAGGCTCAGGCACATGCCCCCGCCGTAGGCCGGTCCCTTGACGGCGGCGATGACCGGCTGGGGGAGGTTGCGCAGCGCGGGCACGATCCCGCCCATGTACTCCATCGCCCGCAGGCCCATGCGGTGGCGACCGAGGTCCTCCGCACCCGGCGGCAGGCCTGCGTGCTCGAGTTCGAGGCCCGAGCAGAAGGCCCGCCCCGCTCCCGTGAGCACCACGACGAGGCAGTCGTTGTCGGCGCCCACGTCGGCGATCGCCCCGTACAGGTCGGCCACGAGGGCGAAGGACATCGAGTTGAGCCGGGACGGGTTGTCCAGGGTGATCACCCGGACGTGGGGCGCGGCGGCGGTGACGGAGACGAGTGCCATGGCCACAGCGTGGTCGACGCGGGCCCGCTGCGCCATTCACCGGGACCGGACCGCTCCGGGCCGACCCCGGGCGTGCCGCCAAGGCCTCGGATGCGCCATCATCGGGGGGTGCCGATCGACCCGTTCAGCGAGTTCGACCCCTACGGGGGTGAACCCGAGCCCAGCGGGCTGCCCGGCCAGCTGCTGGTGGCGACACCGCAGCTCGAGGACCCGAACTTCGCCCGTCGGGTGATCCTCGTGCTCGACCACGGCGTCCAGGGGGCGCTCGGCGTGGTGATCGACCGACCTGGCGGGGTGGCCGTCGATCAGCTCCTGCCGCAGTGGCACCCCCTGGCCACGGCGCCGGCCGAGCTCTTCACCGGCGGCCCGGTGTCCCGCAATTCGCTGATCGGACTGGTCCGCCTGGCCTCCCGCGAGGTGGGGTCCGAGGACGGTCCCGACCGCCCGGCCGGATGGCGCCTCCTGGTCGACGACGATCGACCGATCGGCACCGTGGATCTCAACGCCGACCCGACCCTGTACGCCGGGTCGATCGTGGGCGCCCGGCTGTTCTCGGGCTATGCGGGCTGGGAGACGGGCCAACTCGAGGACGAGATCGCCGAGGGATCCTGGTACGTGGTGCGGGCCGAGGCCCGGGACCCCATCTCGGCCGATCCTGAAGGCCTGTGGCGCAGGGTCCTGCGCCGCCAGGGCGGAGCGTTGGCGCTCTTGTCCGGCTACCCCGCCGACCCGACCCACAACTGAGCCCGCACCCGGTGGGGCCAGGCCATCCCCGGCGGTCGTCGGACGTCGGGGGCATTCGGGGAGGGAGCCCCACGGGTCGACCCGCACATGGTCCGCCGGGCGGGCGGCTGGTCAGGCAGGCAGGTGGAGTCCCTGGGGACGACCCTCGGGCCCCGCGACCGTGGTCCGCAGCAGCTCGATCAGGGCCCGGGTGGGCGCCGACGGGAGCCCACGGCTGCGCTGGGCCACTCCGACCCGCCGACGGGGGAGCCCGTTGATGGGAAGCGGGTGGAAGCGGTCCCGCAGGATGCCCGGGATCGCCGTCGCCGGCAGGATGGCCGGTCCGTAGCCCTCGAAGGTGAGCGAGGCGATGAGGCGGAGCCCGTCGATCTCGGCGGCGGGCAGCAGGGTGATCCCGAGCGGCCGGGTCAGGGCGTCGAGCTCGTCCCGGTAGGAGGTGCCGGGCAGCGGCAGCAGGAGTTCGAGGTCGGCCAGGTCGTCGAGGGTGAGCGGTCGGGCGGCTCCGGCCAGCGCGTGGCCCTCGGGGACGACCAGCATGAGGTCCTCCTCGAACAGCAGCCGGGTGACGAGGTCCTTGCCGCTGACCGGGAGATGGAGGACGGCCACGTCGAGCTGGCCGTTGGCCAGCTGGGGCTCGAGGCCCGTCGTGGTTCCCTCCACGATGATGAGTCGGAGCTTCGGGTGGCGCTGGGTCACCGCGTCCATCAGCCGGGGCACCAGCCAGCGGGCGGTGGTGCCGATCATGCCCACCCGCACGGTGCCGGTCACCTCGTCCTTGCACGCCGCCACGTCGGACAGCAGGGCGTCGAGCTCGGACAGGATCCGCCGTGCCCGGGCGACCACGACGGCACCCTCCTCGGTGAGCCGGCCGTCGGCCCGGTCGATCAGCGGCGCGCCCAACTCCTTCTCGAGTCGGGCCACGTGGGCCGAGATGTTCGACTGGACCGTGCCCAGGTGATCGGCGGCGGCCGAAAACGTCCCGTGGTCGCTGATGGCGGTGAGCGCCTGCAGGTGTCGGAGTTCCATCGCAGGAGACGATACCAGGTATCTAGGCAAACTGGTTGACTGATTGCTCGCGGTTGTTATACATTTGGTTCTGCGACCACAGGACATAGGAATCCCCCTCCTTACCTGGTTGAGTCAGTGCGAAGGGACCACCTCTCCCCCCCGGTGGTCCCTTTGCCGCGTCTGGGGGCGGTTCTCGTTTCAACACCGCTGAACTGGGGGTTCACGCCCTGGGACCGGCCGCCGACCCTGCCTGCCGCCCGGGCTACCCGGCCCCGCCGGGCGGCGGTAGGTTGAGGGGATGACCGACGCCACCGGTGCCGTCTTCGTCGACCTGGACCGCACGCTCATCGGGTCGGCCAGCGGACCGATCCTGCAGCACGCCATGGTGACCGAAGGGGTGCTGCCGGCCGGACGGTCGCTGCCGGGCGACCGCCTGCTCTACGGCTTCTACAACACGTTCGGCGAGACGGCCCCGTTCATGGCCCTGGCCCGCGCCGCCGCCCGGCTCATGAAGGGGCGGTCGTCCGACGCCGTGCGCCGCGCCGGCGAGTCCGCCGTGGAGGAGCTCATCGACCTGGTCCAGCCCTGGGCCCTCGAGCAGCTCGGCGCCCACCGGGCCGAGGGCCGGCTCATCGTGCTCGCCACCACGTCACCGCTGGACCTGGTCACCCCGCTCGCCCGGGGGCTCGACTTCGACGACGTCATCGCCACCCGCTACGAGGAGGTCGACGGGAACTACACGGGACGCCTGGTCGGGAAGTTCGCGTGGGGCCGTGGCAAGCGGGACAAGATCCGCGAGTGGGCCGCCTCGAACGCGGTCGACCTGGCCGACTGCCACATGTACTCCGACAGCGTGTTCGACGTGCCGTCGCTGAGCGCCGTCGGCCACCCGCACCCGCTCAACGCAGATCCGCGGCTGGTGGCCGTGGCACTGGCCCGACGGTGGCCGCTCGAGAACTGGGACCGCCCACCGGGTGTGCCGAACGTGGTCGGCCTCGAGCCCTACCACCTGCTGCGGCCGTTCGTCCGACCGGAGTCGTTCCCCTACGCCCGGTTCACGGTCAACGGCGTGGAGCACGTTCCGGCCGAGGGGGCGTTCCTGCTCGTCTCGAACCACCGCAGCTACTTCGACGTGGCCGCGCTGGCGCTGGTGGCGGCCCGGATCCGCCGCCCGGTCCGGTTCATGGGCAAACAGGAGCTCTTCGACGCGCCGGTCGTCGGTCAGCTGGCGCGCGCGCTGGGCGGCATCCCGGTCGACCGCGACACGGCCCCCGGCGAGTCGATGGCCCGGGCCACCGCCGCACTGCGGGCCGGCGAGGCGGTCTTCGTGCTTCCCCAGGGCACGATCCCCCGGGGGGAGGCGTTCTTCGACCCGGTCCTGAAGGGCAAGACCGGTGCGGCCCGTCTGGCCGCCGCCACCGGGGTCCCGGTCATCCCCATCGGTGTCTGGGGCACCGAGAAGGTGTGGCCACGGTCGTCCAAGGCTCCGAACGTCGCCAACCTCCAGCACCCGCCCCGGGTGACCGTCACGGTCGGCCCCCCGGTGGCGCTGGGGGGCGAGGACGCGGTGGCCGACACGGCGGCGATCATGGACGCCATCGTCGACCTGCTGCCGCCCGAGGCCCGTGAGGTGCACGTGCCCGACGACGAGGAACTGGCCGCCACCCGTCCCTCGGCGTGACCGTACGACCGACCACGCGCACCGGTGCCACCGGCGGCCTGCGCGCCTCGGTGGCGGTGTCGGCGGTGGCCGCGGTCAACGGTCTGTCCCGCACCCTCGGACGGGGGAGCGGGACGGTGGCGGGCGGACGTGCCGGCCTCGCCCTCGATCCGCGGCTGCTGGCCACGCTGGCGACCGGCCGTCGGGTGGCGCTGGTATCGGGCACCAACGGCAAGACCACAACGACCAGGCTGCTCGCCACCGCGGTGGCCGGCCCCGACCCGACCTCGGTGGTCAGCAACGACACGGGGGCGAACATGCCGGCCGGCCATGTGGCCGCACTGGCCGGCGCGCCCCGTGCGCCGCTGGCCGTGCTCGAGGTCGACGAGGGCTACCTGGGCCGGCTGATCGACGAGTCGCACCCCGACGTGGTCGTGCTCTTGAACCTCTCGCGTGACCAGCTCGACCGGATCGCCGAGGTCCGCATGCTGGTCGACCGCTGGCGGGGCGCCCTCGCAGGACTGCGTGCACCCCGTCCCGGCCTCGACGGCACGGTGGTGGTGGCCAATGCCGACGACCCGATGGTCGCCTACGCGGCCGGGACGGCGCCGTCGGTGCGTTGGGTCGGCGCCGGACAGGTGTGGCACGAGGACGCCGTGGGCTGTCCGGCGTGCGGTGGCCGCATCGTGTTCGCCGACGACGGCCGGTGGGCGTGCGACCGGTGTGACTTCGCCCGCCCCGCGGTGGACGTCGACGTGGTGGGTGACGAACTTGTCCTGTCCGACGGCTCGCGGCACCCGGTCCGCACCGCCCTGCCCGGCCAGTTCAACCGGGCCAACGCCGGCATGGCCGCCGTCGCCGCCCTGGCGCTGCTGGAGGCGGTGGGTGGGCACGGGCCCGATGACGGCCCACCGACGCTCGACCTCGTGCTCGGACGGCTGGCCGGCGTGTCCGACGTGGCCGGCCGCTTCTCCACCGTGATGCGGTCCGGTCGTCCGGTGCGTCTGTTGCTGGCCAAGAACCCGGCCGGGTGGACAGCGATCTTCGACCTCCTGGACGAAGCCGGTGGTCCCGCCGTCCCGGTCGTCCTGTCGGTGAACGCCCGCACGGCGGACGGGCTCGACACCAGCTGGCTGTGGGACGTGCCGTTCGAGCGACTGGCCGGCCGGTCGGTGGTGGCCACCGGCGACCGGCGCCTCGATCTCGCCGTCCGGCTCCGGTACGGCGGCGTCGACCACGACGTCGTGGACGGACCCCTGGCCGCCCTCGACCATGCCGTCGGCCGTTCGGAGGACGGAGCGACCGTCGACTTCCTGGGGAACTACACGGCGTTCGCCGACCTCCGGCGGGCGCTGTGAGCACCGCCACGCGACGGCTGACCGTCTGCGTCGTCTATCCCGACCTGCTCGGCACCTACGGCGACGGGGGCAACGGGCTGATCCTGGCCCGCAGGGCCGGATGGCGGGGCGTCGACGTCGACCTGGTGCAGGCGACCTCGGACCGACCCCTGCCCGAGGCCGACCTGTACACGATCGGCGGCGGCGAGGACGGTCCGCAGGTGCGGGCAGCCACCACCCTGGCCGAAGAGGGCACACTGGCCCGACGGGTGGCAGAGGGGGCCGTGGTGCTGGGGGTGTGCGCCGGGTTCCAGCTGATCGGCCGCAGGTTCCCGGACGCGTCGGACCGGCCCCAGGAGGGGCTCGGCCTGCTGGACGTCACGACCCGGAAAGGGACCGGGGCCCGCGCGGTGGGGGAGCTGGTGGCGACCCCGACGGCGGGCGCACCCCGAACGGGACGGGGCGACCCGCTGCCCCGCCTCACCGGGTTCGAGAACCACGGCGGGGTGTCGGTGGTCGGCCCCGGGGCCCGGGCGCTCGCCACCGTGACGCGGGGGGTCGGCAACGGCGCGGGCGACGGGACCGAGGGCGCCTGGGCCGGACGGGTCCTCGGCACCTATCTCCACGGCCCGGTCCTGGCCCGCAACACCGCCCTCGCCGACCTGCTGCTGGGGTGGGCGTTGGCACCCGGGGACGCGCCGGTCGGCACGGTGGCCGAGCTCGAACCGCTGGACGACGCCGAGGAGATCGCGCTTCGGTCCGAACGCCTCGAGGCGGTCGACGCCGCCCCGACCGGTGGGTGGCGCTCGATGGTGGAGCGGGTGCGCTCGCTGCGCTGAGTGCGCCCGGGGCCCGGGTCCGCGGGTCGTGAGCCGTCGCGGCCGGTTGCGACTATCCCGAAGCCGGAAGGACGCCCCGGTCGCAGATGGAGTAGGTCAGCCCGTTCGGGGCGGCCGACGACAGGTTCGGGATACCGAAGGTGGTGACACCGTCGCCGCCGAACTTCGTGCCGAGGTAGTCGTACAGGATGGGATCCGATGCGATGGTGATGATCTGCCCGTTGGCGAGGACGCCCTCGGTGACCGTGCCGGCGCTCAGGATGGCCTGGCCGATGGTGCAGGTGGCCCCGGTGCCGGCCAGAGCGCTCTGGGTCCCGCTACCGAATGCCGTGGTGCCGGCCGGTCCCTGGATTCCCTGGATTCCCTGAATGCCCTGGATTCCCTGGATTCCCTGGACGCCCTGGTCGCCTTGCGGTCCCTGGGAGTCCCAGGAGATCACCTTGGCCGTGGCCGGGCAGGAGGGTGGTGTGGTCCCGACCTTCGAGAGGGCGCCCTTGGCCGAAAGGCAGGCGTAGTAGGTGGTGCCGGTCGTGGCGGCACTGGCCAATTGCACCGCCCCGTACGTCGATGCACCGAGCAGGAAGGCCACCACCAGCCCCACCACCGTGCCGACCCGTCCGAACCTGGTCCGTGCTGTGCTCATCCGACTGCCTCCTGGTCGCGTGCCCGGTCGAATCCGACGGTACACCTGGACGGGGTCGATCGCTCGGGTGGAGCCGGGCGGGCGGTGTCCGGTCAGCGGGCCATGTCGATGGCGTAGGCACCGGGATCCGCGGCATACGCGTCCCGGCAGCCCGGCCCGCAGAACCACACGACCGAGTCACCGTGGACCAGATGACATCCGTCGGGGTCCGGCTGGACCGTCATGCCGCAGACCGGGTCGACTGCGGTGGCGACCGGCTCACCGCCCGGTGCCACCGCCACGGAGTCCTCGGGCCCGGGTGGGGCGGTGGTGTCGCCCCGGTAGTGGTCGGGGTCGGCGGAAAAGCGATCCGCACATCCTTGGCAGCAGAACCACACGTCGGTACCGTCATGAACCAGATGGGCGGCGGCGTCCGCGGGATCGACGGTCATCCCGCACACGGGGTCCAAGGCTGTGGCGCTGCCGCCCGGATCGACGGCGGCGCCGTCGGGAGGGACCGAACGCTCGTGGGTGCCGACATCCTCCGCTCTGGCGTACCTGTCCGGATCCGCCGCGAACCGGTGCCGGCAGTGGTCGGAGCAGAAGTAGACGACGTGCCCCGCGTGGACCACCGATGCGGGGGCGTTCGCCGTCTGCACCTGCATGCCGCACACCGGATCGAGGGCGTAGCCGGACCCCCCGCCCAGTCGTTCGCGGTTCCGGTAGGCCCAGTAGAGGACCGCGAACAGGGCGAGGAAGACGATGTTCAGGTAGGTCGTGTAGTTCCACTGGAAGTGGGCGGGGGCGACGGTGGTCGGCCGGGTGGCCGGAATGGCGCCGAACGCCCAGAAGATCCCCTCGGTGATCAGGCCGGCCGTCGACATCACCCCCCAGAAGAGCGCCAGCATCCGCAGGGTCATCCGGGTGCCGTAGTAGCGCCGGTAGATCAGCAGCAGGGGGAGTGCGATGAGGTCGGCGAAGATGAACGAGATCACGCCGCCGAAAGAGATCCCTCCGCTCCACAGGGCCGCGGCCAGCGGCACGTTTCCGATCGAGCACACGAAGCTGATGATGGCGATGAACGGCCCCACGATGACGTTTTCGAGGCTGGTCCAGAAGCCGTGCCCGTGGAGGAAGATCGTGTTCCAGAAGTGCACGGGCACGACGACGGCCAGGAAGCCGGCCACGGTGTACCCGATGACCAGTTCACGGCGGAGCATGGTGAGGTCGGCCATCGTGTAGGTGGCGGCGTTGGCCCACCCACCCCTGCTGCGCAGCTTGGTGCCCCAGGACTCCTGCTGGAGTTCCGTGTTCTCCTCGGGTCCGCGCTGGTGCCCGCCCTGCGATTCGGACTCGAGGTGCTCGCGTGCCCGGGCGATCATCCGGCCCCGGAACCACAGTCCCCCGAGGACGGTCAGGAGCACGATCATGATGGCGCCGCCCACGAACTCTGCTGCGGCGAACTGCCACCCCATGAGCACGATGAGCACGATGCCGAGTTCGAGGACCAGGTTGGTGGAGGCGAACATGAACACCATCGAGGCCACGAAGTCCGCGCCCTTCACGAAGAGCGACTTGGACATGGCCGAGGCCGCGTACGAGCACGACGACGACACCATGCCGAAGGCGCTGGCCCGGGCGATCGAGGCAGGTCGGTGGTCGCCCATCTTCTGCTGCATCGAGTCGCGGCTCACGAACGCCTGGACCGCCCCGGACAGCCCGAAGCCCAGGATCAGGGGCCAGAGGGTCTCCCAGAACATGAAGAAGCCCTCGCGCAGGCTGCGGGCGATGGCGGTCAGGACCGGCACCGTGGCCAGGAGGGTCGAGGTCACCGGGGGGCCTCGCGCAGGGTCGGCTCGACGGCTCCAGGGGCGCCGGTGATGCGGTGCTGCTCGTGCATCGGGCCTCCCGTGTCCGTCTCGCTGATTGCGTAATACCCCTCGGGGGTACAGTGCCAGACTAGCCGGTCGTCCTGTGGCACTTGATCCAACCGCTGGGTGCCCGGTCCGTCGGGTATCGCAATTGTGCCTGCGACGACCGGATCGAGGGGCAGAACCGTGCGAGGGCTGGTTCCCGTCGATCGCGGAATGGCGGTGGGTCCGGTGGGGGATGTGTCGGTGATCTTGACCGAAGTGCCCGACCTGCCCTGGTGGGCCCGTCGTCGGATCGGAAGAAGGGGGAGTTCCGGATCAGCGCTTGCTGCGGGGCCAGTCGTTGCCCTCGGCGTCGATGGCCGGGGTCCGGTCGGGCGCCGGCGCCAGCGCCCAGGACCGGCGCCAGGCGGACACATCGGGCCCCTGGAGCGATGGCGTCGCACCCTGGGCCGCCAGCTTGCGGGCCGTCCACCAGTCGGTGCCGGACTCGTTGGCCAGGGTGGCCACCGCCGCCTCGATCCGGCCGGCGAATCGACGGGCGTCCTCGTCCTCCGCTGGCCACAGCGGCGTGCCGAAGGTGACGGTGGTCCGGGTCCGCCGGATGGTGCCGCCGCCCTTGGGCAGGATGTGCCGGGTGCCGTCGAGGTGGACGGGGACGACCGGCCTCCCGGTGCGCGCCGCCAGGTAGGCGGCCCCGCCCCGGAACTCCTGGGCCCACCCGTCCGGGCTGCGTCCGCCCTCGGGGAAGATGACCAGGTTCCAGTCGTCGCCCAGCAGCTCGGCGGCCAGGTCGGCGGACCGTCGGTTCACCTTCGTCCGCTCGATGGGGATGGCCCCCAGCAGGAACGAGAACGCATCGGCCTTCCACCGCCGGTCGAAGAAGTAGTCGGCCGCCGCCGCCACCACCGTGCGGTGCCGGAACCGCAGCGGCAGGCAGGCCAGCAGCAGCGGGGTGTCGACGTGGCTCGAGTGGTTGGCGGCGAAGATGACCGGACCCTCGAGGTCGGCCAGGTACTCGTCGCCCCGCAGTTGGGGCTGGGCCACGATCCGGGCCAGGGGCCGGGTCACGTTGTCGAGGACGACCGCCCGGGCGAGCCGCACCGGGTACCTGCGGGACCACGCCGTGTCGTAGTGGACGCCGAGCTCGGGTTCGGGTGCCGGCCGGGCCACCGAGCCGGGCCAGGTGGGTGCGGCCAGGGGGAAGGTGCTGCTGCCGGCACGGGACAGCCAGGCGGTCGGGCGTGGGCGCCGGGGCGCGGCGGCGTGGTCGCCCAGTGCCGCGTCGGTGCGGACGGCCCGGCGCGACCGCAGGGACCTCGACGAGTCGCGGGTTCCGCTCACTGCACGTCGGCCATCAGGATCGGCGGGGTGTGCAGATGGGTGAGGGTGGGGGAGGGCCCGACCAGGTCCTTGGCCATCTCGAGTGCGTCGGCCAGGGTGGACGCGGCCCGGAACCCGAGCCGATGTACGGCCTTCGGGTCGCCGCCCACGATGATGACGCCGCCGAGGTGCTCCAGGGCGTGCGCGCACCAGTACCACATGTAGAACGGATGGACCCCGTGGTAGGCGTGGCCCGTCCGGTAGAGGTGGACGTACCAGGGGTCGGTGGCGAACCCGTGCTCGTACTGCTCGGACATGACATTGGCGTCGGTCGTCTCGCTCAGCACCTGCTCGAAGAAGTCGATGTAGCTGGGGTGGTGGACCGGGTTGAACTCCCACGGGGTGGGGTGGGTCATGATCAGGACGCCACCCTCGCGGACCAGCGGCTTTCCCCGGTACAGGTTGAAGAAGTAGCCGAGGCCCAGGCAGGCGACCAGGATCGGGTTGAGGATCGAGTTCACGTTGTAGGGGCTGATGTAGGGGAGCCCCATGGTGAGGATGTCGGTCTGGCCCTCGACGACCACACCCTGCTGCTCCCACACGTTGGCGGTGGTGATGGCGTGGACGGCCTCCACCTCGCCGGCCTGCACCGAGGTCATCCGGTGGGGTGCCTTGACCGAGTGGAAGAGCTGGCGGGCGTAGCGGGCCGGCACCCGGTCGAGCGCCTTGGATGCGCCGAGGAAGGCCAGGCGGTCCTTGGCCTTCCACTCCCACTCGCGCTTCTGCAGGAATTTGAACGCATCGGGGAACGTGTCGGTGTTGAGCGTGGTCTCGATCTGGAAGACCTTCACCCCCGCATCGCGGATCAGCCGGCCCATCCGCCAGTTGGCCGTGTGCAGCTCCGACTTGTGCTGGTCCATGAACGACTTGGACTTGCGCATGGTGGCCGGGTTGTGGTGGTGGCGGAGGCTCTTGTAGCTGGCCAGTCCCGTGGCCACGCTCTTGTGGCCACCGTCCATGGCCACCAGGTTGATGTTCACGTAGACCAGCAGGTCGGACTCGGCCGCCCGCCTGTTGATCTCCACGTCCTCGCCGTGGTCGGTGGTCCCGAGGTGGATGAGGTTGTCCGGGTCCTCGGCGTCGTGCTGGGTCAGGAGCCCGTTCGGGGCGAAGGCGTCGTAGACCCGGTCTCCCACGGCATGACGCAGCTCGGGCTCGGTCATCCGGCGGTGCAGGGCGAGAGCCACGATGAGCTCGACGTCGTCCACCCCGGCGTCGGCAGCCAGGTCGAGCACCTGTTCGATCACCAGCTGGCGGATGTCCGGGCGCTCCATGGGCGGCAGGGGAAGGGAAATGTCGTCGAAGGCGATGGTCAGGCGCATGCCCGGGAACAGCAGGGCGGGCAGCGGGTCCCGGTCCCCCTCGGGGTGGGTGAGGGCATGGCGGATGGCCGCCTGGGGATCCTTCAAGGGCTCCATCGGCTCGGGGGCGTAGATCACCCGGCTGCCCTCGGGCAGCGTCTCGAGCGAGAACCGCTCGCCGTGCCAGAACAGGGTGGGGGGCGTCGAGCTGTCGACGTCGAGCACGAATCCGGGCCTGGGGCTCATCGGGTGCGTCCTTTCGGGTTGCGGA
>Ga0209698_10006809_pt1 | contig 12094 bp, 9 predicted proteins | sample LitLauG_LLR_2012_FD_187203 | JGI IMG/M metagenome (GOLD analysis project Ga0209698, IMG submission 187203) | Freshwater sediment microbial communities from Pennsylvania, USA - Little Laurel Run_MetaG_LLR_2012 (SPAdes) (version 2) | ecosystem: Environmental > Aquatic > Freshwater > Creek >...
GTGCCCACCCTTTTTGAGCCATGCAGCGAGCTTGCCGGAGGTGGTGGTTTTACCGGAGCCCTGCAGGCCGGCCATGAGGATCACGGTGGGCGGCTGCGAGGCGAATTTGAAACGAGCCGTGTCTTTTCCGAGAAGAGTAATGAGCTCGTCGCGAACGATCTTGATGACCTGCTCGGAAGGCGAAAGGGCAGTGAGGACTTCAGTGCCGACCGCCTTTTCGCGGATGTGCTCGATCAGGTCGGTAACGACGTTGAGGTTGACGTCGGCATCGAGCAGGGCAACGCGGATTTCGCCTAGCGCTTCAGCGATGTTTTCTTCAGTGAGCGTGCCCTGGCCGCGAAGGGTCTTGAAGGCGCGCTGAAGTTTGTCTGTGAGGTTTTCAAACATAGGTCAACTTCAAGTGTACCTTGCAAGCGGCGGACGCGCTGCTCCGCTTCACGTCCGTGGTCTCCCACTCTTTATCGAGAAAAGAGCAGACGGATGAGGCGCCTAATTCTCTTGCGGAATCAGCAAAGGACAGATCAGGCAGTGAGGGCCAGGGTCAACGCGGTAATGTCATCGTCCTGACCGAAGGCTTCCGCCTCCCGGGCAATGGCTTCGGCGGGCTGAATGCTTAGTGCAGCGGTGCGTTCAAAGCCGAAGAGTGCGCCAGTCTTGTTGCGAGCCTCCACCACGCCATCGGTCAACAGAGTGAGCTGCTCGGCGGGAGCCAGTCGGAAGGTGGATTCAGAGTAAGTTGTTTCGGCGGAGACGCCCAGCGGCAGGCCATTTTCGAGCGGGAGTTCTTTCCCCGCAAGGTAGGGCGAGAGGTGGCCGGCATTAGCAATTGTGAGTGTGCCATTTCGGTCGGCGTGCAGCGCGAGGCAGGTGGTAAAGCCACCGCCACTACGGTTGAGCATGCGCAGGTTCATTGCAGCCAGGATCTCGCCGGGGCTTTGCGTGTAGTGCGCGAGCGTGCGCACGGTTCCCACGAGCAGAGAGACAGTCATGGCCGCAGGTAGGCCTTTGCCGCTCACGTCGCCGATCACCAGCAGGACTCCGCCGCCATCGAGCGGCAGGATCTGGAAGAAGTCGCCTCCCACTTGGCCTGCCGGCTTGTACACGCTGTGCAGTACGAAGCCTGGAATTATGGGAATTTGTTCCGGGATTAGGACTTGTTGAACCGTGCGGGCCGCCTCCAACTCCGCGGCCGCAAGGGTGCGCTCGCGGGCGATCCGGACAGTGCGCTGGACAAGGAAGAGCAGTATAGCGATGAAGAAGGCGAAGTCGCCCATGCGATAGAAGTCAATCTGGTAGCTTCCCATGTGGAGGTCGAAGGGAAGATAGCTCAACAGTCCATCGAAGTGCGCATATGTAAGCATGGCACGCAGGAATGTCCAGTAGTCGGCGAAGCAGCCCAGGAGAATCGCCGGAAGCAGCAGGAGAGCTTCCCGATTTCCGCGCAGCCATCCTCTGACCAACAGGAGCGGCAGGACTAACTTTAAGATCATGACGGGTACAATGAATCCCGCAATGAAGGCGCCGTCCGAAATGAACCCTGCTTCGTGCAGCGGAAAGATAGTGAAGGCGAGAAAAGTGATTGTCTCAAGAGCGATAAGCCACCGCGAGCGCCGCAGATGCAATACGAGGCGAACGAACTCGATGAGGGCGACCATCTCCACGGCAAGAACAACAAACTGCACACAAAACACAGTGAAAGTTAGATAGCTGAGACGGAACCAGACCAGCATCGCCGCCACAATGGAGGAGGCAAACAGGCAGATGGCAATAGCCAGGTACTCTTTTTGACTGCGCAAAACAAGATAGAGGGCAAGCGCAATAAGTCCGACGAGCAGGGCGAGGCCGCAGAGCAGTGTCGACGGTCCCGCATTGTGGGCGGCGACATAGCTGGCGAAGATCGGCGCGGACTTTTGACCGACGAGATAGACGGAATTGGGATTCAGTGGTGTGTTGCGCGCAAGGGCTCTTTGGGTCCCCCAGTTGGTGGCACAACGAATGGCCAGAACCAGGTCGCCCTGCTCGGCGTCCAGGCTGTCGGGGACTGAATAGGCGACGAACGCTGATTGGGACGAGAGCCTTCTTTCCGCAGTGTTGCCGTTGCCGCCGAGGAGAACTCCATTGGCGTAGACCTCGTAGAATCCCGATACATTTGTGATTCCAACCATCAGGTTGCGCGTGCCAGGGCGCAGACGGATGTGGATCCGATACCAGACGTAGGGAAGATCGCGGATGCCGTATTCGCTCAATGGTTTGCCAGTGGAGATGGTTCTCCAGCCACTGTCGTCAAAGGCGGGCGAGGCCCAGGCGGGATTGTCGCCGGCGGCGAAGAGCCAGTTGGGGCCGACGGTGATGTACTCGCCAAATTGGCTGGCGTCAAGGTTGCGGGGATCGGATGTGGGGGGTGGGGCCGCTGCCAAATGGGCGCACGCTGCGGCGAAGGTCAGAACAGAGAGTGCACTAACAATACGAGAAAACATCGAGTTAACTATAGCGCAGACTAGATTGAATAAAGCTCCGTCATCGAGGAGACACGGGGCTTTTTGAAAAGAAGCAGGCAATTTACTCCGTCGGCGCGATGAGGTATTGTTCGAGTTTGCCGTCGGGGTAGGAGTAGGTGGTCAAGGTGAGGTGCTTGCCGGGGTAGACGATATCGAAGCCGCGGAAGGTCATGCCGCCGCGGAGAGTCTCACGCGTTTTGCGAAAACTGAGAGGTTCACCGAGAGGAGCGAGGCTCGATTGGAAGTCGGTAAGGGCCTCGGCAGTGAAGTAGTCGCTGAGGTTCGGCGCGAGAAGGGCACGATCGATGCGCCCCTGCTGCAGTCCGTGAAAGATTTCGATGGCCTGCTGCTCCTCAGGGGTTGCTGGATAGCCGGCAACGACGGGCGCGGCGAGGCGGGCAATGGCCGAGGCTGCGCCGACCGCGTCCTGGTTGGTGAGAACTACGACGGCGACGCCGTCATCGATGAGAACTTCGTTCTCGGAGACGAATCCGGACACCTCGCCGCCATGCTCGATCATGCGATGGCCGTTGATGTCGCGTACGCTGACGCCAAGGCCGTAGTGGGTTCCCTTGCCGTCCCTGACCTTGATTTCAGTGAACATCTGCTTGTAGCTTTCGGGTTTGAGGACGGATTGGGCGAGGAGGCTCTCATCCCAGAGGGCCAAGTCGTGGGCCGTCATGGCCAACTCGCCGGCGGCGAACATCCAGCCGACGCCTTCTTTGGGAGCGACGCGCAGCGGGCCGAGGGCGTGGCGATAGTAAGGAGTTGCGTCGGCTTGGCCGAGCTTGATCTGGTCTGAGTTCCAGATGGAGGTCATGCCGAGAGGGCGGAAGATGCGCTGAGTAAGGTAGTCGAAGTATGGGGCGCCGGTGACTTTCTCAACGATGGCGCCGGCGATTACGAAGTTGGTGTTGGAGTACTGCCATTGCGTTCCGGGATCGAAGTCGAGCGGCTTTTTGCCCCATGTGTCGATGATCTGCTGAGCGGTCTCGCGGTGGAGCATGGTGGTCATAACGTAGTCTTCGGGCCAGTAATCCTCGTAGCCGGAGATGTGAGAGAGGATCTGGCGGATTGTGATTTCGTCGCCGCGCGTGAGGCCGGGGATGAACTTGCTGACGGGATCGTCGAGGGAGAGCTTGCCTTCTTCTTGAAGAAGAAGAATGGCCGCGGCGGTGAACTGCTTCGAGATGGACCCGATGGAGTAACGCATCTCCGGCGTGGCTGGGATGGCTGGGGCATTCTCAGTGGCCAGCCGGGCACTCCCATAAGCGTGTGTGTAGGCGAGCTTTCCGTGCTGGACGATCGCAATTGATGCGGAGGGTACGCCGGTCTGTTCGAGGACTTGAAGCGCGATTCGGTCGATTCTGTCGCGCAAGCTCGGGTCGATGATGTTTATAGACTGGGCGGATGCGGTCGCCGTGGCGATGAAGACTCCGGAGAGAAGGATTTTGGTAAATATCTCTTTAACTCGGCTCATCGAAACCTCATTCCCTGCTTGATGGGTTCAGGATGCAGACAGGAATCAAGGTATCAGAACTTCCACGAGACGGTATGGTTCGGGCGGAAGGTGCGGTAGGCTGACATAGGCGGGCCGGAACGCAGGCTGGTTTGGAACTCGCCGGAGGCGCGGATGGAGCGGTTGATCGAAGGGCACAGGCGGTTCCTGCGGGAGGTCTTTCCCGAGCGGCGGAGCCACTTCCACCTGTTGGCGGAGCGCCAGGCGCCGGAGTGGCTTTTCATTACCTGCTCGGACTCGCGCGTGGTGCCGGACATGGTGCTGGGGACGGAGCCGGGGGACCTGTTCATTACTCGGAACGCGGGCAACGTGGTGCCGGTTACCAGCCAGGATGTGGATGGATGCACGGCAACCATTGAGTACGCCGTGAATGTTCTGAAGGTGAAGGACGCGATCCTCTGTGGGCACTCGGACTGCGGGGCGATGAAGGCGGCGCTCGACAAGACGGCGCTCGTGGGCCTGCCCAAGGCGGAGCGGTGGCTGCATCACGTGGAGGAGGCCTTCGCGCATCGGCAGCCACTGAACCAAGCGGACGGGGAGAGCGCGGAACTTGCGTCGCTGATTCGCGGGAACGTGGTGGCGCAACTGATGAACCTGAAAGCGCAGCCGGCGGTGAAGCTGGCAATAGGGGAAGGGCGGCTGCGGGTTCACGGATGGTATTACGACATTTTGACAGGGCGGATTGAGGAGTACGACGAGGGGCTGAAGAGGTTTGCGGCTTGGGGGAGTGAGGGATCTGTTGCGGTTGGCGGTTGGGATTCGCGGAAAAGGTCGGAATAGAGTCAACCGGTTGAGAGACTGGTTGTTTCAGGGTAGGTTGTGCGCCAGAGGGTCTATGCCATTTGCCGAAAAGCACTTACACGGAGATCGGGGCGTTTGACGCCAAGACCAGGCTGTCTGAGATTCTGCGCAAGGTTGAGCAAAGGGAACGGTTCACGATTACGTTGCGCGGGCGGGCGGTGGCGGACGTGGTGCCGACACAGAACCGGGACCGTGAGCGCACGGCTGAGGCCGTAAGCCAACTGCTGGCCATGCCCAAGATCGCCGGCGTTTCCGCAGAGACGATCAAGGAATGGATTGAGGAAGGGCGGGAATGACCGGAGTTCTGGACGGGTCAATGGCGTTGGCGTGGCAATTCATTCGGGCCGACGCAGCGGAGGCGTTGCTGGCGGAGCGAGTTCTTCGCGAATTGCCTTCAACTGCTTGGGTGGTTCCGGCGATCTGGTACGCGGAGCTTGCAAATGTGCTGCTTCGAGGCGAGCGGGCAGGATTGATTCAATCGTCGCAAACCGAATTTTTTCTCAGCAGAGTCTTGCAGGCTCAGATTGAAATGGACCCAGGGTCTCCGCGAACGCAGCAGGCGAGGGTTCGCGACCTGGGGCGCAGGCACAAACTCACGGCTTATTACGCCACTTACCTGGAACTGGCAATGCGGCGAGCGGCGGTGCTGGCTACGTTCGATCGGAAGCTGGCGGATGCGGCAAGGACTGCGGGGGTTCGGGTGTTTGGAGATGCGGCGTAGGGGCGCCGCATCGGCCTGAAGTTGATTTTCCAACGCATTTCGACTCTGCAGGAATGGAACGCCTGAGCGAATGTCTGCGTGTTTGCTTCTTTCCTGGTAATTGCAGGGTTGTTGTCTAAAGATCTGCGCCAGCCAACAACTCATGAATGCCACGCATGGAAATTGTTATCACTTGCCTGCCGAGGCCGCCTTCTTGTGCTCCGCGAACATGTGTGCTTGATGACAGGTCACACAGGTCTTGTCTTTCATGAATGGATCAGATTTCAGTTGTGCCACCTGATCGGTGTGACAGGCGTCGCATGTGCTTAAGGCCGGCGTGGCCGCGAAGTCCTGTGATGTTGTCTCGCCATGGCACACGGTGCATTCGACACCGTTGGCGGCATGCGGGCTGGCTTTCCATTGGTCATACACCGCTTTGTGGCAGGTGGCACAGGTATCCCCGGCCGGAATCAGCCGATGGTAAATATGCTTCGCTTGCTCCAGCTGAGCATTCGCCGGATGGACGGCAGCAGCCAAAACGAGAAAAACGAACAGGGCGAGACTCAACAAACGCGCGCCGAAACTATTCATGGGCAGACCTCCTGAGTAGATGTCGAAGTATCTGTTCAGCGATGCCTGTTGAGCAGTGATCTACATCACGTCTCACCGGAATGCGATCTCCGCACTGGCTGCGTGGACTTTGTTGTGAGCTAGCGTTCCGCTGTGCGATCAATGCGCTGGCGGAGGGGAGCCGGTGTGTCTTACAGGCTTTTTGAAGAGCCATGTGGCGGCGGCGCAGAAGAAGGCTAAGACTGCTGTCCAGCGGAAAACGTCTACGTAGGCGAGCAATGCGGATTGCTGTTGCATCTGGTCGTAGATTAGGCCGAAGGAGCCGGGGCGTGCTGCGGCGTGTCCCACGTGATGGCCAAGATAGGCGGCAATAGCGGCGGATTTTTGCTGGAGGACGCCACTGGTGGGTCCGAGGTTGGCGGCGAGGTCGGACTGGTGCTGCGCTGCGCGGCGGATCAGAGCCGTGGTCGCCATCGAGATTCCAATTGACCCGCCAATGTTGCGGAGCATGTTGAACAGACCTGTGGCGTTGCCCATCTCCTCGCGGGGGATGGTTGATGTGGCCATGGTGGCCAGCGGCACAAAAACGAAGCTGAGAGCAAAGCCGGTAAGCGTGATGGGAATGAGCAGCGTGTAGGGGCCGATGTCGAGGTTGACGGTTCCGAAGACCAGGGCGCAGATGCCGAAGGCGAGGAATCCGCCGCTGAGGAGAATGCGCTGGTCGATGCGGGAGCCGAGAAAGCCGATGATGGGCGATCCGATGAACGATCCGATGCCGCGCGGCCCGACGACGAGGCCAGCAGTGAAGGCGGTGTAGCCGAGCACCTCCTGGTAATAAAGAGGCAGGATGGCGATGGTGATGTAGATCGCCATGCCGAGCATGGCGATCATGAAACAGCCGGTGCGGAAGTTGCGGTCCTTTAGAACGTGCAGGTCGAGGAGCCCCTTGGGATTCGTCCAGGAGCGCCAGATCCAGAGCAGCAGGGAAATGCCAAGCGCGGCCACCGTCCAGCGCACCCATGTTGCGCCGAACCAGTCGTCCTCCTGGCCCTTGTCGAGGACGATTTGCAGCGAACCGGTCCAGACCATGAGCAGGCCGAAGCCGATGTTGTCGAAGGGGCCGACTTTTGCGTTCTTGATGTAAGGCGGGTCATGGACGAAGCGGCTGATGAGAATGACGGCGAGAATGCCTACGGGAATATTGATATAGAAGGCGTAGCGCCAACTGAATGTATCTGTGAGCCAGCCGCCGAGTGTGGGGCCGATGACGGGAGCCATCACGATGCCCAGGCCATAAGCAGCCATGGACATGGAACGCTGGGAGACCGGAAAACTTTCAAGCAGGATGGATTGCGAAAGGGGCTGGAGCGCACCTCCGCCGGCGCCTTGCAGCACGCGGGCGAGCAGGATGACGCCGAGCGACGGAGCCGCTCCGCAAAAGAAAGAGGCGATTGTGAAGATGATCACGCAGATCAGCAGAAAGCGCTTTCGGCCGAAGCGGCGGGCGAACCAGTTGGAAGCCGGCAGGATAACGGCATTGGCCACCAGGTAGCTGGTAAGGACCCAGGTGGCCTCGGAGTTGGAGGCCGAGAGCGAGCCGGCGATGTAGGGCAGTGCCACCGAGGCAATGGCGGTGTCGAGCACTTCCATAAAGGTAGGGAGCATGACGGAGACAACTACCAGCCACGGGTTGACGCCCTGGGTGAGCGGGTAACGAGCTTGGGCGGCGGCGGTGGTCATTACAAGGGAACTCTTGAGAGTAAACGATTGGGGGGCGGGGTGGTTGTGACGGGAAAAGACGGAGTTCCGCTTTCAGCCTTCAGTTGTTGACCGGGGACTGTGGCGTATTTTCTATCTGAGCCGCCCCATCCACCGAGCACAAACAAGGTCTCACCGGGATGCACACAGTTGGACCAGGCTGCATTCACCCGGGCGGCGGCTGAATTGCGCTATTGGATGGACTTGAGGTAGGCGGCCAGTTGCCAGCGCTGCTCGGTGGGGAGGCTGGACCATGAAGGCATTCCATGGGCAAGGTCGCCCTGGCGCAGGAACCATTCGATGTCACCGTCGGTCGCGGAGCGGATGTGTTCGCTGCGCAGCGAGGGGCGCTTGTGGCCGTCGCCGCGGGCGTCGGTTTTGTGGCACTCAGCGCAGTGGTCGGTGTAGACTCGGGCCCCGGCGGCGATTGCATCCGACCGTCCGCCGAGCGGATTGACGCGGAGGTGATCTTTCGCCGGGATGTGATCCCAGTGAGATTGGATAGCGGCGGCGAAGGTGAAGGCGGAGCACAGGGCGATGGAAAAGAGCGAAAGGATGTTGCGGCGGGAATGCTTCATTGCGTACCTCCATTTGCGGAGTGGAACCAGTTGGCGACCTGATTAAACTCGAAGGCGACGCCGACGCGATAGACGCGGGTGAGGCTGGTGGATGTGAGGCCGAAGCCTGGAGAGAAGCTGACGCGGAGGCCCTTGGGGAGTTGCCAGCCGAGCAACGGAGCGATGTAGTGGGATGTATCGCCGAGGGTGAGCAAGTCCGTGTCGCCGAGGCCGCCGTAGGCTTCAGCGCCGGCGACGAACTTCTCCGCGCAGAAAGTACAGCTTCGGTCACTGGCCGCTCCGCGCAAGGGGCGGGCAGCTCCAATTGCGTAACCGAATTCCCATGGGGCGTGGCCAAGGTTCTTTTCTGCGATGAAGTTCTCCGCGATGTTCCAGTCCCGGAGGTTCGAGGAGAGAATGAGCTTGAGCTCTCCTTCGTGCTTATGTTCGCGGCGGGCGACGCCGTTGGGGCTAGCCAGGTCGGACCCGCCATCGTGACCAACGACTTCAAGGATGGTCTTGTCGGCGCCGGAGATGCTTTCAAATTCGACGTAGAGGACGGGATTGACGGCGTGATCCCGCATGAGCGGGCGAACTCGGTTCTCGATGCGAAATCCGGTGAAAACGGTCGAATCCTGCGCGGTTGCCTGGCCATCCAGATAGAGCTCCGAGGTCCACCAGCCGCGGACGCCGTATTCGAACTCAAGTGCGGTTGCGCCGTAACGGGTGCTCGCGTCGGGGCGGGCCAGGGCGGTCTTAGTCTCGATCTCAAGATTGCCGGGCTCTTCCAGATCATGGGAGTAGGTCACAAAGTAGGGTTTTTCCTGAGCACGCAGGTTCGGTCCGAGCCAGAGAACCAGACTGACAGCGAGTACGCCGGCAGGATTCAGTGCTCGAATGAGGGAACTGAAGGACAAGACAATACCTCCCAAGAACTACGACTTATTCAGTCGTATATTAATAGAGACTAAATTGGTCGTATATTGATTGCAAGCATGCGTTTCACATTGAGAAACGCCGGGACAACGCGCTGTGTGGCGGGCTTGGCCGGGCTCGCCGGAGATTTGATAGACAATACTTGAGGGGACATTCACCCATTCAGGGGGCTCTTTATGTACCGCTTTCTTATCTGCTCGGTGTTTGGGCTGGCAGCTTGTGTCGCGATTTCGACCGTGGTGCAGGCCCGGGGGCCTGATCCAGCCGACTACCCGCTGCGGGTGCACGTTCTGAAGAACACATCTCGATCGCGCCACAGCCGCGAGAACAAGTCCTTTTCCGACACGCCGGACTATCTGGACGGCGAAGGTGGAGCGGATTTGTTTGAGGCCGGCCAGCCGCGGGGTTTTCAGTTCAGATATAGCTGCGAGGAGCCCCTCAAGGCTTCGGAAAGGTACTCGACCTATCCGGCGCGGTGGAGGAAGAGGGAAAAGACGCTCGAGATACTGGTTCCCCAGGCCGGTAAGCCATGGAACTATGAGACCTGCGACCTGCAGGTGGAAATGATGCCCGGGATTGCATATGCATGGAATGAAGATGACGATACGGTCCTGCCGGAGTCGTCCGCCAAGTTCAAGGAGTGGATGGTGAATCACCAGTACGATCCGGAGAAGGGCATGGACGAGCCGACGGAGCCTGCACCCGTGCCGGCCAGGTCGGAAGAGCCCGGATCGAGTTCGTCCCAGCAGCCTGCGCCGAAGTAAGGCAGTTGAAAATAATATAGATAGACTCTCTTTTCCCAAAGTTATTGAGAGATGAGACTCGAGGCGAACCTCGCTTTGGGAGTTGGCAGGCCGTCTCTAGTTTATTCAAATACAATCAAATAAAGTTGACACTAAGTCACTCAATGGTGCATCTTATTAGAGTCAGAATTCTACGGAACAGGCAGGAACATAACCATGGCAAAGATTATCGGCATTGACCTCGGCACCACCAACTCGTGTGTTGCTGTGTTGGAGGGCGGAGAGCCCAAGGTCATTCCAAATGAGGAGGGTGCGCGCACCACACCCTCCATCGTCGCTTTCTCAAAAAGCGGCGAACGGCTGGTGGGCCAGGTGGCCAAGCGGCAGGCGATTACGAACCCGGAGAACACCATCTTCTCCATCAAGCGGTTTATGGGCCGCCGCTATAACGAAGTGAATGACGAAATGAAGATGGTTCCGTTCAGGGTGGTGCAGCAGGGCGACCACGTGGGCGTGCTGGCGCAGGGCAAGGAGTACACCCCGCCGGAGATTTCGGCCATGATTCTGCAGAAGTTGAAGTCTTCTGCCGAAGCCTACCTGGGCGAAACGATCACCGAGGCTGTGATCACCGTCCCGGCGTACTTCAACGACGCGCAGCGCCAGGCCACCAAGGACGCCGGCAAGATTGCCGGCCTTGATGTAAAGAGAATCGTGAACGAGCCGACAGCGGCCGCGCTGGCTTACGGGCTCGACAAGAAGAAGGACGAGACGATCGCTGTGTACGACTTCGGCGGCGGCACCTTCGACATTTCGATTCTCGAAGTTGGCGAGGGCGTGATTGAGGTCAAGTCGACCAACGGCGATACGCACCTGGGCGGCGACAATCTCGACCAGCGTATTGTGGATTGGCTGATCGGCGAGTTCAAGCAGGAGTCGGGACTCGATCTGTCGTCGAAGGGCAACGAGATGGCGCTGCAGCGGCTGAAGGACGCCGCGGAGAAGGCCAAGATCGAGTTGTCGACGACGATCGAGACGGAGATCAATCTGCCCTTTGTGACAGCGGACGCGAGCGGGCCGAAGCATCTTGTCCGCAAGCTGACGCGCGCCAAGCTCGAGCAGTTGGTCGAAGACTTGCTGAATCGTTCGCTCGATCCGTGCAAGAAGGCAATTGCCGACGCGGGCGTAAAGATCAGCGACATCGACGAGGTTGTGCTGGTGGGCGGACAAACGCGTATGCCCAAGATCCAGGAGCTGGTGAAGACGCTATTCGAGCGCGAGCCACATCGCGGAGTTAATCCCGACGAAGTGGTGGCGATCGGCGCGGCAGTGCAGGCGGGCGTACTGGCCGGCGAAGTGAAGGACTTGCTGCTGCTGGATGTGACGCCGCTGACCTTGTCGATTGAGACGCTGGGCGGCGTGGCGACTTCGATGATTCCGCGCAACACGACGATTCCGACGAAGAAGACGGAGACGTTTTCGACGGCGGCTGACTCCCAGACTGAAGTTGAAGTGCACGTGCTGCAAGGCGAGCGCCCGCTGGCGGCGCAAAACCGCACGCTCGGCAAGTTCAAGCTGGCGGGGATACCACCGGCGCCGCGCGGAGTGCCGCAGATCGAGGTTACGTTTGATATCGACGCCAACGGCATTTTGAACGTGACGGCGAAGGACAACGCGACCGGAAAAGACACGCGCATCACCATCACTTCGAGCTCGGGCCTGAGCAAGGACGAGGTTGAGAAGATGGCCAAGGAAGCCGAGGCGCACGCGTCGGAGGACAAGGAGAAGCGCGAGGAGATTGATGCGCGCAACTCACTGGACGGCATGGTCTATAACATCGAGAAGATGCTGAAGGACGGCGGCGACAAGATCCAGGGTCCGGAAAAGGGCGAAGTGGAGACGGTGCTTGCCGAATCGAAAAAGGTTCTGGAAGGCACGCCGACTTCGGCCGAGCTGAAGGCGCAGCACGAGAAGCTGACCCAGGCAAGCCACAAGCTGGCCGAGGTGATGTACAA
>Ga0209698_10006810_pt1 | contig 12093 bp, 8 predicted proteins | sample LitLauG_LLR_2012_FD_187203 | JGI IMG/M metagenome (GOLD analysis project Ga0209698, IMG submission 187203) | Freshwater sediment microbial communities from Pennsylvania, USA - Little Laurel Run_MetaG_LLR_2012 (SPAdes) (version 2) | ecosystem: Environmental > Aquatic > Freshwater > Creek >...
GGCTTGGGAGCCGCTGAGGCAGCAGGCGCAGCCGGGGGGGCCGAAGGTGTCGCCGGCGCGGCAGAATCGTAGAGCGAAATAATTTCACGCGTGATGTCGATGGTATTGGAAGCGAAGAGCACGTTGTTCGGCTGGCCGCTAACGTCCATGACCATGGTGATCTGTTTGTCGCTGGCGTACTTCTGCAGCACCTGCATCATCTTCTGGCCGAGGTCGTTGAGGATGCGCTGCTGTTCGGCGTCGAGGTCCTGGCGGGCGTCGTCGCTGTCGCGCTGCAGAGTCCGGGTCAGGGCATCGACGTCGCGCGCAAGGTTCGCCTTGGCCTCATCGCTCATGGTGTTTTCACCCTTGCGGTACTGATCCTGCTTTGCCTGCAGTTCCGCCTGTTTCTTCTGGAGCTCGAGTTCCCTGGGGCTGAACTTTGTTTTCAGTTCCGCCGCCGCCTTCTGTCCGTCCTTCGTGCCGAGCAGGGCGCTCTGCATGTCGATCACAGCGATCTTTTGCTGCTGCGCAAAGGCACTCAGGGCCGTTGCGGCAACCAAAGCAAGCCCGATCATTAATTTACTTTTCACTTTTAAAACTCCTTCACCTGAAAACTTGTACCTGATAACTAGAACGTTCTGCCGATTGTAAAACGGAACGTGCCGTGCTTTTCGATGAGCGGGTAGGCAGTCCCGTAAGAGGTCAGTGCGTTCAGAAATGTAGCATTGTTGGGGAACGTGGACCGATCCACGGCGATCGGCGGCTGGATGTACTCCCGCACAACCGTGGGATTGTAGGCGTAGTAGATCCGGAACGGAGCCTGAACCACGGGCAGAGTAACCTGCAGTTCCAGACCCGCTGAGCTCCGGATCGCCTGCGTTCCAGGGGCAATATCCACCTTGTTGCCAAAGGCCGCCTGCGGGAACTGTGCATTCAGGTTGGCCACCTGGCCCGGGTTCACCGACAGCTGATTGGTGTAGAGAATTTTGTTCATGCCGACGTCGATAAACGGCACCAGTTGCACGGGGCCGAAGATCGGAATGCGATATTCGAGGTTCAGCACGGCCTGCGTGTCGCCGCCGGGTGAGATCACCTGATAGGTCGGGATAGGGAGCGAGGCGTTCGTGGAGGTCAGAACTCCGTTCACCAGGGCTTTTTGCGTGCGCTGCGAACCATCCGGATTGAGCTGGCTGACGCTTGCCGAACTGGGGATGAAGGCGATGGGCGTCACGCTGTAAAAATCGAACCCGCGAATGTCGTTTTCGCCGCCGATGTAATTGCGCGCAAAGGGAGGCGCCACCTTGCCGCCATAACCGGTAATCGTGGAAGCGAGGAAGTGCATGGCCAGTACGTTCTTCCGGAACTTCGGGCTGGGGTGGTAATACTGTATGTCAAACGTAGGCTTGATGGTGTTGACGTTGGCGCCCAAAATGCTTCCGGAGGCCTGCAGCGAGAAGAAGATGCTCTTGCCCGCGGTTGGGTTAAGGAAGCTGTTTTTGGAATTGTAGCTGTAAGACGGCGTGATGCTGAAGGTCTTGATGCCGGCCAGATTGTTGGGACCGTTTACGCCGAGGAAGTTGATGTAGGTGAAATATGTGGAAGCGCCGGTGGACTGGGGTACGACGCGCGAATCGTCGTAGCCGACGGAAACTCCCACGCGGGCGAAGCTGCGCTTGATCAGGTAGCTGCCGGACAGCGAGATGCCCTTGGAATCCTGCACGTAATTCAGAACGTTGGCGCTGCCGAGCGAGTTATAAAACGACTGCAGATTCACGCCGCTGAGCAGCGAAATCTGGCGGCCCTGATTGTAGTCGAAGCGGCGCAGGTAAACGGAAATGCCGGCCTGGATCGGACGGTCGAACAGATACGGCTCGGTAAAGCCAAGCGAGATGTTGCGCTGCAGGGTGCCGAGCTGCGTGCTCATGGAAAGCGTTTCGCCGAGGCCGAGGAAGTTGTTAGTGGAGTAATTCAGGCCGATGAACGTACCCGCGATGCCGGATACGCCGCCGTTCAGGCCGATGGAGTTTTTGCCGCGTTCCTTGACCTTCAGGCTGATATCGACGGTGTTGGTGCCGGCGTTGCGCTTCAGTTCGTAGGATTCGTTTTCCTTCAGAGCTTCGAAATAGCCGAGCTGGTTGAGGCGCAGAATGCTGGCGTCCCAGAGCGTGGAGCTGTAGACGTCGCCTTCATCGATGAGGATTTCGCGGCGGATGACTTTGTCGCGCGTGGTGGTGTTACCGGTGAAATCGATGCGGCGGACGAAGAATTGTTTGCCTTCGTCGGCATTGAGGGTGAGCTCGATTTTATTCGAATTGGGAACGATGTCGATCTGAGGCTCGGCCACATAGTCGATATAGCCGAACTGGCTGTAGACCTTAGTGAGGTTCTTCAGGCCGTTGCGGAGCTTTTCGGTGGAGAAGACGTCGCCGGTGGACATCTGGAACAGGCGGCTTAAGAACTCGGTGGAGCGGAAGAGCTTCACGCCTTCGAAAGTCATTTTCGAAAGGTAGTAGCGGCTTCCTTCTTCCACCGGGATGGTGATGTCTTCCGCCTTGCCGGGCCGGTTTTCCTTAATGATCGGGATGTGGATCTGGCCGTGGGCGCCACCGGAATCGTGCAGCTTCAGGGTATGGTCGAGCGTCTTGGCGGTGAAGTAGCCTGCCTTCTGGTACGCGTCGCGGATCCGCTCTTTGTCTTCTTCGAGCTTGGTGGCATCGTAGGTGGCAGGGAAAATATTCTCGAAAAGAATCGAATTGGGGATGCCAAAGCCATGGAGATTTTTCATGGCGCGGATCACATCGCGCTGGCTGAAAGCCTTGTTGCCCAGGATTGTGATGGTGCCGACCTTGATTTTGGGGCCTTCCACAACGGTGAAAACGACTTCCAGCGACGATGGCGGGATGCGCCGCAGTTCCGGCGTCACACTGGCGAACTGGTGGCCGTGTTCGCCGAGCAGTTCTTTCAGGACGACGGACGCGCGGTTCACCACGTTGGGGTCATACATGGTTTCCACGACGAGGCCGACCTTGCGTTCCTTGAAGCGGTCGAGAATGTCGGACGTGCTGACGGATTTCGCGCCTTCGTATTTAATATCGCGAATGACCGGACGTTCGGTGACAACAAAGCGGATGATGAGGCCACCGCGGTCGCCGCGTTCGTTTTCGAGGCGGATATCGTCGAAGCGGTTGGTATTCCAGAGCGCCATGAAATCGCGGCGCAGGGTTTCTTCGTTGTAAACGTCGCCAACCTTGCTGAAGATCATGGCACGCAGAGTGTCCTGGGGGACGCGCCGGGCGCCGCGGAACTCAATGCCTTCCACTACGTTCTCCGCCAGAACGGGCTGTTGCGCCGCACCTGGCTCGGCCGGGCGCGTGACGGGTTCAAACTGAGGCTGGGCGATTTGCGGCGGGGCGACAGGACCCGGAGCAGGCGCTGCCTGCGGCTGACCGGCCGGGGCTACATTCTCAAACGGATTGGTCTGCTGCGGAGCTCCGGCAGCAGGCTGCTGGCCCGCCGGGGCCGGAGGATTCTGGGCAAAAGACGGCCCTGCGACGGCAACGAGACCGTACAGGCATACCAACACACTGGTCAGGCGCGGTGGCCTGAGAAAAGTCGTCAAAACCCGCTCCCTTTCCAAATGGCGCAATGTCCGGGGACGCAATAGCTGAGCTCCGCGTTTCCGATTCGCACGTTTGCGCGCTTTTGGTGAATTACTTATTCTAGCGGACTTCCCCCCGCGCCTCAATGTGACCCCCGCGCACAGGTGCGGCGGAAGCCGCACATCGGCGGTCAAAAAGGCCCGGTGGAAGCCGCACATCGACGGCTGAAGACGGCGGGTGGAAGGCGTACGTCGGCGGTAAACGAAGGTGGGCGGAAGCCGTCCTGCGAGTGCCGGCAGCGGGCTGGCGCAAAGCAGGCCATCGAGTGGCGACGCGGGTTGGCGCGATTCCGGCGGAATTCGTCAGCGGCCCGGCTCGGGCGGAATGTTACGCTCTCCTGGTGATCACCTTCATCCGGCATGGACAGGCGGGTTCGCGGCAGGTTTACGACACGCTTTCAGAGACGGGCCATCGGCAGGCCGGCGAACTGGGGGAATGGTTGGCAGGCCGCGGCGTCCGGTTTGACCGCGTGCTGACGGGCCGGCTGAATCGACAGCGCGAGACGGCGGTTGCGCTGATCCGGGCGATGTCGGCCTCCGGCGCGATATGTCCGGAGCAGGAGTCAGAGGCGGGGTGGGACGAGTTCGACCTCGACGCAGTCTATGCCGGGATCGGGCCGGTGCTTGCGGAGCGCGATGAAGGCTTCCGGGTGGAGTATGCGGCGTTACGGCGTGAAATGGCCGATCCGGATGCGGCGGTGCACCGGCAATGGCGTAAGTGCGATGTCACTGTGGTGCGAGCGTGGATTGACGGCGTGGAACCCGCAGAGACCGGGTTTCCGCGGGAGTCGTATAGCAGTTTCGCCGGCCGTGTGCATGCGGCATTCCTGGCGTTGCCGATGACCGGGAATGTCGCGGTGGTGACGTCGGCCACTCCAATCGCGCTTTGTGCGGCGATGGCATTGGATCTGACGCCGCGGCGCGTCATGCAACTGGCCGGGGCGCAGCACAATACGGGCTATTCGGAAATGGAATTGAGGGCCGGAGAACCGCGGCTGGTGTCTTTCAACAACACGCCGCATCTGGGCCCGGACATGAAAACGCTGCGCTAATGCGGAAACCGCGCACAGGAATGCATACGCTGCGGGAGGCCCGATATGAAAACGCTTCGATTCAGGTAAGGAGCTGAGGCTACTTCTGGACGTCGCCGAGCGCGATTTTGACGCGATTGTGCAGGCGGCTCTTGTAGCGCGACGCTGTGCCGCTTTTGATGTAGCCCTTGCGAGCTGCTTTGTCGACTAGCGAAAAAGTAGCGGACAGGGTTTCCACGAGCTTGCCCGGGTCTTTGGCGGCCAGCGCCCGGCGCATGGCACGAATCTGGTGACGGAACCGCGTTCTGGCAACGCGGTTAAAAAAGGTACGACGTTCGGTCTGCCGGACACGCTTCAGGGCAGAAAAAGTATTCGCCATCTGGTAGTTCTGATCCTTTAAAGTTAAAAACTCAATCTCAAGCCTAACACAGCAACAAAGGGACCGGCGTCAGCGCGCGGCAAGTAGCGCCCGCAAACGCCGCGCCCGCTCCGGAGCGCGCAACTGGCGCAGAGCTTTGGCTTCGATTTGCCGGATGCGTTCCCGGGTGACGTCGAATTCCTGCCCGATCTCTTCCAGTGTATGCTCCCGTTCGCAGCCGATTCCGAAGCGCAGCCGGATGACCTTTTCCTCTTTGGGGGAGAGCGTCTTCAGGATGCCTGCAGTTTCGTCGCGGACATTGGATTCGATCACAGCGTCCACCGGCGAACCCACCCAGCGGTCTTCGATCAGATCGCCCAGCGCGGATTCTCCGTCGCGGCCCACGGGTGTTTCGAGCGACACGGGGTCGCGCGAAATGGTCTTCAGCTTCTGGACTTTTTCCACCGGAATATCCATCCGGCGGCTGATTTCTTCGTTCGTGGGGGTACGGCCGAGTTCCTTTTCCAGCTCGCGGGAGGCGCGCAGGAACTTGTTCATCGACTCGTTCATATGCACCGGGATACGGATGGTGCGGGACTGATCGGCAATGGCGCGGGTAATGGCCTGGCGAATCCACCACGTTGCGTAGGTGGAGAATTTATAGCCACGGCGATATTCGAACTTATCGGCCGCGCGCATCAGGCCGATATTGCCTTCCTGGATCAGATCCAGCAGGTGAAGGCCGCGGTTGACGTACTTCTTGGCAACGGAAACCACGAGGCGGAGGTTAGCTTCGACGAGATCTTTTTTGGCCCGCTCGGCTTCCTGCTCGCCGTGCCGGATCACGGTCAGGGTGTGCTTCAGGTCCTCAAGGGCGGCGCCGGCGCTGACTTCGCGCTTCTTGATTTCGCGCTTCAGTTCCCGAATGCGAGGCTGCTGGGTGGCGGCGCTGCGGGCTTCCAGCTTCTTCAGCTCGCGGTCGAGGTGGTTGAGTTCATCGACGGCGCGCTCGATTTCGCGCGTGAATTCGCGCCACCGCGCGATTACCCACGGCACACTGCGGATGGCCAGCGAGATTTCCACCAGCGCGCGGGCCAGCTTCATCGTGACTTTGCGGCGCGCCTTCTTGTTTTTCGGGGTGGTCGCTTCCAGCTTGTCCTGCAACTGGCCGAGCTTTTTATGGCAATTCTGGATGTCGACGAACTTCTGGCGCACTTCCGTGCGTTTCTTCGCATCGGCCGGAGTGCCTTCTTCAATGTCGCCGCCGATGTCGACCACGTTATCCAGATCGTCCGGCGTCTTCTTGAGCTGTTCTGCGAGCTCCACCACGGCGAGCTGCACCAGCGCCGAGCGGCTGATGGCCTTCTGCATACGCAGCTTGCCCCGCTCCATGCGGCGCGCTAAATCGACTTCACCCTCACGGGTGAGCAGCGGCACTGCGCCCATTTCGCGCAAGTACACGCGCACGGGGTCGTCCGTGTAGATGGATTCTTCTACCGGCTGCTGGTGCGGGTGCAGAAAATCGGCTTCTGCTTCGGGGTCGAAAAACTTGACGGCTTCTTCTTCGAAGTTGATCCCGATGGGAGCTTCGCGCAGGAACTGATCGTCATCATCGTGGGCCATTAGCGCATTACCTCCTTCGGGAAATGAAGCGGACAAGCTCCGCCAGTAACGGTGGATTCAACCATGGTTCTTAATGATTCACTGAGGAATGAACGGCGGACTCGGGATCGTAGTTTAGGCAAAATTGGGATTGTACGAAGCCGGGGGAAAGCCACAACTCCTGATTTTCAATACTATCACAAGAAGGCCGCTGAACCACCCCCTAAAATTGGCCTCGGCACGCTCTTTCTATTGTTTTTGATGCGTTTCGGCGTCGGGGGTTTCACCGACCCTTGCCGGGATTCGCGCCTCGGGCAATTGGCCGGCAAACGAGGTGCCGGCCTTTCATGCCTTCCTAAATGACACCGAAGCTCGTCCGTTTCAACAAGACGAAGGTAGTTGTTTTACAGTATGGGCGTTGCAGCACAAAAAGCAGTGAAACTAAACCGGCGACGGGGTGTTGGACCACGCGGCATGTATGGTAGAATCCGATGTCGCCGTAGTCTTTGCTGGAGGGTACTAAATTGAGTTTTTGTACATCAAAGGTTCTATTATTTACGGCAGTTCTGGGAATTGGGGTCGCTTCTGCGTCAGCACAGGTTACCTGTGCTCCGGCGGATATGACGGGTGCCTGGGTTACACAACCGCAGGGTATTTTCACTCAGGGTCCGGTGGCTGGCCCGTTCGCAGCCTCAGGCGTGCTGATTTTTGACGGCGCGACCCGGTTTGGCGGCATTGCCAGTTCCAGTTTCAACGGGCACGTGATTTTCCCGTTCGGCGCCGACGGGACCTACACGTTGACGGCCGATTGCCGTCTGCACGTTTTTGAGCAGACGCTGCGGATTAATTTCGACGGCTGGCTGGTAAACGGGAAGACCGAAGTTTTGTTTTTCGAACCGGACCCGACCTCTATTTCCGTAAATCATCTGCAGCGGCAAAACATAGCCACGTGTTCAGCGCAGAGCGTCGGCGGTATCTGGACCATGCTCGCCTCCGGATACAACATCATCACCCAAGGGCGGTATGCCTGGAACGCGCATCTGACACTGGACGGCAAGGGCGCCCTGTCGGGGACCGCGTCCGTAAGCACCGATGGTCTCATAACCGAGAACAAGTACACCGGTAGTTATACGGTGAATCAGGATTGCAGCGTCAACTTCCGGCTCCTGGAAGACACCGGCAATGTGCTTGGTTACTATGCCGCTCTGTTCGACAACACGAACCAGTTTTATTTCATCTCCAATATCGAAGGCCTCGTGGTTACGGGTTTCGCAAAAAGGCCGTAAGCGGTAGCTGTTCGGCCAATCCGGCCAACGAATACAGAGAAGGCGATTCGCGCTCAGGAAAAACATGGCAGACGCAGTTTATGACGTAATCATCGTCGGCTCGGGGTCGGGCGGGGGATTTCTCGCAGGGGAGATAGCCCAGTTTGGCTCGGTTCTGATACTGGAGGCCGGACCGTGGACGACCTCGACCACCGCGCCCAACCCGGGGTACGGCTCGCCGGAGGGACGGAAATTTTCCACCCAGATCAATCTGGGGACCTACCAGCCGGATAACACGTTCAGCAACGCCGGCAAGGCGTTCTTCTCCATCCCGATGTATATGATCGAGGGGAACCAGATCAACGCCAGCACGCAGCGTGAGCCGCGGGTGGTTGGCGGTGGATCGAGCCTCAATGTGGGTGCCTGGCTGCGTCCGCGCGCGATCGACTTTGACGGCTTCGCGACGGAGACCGGCGTCCAGGGCTGGACCAAGGCCCTTTTCGAGCGCCACTACCAGAAGGCGGAAACGATTCTGCACGTGCACCGCGAGCCGCAGCAAAACTGGAACCCGGCGAGCGTACTGTACCAGCAGGCCTGCCAGACGCTGGGGATTCCCACTCATGTGACGGCATCCAACCGGCACCGCTGCATCTTCTGCGGACACCGGCTCAATGCGGGCGTGCCCTGCAAGTACGATTCGCTGATGAGCATGGCGATCACGCAGATTCCCAAGGCGATCAAAGCCGGCGCGACGCTCCTCTCCGGAGTCAGCGCGCAGAAAGTACTGATCGAAGGCGGCAAGGCGGTTGGGGTTCAGTACCTTCAGGACGGTCAGCTTATTACCGCCCGCGCCAATAAGCTCGTAGTGGTTTCGTGCGGGGCGATCAATACGCCGGCCCTGCTGCGCAGTTCAGGCGTGCATCTGCTGAACGACAATGTGGGACGCTGGCTGCAGGCGCACCCCGGTGTGCCGGTGGACGCTCTGATGCCCGGGACCACGGACTGGAAGACCGATCGCGGCTATCAGTGGAACGTGGCGCATTTCGGCGGCGACCCGGCCAGCCCGAACGACACTCTGATCCACGCCAGCGCCGGCTTCCCTGCTAACACCCCGTGGGTGGCGGCATCGGTGGGCTTCTTCGGCAAGGCCTATAAGGACCAGATGCGAGCCTTCCGGCAGCGCGTGGGCGCCTATATCTTCGAGCTGAAGCCGCAAAACTACGGCCGGGTGCTGGGCGATATCAACGCGCCGACGATTCTGTATCCGGTGGTGGATAAGACAGGCGTGCTCGAGAAGAAATCGCTCAACGACTTCAAGCAATCCCTGGCGCAGGTGTCGAAAGTGTTCCAGCAGATGGGTGCGGTGGCAACTTATCCGAACGTGGATCTGCCGCCCGACATTCTGAACTCCACGCTGACGATCTTCATTACCACCAGCGGCGCTCTGCACCCGCAGGGAACCTGCAGGGCAGGGGCGGACCGCAAGACTTCGGTGGTGGATACGAACTGCATGTCGTGGGATGTTCAGAACCTGATGTGCTGCGATGCGAGCGTGATTCCGAACGCTCTCAGAGCGAACCCGAACGCGACGATCATGGCGCTGGCCAGCCGCTGCTCGGAATACGTGATCACCAACATATTGGGCAAGCAGTTGCCTGTCGGCCCGGCGATTCCCGCCTTCGGGGCGGGGCCGAATCTCATCTCTGTGCAGGGCGCGGACCCGGCCGACCCTGACTTTCCGGGAGTGACTCCATGACAAACAAGTCGATGATAGACAAATCGATGATCCGGGACGGCTTGCACGAGCTGGATACGAAGTTTTCGCGCCGGGCTTTTTTTCACACGTTTATGAAGGGGGCGGGTCTTGTGGCCGCCTACGATCAATACGGTCCAAAGCTGTTTGGCGCCGATTTCTTCCTGGATAACGAAAACGCCACGCTGCCGTACCGGGTCTACAGCGCGATCGGCAATATCGTGATCCCGGTGGACGACGATCCGGGTTGGGCCACTTTTGAGCCCGATATCACCAACTTCGGCGTGGACGTGTTCGTGAGACAGATCCTGCTGGGTGGCAACTACCTCGCCTTTGTCGGATTCCTGAGCACCATGGCAGCCTTAAATCAGCTTCCGCTTACGGCCAACTACGGATTTCCGTTTTTGACCATGACCACGGCGGCACAGAACAAGTATTTCAGCGACATCCTGACGGGCAAGTTCGAAAACGACGGTTACGGCGACGTCGCCGGTTTCGCAAGTGGTCTTTCGCTGCTCAGCACAAAAGCCACGTTCTTTTCGAATTTTCCGGATCACCTGGCGTATCCCGGTGCGGAATTCCAGGTGCGCAAGCCCAAGGCGGTCAAAACCGGCTGGGACATCATGGGGCTGCGGGGGCCGGTGGGGCCGGACGAGGAGACGGCGCTGCGCGCTAAGTTCTATAACTCGGTAGAGATACCCGGAGTGGATCCGACCAATCAATATATATGAGCAAAACTGGCATGAGAATACGCCGTGCGGGTGCGGCGGCACTGCTTCTGGCGTTTGTGGCTGTGCCGGGCCGGGCTCAGTTCGGCGGCCGTCAGAACGATGCGGTGGTCTACCTGCTGTCAGGCAGGGGCAGCATCAGTTTTTCCGTGGTTCCGGCGAATCAGTCGAATGCGGGAATTACCGGCTTTCAGGTGATCAATCCGGCGACAATCGCGTCGGCCCCGATCAGTCCGGATTTTCCGGCCAAGCAGGTTCAGGTGCTCCACAAAGAGAAGGGCGACCTGTTCGCCTATTACACGCAGACGGAGAATATCGTGACTTCGCGTGGTCTGGTGGTGGCACCTGCCAAAGGGTTGACGCTGGACGGGATTTTGCGTGACGCGAACGAAGGCAGCGTGTCGCTGGCTCCGCTCGACCTCACCGGCGGCCTCTACGTTCCATTCATCCCGGGCGTAGCGCAAGGTCCGGATTGGGCGCTGCAGACGCCTCACATTCTGCTCTGGACGCCCTCGGACAGCTCTCCGGCGGTGGTTTCGGTGCCCGACGGCACACACTCACAGATCGGGCCTGCGGGCGCGACCGGAATCGAATTTGAAGCTTTGGCGGGCGCGGCTCCCTACTTTATTCCGTGGACGAATATGTACCGGGCTTACCCGGCGGATGCGTGGCCGGACGGCATCGATGTGAAGTTTGTGGACGACGATGCTGCGGTCGGGAATTCCACCCGTTTCCTGCGTTTGCGGCCGGCGAAGACAACGCCGGCGTTCACTCTTTCGGTCAATACGCATCTGTTTGTGGTGCAGGGACAGGGTATCGTGATCACGCCTCCGGGTGGAGCTCCGGTAAACGTCCCGCTCGGCTACTACGCGTTCATTCCGAAGGGTTACGCGATCAGCGTCTCGAATCCCCGGAATTTTTCTTCTGCAAATCCGCCGAATGCGGACGGAAACTGAGCGACCTAATTTACATGCGCTTCAAATCTTCAGTATTTCTTGTTCTAGCCGGCGTGGTGCTGGCGCAGACGGCGTGGGGTTCCGCCTTCTTTATTAGTGAAATTGGCGCGCGGGCTGAAGGCATGGGCGGAGCATTCACCGCCGTGGCGGACGACCCGGCCGCGATTTACTGGAATCCAGCCGGCATGTCGTTCATTCCGGGCACCCAGATCCAGATGGACAGCCTGGTGGTGGTAGGGTTATTCCGCTTCAATCCTTCCAATCCGCCGGCCGGTACCGTGGTGCCCTCGAATGGGTACAGCGGCTCCATTAAGCCCCACTTTATCCCCGTGGCGGCCCTGTTCATGACGAAGGAACTGACACCCAAATGGACGATGGGTTTCGGCGTCTTTACGCCGTTCGGTCTGGCTGCGAACTTCGACAACTATAACGACAGTGACCCGGCCAATACCAAATTCATCGGCCGGTTTGCAGGCACGCGCGCGCGGCTCGAATCCTACTGGTTCCAGCCGACGGTGTCTTACAAGCTCAGCGCCAATAGTTCGCTGGCCGCGGGCGTGGCGCTGGTCCATACGCATCTTTTTTACCAGCAGAGCATCCTGAGCCCTTACGACGACGGCAAGACGTTTGGCCTCGAAGTAGCAGCCGCGCTCTTCCCCGGCCAGCCCAGTGGCTCGGCCATGCCACTGGTCTGGGCCCATGCCGAATACCTCAAGCTCGCGCTGAGTCGCATGACCGGCACACCCGTGGATCGGCCGAC
>Ga0209698_10006811_pt1 | contig 12092 bp, 7 predicted proteins | sample LitLauG_LLR_2012_FD_187203 | JGI IMG/M metagenome (GOLD analysis project Ga0209698, IMG submission 187203) | Freshwater sediment microbial communities from Pennsylvania, USA - Little Laurel Run_MetaG_LLR_2012 (SPAdes) (version 2) | ecosystem: Environmental > Aquatic > Freshwater > Creek >...
GGCGCGGGGGCAGGCTCAATACTGCGTTTAATCCTTCGTGACGTCGCCGTCTTGCTTGCCGTGGGTATCGCCGCTGGGCTCGGCCTGTCGTTGTGGGCTACGAGGCTGGTTCAGACAATGCTGTTTGAGCTAAGCGCCCGCGATGCTAAGACGATTTCCTTTTCAATCGCGGTTTTGGCAATCGTCGCGCTCCTGGCGGGCTATCTCCCTGCTCGGCGCGCGGCACACTTGGATCCCAATGCGATTCTTCGGGACGAATAAATGGAGACCGGATCATGAGATTTCATTTCTGGAACCGCACGCGCCGCGACAACGAACTCAACGAGGAAATTCAGGGCCACTTGATTCTCGCCGAGCGCGAGGAAATGCAATTCGGCCAATCGCGCAAACAGGCTCGCTCCAGCGCTCGCCGTGGACTTGGCAACGAAACCATTGTCCGTGAAACCACTCGCGACATGTGGGGATGGCGCTGGCTCGAGCACTTTTTCCAGGACGTTCGCTACGGCCTGCGCATGCTGCGGAAGAACCCCGGCTTCACTGCAGTGGCGGTCCTCACGCTTGCCCTCGGCATTGGGGCAAACACCGCCATTTTCAGCCTGATCGATACCGTCATGTTGAAAATGTTGCCCGTCCAAAAACCCGAAGAGCTGATGGTGCTTGCAATCACTTATCCAAAGGCGACTGGCGAACCCAATCCGGAGTTGACCAACCCTATATGGGAACAAATTCGTGATCAGCAGGACGTATTCTCCGGCGTATTCGCATGGTCGCAGGCTCGATTTGATTTGGCGCAAGGCGGGGAATCGCATCTCGTGAATGGATTGGAAGTCAGCGGAGATTATTTCAACACGCTCGGCGTACATCCTGCCGCGGGGCGTCTGTTCGTTAGCAGTGACGACAAGCGAGGGTGCTCCGGATCTGCAGTTCTTGGTTTTGGTTTCTGGCAGGAGCATTACGGCGGCGCACAAAACGCAGTCGGCAGCGTCCTCAGTTTGTCCGGCCATCCATTTGAAGTGATTGGCGTTGCCGCCCCGGGGTTTTATGGCGTCGACGTCGGAACAAAATTTGATGTGGCCATTCCGATTTGCGCGGAAGCGATCATCCGCGGCAGCAATTCGGCTCTGGACGTTCGGGCAGCGTGGTGGATTTACGTGGCCGGCCGCCTCAAACCTGGAGTCAGTCCGGAGCAGGCGTCCGCGCGCCTTCAGGTGACCTCCCCGCAGATTTTTGCCGCCACAGTTCCGCAAAAGTGGAAGATTGAATCACAGAAGAATTTCTTAAGCGGCATCCTGGTGGCGACTCCGGCTGGGAAGGGGCTATCCGAAGTTCGCCGGACCTACGACCAGCCGCTCCGAATGTTGATGGCCGTCGTCGGACTCGTGCTCCTGATCGCTTGCGCAAATATCGCCAGCTTGATGCTCGCGCGCGCCGCCACACGGCAAAAGGAAATTTCAGTTCGTATGGCTATCGGAGCGTCGCGCGCCCGCTTGATTCGTCAGTTGCTCACCGAATGCGTAATTCTTTCATCGACTGGAGCGGCGCTGGGCGTTTTATTCGCGCGTTGGGGATGCGCAATTCTAGTCCGATTTATTTCCTCACCGCGAAATCCGGTGTTCCTGCAATTCTCGGTGGACAGCCGCATCCTCGGATTCACCGCCGCAATTGCAGTCCTGACTGGAATTTTATTTGGAATATTGCCAGCGCTTCGGTCCACTAAAGTTTCCCTTTCATCCGCAATGAAGGGTGGTCTGCAGGATGAAGCGCCCGGACGAGCGCATTTTCGTCCCGGTCGCTGGATTGTCGCGGGTCAGGTGGCGTTGTCGCTCGTCTTGGTAATTGTTGCCGGCCTTTTCTTGCGTAGCTTAAACAATTTGTTGACGCTCGATACGGGGTTCGACCGCAGAAACGTGTTGATGATTGCCGCGAACGCACACAACACTGTTCTTTCTCCGGAAGCGCGTGAAACCCTGTGGAATCAGGCAATTCAGCGTTTGCAAAATCTTCCCGGAGTAACTTCGGCGAGTGAATCGGTGATCACACCGATCAGCGGCGTGGGATGGAACAGTTTTTTCTGCCGGCAAACGGGGGCCAGCCCTTCCGGCAGGAATGCTCTGGCAAATATCAATGCGGTTTCACCTGAATACTTCGCGACGTTGCGTTCGCCGATTATTGCGGGACGAACTTTCAACATTGGTGATGCCGCCGGTGCTCCTCTCGTCGGCGTTATCAATAAAACCATGGCTTATCGTTTCTTTGGCAACGCGGATCCAATCGGACAGTATGTTTATATCGAGGAAACGTCAGGCAAAACCGGGCCACTGATTCAAATTATCGGAATCGTCAAAGACACAAAATATCGGTCTCTCCGCGAAACAACGCCGGCTACAATCTTCTTCCCGGTTGCACAGTTGGCCGCCCAAGGTGCTCAGAGCATGGCGGAAGAGCCTTCATTCGAGATACGCACGGCCGCACCGCCTGCAACGATTGTAAAACCCGCCGCGGAAGTTTTCGCGTCCCTGAACGGATCAATCTCGCTCGGCTTTCGGACATTGGAAGAACAGGTGAATGATTCGCTTCGGCAAGATCAACTCCTTGCCTCTCTTTCCGGCTTCTTTGGCGGACTCGCACTCCTGCTGGCAGTGATCGGTCTCTATGGCGTGCTGGCGTATATGGTCACGCAGCGCCGCAAAGAAATTGGGATCCGCATGGCGCTTGGGGCGGAAAAAGGAAAGATCCTGCGACTCATTATGAGCGATGTCTCCATTCTGTTAGCTGCGGGCGTGGCGGCTGGAGTCGGAATCGCCCTGTTGACGACTCACTACTTGCAGAAGATGTTGTTTAACCTGGACGCGCGCGATGCGAAAACCATACTTGTGGCCGTCGCCCTACTGACATCTGTTGCTCTGTTGGCAGGTTATCTACCCGCTCGCCGTGCCGCGCGCATGGACCCCAATGCCATCCTGCGCGACGAATAGTTGGATCAGATTGTCAGGGGATCCGGTCTCACTCGCCGCGAATAATATCTGTGGTTTTCTCGCGTTTGCGGATAATTCGGAAGCGCTCCCCCTCCACGATTACTTCCACCGGCCTTGGCCGAGAATTGTAATTCGACGTCATCACGCTCCCGTATGCCCCCGCGCCCCACAACGCGAGCACGTCTCCTGCGGCGGCATCTCCCAATGGCCACGAATCCAGGAACACATCGCCCGTCTCACAAACTGGACCGACAATCGCCACATTCTGCATTTTTCCCTGGCGCTTCTTCCTAACTATGGCCGTAATCGGATGCGTCGCCCCATAAAGAGCCGGCCGCATGAAATCATTCATGGCCGCGTCCGTCACCACAAACTTTTTCCCGCGCGTCTCCTTTGTATACAGCACGCGCATCAGCAGAACGCCGGCCCGTGCAACAATTGCTCTTCCCGGCTCAATCAATATATGGCAGCCCAGCCCGCGTGTCTGGCTCGCCAGCGTCTGCGCATAGGCCGTGAATCCGGGCGGCCTCTCGGTCGTGTACCGCACTCCCAGTCCACCGCCTATATCCAGATAACGCAGCGGAATGCCGTGCGCGGCCAGATCCTGAATGTACGAAGCAAGTTTCGCGAGCGCCTGCCTGTAAGGCGCGAGGCTCAGCACTTGCGAACCGACGTGCGATCCGATCCCCCGCCACTCAATCCATTTCGATTTCCGGTATGCCTGGTAAAGTTTTCGCGCTTGCTCCCAGTCAACTCCAAATTTGTGGTGCTTGCGCCCGGTGGCGATATGCGGGTGAGCTCCCGCAACAACATCCGGATTCACGCGGATAGATGTGGCGGCGCGCCGCCCCGCCCGTGATGCCTCGCGCGCCAGCAATTCCAGTTCGGCCGGCGATTCCACATTGAAAAGAAATATGCCTGCGCGCAAACCCTCTCTGATCTCTTCCCTGCTCTTCCCCACGCCGGAAAAAACCACGCGCCCAGCAGGCACACCGGCGCGCCGCAGTCGCTCAAGCTCGCCGCCCGAAACGATGTCAAAGCTGCTCCCCATTCGTGCGAGTAATCGCAGGACACTCAGGTTTGAGTTGGCCTTCACCGCGTAGCAGATTGTGTGTGGATTGTCCCCAAGCGCTTTGGTCAACGCCTGGTCCAATTCGCGATAGGCACTCTGCAGCGCTGCGCGACTGTAAACATACGCAGGCGTTCCCACTTTTTCCGCGATTTGTTCCAATGAAACGTCTTCGCAGAACACACTTCCGCGCCTGCGTTTGAAAAAAGGAGTGAAATTGGCAGGGTCAAGCGAGCGTCTCATGTCACTGTGGACTTTACTTCATTTTGTGACAATTCCTTCACTTTGATCACCACCAAAGTGCGGTCGTCCGCCAGCGGTGCGTGCGCCGTAAACTCATCTACCTCAGACAAGAGCTTATCGGCCAACTGGTCGGCTGTAAGCTCATGATTTACCGCGATCGCCTGACATAGACGCTCGCTTCCGAAGAACTGCCCGTCGGGGCTGGAGCCTTCACTGAATCCATCCGAGTAAAATACCAGGATGTCACCGGCCACGAGTGTGAAACCCGCCTCGTCGTAGCCGACGTCGTCATACATTCCCAGCGGAAATCCCACCAGGTCCAGCTTTTCGCATCGTCCATCTTTCCACAGCAGCGGCTGCGTTTGTCCGGCGTTGGCCACGCGCAGCTTCTGACGCGCTTTCTGCCAGGTGGCGAAGCACATGGTCATGTAGCGCGCTTCAATTTGCCGCTCGCACAACAGGTGATTTAATTGCTTGAGCAATTCCGCTGGCTGCAGTTTCTGCGTGGCAATACTGCGCAAAATTCCCGTTGCCACCGCTCCGTACAATGCGGCGGCAGATCCTTTGCCGCTCACGTCGCCCAGCACGATGCCCAGTTGCTGCGGCCCGTAACGCAGGAAATCGTAGAGGTCGCCGCACACTTCGCGCGCCGACCGGATGCGCGCAGCGATGTCCAGCCCGAAGTCTTCCTCCGGCACGGGCCGCAGCAGCGCGCCCTGCATCCGCTGAGCCGCGTGCAGTTCGCGCTCCATGCGCGCTTCGTCCCGCGCCACCCGCTCGTACAGCCGCGCGTTTTCCAAAGACACCGCCAGTTGCGATGCCAGAATCGAGAGCACTTGCACGTGCTCCTCGTTAAAGTAATCCAGCTCCGGACTTTCCAGGTCCAGCACTCCGACCACGCGATTCTTGTGAATCAGCGGCAGCGCCAGCTCCGACCGCGTTTCCGGATTGATCATCAGATAGCGCGGGTCCGAGGTCGTGTCCGGCACGCGCACCGGCTGACGCAGCGCCGCCGCCGCTCCCACAATTCCTTCCGTCGCGGTCACTCGCATTTTCCCCACCACCGTCTGTCCGTATTTCACGTCCAGCCGGTGACGAAACATTTTCGTGTCTTCGTCATAAATCAAAATGCTGAGGATCTGGTAGTCAATCACGCGCTTGATCAGCTCCGCCGCGCGCGTCAGCAACTTCTCCAAATCAAGGATCGAACTGGTCTCTCGGGCAATCTCATTCAGCACCAGCAGAGTTTCCGCCTGGCTCTTGGCGCGCTGAAATAGCTGTGCATTTTCAATTGCGATGGAGAGGCGGCTAGCCAGAAGAGTCAAAATGCTCTGCTGGTCTTTGGTAAAGTAATTGAGCTGCGTGCTTTGAATATCGAGAACTCCGATGGCCTTGCCCTTGTACATCAGTGGAACCGCAAGCTCTGAACGCACCGTGTCTATCGCATTGATGTAGCGCGGGTCCTGACTGACATCACTCACCAAAACGGCCTGGCCGGTGTGCGCGGCGGTCCCCGTGATTCCCTGACCGATGGGAATCCGCCAGTTATCAATGATTTCTTTCGAGTAACCGATTGCAAACCGGTGGAATAGCCTCCCGGACTCCTCGTCCACCAGCATCACACTGAATATTTCGTAGTCAATTAGCCGCTTGACGAGCTCCGCCGTCTTCTCCAAAACCTTGTCGAGGTCGAGAGATGAATTGATCTCCTGGCCTATTTCCGCCAGCGTTCCCAGCACCGCCTCGGGAACTTCCAGTTGAGTTTTTGTTCCGATCGGATCCATGTTTGGAATTTCGGGCGAATGCATTTGGTTCAAGTTCGCGCAACCAAAGTCAGTCATTTCATTATAGCAGGCGGACGCACTTGTCCGAAAAAACGTGCTGAATGTCGCGAAAAACTGACTTCTCTCGATTGAGGAGAGAGGCGTTTGACGGACTATTCGGAATGTAGATTGGAGAAGAATTCATTCACGGCTTCCATCACAATCGGCCAAAGCCGCGGCAGCGCCGTGCGCACCGGGTCCATCCTCGCCAGAATTTCCTCCCGCGAAAGGTCGTAAATTCGCCAGGTCCCGCCTTTCAGCGGGCGATTTTGCAAAAACGGCTGGATTCGATCCACTGCATGAGCAAACTTTGCATCCGGCGTCGCGTGCTCCTCAAACTCCTCCCAAAGCTCGCGCAGTTCCCCGCCAATTTCCTGCGGCAAGATTCCAAAAATGCGCTCGGCCGCTCGGCGTTCCCTTTCCTCCTTCGTTGCATTGCCGCTTTTGTCGTATGCAAAGGTGTCGCCGGCGTCGATTTCCACCACATCGTGCACGACTAACATCCGCAAAACGCGCGCCAGTTCCACGGGCGCGGCGGCATACTCCTCCAGCACCATCGCAGCCAGCGCCAGATGCCACGAATGTTCCGCGGAGTTTTCCCGGCGCGAGCCATCCGTCAGCAACGTTCGCCGCAATATGTTTTTGAGCTTGTCCGCTTCCACTAAGAAGGCGAGTTGTTGGTGAAGACGTTCCTGCCCCATTTCCAATCCCACTCAGTGCGCTGACGCTTTCCCCGGTTCCTCTGCGCGCCCACCACTTCTGTCTCCGCCACGCACTTCCTCCACAATCTTCACACCAGCGCTGGCCCCTATCCGGGTAGCCCCCGCGCTCACCATCTTCTTCAAATCCGCAAGCGTCCTAATCCCCCCCGACGCCTTTATTCCCATTTTTTCTCCCACCACCGAGCGCATCAGCGCCACATCTTCAACCGTCGCGCCCCCGGGGCAAAAACCAGTGGATGTTTTTACGAAATCCGCCCCGGCATTCAATGCCGCCTTACTCGCGCGCACTTTTTCTTCCTGCGTGAGCAGCGTCGTTTCCAAAATCACTTTGCAAATCGCGCCGTGACGATGGCAAACCTCCACTACCCCGCGAATATCCTTCTCCACATCTTCATCCTTATGAGACTTCAGTGCACCTACGTTCACCACCATGTCAATCTCTTGCGCGCCCAGCTTAATCGCTTGCTCCGCCTCATAGGCTTTCACCGAAGGCAACGTTGCGCCGAGAGGAAACCCCACTACCGTGCACACTTTCACAGGAGTTCCGCGCAGCAATTGCGCCGCCTGCGCTACATTCCAGGGATTCACGCAGACAGACGCAAATCCGTATTTCGTGGCCTCCTGGCACAGCTTGGCAATTTCATCGCGCGTCGCATCCGGTTTCAGCAACGTGTGGTCAATCAACGCTGCGACATTGTCTCCCACGGCCTTTCCCTCCTCCGCCGGATTTCATTGCTATACCAATCAGAATCGGCATCTTCACGCGTCTCTGCCCGCACTTACTCCGGCGGCATCGAAAGCACGCACACATCCTTTAGATTGCGATACCGTTCCGCATAATCCAGTCCATATCCCACCACAAATTCGTTTGGTATCTCGAAACCCACGTAATCCGCCTTAACTTCCTTCAGCATCCTCCGCTCGGGCTTGTCAAGAAGCGCGGCAATTCGCAAATCCTTCGGCTTGCGCTGACGCAGTACTCGGCAAATGTATCCAAGCGTCAGCCCGGTATCCAGAATATCTTCCACCAAGATCACATTCAAACCCTCAATGCTTGTATCCAGGTCCTTCACCAGTTTCACCTCGCCCGAGGTCCGCGTCCCTTTGCCGTAGCTGGACACTGCCATGAAATCGAGCGATACCTCGGTTGAGATTTCCCTGCTCAAGTCCGATAAAAAAATCGCTGCGCCCTTCAGCACGCCGATCAAATGGACACGCTCCCCCTTGAAATCGCGGGAAATCTGCCTGCCCATCTGGCCCACTCGCTTCTTAATCGCCTCGCGCTTCAACAGCACACGTAGATGTTCAGTTCCGCTCATTTTCCGCCTCTCGCAAGCAATATCGACAGCCCCACGGAGCGAATGTCAGGATGGCCCTAGACATTACACGCATGTCATGCGCCCCAGCAAGACATCTGAATTGCTCATACATTCCCTCCCGAGATTGCCTCTTGCTTTCGCAGTTCGCGTCTTTATCAAGTCACATTCATCAATGCGAACCCATTTGTACATCCCCCAGTAACAATCACTGCATATTCTTCCCCGGCCCCAATGTGTTTCTTGGGGTTGCATAAGTTCGTTGGAATTGGGTCGAGGATGGGTCTGCGCGTAGATGGATTTCCACCGCCGATGGCTTGACTTAATTTCCGACTGACTCTAGAGTGTCGGCCATTGGTGTGAGACTCACTTGGGGTGAGCTCTTACTGGTTGAAAGTCCCTGATTGTTTGGCGCGGCCCATAAAAACCAAGTGATAGGAATTCTCGGGGTGAGAGATTAAGTGCGGGACCTTGTTCATTGTATCGCGGGAAACAATTTACCCTGTTCATGCGTAGTTATCGTGGGACAAGCTGTCCGCTCCCCGCTCATCGTCAAATCAAGTTTAGCAAGCGCCTGGCTTTTGGAAAGCCCGTCGGCGCATCCCAGGAGGTAGTGAAATGTCATCTCGCTTCCGCAGCGTCGTGGTTCGAGCAGTTGCAATCTGCACATTCCTTCTGCTTTTAGGTTTATCTGTCCATGCCCAGTCGCAAACGACGGGAGCAATTAGCGGTGCCATCGTCGATCCTCAGAACAAGCCTTTAGCGGGTGCGATGGTGACTGTGCGCGACCTCGCCACAAACGAGAGCAGTAAACCGACACCCACGGACTCGAACGGGAGATTCATAATCTCAAACCTGACGCCTGCGGCGTACGAGATTGAAGTTGCCGCCACGAATTTTGCGACTTACAAACAAACCAACGTGATCGTCGAAGTCGGGCTTGTAACGCCTTTGGATGTTCAAATGAATGTCGCGGGACAAACCCAGACCGTTTCCGTCACGGCCGAAGCCCCTGTAATCAATACCGAGAAAGCCGATTTTTCGACCAACATCAATCTGAATTCAGTGAGCAACTTGCCGATCAATGGCCGTCGCTGGTCTTCTTATGTCTTGGCCACTCCGGGCACCGTAGCTGACGGCACCTTTGGGCTTATCAGTTTCCGAGGCATTTCAGGTCTTTTGAATAACAACACCATCGATGGCGGAGACAACAACCAGGCGTTTTTCTCGGAAGAGAAAGGTAGGACGCGGCTCTCCTACTCCACGAGTGTGGAGTCCATCCAGGAATTCCAAGTAAACACCTCCAACTACTCAGCCGAATACGGCCGCGCCGCTGGTGGGGTCGTAAATGCCGTTACAAAAAGTGGCTCCAACCAGATTCATGGAGACCTTTTCCTGTATGACCGCAGCAATGGTATTGGCGCTGCCTTTAACCCCTTTACCAGGGCGTCCGTACAAACGTCTCCTGGGGTTTTCACATCCGTTCCGATCAAACCGACGGATGACAGGTATCAGTTCGGCGGAGATGCAGGCGGATACATCTTTAAAGACAAGTTGTTCTGGTATTTCAGCTTTGACGGCCAGAATCGGAATTTCCCTTTGACATCAATTCCAACTAGCCCGGCTACTTTCTTTGGAGCAATTACGGTTGCCGCGCCGCCGCCACCTCCTGTGGGACAAAACCTTTGCACATTGGCAACCGGCCTTCCAGGCCCCGGTGGGGTACCATGGAACACGAATCAGTTGCTTGTACCCACTCCCCCGCCCCCGACGGAAGGGCAGCAGCTTTACTGCCGCGGAATCACGCAAGCCCAGACGAACGCTGCACAGACGTTCCTTTCGAGTTTAACGGGCGTTGTTGGACGGACGGGCGATCAAACCATTTATTTCCCGAAAATCGATTGGCATGTGAATTCAAATAATACTATCTCGGTGGAAGCCAATCGCTTGCGTTGGAATTCACCAGAAGGTATTCAGACTGGCGCGACCGTCTCGTTTGGGATTGAGAGCATCGGCAGCGATTTCGTCAAGGGGGATACAATCAATGGGAGCTGGACCTCTATTATCACACCGACCATTACAAACCTGTTTCGCTTCACCTATGGACGTGATTTTGAATTTGAGTCCAGCGATCCGCCAATTCCGGGTGAGCCTATAGATTCACAGGGCCGTTCTCCGGGCGTATCCATCAGCGGAGCTGCTTCCTTCACCTTCGGTAAGCCGAACTTCCTGGAACGCCGCGCGTATCCGGATGAACATCACTACCAGTTCTCTGATTCTGCCAGCTTTGTAAGCGGTAAGCATTTCTTGAAGATCGGGACTGACATCAATTATGTCAACGACATTTTGGATAATCTCTTCCAGGAAGGGGGTGTCTATAGCTATAGCACGCGGGTCGCCTTCATCAGCGACTATCTCTCCTTTCTGAATCCCGCGACGCTTAACAACGGGCGTTTATGCGGTACAGGGTCAACTAGCGCTCCAACACCGATACCCTGTTATTCCAGTTTCAATCAAGGGTTCGGTCCCACAAAATTTCAATTCTCCACCGTCGACTTTGGCTTTTTCATTCAAGATGACTGGCATGTAAACTCTCGGCTCACGATCAACGCGGGCCTTCGGTGGGAATACGAAGCCCTGCCCAAACCGCAAATTCCAAACGTAAACCTTCCGCTCACGGGCCTCTTCCCGAGTGATTTGCATGATTTCGGCCCGCGGGCTGGGTTTGCTTGGGATCTAACTGGCCACAGTAAATGGGTAATCCGAGCTGGCGGAGGAATTTACTACGGCCGGATCATCAACTCTACGATTTCCAACGCCATAACGAATACGGGCAACCCTGCAAGCCAGCTACAACTTCAGACTTTTGCCAGTCCAACATCAGCGCTGTATCCCTCATTGCTATCAACCGGCAATCCACCGTTAACCGGTATTGACGTTGTCATGTTTGATGGGAATGCCAGGAACCCAATGATTTACGAATACGACGTTGTGTTTGAACACGAAATTGCCAGGAACACGGTCGTTTCCGCATCCTATCTCGGAAGCGTTGGACATGATCTTCCCGTATTCATCGATAACAACCTTCCTGCTCCGACTATGACTTCTTTCTCAATTCTTGGCGGACCCCTGGGCGGGCAAACAGTTTCTATGCCTGTCTTTTTGGGAAAGCGCCCCAACACTACTCTCGGCAGGTTCACGACGATAAAAACTGACGTTGTATCTCATTTCAACGCCTTGGCTCTTCAATTCAACCGCCGAATGACCTCCGGACTCCAATTCCAATTGAGCTACACGCTCGCTCAATCCACCGACAGCGGCCAGTCCTCGCAGACTTTTACCGCTTCAAACAACGTCGTGGATCCATTCGATCGCAGCTTTGACGTCGGCCCTTCCAACTTTGACATCCGGCATCGCTTTGTTGGCAGCGCGGTTTGGACTCCCGAATGTTTTGAGAAGAGCCAGTCGGCAGCCAAGCGGTGGCTGCTGTCCGGTTGGACGGTTGCGCCGATAGTTTCCGCCACGTCCGGTGCACCTTTCAGCCCCTCCGCAAGCGGCAACTTCCCATCCCTTGGCGCGCCAGTTGGCTCACCGCTTCCCATTTCCACGGGTGTCTTGGCTTCCGGTGGCGTGAGCCGCCCGACCTTCGTCGGTCGCAATAGCGCCCGCCTTCCCTACAATGCTGAAGTTGAATTGCGTATCGCGCGCAACTTCAAGTTTGGCGAACGATTCCGTCTCCAAATATTCGGTGAAGCATTCAATCTCTTCAACCATACCAACTATACTGCTGCAAATAGCACGATCTACTTTGTTGGGGGAACCTACACTTCCCCAACATTGACATACAACTCGGGCACGTTCGGTGCTCTAACAAACGCGAACAACGGTTCGCTTGGGCCTACGCAACGCTTGCTCCAGCTTGGCGGCCACTTTTCTTTCTAACG
>Ga0209698_10006812_pt1 | contig 12091 bp, 13 predicted proteins | sample LitLauG_LLR_2012_FD_187203 | JGI IMG/M metagenome (GOLD analysis project Ga0209698, IMG submission 187203) | Freshwater sediment microbial communities from Pennsylvania, USA - Little Laurel Run_MetaG_LLR_2012 (SPAdes) (version 2) | ecosystem: Environmental > Aquatic > Freshwater > Creek >...
CGACCGCCTTCGACGCGCAACCGCCGGATTTACCACCGGTGCTCTTGCTGGACATGGGCTTCGCTGTCCTTTGCCCGCTCGCCCCACACCGTAGGCCTCTTCATCCGGTCTTGTTCATCGGCTCGCGCCTTTGATCCACGCTTCTTTCAGACCCCGCCTCGCGACGGCGCCCTTGCGCTTCTCTAGTCCTTCACCTCCACCAGGTTGAACAGGGGACTTTCACCCCCGAGCTGTCGAACAATGGTCGGCACACAAAGAAAAAGGGCGCGATTTGCGTCGCGCCCTTCAGAGTTTTCTGTTTTTCTCTACTCTTAAGTTTAGGATATCAAATCGCAGGGGGGTATACCGAAGTGATTTCAAAATATATTTTCGCCTTCGTTTGAGTCACTTACCGAGAAAACCCCGTTTCTACCCCCTTGACAACTTTCCGGACGCCTTTCGGACTGGGCCATTCGCCTCATCAATCCACATTCCAGCAAAATACAGGTCAGTTCGTCGATAGCCTGTGGAATTCGGAACTCGATCCAACGCTTAGTGCACCCCAGCAGGCGCGCAATTTCCCCTTGCGTATATTCCTCGAGCACATTCATAGCAAGCAATCGTTTCTCGAGTGGACCGAGTTTATTCACCGCTACTTCCATGTCGTGCACGAAAATCGCGATGTCCTCAAAGCTCGCCATGGGGTAGGAGGACATGCGTGCCCGAAAGCATTCTCGTCCGAGCAGTGACGGCAGCCGCCCCATCTCCACCGAGGCTCGGCCGTATCGTTTCAGCAGCCCGACCGTGCGAGAGCGGTAGGGCCACAGGTCAATTTGCATTTCAGGGGCGAGAGCGGTTTCAGGCGACTCCGCGTCCGCCAGTAGCGTCCATGCTTGCGCTGCGATCATGCCCGCACCTCCATCTCAGTAACCGCCTGCAGATAATCAATCTGCACCTGTCCTTGCAGGTCTTCCGGCTTCGGGCACGGCAGCCGCGGCTTCCCGGAGCGCTCCCTCGCCGGTCGCGGCATCTCCGCCATGCGCACGCGGCAACTCAGGCAGTACACCTCGACTTCCCCTTGCGGACGCAGCCATAGTCCCCCGCAGCGCTCGCAGTACTTCAACTCCATCGCTACTCCCTCTGCTTCCAAGCTGATGATGAAATTCATGATTGCCTTTCTCCTGATATGAAAGTGAAAGCTGGCTGATGATGACGAAAAAAAGCCCTGATCCCGATTGCTCGGTTCAGGGCTCGTTTCTCTTACGATGACCTGTTGGTTTATGTAGTTAGAACGCTGAAGGCTGCCCCAGGTTTCGCGGCTTTCGAAACCTGGGCACTCAGACTATTGCGGCCGGACGGGCAGGCCGGACTCGTGCTGCCGGAAGTAACCTTCTTCGTATCCCGACTTCAGCACTTGCCCGTTCTGGACCACCACGCTTAAGCGTCCTGTAAACTGCAGCGTTCGCAGCAGACGTTCCATGGACGCCGAGAGCATCTCGGCGCAACGCACTTTGCGGCGAAACTCCACAAAACTTCGTTCTTCGTTCTCGTAGGATTGAACTTCGATCATGGCGACAACCTTTCGAGCTATATGAGTTATATGATTGTGTGATCGTATAGCTCAATGGCAATCCCGTCAAGGACTTTATTGTCTTATGGATGTTGCACTTATACCGCCAATAGCAATTTGATATAAGGCAATGGTGCTATACTCCGGCTATGAGATTCCGGACTCTGCAGGAAAACCTACGCAAAACGCTGTGGGAACGAATTGATGAAGGGGACCTGACCGGGTTGCGTCTCGCCGAGCAGACCGGATTCAAACAGGCCCACATCTCAAACTTTCTCAACCGCAAGCGCGGGCTCAGCCTGGAAGGCATGGATAAAGTGCTGAACGTGCAGCACCTTTCCGTGCTCGACCTGCTCGATCCCGCTGAAGTCAACAAACGCGCTTCGATCCTCCAACCCAGCCAGGACGAGTTCGAAAGCGTAGTCGTCGCCGAACCTGACATCGTCGCTTCCAATCCGCTGATCATGAGCATGCACGTCAAGGAGATCCTCAAATTCAAGAAGACCTTCTTGAAGCGGCTGAAGGAGGCGGTGGAAGGTGACCGCGACGGCTGGGAACGCTTTGCGGCGATCAAGGTGGATGCCCGCGAAGGCATGAGCATGTATCCACGCATGCTGCCGGGCGCCACCCTGCTGATCGATCGCCACTATAACTCTCTTACTCCGTATCGCAAGGGCGAAGGCAACATGTACGCTGTCCGCAAGGAAGATGGCAGCTGCACTATTAAGTACGTGGAGCTGGCGAATCATCACCTGGTTCTGCGTCCGCAAAACCAGGCTTATCCCGTCGAAGTGCTCACTATGGAACAGGGTAAGAAGCCAGGGGACTACCTCGTAGGCCGGATTTGCTACGTAGGAATGGAAACCTAGAAGTGTAGGGCGGACACTCCTGTCCGCCTTGTTTTTGTGTAGCGCGGACACTCCTGTCCGCAAAGCCGGCACCACACGACTGTCGTAAGGACTCCCACAGAACGTGTAGGCCAAACGGTCAGGGGGCGTCCCGTGACTTTTGCGAAGGATGAAAAAGCGCGGACAAGAGTGTCCGCGCCACACGATCAGGGCTCGACCCACAACCATGGGTATTCGGCGGGAACTTTTACCAATCCTCTCCGAACCGGATTCTGTCGGATGTACTCGAGTTTTTCTTCCAAGCTCTCGTCCGAGCGCAGCACGTGATCGAAGGACTCCTCTTGCCAGACCGGTCCTTCCGTTCTCAACCGCCGATTGACGCTCCGCGCCGAAGCACCTTTGATCCGCTTCAGAATTTTCGATAAGGGAACAGGCCAGCCGTCCGCGTCACGCAGCGGCGTCAACAACAGGTGCACGTGCTCGGGCATGACCACTGCAGCATGAAGCAGCAGGGTATGCCCGCGTTCGCGCAAACAGTGCCGCAACACCAGATCTCGGGCTGCTGGCGGCAGTGGCTCTCGAACAAATTTGCAGAAAGTCACGAACAAAGGCCAGCTGGTCTTCTGGAAATGAGGCAGGCGCCGCCGATATTCGTAAGGGTTGGATCTGAGGGCAATCATGAGCTTGTGTGGCGCGGACACTCTTGTCCGCCGATGTCATTCTTACCTGAGATCCTCGGGGACTTCCGTGACCGTTGACCGTTGCGTTTGTGGTGAATCCCGTGCGGCCGTCGAGTGGTGCCGGCTTTGGGCGGACAGGAGTGTCCGCCCTACACTTGGCTTTTCAGGAGATTGCTTAAAGCCTGAATGTCTTCCCTGGCGGCGTCACCGATTACGAAATAGCGCAGATTGTTGTGAGTCCAGGTTTCGAGGTGGAAGGATCTTGCGTCGGTGGGACCCATGTTTGGCAATCGCCCAGGGAGCGCTCTCTCCTGGAATATGAAGACCGAGATCTGGTGCTTGCGCACCCGGAAAATCAGTTCCGCGCCGGGTGACTGTTCGAGGTAACTGATCCGGCCTCCCACCAACTCAAACGGCGAGCCCTGTAGTTCGGGCAGATCGAAGGTGAAAGGGATTCTCCCGGCAAACCAGGGTTTCACGGTGTGCCGGTCGGAGGAGATCATGTCCACGGGGGTCGAACTTGCCAGCGCGGAGACGTGCAGGTCAACCAATTCGCTGACGACCCGGTTGTTTCGTTCCCGGCGCGAGCCTTCCCTGAGGATTGCAATCCCACCCAGCAGGAGCAGGATGGCCATGGTCACGGCGTATGCCGGCCACCAGTGCCGCACCGGTTTATCCCGTGAGATTTTCTTCTGCAGGCGTTCGCGCAGTCCCGGATCCGCCCCATAGCGCTGTGCTGCGGCCGACTGGATGGCCTTCTTCCACTGCAACCTGCGCAGGCCTTCAGCGGCACAGGCTGGACACTCGCGCAAATGGCTGTCGAGCTTGGCCAGTTCGCTGGACTCGAGTTCGCCGTCCAGGTAGGCGTCGAGTTTTGCGGTCCACACTTCGTGGGTCACGGGGCACTCCTGAGTTGCAGTTTGCTCGCGACGGTCTGGCGCAGTAGCCCCCTGGCCCGCGACAACCGTGACATGACCGTCCCGATCGGAATCGCCACCGCGGTGGCGATCTCCTGATACGACATTTCTTCCACCTCACAGAGCAAGAGAACCTCGCGGTAGGCGACCGGCAGTTCTTCGATGGCCGCTTGCATGATTTCGCGGCTGGCGCGATCGATCAGGATCGTCTCCGGCGTCTGGGTCTCCGCCGGGAGAGCCGGATCCTCCTCGGCAGGATCAAGTGGGACGGTGGCCGCCTTCAGCCCGGTGCGCGAATTCAGGAATGTGTTGCGCAGGATACGAAACATCCACGCTTTGAAATTCGTGCCCTGCTCAAACGAGGAAAAACCTTTCAGCGCTTTAGCGTAGGTTTCCTGCACGAGGTCTTCGGCCTCGTCGCGGTTCTGGGTCAGCCAGTGCGCGAAGTTGTAGAGCCGGTGGAACAGGGGCATGGCCAACTGCTCAAACGACATCGCGGACGGGCGCTCCTCCGACACGCATATAAGAGTAAACCAGCGGGTCGGACTTTTATTCCCGCACGCCGCCAGACATTTCTTCGGGAATAGAACGCCCGCGCAATGGTTCTTACCAACAGTGGCTGGCTCTAGTTTCTAGTTTCTGGTTTCTAGAAACGCCCACGTTTAAGCATGGGTTTTGGGAAGGGCACGGCTTCACAGCTTGCGGAAAAAGTCGATGCGGTACTTGATTTTGGGTGGCGCAGCGGTTTACCGCTGCGGTAAACAGCCTGTTTTCAGTAACGGCTTCAGCCGCTGAGGTCAGGATGCAGACCGCGCAGGGGTTTTTCCGCAGCCTGTTCAGCCGTGCCACCGGGAGCCATTAGAGATGCGGGCTTTAGCCCCTGAGGGCTCCGGCAGAACGCGGCGAGGGCGGACAAGAGTGTCCGCCCTACACAAAGGAGGATCTATGGCGGCAAAAGACGAGATTCTGTTCGACCACAATCACGATGGCATCGACCGGCGCGGGTTTCTGAAATGTATGGCTTGGGCTGGGACCGGAGCGCTGTGCGTGCTCGAGGGCGGCGTGCTCAGGAGTTACGCGTTGGGGCATTCGGGCAAGGTGGCTAAGGGCGAGCTGGCCTTTGTTCAGATCAGCGACAGTCATATGGGGTTCGACAAGCCCGCCAATCCCGACGTCATCGGCACATTCAAGGCGGCGATCGACAAGATCAATGCTCTGCCGCTCGAACCCGAGTTCATCCTGCACACAGGCGACGTCAGTCATCTGGCCAAGCCAGAGCAGTTCGACAATGTCGAACAGATTCTCAAATCGGCGAAGACGTCGGAAGTTCTCTACGTCCCCGGAGAACACGACTTCGTGGGCGATGACGGCAAGCTGTTCCTGGAACGCTTCGGCAAGGGGTCGCAGGGATCGGGCTGGTACAGCTTCGACAAGAAAGGAGTGCACTTCATCGGGCTGGTGAATGTTGCCAGCCTGAAGGCGGGCGGGCTCGGGTCTCTCGGTCCGGAACAACTGGAGTGGATCGAGAAAGACGTCAAGCATCTTTCCAAGAGCACGCCGGTGGTGGTGTTCGCGCACATCCCGCTCTGGACGGTGTATCCGGAGTGGGGATGGGGAACCGAAGACAGCGCGCAGGCCCTCGGGTATCTGAAAAAGTTTGGGTCGGTGACGGTGCTGAACGGACACATCCATCAGACCATGCAGAAGGTCGAAGGCAACGTGACCTTTCACACGGCGTGCTCGACAGCGTTCCCGCAACCGAAGCCAGGGGCAGCACCGTCGCCGGGGCCCATGAAGGTGCCGGCCGAACAGTTGCGCAGTCTGCTGGGAGTGACCGACGTTCAATACAAGAAGGGCCAGCACTCATTGGCGGTTACGGATTCGCCTTTGGGGTAAAGCCGGGCGCACGCAGCAAAGATCCTTTACCACAGAGGACACAGAGGAACACGGAGGAAGACCTTCCGGAGGAAATTCGATATGAAATTGAAATGGATTTTCAGGGCGGCGCTGGTTGGATTGGCGCTGGTTGCTTTCAGCGCCGGAGCGGTGGCGGGTGAGAAAACGCCGAGCAAGCAGATCACGATTGACAACTTCAGCTTTGGTCCGCAGAGTCTGATCGTTAAGACTGGCACCGAGGTGACGTGGGTGAATCACGACGACATTCCGCACACGGTGGTGAGCCAAGACCTGATCACCTTCCGCTCCCGGGCGCTCGACACGGACGAGTCGTGGAGTTTTACCTTTACGAAGCCGGGAACGTATACGTATTTCTGCTCGATCCATCCCAAGATGACGGCAAAGATAATCGTGCAGTAAGTGTGGAGGAGGATTGCCAGTCCGGGGATCAAACGGGTGTAAAATGCTTGCCGTTCCGGGGGCCAAAGGGAAGTTGCAGTGCAATCGCACTGCAGTGATGGAGAAGCCTCATGAAAATTCACATTGCCAGTTTGGTGCTTGCGCTGTTGTGGCTTTCCCAGTCCACAGCGGCGCAGGGGTTCCAGCTCACCAGCACGACATTCGAGAACAATACAACTTTGCCGCTCAGCGCGATTAACAACTTCACCGCGAATGGGTCTAACGTCTGCACGGTCGACGGGAGCCCCGGTGGGAACCAATCTCCGGAGCTCTCGTGGACGAAGGCCTCTCCGCGCACGGTTAGCTTTGTCGTGGTCGCGTACGACACGACCGCAGCCTTCACGCACTGGGGGATGTACAACATCTCTCCCACAACGACCGGCCTGCCCGCCAACGCCGGCGTGGCCGGAAGCGCGTATGGCAAACAGATCGTCAACGATTTTTTCATCGGCGCGGAGTACGACGGCCCCTGCCCGCCAAAGAATGTTCGGCCGTTTGCCCATCACTACGTCTTCGCGGTGTATGCGCTCGATGTCGTGCTCGACCTGCCAACTTCGAGGAATTTCCCGAAAAGTTCCGAGACTCTCTATCAGGCCTTGATCCGGGCGGGAAGGGGAGGCCACATCTTGCAAAGCGCAAGCCTCACCGGCCTTTACTCGTCCACCCCGCCTCCACCCAAGTAGAGCGCGGAGGAGTGCCGGGGCCACCCTGTGGCGGGCGCCGGACCCGCCCTTTTTTCTGGAACCGCTCTCACCAAATCGCCGTATCTACGTCTGACCATGTGGAGACACGTGTGTCTAAGGCCCAGGAGGGCCCCTGGTCATGCGCAAACTGACCTTTGCTTTCTTCTTTGCGGTTCTCAGCTTTGCAACCTCTGCCAGCGCCGATGACTGGTCCAAAACCTACGATCTAACCGGCAAGCCGGATCTGCGCGTGCAGGCTTCCGACGCCCACGTGCGAATCGAGCCTTGGGACCAGAACAAGATCGAAGCTCGCGTCACGACCCGCGGATGGCATATCGGGGGTGGGGATCTCGAAATTGTGGAACACCAGCAGGGAAATGCGGTGGATCTGGAATTGCGGCAACACCACCGAGCGCATGTGTCGTTCGGGATCGATAATCGCCGGACGGACCTGGAGATTCGCATGCCGCGCAGCGCCAAGGTGAACGTGCGCACCGGCGACGGAAGCATCCTGGCCAGGGGACTCGAAGGCGAGTTGGAATTTGCCAGCGGCGACGGCAGGATTAACCTGGAAGATCTGGACGGCAATCTGCGAGCTAAAACCAGCGACGGCTCGATGCGGGCTTCGGGGCGTTTCGACGTGCTCGAGCTGCACACCAGCGACGGGCGGATCGAGGTGGAGGCTCGGCCGGGATCGCAATTGCGGGAAGCCTGGGACGTACGTACATCGGATGGCAGCGTAGCCTTGAGAGTTCCGGGAGACCTGGCAGCCGATGTTGAACTGCACACCGGCGACGGGCACATCACCACCAACATACCGATCGTGGTGGAGGGAAGTTTCGACAGCCACGACGTGCGGGGTAAGATGAACGGCGGCGGGAACCGTCTGACCGTTCACACCAGTGATGGATCGGTCACGCTGGATAAGTTCTGAGGGAAGGGATAGTCTCAGTGGTTGAGCAGGGGCCCTTCGACTTCGTCATCGCTTGCGAGTAAATTGCCTCTGTCATCCTGAGCGAAGCGAAGGACCTGTGCATTCTGTCGGCGTCGCGCATATTGCCGACGAGTCCAAAGGTCCTTCGCTTCGCTCAGGATGACAACGTCAAACTTTATGAACTCAAAACATTCTCTCTTCCTGGCCGCGGTGACTTTGATTGCGGCGACTGCTTTCTCACAGACGTCTTCCTCTTCTTCACAGCCCGTGCTGGACGTTTCGGCGATGGATCCGGCGGTGGATCCGTGCGCGGATTTCTATACCTATTCGTGCGGCGGATGGATGAAGAAGAATCCGATTCCTCCCGACCAGTCCAGTTGGGGTACCTACAGCAAGCTGGAGGATGAAGACCGGGCGCAGTTGCGCTCGATCCTGGAAGAGGCGGCCAAGTCGAACGCGGCCCACGGTTCGGTCGATCAGAAGATCGGGGATTACTACGCTTCGTGCATGGACGAGGCGGCCATCGAGAAGCTGGGAGCAAGGCCGCTGGCTCCGGAACTGGAGCGGATTGCGCAGCTGAAATCGAAGATGGACCTGGGTGGGTTCATGTCCACGACACAGTATCCGCCTCCCACCTACCGCGGGGGCATGCTGTTTGCGTTCCGGTCGGATCAGGACTTCAAGGACTCGACCCAGGTCATTGCGGAAGTGGACCAAAGCGGACTCGGTCTGCCGGACCGTGATTACTATTTCAAGGACGACGCCAAGTCCGTCGAGTTGAGGAAGGCGTACGTGGCCCACGTCGCGAAGATGTTCGAACTGCTGGGCGACAAGCCGGCCGATGCGGCGGCGGAGGCTGCGACGGTGATGCGCATCGAAACCGCGCTGGCCAAGGGGCAGATGACGCGGGTCGAACGGCGCGATCCTCAAAAGCTCTATCACAGGATGACGATCGAGGAACTGGAGAAGATGGCGCCGGATTTTCAATGGCGCACCTACTTCGCCAAGATCGGGGTTGGGCCTCCGGCATCGCTCAATGTGGTGACGCCGGAGTATTTCCGGACGATGAACGCGGAGGTTGCGGGCGAAAGTCTGGCGGATTGGAAGACGTATCTGCGGTGGCATGCAGCGCACCAGGCGTCGAACGATCTTTCGGCGGCCTTCGTACAGGAAACCTTCAATTTCTATGGCAAGACGTTGCGCGGGCAAGAGCAGCTGCCGCCGCGTTGGAAGCGGTGCTCGACCGATGTGGACAACGACCTGGGAGAAGCGCTCGGCCAGGCGTATGTCGCGAAGTATTTCAGTCCGGAGGCCAAGCGGGCAGCGCTCAAGGTTGTGCAGGAGATTGAAGGAGCCATGCAAAGCGACCTCCAGGCGTTGCCTTGGATGGGAGCGGCCACCAAAGAGCAGGCGCTGGCGAAATTGCATGCCATCGCGAACAAGATCGGATATCCGGACAAATGGCGCGATTACAGCGCACTGGAGATTGTACGTGGGGATGAGAGTGGGAATTCGCAACGTGCTTCGTGGTTCGAGTTCCGGCGGGAGCTCAATAAGATTGGCAAGCCGGTGGATCGCACGGAGTGGGGCATGACACCGCCCACGGTGAATGCGTATTACAATCCGCAAATGAATGACATCAACTTTCCCGCAGGCATTCTGCAACCGCCGCTCTTCAGCGCGAAGTCCGACGCGGCGCCGAATTACGGGAACACGGGCGCCACCGTGGGCCACGAACTGACGCACGCGTTTGATGACGAGGGCAGCCAGTTCGATGCGCAAGGGAACTTGCGTAACTGGTGGACCGAGGCGGATCGCAAGGAATTTGAGCAGCGCGCAAAGTGTGTAGTCGATCAGTACTCCGGGTACACGATCGTGGACGACATCAAGATCAACGGCAAGCTCACCAACGGCGAAGACATTGCGGATCTGGGCGGAACGCTGCTGGCTTACCTGGCATGGAAGGAAGACACGAAGAATCAGAAGCTTGAACCGATTGAGGGCTTCACGCCAGAGCAGCGCTTCTTTATCGCCTACGGGCAGAGCTGGTGCACGAATGACCGTGATGAGAACAAGCGACTGCGGGCAACGGTCGATCCGCACTCGCCGGAGAAGTATCGGACGAATGGAGTCGTGTCAAACATGCCCGAGTTTCGCGACGCGTTCCACTGCAAGGCCGGCCAGCCGATGGTGCGGGAGAAGGTGTGCCGGGTGTGGTGAGGTGGTGTAGCGCGGACACTCCCGTCCGCGCTTTTTCATGCTTCGCAGAGTATGGGGCAGGCCGGGACGTTGGTGTTGAGGGTCAGAACTTCGCAGCAGACCGTCGGGTAATCCTGTTGATGATCGGATGCTGCATGCCTTGGGCGGACAAAAGTGTCCGCCCTACACAACCCTAGCCGCGCTCGAAGGCGTGTTTTTCTTCCAGCTGGCGGATGGCTTCGGCTCTCTCTTTCTCGAAGCGGTCTTTCTGGCTCATGAGCGCGGGCAGTGCCGTGGCGTAGCGGCGGGCCATGGTGAACAGGCCTTGCTGCGCGAGTTGGGCTGCGATCTCGGCGATGTGGTCGGTGGTGGTTTGCACGTAGAGCGCTTCGGTTGCGTCGCCCAGCCAGACGTCTCCGCCGGCGAGGCGAGTCTGCCAATACACTTTGCGCTCAATGAGAGTGGTTATTTCTTCGTCGCTGGCTTTGCCAAAAATCCACTGGTTCGTTTTGAAGTTGTAATGGCGGCTGGAAAAGGGCAGGGGCACCAGTTTCGGCGACTTCGGAAATTCGATCTGCTTGTGATCGACTTCCTTGCGCAGCGCGTTAATGATGGGGGCTTCGGTGTCTTTGGGCTCCAGCGAGGGGAGAACTTCGCGCAGGGTCACGGAAAGGTTCACGGCGACCAGGGCGCGGAGATTCTCCGAGGCCTCGAGCGTGATTTCGGCATGCAGAACATCGAAGTCGGCGCCGGAAGTGGCACGGCGGAACGGCCATTCGAATTTGAAGGTGAGTGGCAGGCCGGTGCGGGTCACGTAGATGGTTTTGGGTGACAGGGTTGGAGTGCTCATGGCAGTGTTGGTCGCGTTCCGGAAGACTATTCTAACTTGAGATTTGGACAGCCGAGCGCGGCTGTCCCTACGCGAATTGGGTCGGGCGGGAGCGCCCGTCTCTCCATGTCAAGTTCAGCATTCAGCTGCGCGCGAGGCGGGCCAGCTGGAGCAGGTTCCAGATCCCGGACGCGAACAGCAGGCCGCTCAGGCTGGCGGTTACGATCAGGCTGTGCTTGGTCTCGATGAGATCGGCGAAGACGCCGGCGACGAAGGCGAAGAGGAAAACGAGCGCGGACAATTGGAATCCCTGGCCGGGAAACGTTGGTGCGGCCAGCGAGAGTATCAGGAACAACCCGGCGATGGCCAGCGGGGCGGTGTTGCCGAAATAGCGCGCACGCTTCCAGGCAAAGTAGGAAATCAGCGCCACGGGAAGGGCGATCATCAGCGGAGGGCTGCCGCGGAACACTTGTTGAACGAGGTGCCCATACGACAAAGAGGTCGTGAGTGCGTGAGGGTCGAAGTCGATCCAGCACGCTTGGGCCATCGCCTGACCGAAAATGGCTGGCCTGAAGAAGTACGCGGCAAACAGCAGTACGGCCGCGGTCGCCCAACCGGTCGCCCAGATCGCGAGCACGGCTCGCCGACGAATGGGCGCGACCCGGAGCATCAACAGCAACGCGGCCAGCGCGACGCCCCCCAGCGAGAACTGGTTCCCGACGGCCAGAATCAGCGACAATCCAAGCAGCAGGATACGACGCCAGTTCCAGAGCACGACTTCACGAGGAGCGTAGAGCGTGTGCGCCACGGCAATCGCGGTGAAAACCGTGCCGAAGACACCCCAAACAGCACCAATCTCACCGAGACTCTGCGCTCCTGCGGCGTTCACGATCATGCCGGGCGAAAAGCAATAGAGCGCGAGCGCGATGTATCCGCCGGCGTTGCCGTAGAGGCGGCGCGCAACGTACCAGAGCGAGCCTCCGAGCATGACGCCGAAGAACAAGTAGGGCGTTGCGATCCAGAGCTGTCCGATCTGTGAGTCGAACGGCAGTGCGGCGGGCCACACCAGAAGCGGCGCAGCTGCGATGAGGTAGTAG
>Ga0209698_10006814_pt1 | contig 12090 bp, 8 predicted proteins | sample LitLauG_LLR_2012_FD_187203 | JGI IMG/M metagenome (GOLD analysis project Ga0209698, IMG submission 187203) | Freshwater sediment microbial communities from Pennsylvania, USA - Little Laurel Run_MetaG_LLR_2012 (SPAdes) (version 2) | ecosystem: Environmental > Aquatic > Freshwater > Creek >...
TGGGGCAACCGGTCCAACGCCCGAGATCTATACCGTTTACTCCGACGGAAGCGGAGTCGAGTCTTATCGGTGCGACCACAAAGCGGCGCGGTATCAAGCGAAGCAGATTGGCAGCGGCGAAATTGTATTCGCCGCTGGCCCCACCCTCGCAAAATTTACTTCGGCCCGTGCACAGCAGGTGACAGTCACGCTCCCCGCGGCGGAATATGCCGGAGACGTCGCCGAAAGCACTTCGGGAGAGTGGATCGTACCCTCGCGATCCAATTCCAGTTCACCGTATCAACTTTCGGTATGGACGCCCGGTTCTGCAGATCTTCGACCTGTCGTCTCTGATTCACGCGCGAACGTTCTGCAGCCCGTCGTACTTCGCGAGCGCACGGTTCCGAATCGCCATCCCTCAGGGCTGCACGACTGGGCGTACGCGAATTTGCTCTGCTTGAATGCATATACCTCGAAAGACAAGTTTGCTGCCGGATCCATTCACGCCATGCGGCTCTATACGCGCGGCGACAACGGCGCGGCGCAATTGCTCGGCACCGCTCCCGTCGAGCACGACGGATCCTACTTCGTTCAGGTCCCTGGCGACCAACCACTGCAAGTCGAATTGCTCGACGCCGCCGGCAAAACGCTCAAGCGCGAGAAAGGATTCTTCTGGTTGCGCAAGGGCGAACAGCGCGTGTGCGTGGGATGCCATGCCGGTCCCGAAACGGCTCCGGAGAACGCGGTCCCGATGATCCTGTTGAAGTCCACCACGCCCACTGATTTGACGGGCGCATCCTCTCCCGATGCTTCAGGAGGTCACTGAATGAAAGCGTTCGCATTATTCCTACTGACCTCTTCACTGCTCGCGCAAGCGCCGGCGCCTATTCGCTTCGAAGATGCGACGGCAAAATCTGGAATTAACTTCACGCATAGCTTCGGCGCGCAACGACTGGGATCGCTGTTAGAAAGTACCGGCTCAGGATGCGCCTGGTTCGATTACAACAATGACGGCTTGCCAGACCTGTATGTCGCGAGCGGCAAACCGCTGGAAGATAACATTCATCCTTATCCCCTGAAGCAAGCGCCCGCGACGCCGCCACACAATCACCTGTATCGCAACAACGGCGACGGCACGTTCACCGACGTCACCGATCAGGCGGGAGTCGCCGCCAATATCTACGGCACAGCCGTCGTCGCAGCCGATTACGACAATGACGGCTTTGTCGATTTACTTGTGACCGGCTACGGCAAAGCGATTCTCTATCACAACAACGGGAACGGCACGTTCACCGACGTCACGGAAAAGGCCGGCCTCAAGGTCGACGGCTGGTCGATCAGTTCCACCTGGCTCGACTACGACCGCGACGGCTGTGTGGATCTGTTCGTAGGGCGTTACGTGAAGTTCGATCCCAAGTATCGCAATTACTACTCCGCCGATAACTATCCTGGGCCGCTCGACTACGCCGGCGACACCAACCGGCTTTTTCATAACAACTGCGATGGGACCTTCACCGACGTCACCGATAAATCGGGAATCGGCGCCTACAAGGGCCGCACGATGGGAGTGACCGCGGCCGATTTCGACGGCGACGGATATCCCGACATCTACGTCGCCAACGACAAGACGGAAAATTTCCTCTTTCACAACAAGCACGATGGCACCTTCGAAGAAATTGCCGGCGATCTCGGCGTTGCCTACGGGCAGAACGGCGAGAGCACCTCCGCGATGGGGCCGGTTTTCGCGGACATCGACGGCGATGGCCGCCTCGATCTGTGGGTCACCGATTCCAAGTACAACCGGCTGATGCGGAACACCGGGCACACTGGATTCGAAGATATCGGGCCGAGTTCGGGAGTCTCACAAGCCACCGCTCAGTACACAAGTTGGGGCACCGGCATCTACGACTTCGACAATGACGGCTGGCTCGACATCCTGGTCTTCCACGGCGGATTGATTCACCTCGTTCCGCAAGAGCAGTCTCTGTTTCGCGGTTTGGGCGGCGGAAAGTTCGCCGATGTCTCGCGCGACGCTGGCCCAGTTCTCGATTTCAAGACCGTTTCCCGCGGCGCCTGCTTCGCCGATTACGACAACGACGGCAAAGTCGATGCTTTCGTCGTGAACCTTGGCGCAGCGGGAACCCTTCTCCACAATGTCACGCAGAATACCAATCACTGGCTCACCATCAAGCTGAAAGGCAAGAAAAGCAATCGTGACGGAATCGGCGCACGCCTTGAACTAAGCGCGGGAGGGCGCAAACAAGTTGCCGAACGCTTTGCCGGATCTGGCTATCTTTCGCAGGATGATGGCCGCATCCATTTCGGGCTCGGTATGGCAACGAAAGCCGACAAACTGACGATCCACTGGCCAAGCGGACAGGAGCAGGTTCTGGAGAATCTCGGCGTCGACCACATCCTCACCGTGGAGGAACCGTAGATGCATCGGGTCTCCACGACGATCGTGAGCAAGGCAGGCGCTGCCGTCGTGTCTATCCTCGCCGTAACCCTCCTTGCGATCGCTGCGAAGCCCGCTCAAAAACCCGCAGCGTTCACAAAACAGCGCTATCTCTCGCCGCTCGAATTGGCGCTCTCGCCTGACGGGCGGTTGCTTTACGTGGTCTGCCAGGAGAGTGACGAAGTTCGCGTCGTCGACACGCAGTCGAACCATGTCGCAGGCACGATTCCGGTGGGTCATGTGCCGCGCGGAATTGCACAATCGACGGACGGCACACGGCTGTACGTCACCAACGCCTGGTCCGACTCCGTTTCTGTAATCGACGCGGCAGCACAGAAGGTCGTGCAAACCCTGCCGACGGGATTCGAGCCTACCGGTGTAGTGCTCGACCGTGTCGGCACGACGCTCTACGTTGCCAACCGTCTCAGCAACGACATCTCGGTGATCGATCTGCCGACCGGACAGGAAACCAAGCGACTGCTTGCCGGGCGCGGCGCCAGCTATCTGGCGGCGTCTCCTGATGGCCGCTGGATTTTCTGTACTCACATCTATCCCAACCCGGGTGCTTTTCGTGCGCAGCCGAATTCGGAGATCACCATCATTGACCCCGAAAAGCAACGAGTCGTCGAACGTATGCCTCTGCGCAATGTAGCGGGAGTGTTTCACGTCGCGTTATCTGCAGACGGGAACCTGGGCGTTGCGGCACAGCTTCGACCGAAAAACCTCATTCCCCTTGCCCACGTCGAGCACGGATGGGTCTTCGGCGACTCCCTCACCTTGTTCGGAAAAGATGTTGGAGATCCCGTACAGATTCCAATCGACGAACTCGACCGCTACTTTGCATTGCCCTGGGGCGTGGCGATTGCCCCGGACAAATCCAAGATCTTCCTGACCACCGCAGGATCAGAAAGCGTGACGGTGATCGACGTGGAACGCTTGCTGAGTACAATCAAGTCTCGCCACGAACCTTTTGCCAATGACCTGTCGGCATCTGCGGAATACGTTGCAGACAGAATTCCTGTTGGCCACAACCCGCGCGGTGTTTTGCTCTCGAAGGACGGCAAACGGCTCTACGTCGCGAATCGACTCGACGACAACATTGCCGTCATCGATACGGCAACGGACAAAGTCGAGCACACCATCGATCTCGGTGGCCCGAAAACAGTCGATGCCATCCGCCGTGGCGAACGAATTTTTTATACTGCCAATTTTGCATTCCAGGGCCAATTTGGCTGCGCCAACTGCCATCTCGATGCCACCATCGACGGTCTGCAGTGGGATCTCGAGCCCGATGGCTTCGGCAAGGATATCGTTGACAACCGGTCTCTCGAAGACCTCGCAGGCACCGAACCTTTCAAGTGGAACGGCGGCAACCCCGATATGCCCACCGAGTGCGGCCCCCGCACCGAGAAATATTTCTTCCGCTCGCAGAGTTTCAATGCGCAGCAACTCACCGATCTGGTGACGTTTGTCTACTCACTTCCCTACCGGCCGAATCGCTACCGACTTGCGAATGGAGAGCTCACGCCGGCACAGGAACGCGGCAAAGCCATCTTCGAACGCACCCGATACAAGAGTGGCCAGCCCATTCCGGAAGCCAATCAATGCGGAACCTGCCACAACGGCCCGAAATACACGAATCAGAAGCAAGTCAACGTTGGCAGCGGCAAGGTGACTGATCGCTCGCCCGTAGTGGACGTACCTCAACTTCCCAACGTTGCCTATTCCGCGCCCTACCTGCATGACGGCTCGGCGCGCTCTCTCGAAGAAATCTGGACGGTGTACAACCCCAAAGACACACACGGGGTCAGCAACGATCTCACGAAAGACGAACTGAACGATCTGATCGAGTACTTGAAAACGTTATGAAGACCCTTGAGCACCCTCGGAATTGGTGCAGGCACGCTTTAAAAGGGCGCGGCTTTAGACGCGCCGCCCGAAACCCGCGAATGCAGCGGCCTTTAGGCCCTGAGGTGCACGTCCCCCAGCGGCTGAAGCCGAATGATTCTGCCTGCAACCCACGGCACGGCTTGAAGCCGTGCCCTTTCAAACCGGCTCAGCTCGTGCCGAGATTCGCTATCGGCCTCATCGCTCTTCTCGGTTTGATGGTGTCGCCATTGGCCTGCGCCCAGGACATGCCCATGTTTCGTTGGGAGAATTTCACCACTGCCAACGGCCTCCCGGATGATCACGTCTTCTGCGTTCTCGTCGATGGCGATCGCATTTGGGCGGGAACCGAGAACGGTCTCGGCCTCTATGAGAACGGCGCATGGAAGACATTCCGTCCTGTCGAAGGAGCCCGGGAGCAAAGTCTCGCGCACCAGGCCGTGTTGTCTCTTGCACTCGACAAACGCACCGGCGACATTTGGGCCGGCACGATGGGAGGTTTGAGCCACATCTCCGCGGGGCGCATCGACACCTACACGCAACTGAATTCCGGTCTCAGCAACGACATTGTGTACGGCGTTGGCGTCCTAGGCGACTACGTGTGGACGGCAACCGCTGCCGGCGCCAGCCGCCTCAACACGCGCACTGGCCAGTGGTCGCTTTTCAACGCCACCAACACGCCGATGTACGAGATCTGGACCTATGCCGTGAACCCGACTGAAGACAAGGTCTACTACGCGGTGTGGGGTGGAGGCGTCCTCGAATACGACGTCAAGACCGAGCGCTGGAAAGACTACAACGATCCTGACGGCGAAACTGAGATGGTCGTGATGAAAGATCAAGGCCTGATCCACGAGATCACGACATCGGTAAGTTACGTCGACAAAATTCTTTGGGTCGCCACCTATTTCGGTGCGAGCCGCTACGACGGCCGCTACTGGCACAACTTCCTCAGCAAAGACAGTGGCCTGCCCAGCAACTTTCTCAGCCAGGTCAAAGCCGTCGACGCCAACCGCGCCTGGTTCTCCACCGACAAAGGACTCGCGTTCTACGACGGAACCAACTGGGCGGTGTATCGTCCGGCGCTCGATACGCATAAGCCAGAAATGACGATTCGAGATGAGGCAGGCCACGTGAGAAACATTCCGGTGCAGACTGCGCCTGCGCACAACTACATCCTCGCAGTGGATTTCCAAGGCGATGACATTTGGGTTGCCACGGCGAAAGGCCTGAGTCATGGAATCCGCGAAAAGAATTCTGTAGCGGCAAGAGTTGTTAACGAAACACCAGCAAGAAAGAAATAAATCTCGGGAGGCATTTGAAATGAATGTCCAGGAACTCTTTGCAGAAGTCGCCACGGCCCCAGTCGTGAAGCGGGCGATCACGAACCACTCCGCGCTGAACGAAGCATACGACTACGGCAGCGCGTTTTCGCGCGGCATGCGGATCGACCTCAACGGCCTGACGATCCTTCTCATTTCTGGCACCGCCAGTATCGACGAGGCCGGACGCACCGTGCACGTCGGCGATCTGCGGGCGCAATTGCGCCGCACCTTCGACAACATCAGCCAACTGCTGGCCTCGGAAGGCGCGACCTGGCATGACATCGTCCGCACCACGTGCTATCTGCGCGACATCGAGCGCGACTATCAGGCATTCAACGAAGAGCGAACAAACTTCTACAAAGAGCAGGGGCTCGATCCATTGCCTGCCTCCACTGGCATTCAGGCGATTCTCTGCCGGCCGGATCTGCTCATCGAGATTGAGGCCATCGCCATGTTCCGCAAGGAATCGCCCACGGAGTGATGCCATGCGCGTCGTCTACACAGCGATACTGTCCCTGGCGCTATTGGGGGCAGCGGGATCTCGAACCGCGGCGCCCTGCGCATGCGGAAAGAACCCACCCGGACCGCCCGCGCTTCGCTCTCTCAAGCCCTACACTGGAGCGCCCGAAGACCTGCGCCCGTTCTCGAAGTTCACGACGCCATACCACGAGTACTACCAGGACCTCGTGGAGTACAACGGGGCCGCGCGTGATATCCCTGACCCGGATCTCAAGACACTCGATGAAATTCGGATCGGATTTCTGGCGCCGCTGTATGACCACCCGGACCAGGTCTTGGGTAAGCGCATGCTCAATGGCGCGCAGATGGCGCTCGACGAGGCGAATGCTGCCGGCGGCTATGGCGGCAAGCCCTTCCGCCTCATCACACACAATGACTACGACAACTGGCAATTGAGCCGCGTAGCGACGTCTGGTACCGCCAAAGATTCGGCGATCTGGGGCGCGGCGTCAAACGACGCCGTCCGCATGATCTACGACGATAAAGTCTGGGCGATGTTTGGCTCGATCAGTTCAGAGTCTACGCACATTGCCCTGCGTCTCACGTTGAAAGCCGAAACGCCGCTGATCAACAGCGCTTCCACCGATCCCACGATTCCCGAGACCATCATTCCCTGGTACTTCACTAACATTCAGGATGACCGCGTGCAAGGCTACACCCTCGCGCGTCACATCTATACCGAACTGGGACTCAAGCGAGTGGCTATCTTGCGCGTAAACGATCGCTACGGCCGCTTCGGAGTTATCAAATTTCGTGACGCCTCGCGGAGACTCGGTCATCCCGTGGTGATCGAACAGAAATTCATGCCAGGCGACACGGACTTCCGACATCAGCTGCAGGTCATCGAAGATTCCCGTGTGGATGCGATCGTCCTCTGGACTGACATCGGACCCGCCGCAGCCATCTTGCAACAGATGCAGGAACTGGGCATGAAGCAGCGCGTCTTCGGCAGTCATCGCACCATCGGAGATGAACTGATAAAGCTCGCTGGTCCGGCAGCCGAGGGCTTCGAGGCAGTTTACCCGTACGATCCCTCCCGAACCGATCCGCGCTGGCTCGAATTCAACGCTCACTACGAAGCCCACTTCCACGAGAAACCCGATCACTTCGCCGCGCTCGCTTATGATGCGATGCAAATCCTGCTCAACGCCATTTGCCGTGCGGGACTGAATCGCGGGCGCATTCGCGACGTTTTGACTGGAACGGAAAACTACCAAGGCGTTACGGGCGAGATGGTTTTCGATCCGAACAGCAAGAATATCGCGCCGATGTATCTGGCCCAGGTGCGCAACGGGGCGATATCGTATCGCCGCATTACCATGGAAAAAGCATATGCCCGTGTCGGCGAGGACGGAGTGCAGTACTCGGGTCCGTCCCTTCCCCAGCAGAAATCAGACCGTCACAAGATCGCGATTTTCGGACCGCATGCCGACCAGGTGATACAGTCGCCGGAAATCCTAAGCGCCCTCAGCTCGATCAACGCCTCCGTCAAACATCTATCGCTGGTGGCGGTCCCCTCCGAAGGCTCATGGGGCAAGGCTTCGAGCAATCTCGTCAACGCGGTATATGAGGACAACGCTCTTGCCCTGATTGCTCTCGATCGTCCATCCGCGCATCTGGCAGAGCAGATCGGAGTGAAAGCGTTTGTGCCGGTGGTAGCGATCTCCTCCGACCGCGCACTCACCACAACCAATATCCCCTGGATTTTTCGCTTGCCGGAAGGAACTCCCGTGGAACAAGCGATCCGCACTCTATCGGCGGCAGTCGATCAAGCGGGCCCGAGCCGAAGCAGCATCCGCGAATTCCTTGCTTCGGGGAAAGCAGTGTCGGGAGTGAGTTTCGACTCGATGGGAGAACTCGCGATCAGAAAATAGCGCCGGCGTCCCTGCCGGCTGTCGCGAGGACGTCTCGCCCTCGCGACCCCGACAGCACTCGATTTAAGCTCCTTCCGGCGCATGCAGCACGCGGAACGTGCTTCCACCGTTCGACCACACCAGTACCAGCGCGTCCTGTCCGTTAGGCACGCTCGACAGTTCCTTCTTGACGTCCGCTGCCGATTGCACTTTATGCCGATTCACTTCGAGGATGATGTCCCCCCGCTGTAATCCGGCGTTGTCGGCCGAACTTCCCGGTTGCACTTGCTCAATCAACGCACCGTGAACATCGCCCGGGGCCTGCAACTGCTCGCGCAGATCCGGTGTTAGGTCGCCCAGTCCGATCCCCCAGCGCATCTTGCCCTGGCCGTTTTCGGAGTTCGAAGCGCTCTCGTTTGACCCTTTGCCTACCTCGCCGAGCGTTACGGGAACAGTCATGCTCTTGCCGTTGCGCAAGACCGTCAGCGTGACCTTCGTTCCCGGCTGCTTCCCGCTCACCGTGACTTGCAACTCCCCGGAATCGCTGACCGTCTTACCGTCGATCTCGGTGATCACGTCGCCAACCTGCAGGCCAGCCTTCGCTCCCGGAGAGTCCGGTTCAACCTGAGTGACGACAGCGCCGGTAGCGGTCGTCTGATCGAAGAATTTTGCGTTCTCCGGAGTCACATCGGAAATCCCGACGCCGATCCGACCGTGACTGACTTTGCCATCACGAATCAACGTCTCGACGGTGGGCCTTACGATTTGCGCGGGGATGGCGAAGCCCATTCCCGAGAACGTCCCCGAAGGCGAGATCAGGAACGTATTGATTCCCACAACTTCGCCGCGGGCATCGACCAGCGGGCCGCCAGAGTTGCCCGGGTTGATGGCGGCATCGGTCTGGATGAATTCACCTGGCTTGTGCAAATCGCTCGCATCCGGATTTGGCCGGTTGATCGCGCTCACGATTCCGCGCGTGACGGTAAAGCGAAAACCATAAGGGTTGCCGAATGCCAGTACGGTCTGGCCCGGACGCACTTCCTTGGAATCACCCCATGGAGCGCTCACCATGTCCTTCCCCTCGACCTTCAACACCGCAAGATCGGTCAGAGGATCGGCTCCCACCAGCTTCGCTTTCATCACCCGGCGATTGCTCATGGTCACGCGAATGTCGACGGCCCCATCAATCACGTGATTGTTGGTGACGATATATCCGTCGGGCGAGATCACGACTCCGCTGCCCATGCCGTGCTCAATCTGCGGCTCCCGCTGTTGCGGACCAAAGAATTGAAACTGACGCCCCGGCCCGAAGAATTTCCGGAATTCTTCCGGCAGATTCTGTTCGCCCATCTGCCCACCAGTCATCTCGGGCTTGGTGCGCGAGGTCACCGTTACGTTGACCACGGCCGGAGTGACCCGCGCTGCCAATGTCTCCATAGCCTTGTCGAGCGAAAGCAATGCGCCCACGCTGTTGTCATCTAGAGGCGCTGCAGCATTGGGCGCCGTCGCCGAGGCCCGTGCTGCCGCCGCCGGCCTGACGCACTCATAGGTTGCGAATGCGCCGAGCGTCAATGCCAGTACCGGCACTGCCAACCGCCGCACCCATTTCGTCTTGCCGTCTTTCCAACAAGTTCCTACATTCATTTCGAATCTCTCCTGATTGTGATTTCTCTTTAACTAATTCTTTAGTTTTTGCGAACAGTACTTCTGCCTCTCCTGTGCTTCCCTTCCTAAGTTTTCGGGGAACTTTTCTGATCCGCGGCGTTGACTGGCGGACGCCACAACAGAACGCGCCAGACGCGGATCTGATAAGCCTGCTGATCGTTTCTCACATCAGTGCTCTCAACGACGACAAGAACCGTCTCGGCCGTAATCGCCGGAGTGGAACTCACACTCGCGAGGTGAATCATCCCCTCTGTTCGATTCGGAACCACAGTGTTGTCAGCCACGAGCGAATGCGGAATGTCCTGATCGACCGGATGCGAGTGGAAGTGCACAACCTTCTTCCGGGCGGCGCGAGGTACGACCGAAGTAGTCGCTGGCGTCACAAACCGCGCGGGAATCACGGGCGCCGTGAACGGCGCGACGCTGCTGTCGGGTAACGATGCACCCTTCAACGTGCTGACGATTGGCGCCGGAGAATCGCTGAACGAAATTAGCTTTGGCGCATTCGACATTGCGACCACGCTCGCGCCCGCGAGTAATCCCACAAGCGGCACGGCAACTTTCCGTGCTTTTCCTCGGCGCGCGGGACGGTTTGCATCGAGAATCTGCGCCACACGCTGCGAAATCTGATGCACTCGTCCCAGCAGGGCCTGCGCCAGGGCGATGCTTCTCCGCACGACGCTTCGTTCCGCCAGATGCGCGAGGCACTCGGCGTAGGCTCGCGGACTGGCGGTCTCTTCTACGACCGCATCATCGCAAGCCATTTCGCGCTCGAGCGAAACCCGGCGCTCGATCCACCACACCGCCGGATGAAAGAAGAACAACGCCTTGACGACCTGCTGCAGAAGATTGGTCCAGTCGTCCCATCGCCGCAGGTGAGCGAGCTCATGGAGCAACACCTGGTTTAACTCGTCCCCTGACAGTTCATCAAGAGCCCATCCGGGAACAATCACAGCCGGTCGAAACAATCCGATAGCGGTCGGCACCTGCACTTGGTCTGACGTGCAGAGCGTGACTTTGCGGATCGTTTGTTTCCTGATTAGTGTCTCGCGGACGAGCGAATCCAGCTTATCTAACGCTATGGGGACACACGTTCGACGAATCCGATAGAGGTGCCACAGGCCCGTTGCGACGCGCGCCGACGCGACCGCGGCAAGTGCTGCCCACAATCCAAACAGATAAATCGCCCATGCACTCGGAAGGCTCACCGCTATCCGGCTTGGCCCGGCGACCGGCGAACTCGCAGCGTGCGCTTTCCAAATCGCTTCCATAAACGGCATCGCCGCAATGGCCATCAGCGACGCAAAGTACACGGAAAAGCGCGTACCCGCATCCAGACGTCGCGTCACTCGCAACACCAATCCCGCAAGCAGAGCCACGAACGTGCCCAGAACGAGGCAGTCCACCATCCCGGTTGCCGATGTCTGAGCGATCCCGCGAAGCTCGAATGTCATCGTTGCGACGCTCACTTGCTCTTCTCCAATAACTGGCGAACGCGCGCCAGTTCTTCGGCGTCAATGCTCTGCTCTTCCAGGATGTTCAGCACCAGCAGTTCGTGGGAGTTGCCGAAAAACCGGCTGACCAGCCGCCGCACTTCGCTGCGGGTCGCATCTTTTCGGTCCACGAGCGGCATATAGATGAAAGCGCGCTTGTCCTTCTCGTGCTTGACGTAACCTTTCTTCTCAAGGATGCGGATGATGGTCAGGACCGAGTTGTAAGCCAAAGGCGGCTTTTCGGTCAGCGACTGCAGCACCTCGTGCACGGTCGCTGGCCCGCGATCCCAGAGCACGTTCATGATGCGCAGTTCCGCTTCCGTCAGGATGGCTGACTTGCTACGGGCCAACATCTCCTCCTCGACACCCCACGACGCCCTATCACTCAGACGTGGCTGCCGCTAAAAGGTCAACTAATTTATTAGTTGCATAGGAAGATTTTCACGTTGCCTGCTGCGCCCCAGAAAGCAACACTGGCCAGGAGAACTCTACGTAATGTCGTTGTAAATATAAGCACTGCAATGGTTTGAGAATCATTCAGCCGTGATTCCCGTCTACCACCGGTGTGCTCACGGTCACATTGCGGAATGCAGCACCTCTCCTACAATCCATCCCAAACCATCGCCAGGAAAGGCAGGTTCCCTGATGGCTACCCAATACTTCATTTGCACGCAATGCCATAAAAAGTTCCCGACGCACCAGAAACTATTCGAAGCGCTCTATGACTTTTCCAGGATCGTCCCCGAGAATTGCGCCGACTGTGGAGGAGAGCGCGACCTTCGCCTCACACTCGACTTTCAACTAGGCGCCGGAGACAGCGAATACAACGTCATCTCCGCTCTGCTGCCCGACAAACTTGAGTCCTGGCTAGGCGACGGAGAAGAAGAAGTGACTTTCTATCCGTTCCTCGTCGT
>Ga0209698_10006815_pt1 | contig 12089 bp, 7 predicted proteins | sample LitLauG_LLR_2012_FD_187203 | JGI IMG/M metagenome (GOLD analysis project Ga0209698, IMG submission 187203) | Freshwater sediment microbial communities from Pennsylvania, USA - Little Laurel Run_MetaG_LLR_2012 (SPAdes) (version 2) | ecosystem: Environmental > Aquatic > Freshwater > Creek >...
GCTAGAGACGCACTGATGAAGACTGCCCAAAGGAAGAGAAGAGCCAGCGCGCGAGCCCTTCGACCCACCAAGTACCCCCGAAGAACTGGTATGAGTGAACTGTGATTCATCGCGCGTCGTACCGGCAACGGCATGGGGCCGCACCTTTCTTGAAAGTCATTTTGGCATCAACTAAAACGGGTTAGTTAATCAGCGTCGCAGTGTATGAAATACGTTCTTGGGTCCGATGTCAATAGCCAGAACCGAGAGCGCCCCGCGATCTTTGCGCTTGCTCCGGCGATTCCCTTGTGCGAGACTGCGCTGCGTGCCGACGAGGAAGCCGAAACAAACGAGCGATGGAACTGGGCGCTCGGCCCGGAAACCCATGAACTTGAAAAGACTGGCCGAGCACCTCGGACTCTCAACCGCGACCGTGTCGTTAGTCATCAATCGCTCAACTGTTGCCGATTCCATCCCCCAGGACACCAAGGATCGGATCTTCGCGGCGGCCCGTAAATTCAAGTATCGTCCCAACTTCTTTGCCCGCTCCCTGCGAACCCAGCGCAGCTTCACCATCGGAGTCATCGTGCCCGAAGTTAGCGACGGATATTCAGCCGCGGTCATGAGTGGAGTGGAAGCCTATCTTTTACAGGAGGGCTATTTCTACTTTGTCGCCAGCCACCGGCACCGCGCGGACCTGATCGACGAATATCCGCGCATGTTCCTGGAACGATCGGTGGACGGCCTGATTGCAGTGGACACGCCCTGGCACCTGAACCTTTCCGTGCCCGTGGTGACCGTGTCGGGCCACAACGATGTCAAAGGCGTGATCAACATTGTGCTCAACCACCAACGGGCGGCCGAGGTCGCATTGAAGCACCTAGTTCAGCTCGGCCACCGCCAGATCGCGTTCATCAAGGGGCAGGAGTTCAGCTCTGACACCGAAATCCGCTGGACCAATATCGAACGAGTCGCCTGCCAATTTGCTGTAGCGATTAGTCCTCGATTGGTTGTCCAGTTGGAAGGCGATTCCCCATCTCCTCAGCTCGGGTATGTGGCAACGAAGAAGTTGCTGTCCTCGGGCGAACCCTTTTCCGCGCTTTTCGCCTTTAACGACATTTCTGCCATGGGCGCCATTCGAGCCCTGCGCGAATCCGGACTGCAAGTGCCCGAAGACGTCTCGGTCGTCGGGTTTGACGATATTCAGAGTGCCGCATATCAGAATCCAAGCCTGACGACAGTGCGCCAACCGCTCCGCGAAATGGGCCGGATCGCCGCCGAGATCCTGTTGAAGCGCATTAACCGTCCCGGGATCGATCTCCACGACAAGCAGACCGTGGAGCCCGAGTTAGTCGTCCGGGAAACAACCTGCGCCGCTCCGAACGGCCGGCGAGGCGCAAGCAAGAGTAGGCACTGAAGTCGTTGCAGGACTCAACACGCAAGCGGTTTCGTAGTTCCAACTCTCTAGATTTTCATATAATTCTCGCCCGTCACCGCTCTGCATTTTCATAGGCACTCGCGGAATCGAGACATAACAATTTAAGTGCTTGACTGTTGAAAATCGGACGTGCTATAAGCAGTCGGCGAATGTTTACTAAATCGCTTTTTCAACGATTTAGTAAACGATTCGCAATAGATTGCCCGCTGAACCTCTCAAAAAAGTTCTGAGGAAGTGAGCAATCTTGAACATCCACACCATAACTGGGGAGAGTGTACTGGATTGCTTAACGCGGCCTCCCCTGAAGAGCGGACGGCACTTTTAACCCGAGGAGATGTCATGAAGCGTTCGAGTTTGGCAGTCCACGTCGTACTGCTGATCGTCAGCATCGTTGTATTGACCGCGTTGGTCCAGGCGCAGTATCGAACTTCCATTCAGGGCGTGGTGACCGATCCCACAGGCGCAGTGATTCCAGGCGCCACCCTCACGTTGACCAATCCCGCCACCGGCCAAACGCAGGTCAGGACGAGCAATGATGTCGGCGTTTACAACTTCAATGCCCTGGCCGCGGCACCCTTCCGATTGGAAGTGGAAGCGAAGGGATTCGGGAAGAAAGTCCTCGATAATCTCGAACTGATTCCCGAGCAGGCCAACGCCGTTGACGTTGTGCTCGAACTCGGAACCGAATCGACGGTCGTCAACGTCGATGCTTCGTTGGCACCCGCCATCGATACGCAGACTGCTTCCGTCAACGGGGTCGTCTCCGACAGACAAATTCAGCACATGCCGTCTTTTGGGCGGGACGTTCTTAAACTCGCGCAACTGGCTCCCGGCGCCTTCGCCGATGGGTCGCAGGCCGGCGGTGGCGGCCAGTACTATAACCTTCCCGGCACTCAGAGTGGGCCCACGCCGTCGGGTGGCGCGACCGGAATCTTCGCGACCGAAAACCTTACCCCGGTTTTTTCCAATGGCAACCAGGCACAGAACAACGGAGTTTCGATTGACGGTATCAGCACCACCAGCGCCGTCTGGGGCGGCGCCACGGTCGTCACGCCGTCGGAAGACTCCGTGGACAGCGTGAAGATCGTCACCAATAGCTATGACGCCGAGGATGGCCGCTTCAGCGGCGCCCAACTTCAGATCACTTCCAAGAGCGGCACCAACGCCTTCCACGGCAGCCTCTTCTTCACCACTCACCAGCCGAACCTGAACGCCTATCAGCGCTACAACGGCGGCAATTCGCCGACCAGAGACAACAATAAGTTCAATCAGTTCGGCGGCAGCGTTGGCGGCCCGATCTGGAAAAATAAGATATTCGCCTTCTTCAACTACGAGACGGTGCGCCAGCCCCACTCCGACATCCCCGGCACCGGATGGTACGACACCGCGGATTTCGCCGCTCTGGCTCCCAGTGGAAGCATCGCCGCCCAGTATCTCAGCTTTCCTGGCAATGGCGTCCTCAATCACGGCCTCAGTGCGGGTAACGACTGCGCGCATGCCGGCCTAGTCGAAGGATTCAACTGCGCAACCATTGCTGGCAAGGGAATCAATGTCGGCACGCCGTTGACGGTCGGGGTGGGTAAACAGGATCTTGGCTGGACCGATCAGAACCATCCCGGCTGTGGCGGGGCCGGCACGGGCTGCGGAACCGCTGGCAGTCCGCTCGGCACGGTCGCCGACTTGGCCAACTACATCACCTCGAACCCGACCAGCCATCACGCCGCCCAGTACAACGGCCGGCTCGACGCCAATGTCACTGCCAACGACCGCATCGGGTTTGCCATCTACTGGGTTCCTCAGTCAACAGACAACTACAACGGCAACCGCGCTTACAACATCTTCCATCATAACCAAATCAACGACGCGTTCTCCGTCATTTGGAACCACACCTTCTCGCCAACCTTCCTCAACGAACTTCGTGCGAACGCTGCTGGATGGCGCTGGGATGAAATCAAGGACAACCCTCAAACGCCGGTAGGACTTCCCCAAGACAGCTTCAATACTCTCGGCAGCATCCAGATCGGTTCGATTGGCGGCAACGTCGGCAACCACCTGAATCAATGGACTTACAGCTACAAAGACGTCGCCACGAAGATTATCGGACGCCACACGATCAAGTTTGGTGGTGAAGCTACGCGACTCTTTTACCTGAACGGGTGTGTTCCTTGCGGAGTACCCAGCTACGGCTTCTTTAATATTTGGGACTTCCTTAACGATGCCCCGAACAGGGAAGGCTATGTCACGTTCGATCCTCATACTGGTCTGCCTACAACGCAGCGGCAGGACGACCGCGAGAACATCTGGGGTTTCTTTGTGCAGGATGATGTGAAAGTGCGCCCGAACCTGACCATCAACCTCGGCCTGCGCTGGTCCTACTTTGGTCCGCTCTCCTCCAAAGAGAACAACATGTATGTCGCCCACCCCGGCGCGGGGGCCAATTACTTGACCGGCTTGGTCGTTGCTAAGGGAGATACCTGGAACGCGCAGAAAAATAACTTTGGACCCGAGATCGGTTTTGCCTGGAGTCCTACCAAATTTAACGAACGACTCGTGCTCCGCGGCGGTTACGGCCTCAACTACAACCAGGAAGAAATCGCGATTTCCGCCAATGTCGCCTCAAATCCCGGGTTGAGCATTGGGGAGTACATTAGTATGTCAACACCGAAGTCCGCGAATCCTGGCATTGTCTACGGCACTTCATCGAATCCGCACAGCATCGTTGGCTATCCGATCAACTCCAACTTCAAGTTTGACTTTGGCCCGAATGGGCTGCCCACAAGCGGAGCGGTCGGTGTCGGCATCTTCCCCGGTAACCTCCCCACCATGCGCGTCCATCACTACTCGCTTGATGTGCAGTACGATCTGGGTCACCAGTACGTAATGAGCGTGGGATATCAGGGCAGCTTGTCGCGCGACCTTTTCTTTCACGAGAACCCGCTTGCCGTTCCCGCGACCTCGGGCTTCACTCTGAACCCGCAGATCAACGGAGGAGACTACTGGGGCGTGAACGGTCGCGGCAACTACAACGCCATGCTCGCGGAAGTAAAGCATCAGTTCTCGCACCAGTTTATGGCCAATGCTCAATACACATGGGCCAGGAGCAATGACACCAGCTCCGCGCCCTACTCGGAACAACTGTACCCCTACAACGTCGGCCTGAATTACGGACGCTCCGACTACAATGTCACCAACGCGTTCAAGCTTTTTGGCCTGTGGCAGCCCGTATTCTTCCACGGCAGCAACGGTTGGATGGAGAAGATTGCGGGTGGCTGGTCGCTCAGCGGCATCTTTAACTGGCATTCTGGCTTCCCCTATAGCCCGTTTGTGAGCGTTCAGGGCGGAAATCTGTATTGCGGACAGTGCGGATATGGGCAACTGTTTCCTGCCGCCTACCGCGGCGGGGCTGGCAGCAGTACCAGCAACGATGCATTCAAGGGCCCGGTTAGTTCGAACTTTCCCAATGGCGCCGCCACTTATTTCTCCACTCCAACCTACACTGCCTACAACTGCGACACTTGCTACGGAACCGCGCTTCCTCAGTCTCCCGGTTTCGGTCGCAACTCCCTCACCATGCCGGGTTACAAGTCCGTAGACTTGACGCTCTCCAAGGCCTTTGGCTTGCCGAATATTCCGGTACTCGGCGAAAACGCGAAGCTTGAATTCCGGATCGACATGTACAACCTGTTCAACAACATGAACTTTAACGAGAATCAAATCTCGAACAACATCGGCAATTCAAACTTCGGCACGATCTCGGGTGCTCTCGCTGGCCGCGTCATCACGCTAGGAGCCCGCTTCAACTTCTAGACGAACGCGCGCCGGGTACCGGGTGCCCCACTCATCGCGTTCTTCGCGATGAGTGGGCCGCCGCGAGTGATGCGCCCAAGGCCGGACACCTGCGGCGTCGTTTTTACCTTGACAACCCACATCACCCAGCTAATCATTGAAACTGAGCAAATAGCTCATTCGCGAACGACCATCGCCGCGAAGGCCGCTCGCGACCCAGCAGGCTGAAGCTCTTTGACATCAGAATGTGGCCAGGACCGCAGAATTCCCTCTGCCAAAGCCACCGCTTTTGTGTGGACTTCACCATCTAACTCCTTATTCCGGAATATTTTACGTATAACTCCTTGCGAATCTAGATTTTGGAGTGTTTTGACCACCTAAAGCTATGATTCCAAAAGACCGGGGGGAGGGGGGTACCCACCATACTAACTGGTTAATACATTCCTGGTTATCAGATTAAGTGGCCTTGAACCCGGCTCGTTCCATTCCCCGTTTCGCTTCCTTGTTCTTCATGAAGGTGTTCCAAACGAAGCCCGAGCGCGCGTTCTCCGCCATCAACATCGTGATGCCGGCATCGATTCCGAGCACGTCCGGGTTATACCAGCCAGTCAGCGGATTGAACGCGTCCACAAAGCCATACCGTCCCCAAGCGCTCGGGTAGCGCTCGCGAATGGTTCGCAGAACCTGCATGCAATCTTCCTTAAGAAAAGGAAGCGACCCGCCCGCCGCGCAGGGAACGACGCTTCCATCCAGCCGCCCCAACCGGGGAGGTCCGCCCCAAGCCTGGTACCCCGAAGCTGAGTCGGATGCGGAGATGCCCCACAAGTGCTCGGTGTAGTCCGGGAATTCGTCGTGCAGCGAAATACAAAAACGTTTGTGCGCGCGAGTCGCCGTTGCGGAGTTTTCAAAATAGTTAGCGTAGGCATCGCGCTGACCGCGGAAATCAAACCACGCTTGTGAGTACTGGTGCGTGAACAACGGGTCGTTGCCGGAAATGTATTCGAACTCCTGGAACTTCACCGTAGGCCGCGACCACGCATTCCACGCATCCTGAGAAACCGGATGCGTGGGCGAACCCATGGCCAGCAGGTAAATCATCATCAGCTCGCAATAGTGTTCCCACCGGCTCTGCAGGAAGCCTCCCTCCGGCTTCCACCCCATGGAGAATGTCTTGCCTCCGTTCAGCATCCAGGGCCAGTCCACCCGCTCGTAGATAGCTGTCGCGTGATCCTGGATCTCGGCATCGTGGAAGTGCATGCGGGCTGTCAGCACCCCGCACAGCAGAAGCGACGTGTCGATCGAGGAAAGTTCAGAGTTAAAGGCCCGCTCTCCGGTCTGAACATCGATGAAGTGGTAGAAGAACCCGTGTTCATGCGGCAGCTGCTTTCGCAGAAAGCGCAGGGTCTGCCGGACCCGGTCGCGGATCGCAGCCCCTTCCCCGTAGCCTCTGGCATCCGCGATACAAAGGCCCGTGAGCCCAAACCCGGTCGCCGCGATACTGGCAATCTTGTGTTGATCGACGCCATTCGCAACAGCCCGGTCTTTGACTTGTCCGGTGGTGCTGCTGGCCTCATTCCAAAAAAAGTTGTATGCAGCGCGCTCGATTTCGTCCAGCAGTTCATCGTCTGTCCCTTTGTAGGGAACCCGGTCCGGTTCATGAAACCCATCTCGCGAAGGTGCCGAGCCAGCGAAGGGCAGATTGGCAAATGAAAGCACTCCCAGCGTGGCAGCCTGCAGCATTTCGCGGCGTGTCATCTGCGATCTTCCAGTGATTTCACTTATCACGATGTTCCCGCCCCAAGATGCCCAGACGGAATTCTAAATGTCGCCCACTCGTTGAGGCGAATTGACATCGCAACTCGTCACTCCGTGGTTGTGACCTTGCTGGTGAACGAGAATCTTCCCGGTTCGCGCCCGGCTTGCGCCGCGAGCGCGAGCGTGATCATCTGCACCGGTAGGATTTCCAGGATCTGCTGAATGCCCGAACCGCATTCCGGAATCCGGCAGCATAATAAGGACGCGTCGTTGCCCACCCAATCCGCCCGCCCATCCCGCCGCCGAATATCCAGAAGCAGGCGTTCATTCAAATCGCGTGTTTTAGCATCACCGGCGAACACCAGCACGAAAGTCTGTTTCCCCAACATCTCGATGGGACCATGCCGGAACGCGGCGCTGCTCATGCCCTCGGCGGGAAAGTGAGCAGACTCTTTTGTGATTAGCGCTCCGGTACGCGCACTGGCAAGAGATGCACCCCGACCAACCAGATAAAGATGCCGAATGCCGGCCAGAGTCTCGGAAAAGGTGCGGACGTGATCTTTCCAACCCTCTAAATACGCAGCGGCAGCGGGAAAAGCCTCCTTCAACTCGCGTCCAGTAGGGCGCAGATCGCGCCTGCACAAGACATCCCCCAGCCACTTCAAAGCCAGTAGCGCGGTTACATAGGTCTTGCAGGACACGGAAAATTCATGCCCGGCTTTTGTCAGCACCACGGCAGTGGCATGTTTGGCAAGCGAACTCTCGGGCGCGTTCGTCACCGCAATGACTGCGCAGCGTTTGCGGTTGATTTGCGTGAGCCGTACCATTTCTGCGCTTTGTCCGGACTGCGAGACGGCGATGATCAGCGTTTTCGGATCGAAGAATCGGGTAGTGTAGTGCACAAGTTCCGACGTCTCCACCATCACGGCGGTGAATCCTTGAGCGATCAGTTCCAGGGTGAGCGGATGCAGAGCATGAAACGAGCCGCCCATGCCGGTCAGCACCACTCTCTGGAATCGGCCCTTGTTCAAACGCGCGGCCAGATCCAGCAGTTTCTTCGAGGTATTCAGCGTGGCGAGCGTGTTCTCCAGAGCCCGGGGCTGACGAAGAATGTCGCGAAGGTATTCGCCCTCGATCACTGCGAGATTGTCAGGCACATTGTCCTCCTCCCTGTTCAGCGAACCGGTGATGCCACACGCGGGCCGCGCCAATCAGGTTGGCGTCTTCCCCCAGCGACGCGAGAGCCAGTTCCGTCTTCCCATGTGGGACGAAGCGGCAACTGCCACGGATCGTCTCGCGAATTTTGTCCAGGAACAGATCGGCGCTCTTCATCACGCTGCCGCCGAGCACGATGACATCGGGCGTAAACAGAGTCACCAGATTCGCCATGCCCAATCCGAGATAGTGAGCCTCCCGCTCGACCGCCTGCCGAGCCAGTGCATCGCCTCCCCGCGCCAGTTCGCAAATGCGCTTCGCGGTAAGATTGGCAGCGTTCGGGTAATCTTTCGGCATCGTGCTCTTCAGCCATCCGAGCATCGCGGGACCTGCCGCCAGGGATTCCCAGCACCCATGAAAGCCGCACATGCAAGCAGGACCGGAAGTGTCGATCACATGGTGCCCAATTTCAGGGTGAGCGCCGTCCACCCCTCGATACAGACGGCCATCCAAAATCACGCCGCCGCCGATGCCGGTTCCGACGGTGATGTAAATCAGCCGCTTCTTGTTCCTGCCCGCGCCCCACGCGGCCTCGGCGAGAGCGGCGGCATCCGCATCGTTCTCGGTCGCCACGCTCACTCGAAAAATACGGGCTAGATCTTTGGCGGGGTTTTCACCACGCCACGTCCGAAAGAAAAACACATCGCCAATCTCTCCGGTGAATGGGTCGATGGGCCCCGTGCTGCCGATCCCGATGCCGCTCAACTCTGCGCCTGCCACCGCGGCCATCGCTCGCACCAGGTCTTCGATTCGGCCCAGCGCCTCCCGATAGCCGCGGTCCGCATGAGTTGGACACTCGGCCCGGGACAGCACGCGGCCGCTATTGTCCACCATGCCGACTGCGATCTTGGTTCCGCCGATGTCAACCGCCGCGATCATAGGTGATTCCCCGAACCCTCATGGGCTAAAGCCCGTGATTTGTAGTTGCTGGCAGCATGGCTGAAGCTGTGTCCCCCGGAGCCGCGGTTGATGAAACCATCTCTTGGCAGAATCTCACATCTGGTGGTGACGCCCCTCACTGCCAGACGGTTCGGCGCCACCGATACTGCAAGGTGTCCTCGCTGAACCCCTCGGTCATGGAGGGTACGTACGAGGAGGGCAAACATGGTGCTGTCTCTCTCCTCCTCGGCCGCCGTCAATCTATCGCACGCGCCGGAGCGGCCGCAAATCACCAAACGAAGCGAGCGAGTCCCAAGCCACGGCGACTCCAGAAAGAGCAGGGACAATGGCCAATACTGGAGAGCTTAAAACAAGGATAGAAGTATGACAGACAATGCCTTACCCCTCAGTGAAGAACGGATTGCTTATCTGGAAGGGCTAGTCAGGCAAGCCAGAACCGCGGCGGCCGCCTTCACGCAATGCACGCAAGAAGACGTCGACCGCATTGTCAAACCGATGGTGCTGGCGGGACTGGAGCAGGCGCAAAATCTTGCCCGTCTGGCGATTGAGGAAACCAAGCTCGGACTCCTGGAAGACAAGGTTATCAAGAACATGGTAGCCACCGAGTTTGTGTACAACTACGTCAAGGACAAACGCACGGTTGGCACCATTCGCGAGTTTCCAGAAAGCGGCCTGGTGGAAGTAGCGGAACCGATTGGAGTCATCTTCTCGCTCACCCCGATTACCAATCCGACTTCGACCGTCCTCTTCAAATGCATCATGGCCATCAAGACCCGGAACGCGGTGATCTTCAGTCCGCATCCCAGTGCCTGGCGCTGTTGTTCCGAGGCAGTCAGGATCATGTACGAAACGGCCGTGAAACACGGCGCCCCGGAAGGTGTTTTTACCTGCCTGGACTCGCACACCCTGCAAGACAATGACTACCTCATGCACCACAAGGACGTCCGCCTGATTGATGCTACCGGCGGGCCGGGCGCAGTCAAAGCCGCCTATAGTTCCGGTAAGCCGGCCTTGGGTGTCGGGTCCGGGAATACGCCTGTGTATCTGGAAAAAACGGCCGATCTGAACATGGCGGTGGTCGACATCATCATTTCCAAGACCTTCGACAACGGAACCATCTGTGCTTCCGAGCAGACGGTGGTGATTGATGATGAAATTTATGAGTCGGTATTGAAGAAATTTGCGGACCTGGGCGCCCACATCTGCAATGAGAAGGAAACTGAGCTGCTGTCGCGCACGGTGATCGATCCCAATACCGGATTCATGCAGCCCATGGCCGTCGGCCAGAAAGCCACCGCGATTGCCCGCTTCGTTGGTCTCACGGTCAAGCCGAAAACCAAACTTCTGATCGCGCCCATTCAAGGCGTGGGTCGCGCCTATCCCCTGTCGGTCGAAAAATTATTCCCGGTGCTCGCAGTCTATCGGGCGAAATCCGTCGATGAGGCGCTCAAGGTGTGCCTGGACGTGAATCATGCCGGGGGCCTGGGGCATACGGCCGTGATTTTCTCGCACAACGATGCGATCATCCAGAAGTTTGGTGAGGTGATCAACGCGGGGCGGATCATTGTGAATTCTCCGGGATCGATCGGCGCTCTCGGCGCCGTGTACAACGACCTGGTGCCGACTTTCTCATTCGGGTGCGGGACCGGCGGCGGCAACAGCACCACCGACAACGTCAACATCTATCACTACCTCAACATCAAACGTCTGGCTCGGAGGAGGCAAGCCCATATGTGGTTCCGAGTTCCTAATCAGATCTACTTCAACATGAACGCCGTCGAGAACCTGCGCCAGTTCCCGTCGCGCTCCACCATCATCATCACCAGCCCGTTCCTGGAGCAGATCGGCCACGTCGACATCGTCCGGCGCAACCTACCCCTGCAGGCTTCGGTTCACGTCATGGTCATTCCGGATGCGGAGCCCGAGGTCAAAGTGGTCATGCACGGAGTGGAAACTCTCAATTTCTACAAAGCGGACCAGATCATCGCGTTGGGCGGTGGGTCGGTCATCGACGCGGCAAAGATCATGAAGCTTAAGTACGAATCGCCGCAGGCAGACCTGGAAGAACTGGCAGCGCCGTTCCTGGATCTCCGCAAACGTGTGGTCCAGTACCCCACCGAAAAGTCGAATCAGGCGCAGTTGATTGCCATCTCCACGACCAGCGGAACAGGGAGCGAAGTCACGCCGTTTGCCGTGTTGATCGACAAGGAACGCGGTCGCAAAGTGACGCTGGCCGACTATTCGTTGAGTCCGGACGTGGCGATCGTCGACCCGCAGTTCGTCATGTCGATGCCCAAGGGCTTGACGGCGGATACCGGGATTGACTGTTTGACCCACGCCCTGGAAGCTGCCGTTTCGACTTATGCCTCAGCGTATACCGACTCCAACGCGATGCAGGCCATTCGACTGGCGTTCAAGTACCTGCCGATTGCTTACGAGCACCCCAATGACGAAGAGGCACGCAGCATGATGCACAACGCTGCCTGCATCGCGGCGTTGGCGTTCTCGAACGCGTCGGTGGGAGTGAATCATGCGCTGGCCCACGCCTTCGGCGCGCGTTTTGGCATTGCGCATGGCCGGGCCAACGCGCTCATGTTGCCGCACGTCATTGCCTATAACGCGGCGGTGCCCACCAAATTCATGCCATCGCCCTATCAGCAGGCATATATCGCACACAAGAAATACGCGACGATCGCGGATTTGCTGAACCTGGGCGGTCACACGATCGACGAGAAAGTGAAGAATCTGCTGACAGCGACCGAACAGCTCCTCGATCGGCTGGCGATTCCCCGTTCCATCGCCGACCTGGGGATCTCAAAGGAAGAATTCGAGCAGGCAATCCCCGATCTGGCCAAGATTGCCTTTGACGATCCGTCCTGGCGCTCGAATCCGCGCATGCCGTTGGTGAACGAATTGGTGGAACTGTTTTGGAGCGCTTATCGCGGCCGAGGCGTGGCGAAGGCGCCCGGTAAATCTCAGCAGCAAACAGTTGAGCTACAAACAGCCTGATGGATGG
>Ga0209698_10006817_pt1 | contig 12088 bp, 6 predicted proteins | sample LitLauG_LLR_2012_FD_187203 | JGI IMG/M metagenome (GOLD analysis project Ga0209698, IMG submission 187203) | Freshwater sediment microbial communities from Pennsylvania, USA - Little Laurel Run_MetaG_LLR_2012 (SPAdes) (version 2) | ecosystem: Environmental > Aquatic > Freshwater > Creek >...
ATCTGCGGCTGGCCTGCCACCGGCTCGAGGCTCGCGACACGCCCGACGGGGAAAAAATGCCCGTCCGGGGCGCGCAGCCGGAGCTTGAGGATGTCCTCGGCGGTACGCCGCGCGCCGGGCGGAATCCACGCGCGGATACCGATCAGCTTCGGCCCGCTTTCGATGCGCGTCGTGGCGACTGAGCCGTTGAGCAGGGCCTCGATGCCCTGCGTCACCGCGTCCGGGTCCATGCCCTCGAGCCCGACTTTCGCCCGATCGACGTGGATCATGAGGCCGTCACCGGCCGGCACGATGCCCGTGAGCACGTCCACGACGCCGTTGATCCTGGCGATCTCCCTGGCCACGCGCGTGGCGGCCGAGGTCAGAACCCTACCGTCGTCACTGAAGATCTTGATCTCGATCGGCTGTGGGACGGCCGTCAGATCCCCGATCAGATCCTCCATCAGCTGGGCCATCTCGATCTCCAGCCCCGGAACCGAGCCTTCCACCCGCTGGCGGACATCGGCCATGACCGCTTCGATGTCGCGGCTGCGAGCGGTCTTGAGGCGCACGAAGAAATCCCCCTCATTGGCCTCGGTGATCCCGCCGCCCAGCTGCAGGCCGGTGCGTCGCGAGTAGGTCTGGACTTCCGGCGTGGCGCGCAGCACCGCCTCGACCTGGCGCAGCAGCCGGTCCGTCTCGCTCAGCGAAGTGCCCGATTCGGCCCGGTAGTCGAGTATGAAGCCCCCCTCGTCCATGACCGGCATGAATCCGGAGCCGACCTGTTGATACGCCAGGGCCGCGATCAGTACCAGCGGCACCAGGGCGAATAACAGCAGCGCTGGGCGCGCCAGCAACCGGCGCAGCAGTTGCTCATAGGCCCGATGAATCCGCGCGGTGAGGCGACCGCCCTCCTTCTGGTTGGCATCCCGTTCGGTCAGGAAATGTTCGGCCAGGACGGGGACGCCGAGCCAGGCGATCAGAAAGGAGATCGCGAGGCTGGCCGCCATGGTCAGGGACAGGGCTTTGAAAAACGCCCCGGTCACGCCGGACAGGAAGGCGAGCGGTGCGAAGATCACCACCGTCGAGAGCGAGGAGGCGACGAGCGGCAGCGAGAACTCGGCGGCCGCCGACCAGACGAGCCCGTGGTGCGGGCCTTCGTGCCCGCGCAGCCGCCGGATGACATGCTCGACCATGACGATGGCATCATCGATGATCAGGCCCACGGCGGCGGCCATGCCGCCCAGGGTCATGATGTTGAAGCTCCCGTTCAGCACCTTGAGCAGCAGTACGGTGGCGGCCAGGGTCGTGGGCACGGTCGCGATCGCGATCAGCGTGATCTTGCCGTTGCGCAGGAACACCAGCAGCACGGCGGCGGCCAGGCACATGCCGATGAATACGGCATCGCGCACGCTGCTCGCGGAAGCGACGATCAGCTCGCTTTGATCGTACCAGTCGGCGATCTTCACTTCCGGAGGGAGCTGCGCCCGGTAGGCACGGAGCCTGGCCTGCACATCGCGGGAAATCTGCACCGTGTTGGCGTCGGGTTGCTGGTACACCTGGAGGATCACGGCGTCGCGTCCGTCGGCCGTGACCCGCCACCACTGCGGGACGGTCTCGCGCGTGACCGTCGCCACGTCGCCGATGCGAACCAGACCCGCGGGACCCTTGGACAGCACGGTCTCGGCGAGCTGCCGCTCATCGAGCATCCGGTTGTCGACGATGGCCAGATACAGCTTGTAATGATCCTCCAGCCGGCCCACGGCCCCGATGGTGTTGGCCGCGGACAGGGCCCTGGACACGTCCGCCAGGGTCAGGCCCCGCGCCTCCAGTCGCCCGGGATCGAGCGTGATCCGATACTCGGCCTCCGCGCCTCCCAGGACCGCGACCTTTGCCACGCCGTTCACCGCCGACAGCAGTGGACGCAGCTGGTAGTAGGCGATATCGCGCAGCTCGACCAGCGACTGCTTCCTGGAGGTCAGGCTGTAGGCGATGGCCGGAAAGACGGTCGGGTCCATGCGCCGCACGTCGAAGCGGGTGCCCGAGGGAAGGTTGGGCATCACCCTGTTGATGGCGGACTCGACCTGCAGCATGGCCAGGATCATGTCCTGGCCCCAGTCGAAGTTGATGGAGATGTCGGCCGCGCCGCGCGAGCTGGTGGAGCGGACGCTGCGCAGTCCCGGTACCGAGCGCACCGCCTCCTCGACGAGCATGGTCACTTCGGTCGCCATGCGTTCGGCCGGCCGATCTCCCGCATCGATGTTGACCACGATGCGCGGGAAGTCCACGTGCGGGAACAGCGCGACGGGCAGCGTCAATCCGGCCGCCAGTCCGCCGAGGGCGAGGAAACCGATCAGCGCGATCACGAACCGGCGCTGACCGTGCATGCGCTCGACGAGGCTCACGGCGTCCGGTCCGCGCCCGCTGTGTCCTTGGTCGCTCCGGCGGCCGCGTCGTCCGCCTGGTCGCCCGGCGTATCGGCCTGCACGGCCATGCCATCGCTCAGTTCATAATTGCCCGTAACGACGACCGCATCGCCCGCCTTCAGGCCCTCCGCCTCGACTTCCACCTGGCCGGCGTGCGCGAGGCCCAGCCTGACCTCATGGCGCACGGCCTTCCCGTCCTTGACGGTATAGAGCACCTCGGCACCCTCGTCGGGCAGGACGGCGCTGCGCGGCACGATCAAGGCCGCGGGGTGCCGGCTGACCTCGATCAGGCCGCGCACATGCTCCCCGAGCAGGACGGGTGCCGCGGCTGGAACGGCGGCGCGCACCTCGAGCGTACCGGCTGTGGCGTTGAGCGCTGCGCTCACCGTCCGCAATCGCGTGACGAACGGCTTCGGATCGGGTGTGTCCACCGAATTGAGCGTGACGAGCTGATCGCGTGCGAGCAGCCCGCGCTGGCTGCCCTCCAGCTCGAGCCGGGCCTCCAGGCCCTGCGCCGCCGCGACGCTCACGAGCGGCGCGCCCAGCAGGACCAGTGAGCCGCGCGTCACCTCCATCCGGCTTACGATCCCGGCGTGGATCGCCCGGATGACACCCGTGCCGCCCAGGCCTCGAGCCTCCAGGCTCGACACCCGGGCCTGGGCATCGACCTTCGCTTGCCGCGCGACGGTCAGATCCTGGCTCGTGGCGAGCTTGAGATCGAACCGCTCCTGCGTGGCGCTGAGCGCCTTGTCCGCGACCAGCAGCGCGCTGCGCGCCGCCTCGAACATGAGCTGCGAGTCGGGGCTCGGCGCGATCTGCAGCAGCGCGTCACCGGCCGCCACCGGCGCACCGGCTTCGACGTAGACCGCGCTCACCAGGCAGTCATAGGGTGCCGCGCTGACCTGATCGGTGCCCGGCGCCGGTTCGATCACGCCGTAGGCCTCCAGGGTCTTTGCAATCGGTCCGCTCTGGAGCGGCACCAGCATCACGCGGGCGGTAGGCTTGGCCTCCCCCGCCTCCTCGCCGGTGGAGCGGTGCAGGAGCCACCACAATCCGATAGCGAGGACCGCACAGCCCACGGCAAGGGCGATTTGAACCCGGCGGCTCATGACTCAGGCGCTCACGGGCTCTGCTCGGCCGGGCCACCCAGCGGGCCCGCGGGACGCGTGATGGTGCTGGACAGGAGTGCACGGCCGGTGGCGATCTCCAGGCCCACGCCGAGCTCGAGCAGGTCCTGCCTGAGCCGGCTCTGTTCGATCCGTCGCGTGGCCAGCGCCGCGCGGGCATCCCGGTAGGCGATCACCTCCGCATTCCGATGCGCATAGGCCTGCTCGTATCCGCTGGCAAGCTGCTGCAGGTCGCCGAGTGAGGCCGTGGCACTGTCCAGCTGCAACCGCGTGACGCGCAGATCCTCCAGGATCTGGTGCACCTGATTGCGCGCTTCGGCCACGCGCGCCACGTAGTCATCGAACAGCTGCTGGCGGGTGGCCTGCGCGGTCGCGATGGCGCCCTGGCGGCGGTCAAACAACGGGATCTCCACCCCGATCGCCCAGCCGCGGCTCTTGACGTCACCCGTATCGTTGGCCTTGTTGACGCTCAGGTTGATTTTCGGAAACTGCGACAGAATGGCCGAGCGCAATGTCGACTCCTGGCTCCGGTAGCCCAGGCTCAACGCCACGAGGTCGAGCCGGCGGCTCTCGAGATCCGCCAGGAGAGTGGTATCCGCATCCGCCTGCGCTTCCAGCGCCGGGAAGGTCCCGGGGCTCTTGATCTGCAGCGCGGTGCTGGCCGGAAGCCCCAGCGCCATGTTCAGCGCCAGGCGGTCGCCAATGAGCGCCTGCTCGAGCGCCAGGCGGCTGTCACGGGCCTGGGTGTACAGGTCGGTGGCCGCGGTGAGATCCGCGGTGGTCTTGTGCCCCAGCGAAAACGCCTCGCGCAGCACCGTGACGTTTTCGCTCAAGCCGTCCTCGATTTCGCGCGCCAGCGGCAGCCGTTCCTGCATGGAGGCGATCCGGAATGCGCGCAGCCGTGCATCCTGCGCCACCTGCCATTCCTGCCAGGCGATCTGCAGGTCCACGCCCTGGGCATTGGCCCTGGCGGCGGCCACGTCATCGTGATGCGTGAGCAGTGCCTGCAGATCCCACCCAAATCCCAGGGTCCGACCCGTCACCAGCGTGGGATCGGCATTGCCATGCGGAATATCGGCCGACTGGCTCCATTGCGGGTTGGGCAGGATCCCGGCCTGCACCACCTGGGCCTCGGCGAGACCCCGCTGATCGCGCACGCTGCGCAGCTGCGGGCTGACGATGACCGCCATGACCGCGATCTCATCGGGTGTGAATCCCCCTTCCCCGTCGATTCGCATCGGCTTGATCAGCGGGTGATCGAGCCTGGCCGCGGCGATCCTGAGCCGCTCGATCGGGGGCGGCTGCAGCGCCCGATCCACGGCGTCGGCAGTCAGCGGCATCGGGTGGTAGAGCGAGCACCCTGCGAGCGAACCGGCCATTGTTGCCAGCCAGATTATCCGGTGGACGGTCATGGCCGACCCGCTTGCCCACGCCTGATGGCGGCACGCACACGGCGCCGACCAACCGCACGGGGTCGATTGCGGGCTGGACTCATCGTCCGACCACCAGAATGGCGAAGCTGTCCGGGATCATGGGCGCCCGCGGCTCGGGCACCGCCTTCGTGGGGGCGGGCGCCGTTCCGAAGTGCGCCGCCGGCAGATAGAGCCGCCCGCGGGCTCCGTCCAGCGCCAGCGTACGGGCCCCCGTTTCCGTGACCACGTTCTGCAGCACGCGGTATCGATCCGGGTCATCCTCGTGCAGCACGGTCAAGGTGCCATCCCGGTTGGACGTGAAGATCAGGCCCCGATCGGCATCAAAGGCGGCACCATCCGGATCGGAACCGATCGGCGCCGTGGCGACCACCGCTCCGGTATCCGCATTGACCACGACGAGCTTCCGGTTGCCGCAGGCGGAGAACAGGCGCCGGTGTGCGGCATCGTAGGCCAGTCCCGTCGGCTCCTCGCCGGGCGCCAGCGCCCAGCTGGCCACCGGCTTGCGCGTCTGGGTGTCAAAGACGTGAATGACGCCTTGTCCTTCGTCATTGACGTATCCGCGGCCACGGCCATCGAAGACGATCTGTTCGAGTTTGCGCCCCTCCAGAGCCACCGTCCCCACGATGTCACCCGTGTCGGGCGCAATGACCGTCACATCGCCGGTCGCGTCCCCATTGACCACATAGACACGCTGCGTCTGCGGATCGAATTCAATGGCGTCCGGCTTGATGCCGGTGTATCTGATCACCTTGAGCGGCGCCAGGGTCCGCAGGTCGAACATGGTCACCGACCGGTCCGCGCCGTTGCTGGCAAATCCGTGATGGAAACCGGGCGCCAGGGCAATGCCATGCACGCCCGGTGTGTCGCGTATCTGGCCCAGCACCCTGCCGGTCTCGCTATCGAGGACTTCCACGCGGCTGCCATGAGCCACATAGAGCCGCTGCGCCATCGGATCCAGGCGCAGGTAGTCGTAACCGGCGTCCTGGCCGCCGATCGAATAGCGGGCCAGCACACGCAGAGGCCCTGCGGGATCGGCGGCCAGGCTGCTCTGGGCGCAGGCGACCAGTGCCAGCCCGGCCCACATTTTGGTAAGAACTGCTTTCGACACGATGGCCACCCCGCCGTCACATTGGCTGTTGTCGTCAGCCCAATCTAGGTCCCCAACCTGAAGTCACCATGAAGCGTTCCTGAACAGGAATTCAGGCACTCGCGGGACGAGCGCGCGGCTCGTATACTTTCCGGGCCACCTGATTCCGCACGTCCGTGTCGCCGCGGCGCCGAGCCACCGCTCGCGATGGAGAGCCGAGGCATGAAGATATTGATCGTCGAGGACAAGCTGCGGCTCGCTCAAATGGTCAAGCAGGGGCTGACCGAATGCGCCTATACCGTGGCGGTCGTGCAAACCTGCGCGGCGGCACGCGATGCGCTCTGCGAGGACAATTATGACCTGCTCATCCTCGATCTCGGGCTCCCGGACGGCGATGGTCTCGAACTGCTGCGCGAGTGGCGCAAATCCGGATTCAAGGAGCCCGTGCTCATCCTCAGCGCGCGCGACACGGTGCAGGACCGCGTCAAGGGACTCGATCTGGGCGCCGATGACTACCTGTCCAAGCCCTTCAGCATGGAGGAATTGCTCGCCCGGGTCCGCTCCCAGCTGCGCCGCCAGTCCGACATCAAGGAGACGGTACTCGAAAGCCGCGGCATCAGGCTCGATCTCCTGCATCACACGGCGCAGGTCCATGGCCAGCAGGTCGATCTGACGCGGCGTGAATTCGCGCTGCTGGAAATCTTCATGCAGAGCCCGGGGCGAATACTGACCCGTACTTTCATATCCGAAAAGATCTGGGCGTCGCATTTTGACGTGGACACCAACCTGCTCGACGTCTACATGAGCCGGCTGCGGAACAAGCTCGAGACGGTGGCCGGCAAGCCGCTGTTCAAGACGATTCGCGGTGTCGGTTACCAGCTGCTGTGAAATCGATCAGCACCCGGCTTGCCGTCTGGTACGCATCGGCAGCGACCCTGACCCTTGCCTGCCTGTTCGTGGCCGGCTATCAGCTGCTGCAAACCTACCTGATCAACGGCCTGGACCTGCTCAATTCCGCCGAGTTCGAGCAGATCAGGGCGCACCTCGGGCCCGACTACCGCACCTTGGGTTCGAAAGTCATCGATGAGCGGATTCGGGAGACCACCGAATACTCATCGGTGCTGTTCTACATTTCGATTGACAGTCCGCAGCTCGGCACCGTGTTTTCCTCGCATAACCTCCAGGCCGCCGCGATTCCGGACGTACCGGGCAAGCATCGCTATAACACCGAGGTGCCGCGCATCGGGGAGCTGCGGGTGGCCGAGTTCGTCCTCAAGCCGTTTGACATTACGATCGCAACGCCAATGGGTCAGGTGCGCGCGGTCATGGATGGCTATGTCGAGGTGTGCGCCGCCCTGCTGGCGGCGATGCTCGGCGTGAGTGTGTTCATCGGTTTCGGGCTGAGCAGGCTGGCCCTGCGGCCGGTACGGCTGATTCGCGAGACCGCCAACCGAATACGCTCGGACAATCTCAGCGAGCGTATCGCCGTCGCACAGGTCCGCGATGAAGTATCGGAGCTTGCACGGCTGCTCAACCAGATGTTCGATCGACTGGAGTCGTCCTTCAACCAGATTCGCCGCTTTACGGCCGAGACTTCCCATGAGCTGAAGACTCCCTTGTCGCTGGTGAGGCTGCTGGCCGAAAAGCTGCTGGTGGGAGGAAACCTCTCGCCGGCCGACGAGGAATCGGTGCAGATGCAGCTCGAGGAACTCGCGCGAGTCAACCAGATTATCGAAGAGCTGCTGTTCCTGTCGCGCGCCGAAGCCCGCGCCATCACCCTGCAAAGCCAGCCGGTCGACCCCGAACGCTTTCTGAAGTCCTTCACGCTCGATGCGCGGGTCCTGGCCGAGCACGGCGGCCACTCCTTCAGCTGTGTGCACGAAGGCAGCGGCACGGTAACCATTGACGGGAATCGCATTCGCCAGGTGCTGCTGAACCTGCTGGCCAATGCACTGGCGGTCTCGCCGCCCGGCGCCGTGGTGACGCTGCGATCCACCCTGGATGCGGCAGCCTGGCGTGTGAGCCTGGAGGATCAGGGTCCCGGACTGCCCGCCGACCAGCATGAACGCATCTTCGAACGCTTTGTGCGCATCAATCCGCGGGATACCGACGGCATGGGCAGTGGGCTCGGATTGGCCATCTGTCGCAGCATCATCGAGCTGCACCACGGCCACATCCACGCGGAATCCGGGCCTGGCGGCCGCGGCATGCGGCTCGTATTCAGCGTTCCGGCACCGCCTGTGGCACCGCCGGCTGCAACCGCCCCGATCGCCGCAGCCCCGCATGCCAGCGATGCCCCCGCATAGCATCGCCTGGCGTCACCGGCCTTCCTGCCGGCGGTTCGCTTCCCCCCCCGGCAACCTGAACGCATATTCAGCTGGAATTCAGACTGCCGTAATTGAATGCCGCTAAAAGTCCTCGCCATGATCGGCCCGCCATGGTAGTCGGGGCCGGCCCAGGGGCAGGAACGCGAGCGGCCAACACATACTCAGGGGGAACCATGGACTATCGTAAGGTTGGAATTGCTGTTTCTACTCTGGCCATCAGCCTCGCCGCCGTCGCGGCTGATTCGCCGCCGGGTAATGGGGCGGCGGCGCCGGATGCTTCCCTGGAGGAAGTCGTCGTCACCGGCACCAGCATTCCGACCACGCCGGATGAGGTGGCCGTGCCGCTGGTCACGCTCAGCGCCGCGCAACTGGAGGACGGCGGCGATACGAGCAATGCCCTGCAGATGCTGCGCAAGGCGGTTCCTGCCTTCGAGGGGCGCAGCAACACAGGCAATTCCAACGCCAACAACAATAACCAGAACACGGCGGGCGGCTCGCAGCTGCAGCTTCGCAACCTGCCCACCCTGGTTCTCGTCAACGGGCGGCGGGTGGCCAACAGCGGCATCGGAGCCGTCAACGGCAAGAATTTTGTCGACGTCAATCAGATCCCGGCGGCAGCGATCGATCACGTCGAGGTGCTGACGGACGGGGCATCGTCGATCTACGGCTCCGATGCCATCGGCGGCGTCGTCAACTTCATTCTGAAGAGCGACTACGAGGGATTCACGGCGGGTGGCCGGTTCGGCTCCGCTGCCGACTATGGCGAGAAGTCGGCCTTTGCGATGGGCGGCACCCGGCTGGGCAACGTCAGCATCGTCGCCAATGTCAGCGTGACGCACACGGATCCGCTGCTGCAGGACGAGCGGCCGTTCAGCACGCCGTTCCTGGGTCATGCCGGGGCTACCACGATACCCGGCGTCATTGCCGGCGGCGCCGACCAGCTGAGTCCCGCCTTGAATTCCCCGAGCCAGAAGAACCCCACCGGCGTCAATGCCACCGCCGCCTCGCTTGCCAGCCTGGTCGGCAACGGCACCTACCTGCCGACCTCCGCCGGCGCGATCAGCAATGGCTTCGATCTGTCGCCCTATCAGACGCTGCTGTTGAAGCAGAATGTCGGCGCGTTCAGCCTGACGCTTGACGCACCGCTGATGGCGGATCACAGGCTCGAAGCCTTTGGCGATGTGATGATCTCGCAGGCGAAGAGCAGCACGAATTGGGCGCCGGTCGCGACCACCGTATCGGTTCCCGCCAATGCCCCTTTCAATCCGCTGACCAGCGCCTTTCCGGGTGTGGTGTTCGCGGACCTGCAGGTACCGCACAACTTCGAGGATACCTCCCAGGCGATTCGGGTTACGGGGGGCTTGCGCGGAGAGATCACGTCCAACTGGAACTGGGAAACGGCCCTGGTCTACAGCGAGAGCGACCTGCAGCAGCTGCAGTCCGGCCTGATTTACAAGCCGAACCTGGCAGCCGCCATCGCCGGCGGATTCAGCCCGTCCGGAGCGGCGCTGACCGGCGGCAACTACAGCCAGGTGTATGGGGGGTACTCCCTGACCGGGCCACTGGTCCTGCAGCCGGCGCTCGATCCCTTTGCGACCTCGGCGGGCCTGAACCCCGCCTCGCTGGCCAACCTCTATGGCACGGAAACCATCAATGCGGTGAGCCAGCTCGAGTCGTGGGATGGCAAGCTGGTGGGCCGCGCGATGGCATTGCCAGCCGGTAATATCGGCGTCGCTGTCGGCGCCAGCGTGCGACGCGAGACGCTGACCGGCTATACGGATCCGAATGGTCGTGTCACGGACCCGGTGACAGGCTCCTATTTCGGCAATGCTCAGCAGTGGATCGGCGGCACCTTTGCCAACCCCTTCGGCAGGAGCCGCACCATCGCAGGCGCGTTCGGCGAGGTGCGCATCCCCGTCACCAGCGCGACCTGGAACGTACCGGGATTCCGCGCCCTCGACCTCACCGCCGCGGTGCGCGGCGAACACTACAGCGACGCCGGCAACTCGACGGTGCCGAAGATCGGTTTCCGTTGGCAGCCCTTTGACGGCCAGTTCACGATGCGCGGCAACTATGCCAAGTCCTTCATCGCACCGACCTTGTATTCGGAATACGGGCCGACCGACACGCGCACGTCGAACGGCCCGATCGCCACGGCCTTCGGCGCCAACTACGCGGGCGAGCCATTCAATGCCGAAGACGGCAACAATCCGAGCCTGCAACCGGCGACCGCGATTTCGAAGACGATCGGCTTCGTGTTCAAGCCGAAGCGGGTGCGTGGCCTGACGCTGACGGCTGACTACTCGGACATCAACCTCAGTGGCTTTCAGGGCGGCGCGGGTTTCAACAACATCCTTCTGAGCATCAACGCCATGGGCTCGGCCTCGCCGTTCTTCAATAGCCTGGCGGTCGGCGGCTTTCCAGGCGCGGGCGGCACCAACCCGTTCGGCACGCCCGGATCACTGCTGGCCTTTCTGACCAACCCAGCCACCGGCAAGGGCGATCCGACCAAGGCGGCCCAACTCTATCTCGTCGACTATTTCCGCAACCTCGCACAACTGACCGAGGAATCCTGGACCGTGGCAGCCGACTATCGCGTCGATGCCGGAAGTGCCGGGACGTTTGACGTGGCGACCACCGGCACCCTCTTCAACTCGTTCCTGTTCAACCCCGGTATCGCCGGCCTGCCGAGCGTCCAGGGCGCCGGCTCCACCAACAACGCCAGCGTCTTCGGCGGCACCCTGCCCCGCTACCGCTTCTACACGACGATCGACTGGGTGTTTCACGGCGTGGACTACACCCTGGGCAATACCTACGCTTCGGCCGTCAATGACCGCGGCGGCAGCGGGATCCTGGCGCCCATCCCCGTCAGCCGCTACTTCAGCTGGGACCTGCGGGCGGCCTACGATTGGCGCGGCGAGAAGATCAAGGACTTGAAGCTTGCGATTGGCGTCAACAATGTCACCAATCGCATGCCGCCGTGGGACCCACGGGTCAATACGGACAACAACGTGGACACCTCGACCTACTCACCCATTGGCCGGCTCGTTTACGGTACCCTTTCCGTGGGATTGTGACCGCGGCCGCGCAGACAGGCCTTGTCGCGCCTGAACGGGAACATCGATGACCCGATAGGGTGCGGGGCCAGGCACTCTGTACAGCGCAGGGAGAAAGTGCAGACGGTTTTCCGCGTTGCCAGCAGAAACTTCCTGGAAATGTGCGATTTCATGGTGTTCGGGTATTTAAGCGCCGCGATCGGGCGTGCTTTTTTCCCGGCCAGCAGCGAGTTCGCCTCGCTGATGTTTTCACCGACGACCTTAACTGGCTCGTTAACGCCCCTATGATCCAGAGGCTGCTGGCCCTCGAACTGGGGCTGTCCCTGGCCGCAGCCATCGCATTCCTCAGTGCCTGGTCCAGCAGCCAAACAGTGGCCGCCGATAATCCACGCTGACCTTCCCGGTTCGCGAACGCTGGCCTGATTCGGCTTTGGGGCTCAGAATCGGCTGGCCGTGCATCGTCAGGAGTACAGTCCCGTGAGCCGACCCGAAGAATTGCAACAAGCCGCGCTGGACTACCACGAATTTCCCATTCCCGGAAAGCTCTCGGTCGTCCCGACCAAGCAGCTGATCAATCAGAACGATCTCGGCCTGGCCTACTCTCCCGGCGTGGCGGCGGTCTGCGAAGCCATCGTCAGCGATCCCGCCAGCGC
>Ga0209698_10006819_pt1 | contig 12087 bp, 2 predicted proteins | sample LitLauG_LLR_2012_FD_187203 | JGI IMG/M metagenome (GOLD analysis project Ga0209698, IMG submission 187203) | Freshwater sediment microbial communities from Pennsylvania, USA - Little Laurel Run_MetaG_LLR_2012 (SPAdes) (version 2) | ecosystem: Environmental > Aquatic > Freshwater > Creek >...
TGGTGGTACTCTTTCGGCCGACATGAGCCCGAAGTTCAGAGAATGCTTCGGTGTTCTGAGAACCGTCGGTGACCTCGATCATGGAAACACACGGTCGGCTGAAGTCGCGAGTCGATGATTCAAACACGACTCGGTTTCTACCCGTTCATCGAGCCGGATGCCAGGGGATACTCAATCCGATGGTGAAAAAAGGGCGAATCTCGATCCGCAAAATCAGCGGAGGGACCATGGAAATCAAGCCGAATCGACGAATCGTCAGGGACGACTGATTACGCCCGCTGCGTTGAGGGATGCCTGCGTGAGAACCTTGGCGGAATCGCGCCGATTGTCCGGTTCGAAAGCATGACCTCGACGCGAGAGTTCCTCCAGGAACGGAGCCATTTCCGTCGCGTAGTTTTGCCACTTCGCGACCGATGTCTTGTAAATCGGCTCACGCACCTGAGAGACACTGGCGGTCCGCACCTGTCGCTTCGTCCGATGGAAATTGAGGCAGCTCGGGTCCCAGTCAAAGCCGAGATACCCGATCAGCTTACGTGACTGAAGTTCGGGATCGGCGATGACCCTCTCGTACGGAAAGTCTAACCAGCGGACGGCCGGCACGCTTTGCCAGTGCTTCACCGCCCGGAGATAGTCACTGAATCGCCGCGCGATATGCGTCCAGTCGTTGGCCCAGCGGATCGAACCGAACGCGGTCTGGTAACACGACAGGGCATTATCACGCAGGTCTCGACGGCAATGGATCACCCGAGCATTTGGGAATAAGACGTGAATGAAACCGAGCAAGTTGACGTTATCGGGCATTTTGTCCACCACGGCGACCGCGGTGGAGTTGAGCTTGTTCAGTTCGTCAAGGTAACGCTCGGCAAGACCTGCCAGGTCGTCTGGCTTGAGCAGCTTGAAGGCCGCAAACGGGTCTTTGGGGTCCGTGCCCGTCATGGCGGGAAGCTCCGAAAAGAGCTTGCTCATGTGCATCAGCTCCCCCGCGCCATGGATCGCCGGGTGCGACGCCAGGATCTGCTCGACAAGCGTGGTGCCTGAGCGGGGCAGACCGACCACGAAGATCGGCCGGGTACTTGGGTGACCCTTTCCCTCCAACTTCTTGATAAATTCGGGGGTGAATGTGGTGGTCTGCTGGTCGATCCAGGCCGTGAAACCGGCGGGATCGTAGATCTCGTTCCGCTTCTGGCGGTTCGACGCCTGGAGCTCGTTACCCCGCTGGAAGTAATGTCCGGCCAGACGATAGTCCTTGCGGCGATCATAAATCACGCCGAATGCGAAGTTGAGCTGAGAGCGCGGGCCATCCCCGAGGTATTTCTCGTCCTGCAGACTGGTCATCGTTTGCAGGTCTTCATCCGAGATCTTCCCTTTGCGCTGGCTGACTTTTTGGTAATAGACTTCCGCCAGTTTGGGGTAAATCTTCAGCGCAAGGGCGGCTTCTTCGTCGGCCCGGTCGAACTCGCCCATCTCGGCGTACATGTTAACCAGACCCATCCGGGGGGCGGTGATCTCGGGGTCGATTTCTATCGCCTTGCGGAAGGCGGCTTCTGCCTCTTCCACCCGCTGGAGCTGCATGTAAACTTGCCCCAGGCCGTGGTGACTTTCCGGATGCGCGGGATCGATCGTCAGGGCGTGGCGATAACGACCCAGGGCATCTTCGTATTTCTCCTGTTCCTGGAGCAGGCTGGCGTAGTTCGCGTGCAGACGTGCGGAAAGCGGCTCCATAGCCAGGGCCTTCAAGTAAAGTTCCGACGCCTCATCGAATCGCGCCCGACCGTGCAACGCCTGAGCCATGTTGTTCACGGGCAGGGCGAGTTGGGGTGCAATCGCGTTCGCCTTCCGATAACATTCCATGGCCTCGTCGAAACGGGCCATCGCGCGATAGACGTTTCCTAGATTGTTGATGGGTTGGGGTAATTGGGGAGTGAGCCGAACCGCCTTCAAGCAAAGCTGTTCGGCTTCATCGAGGTCATCCAGGCGACCGATTTCGATCAGAATCTGCCCCAGGTTGCAATTGGCCATCGGGTCGTTAGGGTTGATCGCAAGGGCCTGTCGAAAAAGTTCGGTCGCCTCGCGAAGCTGCCTGCGTTCCTGGAGGACCATACCCAGGTTGACCATGGCCCTGGGAAACTCGGGCCGCAGTTTGAGGGCGTGCCGGATCGCTTCCTCGGCCTCGGGCAACCGTTTCTGGGCGTGATGGATCAGACCGAGACTGTTGAAGGCGTCGGGTTGATTGGGGTCAAGTGCCACACCGAGGTTCAGTTGCCGATACGCCTCATCGAGCCGTCCGCTTTCGCGCAGGCATTCACCGAGGTTGCAATGGTTGGCGGCGTCTCCGGGTCGAAGGGCCACCAGCTTCGAGAAATAGCCGGCGGCTTCGGAAAATCGCCCGGTTTGATGGCAGATGACCGCCAGGCTGATGGTCGCATCCGCGTACTCCGGGGCGCTAGCGACGACCTTGCGATAAAGATCCTCAGCGACCTGAAGATGACCCAGGGCATGAGCCTCAGCGGCGGCATGGAAGAAATTCGGAGTCAACGGACCCTACCTCTCGGAAGCGAAGACAACTCAGTCGCCGCCGGATCAGCCAAACAAAGCGCGAACCGGCGGGATTCATGCGTCAGGAGATCAGCTTAATCATGCGGGTCCGACCAAGGCCAGTGGAATCGGCTCGGCAGTGACACTGGCCAACGGACTTACCGCCCATTGGCAAGTCTCGACTCGCGACGGAGAGCTTTTACCGACGTCATGGCCATCACCGCGTCGTGTGTTTTCATGGAAGTATGTCCCACCACGACTTTCCCTGTCATTGCTTGTGTCACTGGCATGCTAGCTGTTACATGACTAATGTCATTAGTCATTTTCACGCCAGGAATATTAAAGCTCATGCTCATTTTGTGCATCGCCGGCTGCATGTCGATGCTTCGATGCATGTCGGGGGTCGGCGTGAGGTTGAGGCCTTTGGCGACCGACTGCAACGCAGCCTTTTGGGACTTGTCAAACGCTTGGTAGTTGGGGTCTGGGTCCGTCATGCCACCTGCGTTGACAAGCTCGATCCCCTCGAAGATGAATCGGGTCAGCTTGCCTGTCGAACCGTCAATTACTGCGAAGGTATCCACGAAACGATGGCTATAGATCGTGACATCAGAACCGCCCGGCCGAGAGGGATCGGAGGTGCTGACCGTGGAAACCGTGAGATGACCACCTGGAACGCTTGGTGCGGACCACAAAACGCTCTTGGTCTGTAGGTCAACCGCGGTCATTCTCCCCGATCGGTTGAATGTCGGCAAAAGCAGAAACTGTTGGTCCGAACCCCCGGTCAAATTGACGGGCTTGATGACCATGCCGGATTGGAGCGCGGGGGAGACGTCGCCAGTAAACTTTGTCACCGCCCCGCTCCGACCGTCGATGATGAAGAGTTGTGGTGTACCGGTCTTCGTGATCAGCACGTAGTCATCGGCGTGATCAACGTTGAAATCGAACTTCGCGACCGTGAAGCCGCCCTTGTAACTGCTGGGCATAAGCTGGTTCGAGAACAGCGTCTGGCCGGTGTCGGTCCGGCTGACGATAAAACTATTGGCACCCGCCTTCGCAAGTATGGGCACTTTCTTCAGCGCAAAACTTAGTCCGGCGTTCACGGCGACGCCATCGATGATCTGGACCGAATTGGACCGCAGGGAGTGGGGGTCGAGTTGCGATTTGATGCCATCGAGAATACTGCCTTTCGCAACGACGTCGAAAATCGCCGGTTTGATAACCTGGATGTATCCCATCCCCGTGTACGTGGTGTCGAAGAAGAAGCGGCCCTTCGAATCGGTCCGCGTGGTGGCTATCAGTGTGCCGTCGTCCGAATGCAGTTCGACAGTGATACCCGAAATTGTGGTACGTGGGGCTGTTGAGTGTACCGCGGAGGCGTTCAGAGTGCCGCCTGACAGGTAAAGGCCCCCGACTGACATGGCCGCGATCGACGAACTGATGGAAGCCTCCGACAGGACTGTGTTTCCGTTGGCACCGTTCTCAAAGTTGGAAACACCATACGCGGTCCCTCCCGACTGGGTGTTACTATTTCCCCCGATACCGACGCTTCCACCCGACGAAGTTCTGTTGTAGTTGTACCCGCATTCCCCGTGAGTTGTATTCCCGCCACCTCCCGCTGACCCACCCTTTCCTCCGGTGCCGGGATAGGGAGTATTCCCAGTGATATTGCCGCCACCGGACGGAGAGTAAATCGTCCCTCCGGCCTGATAAAGTCCGCCACCATTCGCTTCACCACCACTACCGCCGCTTCCGCCATTACCGCCGTTAACACGACTGGTATTTTCCGCGTCGCATGTGTCGACATGGAAATTGACGTACCCGTTGTTACCGCTTCCGCCGACGCCCCCATTTTGACCGTAAACACTATTGCCGGTGATGGAGGAGTTCGAGAAGAGGTTCAAGGTACCTCCGCCCAGATAGACGCCTCCGCCGTACCCGGCCGCACCATTCGCACCGCTCGCACCGTTGGCTGCATGACCACCATTGACGTAGTTGGCGCTCCCACCTCCGTTGGCCCCCGCGGCGGCAGCCCCGGTGTACCCGGCAACATTCCCCTCAATTGTAACCTTGCTGAGGGTAAGCGTGCCGCCAGCCATGTCGATGCCCCCTCCCTGACCGTTCGTGCCACCAACTCCGTTTTTCGCATTTCCACCCACGATATCAAGATTCTGGAGAAGCAAAGTACCGGAATTCATGTTCAGGACGCGATTATTATCCCCCTGGATCGACGCCTGAACTCCGGTGCCAATGATCGTGAGTGAATCGTTCGAGGGGACCGCGACCGAAAGCGCCTGCTGGTCGGAAAGAACATAATTTCCGGGTGTGTTGGTATTGCCACCGGCCGACGTGAGCATGATCGCCATGGAATGGTTATAGCCATTCCCATTCATGAAATTCTCGGCGTACTGGACGGCTCCCCGAAGCGTATCACTTCCGTTGGTAAAGCTATTGATTCCCGACGCTCCGGAGGGAACCGCTGTGTTGTCCCCGGTATTGCTGACCGTGAATGCGTAGTCGGTACCACCCGACGTCGCCTTATTATTTAGAAAATAACCAGAGCCTGAGAAGTTCATCTGGGAATTGCTGAAGAAGGCGGCACCTCCGCCCACGCCGTAGCTGGTGTTGGAAATGCCGTTATTCTGCACATACAGGGATCCGCTACCGGTCAGAATGCCACCGTTAAGGACCGCGAAACCCGCGCCGTAGGCAGTTCCCGAACCGTTACCGGTAAGGGTGTTGGAATCGACGGTATTCGTGTTGGCGAAATTCACCGTCGTTCCCGAATTATAAACGCCACCTCCTTCGATCGTCTGACTATTCGGGGAGGTGACCGAGTTAAGAGCGACGGTAAGGCCGCTCGCATTGACCGTGCCACCGCTCAGGTAAAGTCCACCACCGCCACCGGTAATGGCCGTACCATTCAGCGAATTGCTACTGATCTTAGCCGTGCTGAGATTCAACTTCTGAGCGGAACTCGCGCCAGAAAAAAGTATCCCCGCGCCTTCGACTGTTGCGCTGTTGTGGACGATCTTGGTATTCTTGATCGTTGAAGCGACGGACGAATTGTTGATGAAAATTCCGCCGCCACTGGAGGCCGAGTTGTGTTTGATCACGGAGCCGGCGAGATTGAGAGTCCCACTGTACTGATAAATGCCGCCACCGACACTCCCTGCATTCGTTCCCGTGTTGCTTGAAATTTTAGCGGATGTAAGGTGGACGCTGGGGGCAGCGGTTGTGCTACTCGTCTCTTCAAATCCACCCCCACCGTTAACGGTGGTGTTCCCTTTGATTTGACCGCTCTTGAAGGTCAGATTCGCGCCGTAGTTATAGAACCCGCCACCCGACGATGATGAGTTCCCGTTGACAGTGGAGCCGGCGCCCGTGACATTGAGGGTTCCGCCTGCCAGGAACATTCCACCTCCCAAACCGCCGGTCGCCGTGTTGCCGTTGACCACATCGCTGGTCATTTTTCCAGCGGCGGTCGCATTATAGAGGCCCCCGCCCTGTCCTCCGCCCACCGAGTTGGATGTGATGCTGCTGGCTGAGATCGTGAAGTGCCCGGACCCGTTGCTAAAAACGCCGCCTCCAAATCCATTGTTCGCCGAGTTCATCGTAATCACCGACCCATTGCTGATGGTAAGCGTCCCGACCGAAACTCCAACTCCGCCTCCGCCTTCCCACGCGGTGTTACTCTTGATTGTCGAGTGGTTCAGATTCAACGACGATCCACCATTGCCAAAGAGACCGCCGCCGTATCCCGTCCCATTTGTGGCGGGATTCCCATTGAGCGTGACCTTGTTGGAAGTGATGCCGACACTGGCCGCGTTCATACTGGCGCCGCCAGTTAGATCCAAACCGCCGCCGAAGTAGCTGGCCGAGTTCGAATTGAATAACGATGAGCCTCCGAACGAACTGCTTGTCCCCATAAGCGCGACCGCTCCGCCATACGCGGCGCTATTCTTCATGAACGTCGAGTGAGTAACCGAGAGAGTCCCACCCGATTGATAGATCCCGCCGCCTGATCCCGTCGTTGACGAGACACTGTTACTTTTGACGCTTACACTGGTAAGCCCGACGGCGGCTTTGGAAGCGTTGATCGCACCGCCGTTCCCAGAGGAAACCTTGGCCCCGCTGAGTCCAAGGTTGGAAAAGGTCGCGTGACTCCCAACGACGTTGAAAATTGAAGTCGCGCTTGTCCCTGCACTGATGATACTGTTGGAACCGCCGGCTCCAATCAATCCGACCGACCCATTGGTGCTGTTGATGATGAGGGGGCTGTTGGCACTACTCGCAAGGCTAAGAGTTGAAGAAGGGAGGTTCAGTATGACTGCCGTGCCGGTGTCCGCAAGTTCATTGGCCGCGGCAACCGCCGTACGTAGGTTCCACGGCGATATGAACGAAATCGGGGCATCCGCAGCCGTAGAGACTGTCGGCAAGAAAAGCGCCGGAGAAGCGTTGTTGAACTGGAAGAACCCGCCTGCTAAAGGCGTGACGGTGGTCGCGACCTCGCTAGGTTGGTAGAACACGGCACCCTGAACCAACCCCGTGGAGCCTGCTCCATTCGTGGACGACCCGGGCTTACCACTAAGCGCGACGTTGCTCGTGACCTGGGCCGCCACCGAGCCATTAAGGTTCAGGAGTCCGCCTCCAATGTACATCCCCGCGCCCTGTGCATTTCCTCCCGCCCCGCCTTTCCCCTTTGAGGAACAGGCGCCGCCCGTACCGCCTGAATTGACAAGTGCACCCTTGCTAGTGGGGACCTCATTAATGACATTTGCGCTGATGATTGCGCCGCCAGTCAAATTCAAGATGGCGTAAGTGTTCGATGACCCTGTGCCGGTTCCGCTCGCGGGTGCTTCTACCGCGAGGCCTGCGCCATAGGACGAGCCTCCGTTGCCTCCGTGACCGATCCCTGTGTTGTTGACCGTAGCGCCGCGCCCCCCCTTGAGACGGTTCTGCGTGATGACCGTGGAGGCGCTGATGGTGATATCACTGCCGGCCGCTCCGTAAATTCCACCTCCGGCCGCGTTGTAGCCGGCGCCGTGGCGGGTTGTACGGGTCACGTTCGCGCTGGGGCCGACTTGAGTGCCGACAGGGGCCGTTGCGTAACACTTTTCGACCGTGGTGCCAAACGTACCTGAAGGACCGGTATACGGACTGAGCGTCACGTTCCCACTAATGCCAACGTAAATTCCGCCACCCTGAGCGTCGACCTTTTGGGTGCTTCCGGTAGAAGTTGGCTCGATGCCGGTCTCTTGACCATTTTCGACCGTCACTCCTTCAAGCGTGAGTGACGCGCCTATCACATTGAAAACTCGACTTTGAAAGTTGCCGTTGATGACGCCATTTTCAATCACCAGCGGAAGTCTTCCCCCGACGAAACTGTTCGGGTTGTTGACCGTAAGCTGGTTCTGGTCGTCGAGAACAGTTCCGCCGGGGATGGTTGAGAACGTGTATGTCCCACCTTCCAGATTGACCATCATTTGGGTGGAGCTCGAAGTGCCGTTCGTTGCGCCGACTGAAGTGGCATTCGAGTAATAGTCGTAGTAGTTCACCAGTTGTCGCAAAGTATAACCGGTATCCGCGCTAACCGATGTAATTTCCGACGCGGTCGATCCCGCGGGTGCCGTTGGCGATAGCGGGGTGTCGGTCATGATCACGTAGTATCCGACCGGCGTATTCATGGTCGATATTGTCGAATCCGAATCGACGTACCCGCTGGGCAGCGTCAGTGTGGCGGAGTCGGTGATCTGGCTGACGGAACCCGCGCTCGACCCCAGAGGAACTTGGGTACTTGACATGGTAAGCGTCAAAACCAACGGGACGCTAGGCGCCAGTGCCGGCAAGTTGAATGTTTCCACATTGTTGGTGGTGAAGCCGCTTGTGACCGTGGAGGCAGTGGGTGCGTAGGAATTTCCGGCGATGGTCGCTGATGCATAACTTAACCCTGCCGGCAAAGTATCTGCCAGTGTCGCTCCGCTTATGGACGAGGAACTCGTATTGTCAACGGTGAAGGTGTAAGTGGTTTTGCTACCTGGAACGTAGCTGCTTACGTCCTGGGTCTGAGTAATTGAAACTGGAACAGTGGTGCTCAATACCAGGCGGACTTCGAGCGCCTCAAGGACCGATAATTTGCAAGCGCGGTTGAGAGAAGCAGCACGGAGGCGGCGAAATCTTCGCATCACGAGCACCTGTAAAGAGATGGTGAGGTTTTTTGGGAAGAGTGTCTCGATCGGCGAATCGTCGGCCTTCTCACGAAGGAAGAATGGCTCGAGTGGACTGTTGCTTGTGGGAAAAGGTGGAAGTATTTGTGAGGATCAGGTTCAGCGAATGATCGGTGACGCTACGATTCTTGAGAAGCGTTTGGAGGTCGAGTTGGGAGGGATTTTGCAAGAGCAAGTCGGCATACACTCGGTTAATTTGGCCGAGCAATCCGGCCTTGGAACTTGCCACCTTTTGAACGAAACTGACAGTCGAAGCTCCGGCGTTCAGAGCTTTTGTAAGACTGTGTAACGTTGTTGTCGTCGGCAGACCCCCAGTAAGTGTTTTGTAGACGGCATTGATATAATCCGGATTGCTAGGATACAGATTGCGGTATTCACTGCTTCCGAGAATGCGAACCTGAAGTGTTTCGGTTTGATTGTTCGGGGGAAGGTTGTTCTCGAGCGCGGCTTGTTCATTGGGTGTTGCGGAACGTCCCAGTAGGTTTCTGTACTGGGTTTGAATGCGGAATGTCTGCGCGGCCTGGCTTTGATCGATTTTCGAGGCAATCTGCTGCCAGCTCATTCCGTCGAGTTGTTGCTTGTAGAGGGAATCAAGCTGCGCCCGAGTCGCGTTGACCCCTGTGAGCGAAACCACCAAGTGATTCAGCCGGTCATAGAGCGGGCTCAGCCCGTTTTGGGCGTTGACCACCTGCGCGATGCCCTCAGTCTTTGCCGTATTAAGGAAAAGTTGTGACGATAGTAGCTTTACAGTGACCTGATCGCTGTTCAGTGTGCCATTCCTGAGTTCCGCGACGAGTGGCTCCTTTACGGATTCCACTATGGTGTAACCAAGATAGAGGTTTGAGAGCTGAGTTACCTTCAGCACCGCGGCCTGTTCGCTCCTCATAATCGACTGGACCAGACTGGCTCGTGTCTTCCCAGCCTTCAGGGCATTAACTTCCAGTTTGGCGGTCGAGGAAGGAACCCCCGTGGGGACCAGAGACTTGTTCACAGCCGTGACATATGCAGTATCACTTGGATACTTCGCACTGAATTCTTGACTGGTGAGAAGCGAAATCGTCAGGGAATCAGAGCTTCCACCCTGGCTCAAGAACGCAGAGGCAGAGGTGAGTTCCGCGGCCGTGGGGATACGCCCGAGAATGCCGAGATACAGCGAATTCGCCTCGTCTGTGGAACGTTCCGTGGAATGTAAGACGTCCGATACAAATTGGGGAACCGAAATGCCGGTACCATTCAAATTGGTGGTCTTTGCCTTGTTTTGTGAAAGTGCATTGACCCAATAATTCAACTCGTCTGACGAGGGTACTCGGGACAACAGTGCTTCATAAACCGCACGAACCAAGGCTTGCCGGCTCGTCTGTTTGTTGACAGAGATTTTGACTGTCTCCGTCTCAAAGTCTTGCGAAGAGGAACTGAAAAGGTTAACCACCCGGACACCAACGCTGACAGTCCGACCTTCATCAGACGCGGGTGCGACCCAACTTAGCTCTCCGGTGGACGGGTTGATGGTCATCCCTTCGGGAACCGCGCCGTTGAACGTGAATTGGAGCTTGGAACCTTTACCGAGACTCAGCGCGTGATTCGCCAGAGGGATCGTCAGCGGTGAAAGCGGGTCGATCGTAATCGTGGGGCTGTCAAACAACTGAGGCTTTAATCCGATGTACCGCTCGACGATACCACCGTTGCCTGTCGAGGCGACAGGAAAGCTGACGGTGACCGGTCCTGATGGGACCATGCCTGCAGGGTTGACTGTCCGGATAACGTAATTGTGACCAGCTTTGAGTGATGAGAAAACAAACGTCCCCTGGGAATTGGTTGTTATATAGGGGTCGATCCGCGGATTAAAGACACCTGAATTATTGGTGTCGATATACACGAGAACACCACTAATTCCAGGATCGTTGGCACGAAACTTTCCATTCATCCCCTCGTCCACGAACACGCGGCCTGCCACGATGTCTGAGGAACCGCTCGTACTGCTGTGCCGAAGCCCAGATGCCGCAACATTTCCGGCGGACGGGTTTAGCGAGTCGGCACTCACCACTTCGGCCGACGATGTCGTGCCGAATTGAATGTCAGAGAAATTTTGACTGGTTAACACCTGCCCGTTTGTTGGGGTGTACGTGTAGACCCCCAGGTTCATGGTGCCATTGAGCACTTCACTCGGGATAAAATTGGCGCTCGACGTAGGGGATGGTAGTACGATGTCCGGATAACCATTAAGCCCGTAATCCGCGACCGCAAATTGTTCCAAAGCTCCGTTGGCGAATTGGAGCGTCTGGGTGGTTGTTGTGGCACTCGTCAATGGTTGACCCTGACTGGTCACGAGCATCAACTGGCCGGTATTCGGTTCAACGGCCACGACGTCGTTATAACCATCGCTATTGAGATCGATCGCCGAAATCTGTGAAGGCACGATCAGACTGCCGGCAATCGACGAATTATTCGGACCCGGAGTGCTATTAATATTGAATGTCTTTGCACCGGGAATAGGGAATTGGTCGGCGATCGTGAAGGTACCGGGGGATGATTGGGTGATCAGAAACACGACGGCCTGCAGGCTTCCGTTGTACCCGTTCAGTTCGAGGTCGGGTACCCCGTCACCCGAGACGTCACCCGAGGCCATTCCGAACGGAATTGGGAATGTAGGTGCCGCCAGCGTCTTTGACGTGCAGAACTCGACGTCACTGGCCGGATAGCTCTGAATCACTATTGCCCCGCCGGCCGTGGTCGTGGTACCGTTTGAACTCAGATAGGAGCCGGTTGCCGCATAATTGACACCCGACCCGTTCCCGTAAAGGATCTGAACGCTGGTCTGCACGGTCATCGTGTTCGACCAGCTATAGGTATAACTCTCGGATGCGTTGTTGTAGACCGAACCTTCGAGATAGGTGACAGTCAGCGTGCCGACATCAAGATTGCCGTCCTGATTGAAATCAGCGAGCGTGACACCACCGTCATACACGACGCCATTGGTCGATCCCATGGATGGAATGACAAATGGTGTCGCCACGGTTGACGGTGTGTTGATCCATTTGGATGACGTTGCAACCGAGGCCAGGTTCTCCCACGAAACCATTGTCCAGACACCGCCGTACGTGGAGACCGCGATGTCATCAAAACCGTCGTTGTTCAGGTCGCCCACGGCCACGTTATTGATGGTGCTGAGGCTCAGCGGGGCCGTCGAGGTGACCGCCGGTGCGCTCTTGGTTTGGACGGTCACCGCATTGACGACCGACGCGGACTCGACATCATAGGTGACCACGATTGTCCCGCCCTTGGAATTCGTCGCGATGTAGGCGATCTCCTCGCGCGTGGTCGAGTCAAA
>Ga0209698_10006820_pt1 | contig 12085 bp, 11 predicted proteins | sample LitLauG_LLR_2012_FD_187203 | JGI IMG/M metagenome (GOLD analysis project Ga0209698, IMG submission 187203) | Freshwater sediment microbial communities from Pennsylvania, USA - Little Laurel Run_MetaG_LLR_2012 (SPAdes) (version 2) | ecosystem: Environmental > Aquatic > Freshwater > Creek >...
GCGCCAGTTGGCGCAGCACTTCGGCATTGTCGCGGACCATGTTTCCCATGAACGTGAAATTCAGGTATTTCTCAAGATCTCCGTATTCGATTCCGTTCTCGGTGCGCGGGGTTTGGTGTTGGTGATTGTAATCTTCCAGCGGCTCGGTGAACCGCACGGCGGGCAGACCGGCCTTATAAAAGGGAAAGTGATCGCCGCCGCGGCCGTAGCGGTCCTGGCGAAAGATCATTCGAATTGCCGAACGCCCGTCGATTTCCTCAATCGCGCGCGCCAGCTCGCGCGCCGGCGAGTCGGCGTCTTCGATTTCTCGGTTTCCAGAGAAGACGCGTACGCGATGCGGTCCGCCGGGAGCGGGGTCCGCGCCGACGATATCGTTGTCCAGCATGGCCCCGACGGTGTAGCCCTGCTCTTTCACCCAATCGAGCAAATGGTAGGCCCCAAGCAGGCCCTGTTCTTCTCCGGAAAGCGCGCCAAACAAAATGGTCGCGCGTCCGCCATGACCGGCGGCGGCCGCTTTGCTGAGCAACCGCGCCGACTCCAGGCTGACCGCTGTTCCTGAAGCATCGTCGTCCGCTCCGGGGGCATCCGCCTCCGGATCCATGACGTTGGAAGGCCGTGAGTCGAAGTCTCCGACGACAATGAAAATCGTCTTGGCCAGCTTGGGGTCCGAGCCCGGCAGGATTCCGTAAACATTTTCCAAGTGAACGGGCTTTGCCCCAGTCCGCTCGGAGGTCATCTCGAATTTGTCCACCACGACTTGCAATTTTCCACCGGACGCCTCAGCAATGGCGTTGAATCGCGCGACGAGGAAGTCTCGCCCGCAGCCGGCTCCGCGCTTCGGATCGGTCCACGACGAAAGCGTTAGCCGCGTCCCACAACTGACTTGTTCACGAATCAACGCGCGCATCGTTTTTTCATCCACACTCTGCCGGGTGATGGCGCCCGCCGGCCGTGGCAGGATCTTTAGTTGCGGCTTTCCCTGCGCGGGCTCCGCCGGATCCCGTGGGACTGCCTGCTGCGCCAGCGCCCCTACCGTTCCGAAAGCTAGCAGCACCAACAGGGCGGCCGCTACCGAAGCATTGCCAAATTTCTTATCCAGTTTCGCGATCATTTGCGTTCTCCAATCGGAGTCTTATTTCAAGGAGGTGGGCATTCTATCGCGAAAGTGGGAATTTTTTGGAGTGCGGCAATTCACCACGGTTCCTACCGGGACCGCACTTCCGCTTTTCTTGACAGCCGGATGTGAGAATCCCGAAAGCCTGAAAATCTCCTATTTTCGTAAGAAGTTGAGGGGCGGGTCCGTTTCCGGCGCTCCGACTTGCCGGGGGCCATTGCAACATTCTCACCAAATCGATACTGTTGAACTCAGAAGTCGGGAAAATCTTCCATGGATCTCGTACCGCTTGATGAGAATCTTCAGCTCTTTATTTCCCCGTCGATCGATGACTGGAAGCCGATTGAGGATCATGGCATTACCGCGGTGATCGACCTGGACGGTGATCTCGACTTGGGCATTCCAAACATCCCCAATCATATGCTCTATGTCTACTTTCCCATCTTCGATGAGGACCTGCCGGATTTGAACAAGCTGCACGCGCTGGCGAGGCTTGCGGCGCGATTGGTGGCCAACGGCGAGAAAGTTCTGGCGCACTGTGGCATGGGTCTCAACCGGTCGGCCCTGGTCGCGGGATTAGTGCTGACCTATCTGGGGATGAAAGGTGAGGATGCCGTGGCGCTTCTGAGGGAAAAACGGCCCGGCGCGTTGTTCAACGAAAACTTCGCCGCCTATCTCGCGGCACTGCCGCCCAACACCAAAGCACCGGGCACGTCCTAGAACCTGACTTGACCAGTTGAGCCCACACGACTTACTAGCAGCCAAGGACTATTTTCTATCAGGATTGCTTAGTCAGCGACTCGGATTCTGTGTAATCTTAATGCGCTTTTGAACGTCCTCTGCGGTTAGTTTTGGGTCCCCTTCGAGCAAACGCAAGACGTCCTGAATCTCAATTATTCGGTCTTCGGGATAACGGTTGTAGAAATTTGTGACCACTTCTTCATAAGACTCAATTGCTCGGTTTGATGGTTTGTAGTATTTCCCGCAATCGAGCCGCATCTCGTCGGCAACCTCCTCGGTGAAACCGCTGATACCTGGAAGGGACTTGACAGCTCGATTTGCATCGCCGCAACCATCCGTCACGCCATCCCAATGGCCTCGAATATTTCCTAAGACAAATGCCTTGCGCGACGTCTTGTCCCACTGTAGCCACATCTCGGCACTAAAAGGAGCTGCAGCCTCGGTCCCCGCAGGGCTCCCCGAAGAGGCAAGCGCTGACTGGTGACTCCGCGAACAGCTAGAGCTGAGGATGGTCGCGCTCAGAGCAGCAACAAGAAGCCAGTGTGAGCCTGAAATTAGTCTTGCGCTGTGCATGTTACGGGCGGCTCTGTTCTGTGAAGAAAGGAGCATTTGTTTTCCCTCTAGACCAAGAATGTAGGGGTCGAACGAACTGAGGGTACCACTGTCATAGTCCCAGTGTCCGCAGCGGTAATCGGACAAGTAGATCGGTCAAAGGGAGATGTGCGTGTAATCCGACCGTTTGGCGCTATTGTCAATCCAGCCGAAACGATTATTCTGAAGTGTGACGGAAAATCCAGAGACAACCCCACAGACTCCGCAGCGGAAAGGCTTTCTCCGATCCTTCGTTCGATGGTTTCTCATCGGAGTGACAGTTCTTTGGTTGCTTGCTGTGCTGTTGCTTGTGGCTGCCCGGTGGATCGATCCGCCGACCACCGCGGTGCACATGCAGCGCCGCATGCAGGCATGGATTCATCACAAGCCGTATCACAAACGATACGAATTCGTTCCGTTGAGCCAAATCTCGCGCGATTTCCAGCATGCGGTGATCGCCGCGGAAGACGCGCGCTTTTACCAGCACCATGGATTCGATTGGCACGCGATGCAAATCGCGGCTGAAGACGATATGGAAGGCGGGCGCATTCGAGGAGGGTCCACCCTTACGCAGCAATTGGTAAAAAATCTGTTCTTCGGAACCGGCCGCTCCTTCCTCCGCAAGGGTGCCGAGTTCACGCTTGTCCCGGTGGCCGAATTGGTCCTCGGCAAGCAGCGCATTCTGGAACTCTATCTCAACGAGGTTGAATGGGGCCCGGGAGTTTATGGAGCGGAGGCGGCGTGCAATTACCACTACCGAACCTCAGCGCGGAGTATCGACCGGGAACAAGCGGCGCGACTCGCCGCAATTCTGCCGTTGCCGCTGAAGCGACGGCCCGAGCATATGAATCGCTATAGCGGCCTCATCCAGGAGCGGATGCGGCAAATGGGTTGGTAATCGCGCAGCAGGTTATTGAGAAGCTTCGAGGATCACAATGGTAACGGCGCATGACCGGTAACGCTAACCGGAAAGTGATCCACGATCAGAAATTGACTTGCATGGCGATACTCTGGAATCATCGCATGCGTAGTTAGGACTATTGGCTGCCTGGACGCAACGCTCTCGGGGCCAGTTGTTTCTTGATTGTCCTCAAAGGGGCACCTGCAGCATGGTAGCCGGCATTCGCACCGTTGACCTTCGCAAGGTCTACAACTCGGCTCCACCCGTGGCTGCCACGGGCGGCTTTTCTTCCGGACCGGCGAAAGGCAAAGGCAAGCAGCCCAAGCCGGAAATTGTCGCGCTTGACGGAATATCCCTCGACATTCTGCCAGGAGAGATTTTCTGCCTGCTCGGGCCTAACGGCGCGGGCAAGTCCACCACGGTTGGCGTTCTTACCACTCGCGTGCGCCCCACCAGCGGCCAGGCGTTCATCGGGGAACACGACGTCTGGCAAACGCAAGTCGCCGTCAAGCGCCTGATCGGTGTAGTTGCTCAACGCCCCAATTTGGATTTTTCCCTCACCGCGCGCGAAATTCTCATTTTTCACGGCGCGTATTTCGGGCTCTCTTCCCACGAACGCGCCAAGCGCGCCGAATCTCTTCTCGAACGGTTCAAGCTCACCGATCGCGCCGATCAGATGGTCCGCGGCTTCTCTGGCGGCATGATGCAGCGCCTTTCGATTGCGCGCGCGATGATGCACGACCCGCAAGTTCTTTTCCTCGACGAGCCCAGCGCCGGCCTGGACCCGCAAACCCGCCTGCTGCTCTGGGAGATCGTGCGCGAATACAATCAAAGCGGCAAAACGATTCTGCTGACCACGCATAACATGGAAGAAGCTGATGCGCTGTGCAAACGCCTGGCCATCATCGATCACGGGCGCGTGATTGCGCTGGGAACTCCGCAGGAGCTGAAAGCTTCCGTTCCCGGCGGCTACTTGCTGCGCCTTCGCTTTGGCGTTCAATCTCCCGAGCTTTTACAGCGTCTCCAGGGCCTCTCCGGAGTCCGGGAAGTCCGCGCCACTGACGGCAACGGCGCCGACCTCTACGCCGACCGCAGCGGCACGCTGATTGCTGAGGTTGCCAACCTTGCCGCCGGCGCTGGCGTTGAATTGTGCGACGTGCATATTTCCGAGCCTAGCCTAGAGAATCTCTTTCTGCATCACACGGGAAGGAGCTTGCGCGAATGAACTGGAAGGCTTTTTTCGCTATGCTGGCGCGCGACGCCCATGTCGCCCGCCGCAACTTCGTCGCGCTGCTCTTTCAAACGTTCTTGCAGCCGTTGATGTTCGTCTTCATTTTCGGCCGCGTGATGGTCGGCAGCGGCTACATGCCCGCCTCTTACAAGAGTCTCTTGCTCCCAGGAATCATGGCCATTTGCATGGTAGGCACCGGCATTTGGGCTGTGGCGATGCCGCTGATTGCCGAGTTTCAATTCACGCGCGAGATTGAAGACCGCCTGCTCGCGCCCATGGAAATTTCCTGGCTGGCAGTTGAAAAGGTAGTCGCTGGCACGCTACAAGCGCTCGCCGCGGGCTTCATGGTCATCCCTGCGGCCTGGTTGCTGCTCCGCCCCGGCGTTGGACTGAACATCACTCATCCCCTGCTCTTTGCGGTGGTGGCATTGCTGGTCGCTCTTTTCTCCGCGACCGGTGGCCTCGCCCTCGGCTGCAGCATGCAGCAAACTCACATCGGATTGATGTTCAGCCTCATCGTCGCGCCGATGATTTTCTTCGGCTGCACGTACTATCCCTGGAGCGCGCTGGAAAAATTCCCCATTCTTCAGAGAGCCGTGCTCGTAAATCCCCTTGTGTACGCCAGCGAGGGTCTTCGCGGAACCATGGTGCCGCAGTTCTCGCATCTCCCGCTGCCCGCCGTTTTCGCCGGATTGGTTTTCTTCAACGTCGTGCTTCTGGCCTTCGGGCTCAGCAAGTTCCACGGCAAATCCGTAAGTTGAGCTCTTGAATCCTTTTCCACTGTGCCCCGGCGTTTTGCCGAAGCCGCTGCTTGTGCTAACGTTTTTCGTTTATGAAGAAGCGCATAGGCGTGCTCTTAAGCGGGCGCGGCTCAAACTTTGAAGCCTTGGCGGAAAGCGTCGCGGCGGGAAGAATCCCCAACGCGGAAATCGCCGTCGTCGTCAGCAATCGCGAAGGCGCACCGGGCATCGAGCGCGCTAACGCACGCGGCATTCGAACGCGGGTGATCCCATCGAAGGGATTGGAACGCGAAGTCTACGATCGCCAGGTCGCTGCGGTTCTTGACGAACACAAAGTCGAACTTATCTGTCTTGCTGGGTACATGCGCCTGTTGTCCCCGTTCTTTGTCGCAAAATATCCCAATCGCATCCTGAATATCCATCCGTCGCTGCTGCCTTCCTTCCCCGGCCTTGAGTCGCAGCGCCAGGCGCTCGAATACGGAGTGAAGTTCGCCGGCTGCACGGTCCATTTCGTCGATGAAAACCTCGACGCCGGCCCCATTATTCTGCAAGCCGCCGTTCCCGTGCTCGACGGAGACACGGAGGCAACTCTCTCCGAAAAAATTCTGAAAGAAGAGCACAGGATCTATTCCGAAGCTGTCAAGATTGTCCTGGAAGGAAGCTACAAAATCGTTGGCCGCCGCGTTTTGCGGACGAATTGAAACACTCCATGACACAGCCGAATTTCAAGCCCGTCGCTGAACAGCTCGCTTACTTGAAAAAAGGCGTCGCCGAAATTATTCCCGAGGCCGAGCTGAGCGCCAAGCTCGAGAATTCCCTGAAAACCGGCAAGCCTTTGCGCGTCTATCTCGGCGTCGATCCCACCGCCCCTGATCTTCACCTCGGGCACACCGTCGTTCTTCGCAAACTCAAACACTTTCAGGATCTGGGCCACACGGCAGTTTTTCTGATCGGCGATTTCTCCGCCATGATTGGCGATCCCACGGGCGTGTCGGAAACGCGCCCGCCGCTAACGCGCGAGCAGGTCGATGCCAATGCCAAAACCTACTTGGAGCAGGTCTTTAAGATTCTCGACCGTGAAAAGACGGAGGTTCGCTCCAACAGCGAATGGCTCAGCAAGATGTCCGCCGAGGATGTCGTCCGGCTTTGCTCACACTATCGCCTGGCGCGCATGCTGGAGCGCGAAGACTTTCGCTCGCGCCTGCAGAATAACCTGCCGATTTCCGTTCACGAACTGCTGTACCCGCTGCTGACCGCGATTGACGCGGTAAAATTGCTGTCCGATGTTGAGCTGGGCGCCACCGAGCAGAAATTCAATTTGCTGGTGCACCGTGAAATCCAGCGCGAGTTTGGCTTGCCTGGCCAGGCGATTCTGACGATGCCGATTCTCGTGGGCCTCGACGGCTCGCGCAAAATGTCGAAGAGCCTCGGAAACTACGTGGGCATCACCGAAGCGCCTAGCGAAATCTTCGGCAAGATCATGTCCATTCCCGACGAGTTGATGTGGTCGTACTACGAACTGGTGACCGACCGCACTCCGCAGGAGATTGCGGCGCTAAAGAAGGAAGTCGCGAGCGGTGCGCTTCATCCCATAGACGCGAAAATGCGGCTGGGACAGGAAGTGATCGCGGATTTTCACGGCGAAGAAGCCGCGCGTAAAGCTGCCGGGAATTTCCAGCGCGTCTTCCGGGACCGGCAGGCGCCCGTCGAGATGCAAGAAATACGGTTTCAGCGTATTGCTGAGGGTTTGTGCACGTCGATTCGGAGTGAGGGCGGTGCAGTCCCGCTCATCATTGCTGGCTCAAAGAAATGGTCCCAGGTATTAGCGTACTTGAAGCAAATTGAGTCAGCCTCAGAAGCTGAGCGCGTCATCAAGCAAGGTGGCCTTGAGATCGATGGCGCAATCGTCAAGGACCCTACCTCCAAGCTAGATCCAAGCAGGGCAGCAACCTATGAATTGCGTCTGGGAAAGAAGATATTCCTCCGAGTCATTGTCGAATAATCCTACCCAAGAACTTCAGCGGCCATTTGGGCGACATGCTCCGCCACCGCTGGTGCCGCAGTGAGCCCCGGAGACTCCATGCCCACCAAATGAATCGCTTGCGGCACTTTGGGGTCGCGCGTAATCACGAAATCGAGGATCCCCTTGTGGTCTGGCGCCGCGAGTTTGGGCCGCAACCCCGAGTACCCCAGCCGCAGGTCCTTCTCTTCGATTTCCGGCAACAAATGCTTCGCGCTCTCCGCAAACGCCGCAATCGGCAAACGGTTCTTCTCGTAGTTGTCTTTGCCTTCGACGTAGGTCGCCGTCGGGCCGAGCAGAAAAGTCCCCCACAGAGTCTTCGTGAAATGCACGCCGAGGCTGAGCCCGTCCGAGTGCGGCAGCGGATACACAAGATTGTTGATCAGTGAGGAGCGCGGACCGCGGACTTCGCAGTATTCGCCTCGCACCGGATAAATCTTCCAGGAATGATTCCCCAGCATGGCGGCAACGTCATCCGCAAAGAGACCCGCTGCGTTAATGACGCAGCGCGCCTCGATCGTTTCGCTTTGCGCGTCGACTTCATCGCCGATTCGCAATCCTACCCGTATCGTTTCACCGGAAGGTTCCAGCGAAGTGACCTGCGCGTACGTGACAATATTCGCTCCCTGATTTGTCGCTACTCGCGCATACGCATGGACCAGTTCCTCCGCGGAGACGATGCCTGTCGAAGGCACGTCCAGGGCACCGATACCTTTAATGTGCGGCTCTCTTTTGCGAATTTCGTCAGCGGCGATCAGCCGCAGCCCTTCGACTCCGTTATCTTCACCGCGTTTTTTAAGGGCGAGAAGTTCCGCTTCTTCGTGCGCATCCACGGCCACCACCAGCTTCCCACAGTGGCGAAACGGAACTTTGTGTTTCGCACAGAATTCGTAAGTGAGCCGGTTGCCCTCGACGCACAGTCGCGCTTTCAACGAATTCTTTGGGTAATAGATCCCGGAATGGTTCACGCCGCTGTTGCGCGTGCTCGTGGCCATGCCCAGCTTCGGAAATTGCTCCACGAGAAATACATCCTGCCAGCGCTTTGAAACAGCCTCCGCGATCGCGCACCCGATCACGCCGCCACCGATAATCAAAATGTTCGCTTGGTCCATGAACCTATTTTATCTGTGCGCGTTATCCGTGGGTATTGATTTCATCGAAAAACGGTTTGCATTCGGTGAGGCGCGCTTCTGTGCCATCGTGGACCGCGTATACCGAGTGCTGCTTTTCCTCGTAGTGATTACGCCAGAGAGACGCCGCACCGTGAACGCCGTCCTTGTTCAGTGCGTAGAAGAATATGTGAAAGGTCGAGAGTTTCTTCTTGTCGTTGTTGTAATTGCGGGCGATACGAGCGAGCGCTTCAAGACACGCCTCCTCGGGTGACTTTCCGCGGCGCATCATTTCAATGATCGTGTGTCCGCCGGAAACCTTGATGTTTTCTTCGCCCTTTCCCGTCGACCCCGCCGCACCCACTTCATTGTCCACGCAGCAGCCAGCCCCGATGATCGGCGAATCCCCTACGCGCCCTGGAATTTTCCACGACAAGCCGGAAGTCGTCGTCGTTGCGGAAATGTCCCCTTTCGCATCCACGGCCATGCAGGGAATCGTGCCTGTCGGCGGGTGCGCAATCACGCGCTCGGCATAGGCAATCTGTTTTTCATCCCCATTGAAGATGGCGGATATATGTTCTTTCCACTCCGGCGAATCAATCCCTGGGCGCCAATTGAGTGACGATGATGCCTTCCACGCCAGCCAGATCTTTCGCGAATGTTCTGTAAGGAGATTCATCTCCTCGAATCCTTCCGCCACCGCAAATCGCCGCGCCCCGTCGGCGACAATCATCACGTGATTGGTCTTTTCCATCACTGTTTTTGCCAGCCGCGAAACGTTTTTGATCCGCCTCACGCTCGCCACCGACCCGGCACGATGCGTCGGCCCGTGCATCACACTGGCATCCAGCTCCACTTCTCCTTCTTCGTTAGGCAGCCCGCCGTAGCCAACCGAGTCATCGTTCGGGTCGTCCTCAACGATGGTGACTGCCGCAACGACGGCGTCTAACGTGTCGCCGCCTTTTTTAAGGATGTCCATCCCAGCGCCAAGCGCATGAAGCCCGTTGGCGCTTGAAATGATGAGCGGTCGCTTCCCCTGGGCCGCCGGCGGGAGGCCCGCCAGGGCACGCGATTCGTGCCCGTTCGGCAGAGTCCGCCCGAAGAGTGTGCCCGCGCTGGCAACAGCACTCCCCGCCAGCGAAGTCAGGAAAAATTTACGCCGTGACCACAATTCCATGGAAAGACCCTCCCAGGTGCGGATGGAAATATACATCAGTTGAAAGTCAAAAGTGGGAGCCACAAGGAAATGCCAGGAGACTGTTCAGTCCAGGAGCGGCTGGGACATCTATCGCAGAACGAAAAGCCGGGCTATCTCTATTTTTTGTCAAACGCTTCGCGGAGGCCGTCGAGCAAGTGGGTGGCGGCTTTTGGACTATCCGTTTTTCGGATATCCGACCAAACTGAGTTGCCGGTCTTGGGATCGATCACCGAAATGCGCGTGGAACCCGGAGGCACCGTTTCATCCGCACCGGTAAAGCTCTGCTTGTCCGCCTTTGCGCCCGCTGCTGGAGCACTCTCGCCGCCGGGCACAAACTTCACGAAATTGCCGCTCGAAAGCCGCAGCACAATGTCCGCTTTCTGGGCGGTATCCACAACCTGTAGGCGGCCCCACTTCGAAAGCTCCGTGTAGGCCGTATTCGTCAGCTCTGCCGAAGTCGTCTGGTTGTCCACGAATACCGTGCCAGCGGACAGCACCTTGGAGGGCAACGAGCTTCGTTTTTCGTTTGCCCGTATGGGGACGCAACCGAAGATAACGAAAAGTCCAATTCCGATAAGAACGCGCGCGAATATTTTCATGAGGACACACTCCTTACAGCTTCGGGGTTCCTTTTGCGTGCGCAAACCAATCTAAGTTTTGCGGGAAGTGTATGCCTCGAAACTGCAGGCCGTAACTGGACCGAAGACACGAAGAAGTACAGATGGCGCCGCGTTAGTCTCTACCTGTCCGATGGTGTAGTGCGTGGCCGCCGTTCCAGCTAGGCAGGCGTTTCAGCCTTCGGGGGAAACTCGCCTTCCCAGCGGGCGATCACCACGCAAGCGACACAATTTCCGAGAACGGTTACGGCGGTGCGCCCCATATCCATTAGCTGATCGATCGCGAACAGCAGAAATAGCGGCTCCATGGGGAGGTGAAACGACGTGGCAGCGCCAAAAACAATCAGGAAAGAAGCGCGCGCGACGCCAGCAGTCCCCTTGCTGCTGATCAGCAGCGTCAGAATCATCATAACTTGCTGGCCGATGCTCAGATGCAATCCCGCGGCCTGCACCACAAAAAACAGCCCCAACGATTGATAGAGGCTCGCGCCATCCATATTGAAGCTGTAGCCGGCGGGAAGAACGAATCCCACGATTTCGCGCGGCACTCCGAATTTTTCCAGCTGTTCCATCGCGCTAGGCAGAGTGGCTTCCGAACTCGCGGTGGCAAATCCGAGGGTGACCGGCTCGGCAGCGATTTGAATGAAGCGCTTGAGCGGGACGCGCGCCCACAAAAGGATCGGCAGCAGAACGCACACGGTAAAAAAAACGAGCGCGACGTACATCGTCGCCAGCAATTTCAGAAGCGGCAGAAGCACGCCTAATCCCAGATGCCCGACCGTGTAAGACACCACGCCAAAAACGCCGAGCGGTGCGGCGTACATCACCAGATTCGTGAACTTGAACATTGTTTCCGAAAGGCTCTCGGCGAAAACGAGCATCGGGCGGCGCTTTACTTCCGGAACCAGAATGAGCCCCATCGCGAAAAGTACGCTGAACACAACAATTTGCAGCACCTGCCCTTCAGCGACTGACTTCGCAATATTCTCCGGGAAAATATCGATGATCAGTTGCGTCGCCGTGTGCGGCGAAACATTCAGCGATTGCGCCGCCGATGCCGCAGGCAGGTGGACGCCTTCTCCGGCGCGGCTGATATGAATCGCCGCGTAACCGACGAGCATCGCGAGCGTGGAAACAATTTCAAAATAGATCAGCGATTTGATGCCGAGGCGTCCAACTTTTTTCAGATCGGAGTGACCCGCGATACCGACGACGAGAACGCCGAAAAGCAGTGGCGCGATGATGACTTTAATGAGGCGGAGAAAAATCGTGCCGAGGACCTGCAAGTTGACCGCGACGGAGGGCCAGTCGTGGCCGAGCTCCGCGCCCGCAAGCAAGCCGACGAAGATCCATGCCGTCAGCGAGCGGCGCGACGTGGCATAAGCCGCGATGAGCAGGATCGCCAGCCAGCGCAGCAGCTCCGGAACAATCACAGGCAGCGGCAGGATCTGACCGCTCGGCGAGAGCGGTGAAAGATGAGCGCCGGCAAGCAGCGACACCGCAATGGCAATCGTGGCGGTCACGATAGCCGCAAAGAGAAGCCTGCTTTTCATGAGAGCTGGATCCGCAATCGCATTGGTGCCGAAAGGTATGCTGCTTCGCACCGCGTGTCAATTGGCATACCCGAAAATGTGGCCCTCCCCCCTGTTTTTTGTAAGTGTTGCAGCTAAAGGAGTTAGGGTTTTCCGTAAGTCCCTTGGAATGAACACTTATGGGATATCGCGCAAGTGTTGCATTTAAACGGATTAGAGACGGTGAAAGGCCTCGGATCAGAGATGGAGGGAAACCTCTCCACGGAGGGAGATGCCCCCGCCCCCGTAGGT
>Ga0209698_10006822_pt1 | contig 12082 bp, 7 predicted proteins | sample LitLauG_LLR_2012_FD_187203 | JGI IMG/M metagenome (GOLD analysis project Ga0209698, IMG submission 187203) | Freshwater sediment microbial communities from Pennsylvania, USA - Little Laurel Run_MetaG_LLR_2012 (SPAdes) (version 2) | ecosystem: Environmental > Aquatic > Freshwater > Creek >...
TCGGGGTCGAGCGCCAGAAGGCAATCCGTATAAAGGTCGTCGCCGGGACGCGAGTCGCCCAAAAAGTCCGGCGCTGGATTGCTGGTCGTCCAGTACAAAGTGTTGAGGTCCGGATCATACGTGCCCGGCATCCAGGTCGTACCGCCGCCGTGCAGATACGCATCGCCTGGCCAACTTTCGGAACCGAATTCTCCCGGGGCAGGAATAGTCCAGAAGCGCCACTTCTCCTCTCCGGTCGTCGCGTCGTAGGCCGCAAGAAATCCACGCACTCCTGAGTCGCCACCTGACGTGCCCACAAGGACTTCGTTTTTGACCACAAGCGGGGCGCTGGTGGCGCCGTAATGCTTGGCCTTGTCGGCGTAGGGAACATCCCAGCGCAGATTTCCCGAACGAGCGTCGAGGCAGAGCAAGTGAGCATCATCCGTTTCGACGTAAACAAAGTGCTGCCAGACAGCCACGCCGCGATTCTTGTGAGCGGCAGCATCATCCAGCAAACCTTCGCTCACGGCGCGTTGATAATGCCACACGACTCGCCCGGTTCGCGCATCCAGGGCGAAGACATCGTTGGCCGACGTAACATACATGACGCCGCGAATCACCACAGGCGTTGCTTCGAGCCGCCGGGAGTTGGCGGGATGAAACACCCAGGCGGCGCGCAGTTGCGCGACATTCTGGATAGTGATCTCTCGTAATTTGCTGTAGCGGCGCCCCGTATAGTCGCCGTTATAAGAAGTCCAGTTCGCGCCCACCGGACTCGCCAGCAGATCTTCGGCATTCACTTCAGGAGCAGCAGGGACTTGCGATTTGCTCGGCTGCTGTCCGTACATCAGCGTCCCAGTCCCAGCAATCGACAAGGTCACCAGAACAAATGCGGCGCACAGCGATCTCATCTCAATGGTTCCCTTCGCCTCTGACGTGTACTTCCTGCAGAGAACCGCGATCCAGACCCTTCTCGTCTTCCAGGTGAAGAGAAAGTCGCGCGGGTTTTTCGGAAGGAACCAATTCTGTTTCGAGCGATACGGGTTCGGTTGGATCCACGTTCGCGACCGGCATCGTTCCAAGCAGCGAACCATGTTCGTTGTAAAGCCGCGCGACGAGGCGTCCCGAAAATAACACGCCGAACGAACCGGAAATCCTGATCTTGCCATTCTCCAACTGAATCGCTTGCAGCGGTTGGATCACGATACCCGCGTCGCTCACTCCGTGAAATTCACTTCCCGCTCGCGTCGGGAACCATTCGGTCTCCAGACCGCAGCTCTCGCCCGGCTGCAACTGGCACATGGGGCTATTGATTTCGGCTTCCAGATAATAAGGTCCGGCGTCCGAGTCCGCGCTAAGCGAAGGAACTCCGTCACTGCCCAGCCTGACCTCAGGACCGTTTGTCCAGAAAATGACGGACGCTTTACCCGGATATGGTTTCCTTTCGTCATACTGAAATCGTTCCACCATGGCATAGCGGCTTTTGCCATCGACGACTGCCAGCCAGCCCTCTGTCGAGTCCAGCCACAGTTCAGCCGCCATGTGCACATAGTGCACCGCGAAATACCCATCGTCGCGAACGGACACTGCGGGATTTTCCGCCGGACCGAAGCGCACGTGATATCGATTCAGATAACTGCTCGATCGGTTTACTGGCGTGAATGTCCAAAAGTCATGATTGAAGCGCGCGGCACCGTCCCCGCTCGATGTCGCTGCCGAGTTTGCTCCAGACGTGTCGTATTGCGACACGGACTGCATCGACCAGTCCACGGGATGACCGCTCATGTTCTTCATGGTGGCGTGAAAGCGGATGCGCGGGGAATCCCCGTCTAGTTGAATCGTCCGCGAAAACTGGATTCCCGTCTGCGGATCCGCCGGCCCCGTCAGTTCGATCTCACACTTTGCTCCGTCCGAGAGTTTGCGGAACGAGAACGGACCGTCATCCAGCACGTCCGAGTTACCCACCCAGTGTTGTTCGTCGTTGTTGCCTTCGGGTAAGAGCCAAAGCTTGTCCCCACCGTAGTTGAACCACTGGCTCGGAGAGGGCGGCAAGTACTTCCCGGCAAACTTGGGATTCACAAACAAATAAGGATGCCCGGCGAGACTCACCTGCATAACCCGCCCGCCATTCTGCGGCACTACGATCAATTGCACCCAACGGTTCGAGAGCTGCTGCGCCTGCCAGCCCTTGTAATCCACGGCCTCCACACGACACTGTGCGCTCGTGGGCGCACCCGTTTGACCCGCCGACTGCGCGGAAAGAGTCACGCCAACCAAAAAGACAAAAAGAATTACTGTGCCGTGCCACATTCGCTTCGCTGGCAGGAAACGTGCGGTCGTCTTTGCACCTTGTCGAAAATTCATTCGCAGTGAGGCTAGCATGCGTTCGGAAGGTTCACGCGGCCACTTTTCTCAGCCTGTGAAAAACGCAACAAAACCCAATAAAACGAAAGAATTCGATTTGCGTCAAGCAGATTCTGTGCTATACCAACTTCGCGCCATAGACGACAGTCCGCCGCCGCGTCTACACGGAATCAGCGTTGAAGAATCTGCTACTACTATTACTGCTCTCAAACAGCCTCATGGCGCAGGACCGCAAGGTCGACGCGACTTGGTTGCATCGTTATCTTCCGCATCTGAGCGAAGCCACAAACAATTTCACATCGGGAACATGCCACTACAAACCGATCTTTGGCGAGGGTGACTCGGACAACCGGATTCTGCGAAGCGTTGCCCGGTTTGGCGAAGTCTCGCTCGACGCCCGTGGCTCCTGTCAAAGCATCCTCTATGATCGGGAGGAAGAGATCTATTTCGTTCTCGAAGGCAACTGCGTGCTCCAGTACGGAAACCAGAAATACACACTGCGTGCGAACTCTTTCACCTACGTTCCTCCGGGCATAAGTCACGCGATGGCGAACACCTCGGAAGCGAAATCGCGAGTCCTGGTGATGGGTTTTAAAGTTCCGCAAAAGGTGCCGATATCCACGCCTTCTCCAAATCCTAAGATAGTTGATCTCGACGATGTAAAGGAAGAGACCGTCGACGGCCATCCCAACTCGGTTCTGTACAAGCTGCTGCTCGGCCCGCGTACGGGAAAGCGCGACGCGATCGACGACGCGTATGTCGTGACCAGCCTATTCTGGATGGACTTTGCGCCCGGAGGCACAAACTTCCCGCACCATCACGAGACAGCCGAAGAGATCTATCTCGTTCTGGAAGGGCAAGGCGAGATGGTAGCGGGGAGCGGGATGGACGGCATTGAAGGGCGCTATCCGGCACAGCCGGGAGACGCCTACTATTTCCGTCCCAACTGTACGGTGGGGTTCTACAACACGGACAAGCCCGGGGCCAAGGCCTACATCCTGGCGGTTCGATCGCGAATCCCGCTGCCCGATGACGACGACTAAGACTTTCTTGTTTGATCCGTTCGCCAGTTCGACGAACAAATTCGAACTTATTTCATTGCTGGGAGCCTCGCTATGGGAGTAACCAATCACAACAGGCGGTCTTTCGTGAAGTTGGTAGCGGCTGCGCCGCTGCTAGGTCAGATTGCGGCACGCGAATTGTACGCACAGGCCGCGGCTGCCGTCGGTAAGGATCCACGGCAAAATGTGTACTCGCGACTGGGCGTGAAAACCGTCATCAACTGCCGCGGCACGTGGACGTATTTGAGCGGGTCCCTCGAATTCCCGGAAGTTCGACAGGCCCAGGTGGAAGCAGCCCAGCATTTCGTAAACATGCTCGAACTGCAGCGCGCGGTCGGTCGTCGCCTGTCGGAGTTAACCGGCGCGGAGTCCGGCATCATCACTTCCGGAGCAGCGGGCGCGATGGCTGCAGCCACAGCCGGATGTATGGCGGGTACCGACGACCACCTGATCTGGCAGCTCCCCGATACCACCGGTCTCAAACACGAAGTGATCATGGTCGGAGGTCGCAGCGCCTTTGACAGCGCCATCCGGCTGACCGGTGCCAAGCTGGTTCTTGTCTATTCCGACGAGGAACTCGCCAACGCCATCAACGAAAACACCGCAATGATCTACACCACGGACTTGGGAGAAAAGCTGCAGCGGGAATTGGCGATTGCGAAAGACAAAAAAGTTACCATGCTGCTGGATGACGCCGCCGGCATACCGCCTGCCGACAACGCCAAGCTCTACGCCCGGATGGGAATTGATCTCTACTGTTTCTCAGGTGGGAAAGGACTGTGCGGGCCGCAATGCAGCGGCTTACTCCTGGGCCGCAAAGATCTGATCGAAGCGGCCCTCCTCAATTGTGCTCCCCGTGAGGGAGCCGTGTGCCGCCCGATGAAAGTCGGAAAAGAGGAAATTATCGGTTGTCTCACCGCGCTTGAAACCTGGCTCAACCTGGATGAGAAGAAAATCTACGGTGAGTGGAACGCTCGCGTGGCTCGCATTCGCACGCTGGTCGATACGGTGCCCGGAGTAAAAACCGATGTCTACATTCCTGAAGATGGCAATCGCTATCCAACCCTGCGCGTTTCCTGGAATCAGCAGGCCTGGCGATTCAGTATTGCCGATTGCGTCGCAGCACTGCGCGCGGGGGATCCCATGATCGAGGTGCTCGGACCAGACAATCCAAGCCTTGTGAAGGCAGTTCGTGAAGGGAATCCTAATCACAAGGAGCGAAAGGAGCCGGATCACATCGAGCTCGTGTCGATGACCATCAAGCCCGGAGAGGAAATCATCGTCGGGCAAAGATTGCGCGGCATTCTCGGCGAAGCTCAGAAGAAGGCTGCAGCTTAGCCCAAGGAATCTTTCGTGTTGAGAACAATTCATCCAAGGCTCTTAGTCCCACGGCTGCTGGCTGTAGTTCTGCTTTCATCGCTGTGCATCGCACCAACTGCAGCAGCTCAGAAGCCGACGCATGCTATTTCGCCCACCGTGGATGCAGGAGACTACATCTACATCTCCGGGCAAAGCCCGCGTCGCAGCGACGGCAACTTGCCTGCCGATTTTCCAGCGCAAGCGCAGCAGGCACTCGACAACGTCAAGACAGCCGTCGAATCCACTGGCTTGACGATGGAACACGTCGTCTATACCCAGGTTTATCTGCAAGACGTCGGCCACTATGCCGAATTGAACGCTGCCTTCGCCAAGTACTTTCCGAAAACGCCGCCAGCGCGGGCCGTCCTTGGCGTGGCTCGCAACCCCGAGGGCTCGATCCAGATCAATGCAGTCGCTGTGCGCAGTTTGGCCGAAGTACGCGCCGTCTATCCGCCCAATTTCAAATCGGACGAATCTGCCTCCCCCGGTATTCTTACCCACGATCGGCTTTTCATATCCGGCATGCCCGGCAGCGATCCGATCACTGGCAGAGTCCCGGATGATCCTGCCGCGCAAGTGGACCTCGCCCTCGATCGCTTGCAGGCGGTGGTGAAGTCAGCCGGACTCGAACTCAGCCACATGGTTTTCGTGAATCCCTACCTGACTTCAGAAGTTCCACATCGCGTCATGAATGAGCGATATGCCCGGCGATTCGAGTTCGGCAACACTCCTGCACGCGCCACCATCGAGGTTACGAGTCTGCCCGGCGGCGCTCACATCGAATACACCGGCGTCGCCGTGGGTGATCTCCAGCAGCGAAAAGCCATCAGGCCAAAGAACATGCCGCCCAGCCCCACCGCCAGCCCGTGCGTTTTTGCCGGCGATACCTTGTATTGTTCCGCCAAGGACGGCTTCATTCCTGGGCCTCACGGAGGAATCTACGCCACCACCACGGCACATCAACTCCGCCAAACCATGCGCAACCTCCTCGACAACCTCGAGGAAGCAGACATGACCTTTGACCAAGTCGTCGCCACGAATGTTTACCTGGACGATCTCACGGACGTGGAAGCCTTCAACGAGGTATACGGTCAGTATTTTGGCGCAGTATTGCCGGCAAGAACCACAGTCCAGCAAGTCGCTCCCACCCAGCGCATGCCCGACAAGGAAGATCACTACCCCGGCCTCGAGCAAGTCTCACTCATTGCCGTAAGAAAGGCGTCGAAACACTGAATGTGCGGAGTCCGTGCAGACAACTAACGAGGGAGAAGTTGGAGGCGCGGGTCGGAATCGAACCGACGCATAAAGGTTTTGCAGACCTCTCCCTTACCACTTGGGTACCGCGCCCCGGCCCTGAGCCGAAAGAAATCCACCTGCAGGGAAAGCAGGTGGAAACAGAATTCTGGAGCGGGAGACGGGATTTGAACCCGCGACTTCGACCTTGGCAAGGTCGCACTCTACCACTGAGTTACTCCCGCTCGTCGTCTCATTGTAAAGCACTTACCGATTTGACGCAAAATTACCACTCCCGAAGTCGCAGCGCAAAATATAGCGGCGTTTGGCTTCGCGCTTGTGAGTTCGCCGGCAGGGCTCTTCCAACAATTGTCCGGTGTGCGGAAACCGCGCTTGTGGCACGCGACTTGCACATCGTCTTAGCGCCGGGCAGTCGGGGTGTCTTGAACCCATCTGCCTGCCCGCCAGGAATCACGAGCTTACCGATTTTTTTCAGGCCAGACTTGATTCCGTCGACGGCGGCGCACCGGGCAAGAATTTTCCGGACGCCGGTAAAAAATTAGGACGCGTCAGCATACGGTCTGACCCTGAGCGATATCAGGACAGCCCCACCAGGAGGATTGGCATCGAATGGCCATGTGGACGTCCAGGATCTCCGTGTTACCGGTCACCCTGTTGATGGCGGCCCTCCTGCTAGCTCCAGCGGCTCTCACCGCCCAGCAATCGGACATTTCCCCGCTCACGCTGGACCGCGCTCCGCTTCCTTTGGAACAAGTTGTCGCAAATCTTGAGGCACGCAACGCTCAACGCGCGACCGCACTGGCCGAGTTCGAAGGAGAGCGCATCTACCGTATGCAGTACCGCGGATTCCCAAGCAACCGCGAAGCGGAGATGCTGGTGAAGGTCACCTTCCGCGCCCCCAACAACAAGCAGTTCAAAGTCATCTCCGAATCAGGCTCCCGCTTTATCATCGATCATGTCTTTAAGAAGCTCCTCGAGGGAGAAGAGGAAGCCGCCCGTGGCGACAATCGCCAGCAGACCGCCCTCACCCGCGCCAATTACAACTTTGAGCTTTCGGGTTACGACGTCTCCCCCGAAGGCGGCACCTATGTTCTCAACCTCCTGCCCAAGACAAAAAACAAATTTCTGTATCGTGGAAAAATCTGGGTCGACGGAGAAGACTTCGCCGTCACCCGCATCGAAGGAGAACCTGGCAAGAATCCCTCAATGTGGATAAGAAAGACCTCGATCGCGCATCGCTACACCAAGGTCGAGGGCTTCTGGCTTCCTGCCGAGAACCGCACCGAGAGCTTGATCCGTCTCGGTGGCACCGCCACCCTTTCCATCCACTACCAAAACTACAAGATCATCAAATCGCCCGTTCGCGCGGCCAGAAAATCTGCCCAGGTCGGGGACCCTCCCCTGCTCGACGGGAGACTAGCCTCCATCGCCCCAGCCCCCTGATCCCTCGCTTGATTTTCCCTCTATCGCTCTTTGCCTCATGTGGTTAAGTCTTTTCTCTTTCCCACGCCCCAGTCCGCCACTTGCCTGCGTCCTCCAATCTCTCTACACTCGATCTCTCGACTCCCAAGCACCTGCCGTATACTTTTCGATCCGAGGACACGTTCGGTGAACTGGTTTTTTATCTTTTTCTTTATCTCTGGATTCTGCAGCGTTCTCTACGAGTTGGTCTGGCTCCGCCTCTCCATGGCTCAGTTCGGCGTTACCACCGCCATGGTCTCCATCGTCCTTTCGGTCTTTATGGCCGGACTTGGGCTTGGTTCCTGGGCCAGCGGACGTTGGCTTCTTCGCACGGATCGTTCCGCCTTCCCGGCTCTTCGCCTCTACGCCATCATCGAGCTCCTGATCGGCATCTCAGGCCTCGTCGTGCCCTACGGACTGGTCTGGGGACGCCACCTCCTCGAACACGCCACTCTCTCCTCCTCTTTTACGTACTACCTGGCCGCCGGTCTCTGCGTCGCTGTCATGCTGATCCCCTGGTGCACCCTCATGGGCGCGACTGTCCCTGTCGGCATGCGCGCCATCCGCCAGATGCTCCCCTCCGAATCGAACCGCTCCTTTAGTTATCTCTACATGGCCAACGTCGCCGGAGCACTCGCCGGCACCGCCCTCCCCGTCTTCCTCATTGAACTACTGGGATTCCGCGGCACTCTCCGCGTCGGTGCCATCTGCAACTTCCTGATCGCGATCGCCGCCTTCGTTCGCTCAAAGAACGTCCAACCCGCTCCTCAACCAGCCACCGCACGCTCGCCCTTGACCCCGGCTACGGATTCCGGCAGCACTCGCATCCTCACCCTCCTCTTCCTCAGCGGACTCAGTTCCATGGCCATGGAAGTCATCTGGGTTCGCCGCTACACGCCATACGTCGGCACCGTGGTGTACGCCTTCGCCTCCATCCTTGCCGTCTACCTGTTCGCCACTTTCATGGGCTCCTATGTATATCGTCGTTGGAGTTCCCACGGCGCCGAAGTAAACCCCGCCATCTGGATCGTCCTCGCCGCCTGTGCCTTGCTTCCCCTGGTCGCCGCCGGACCGCTGATCCACCTCTCCAAGTTCATGCGCCTTCTCCTAGGCATCGGCCCCTTTACCGCCCTGCTGGGATTCATCACTCCCATGCTTGTCGACCGCTACTCCCGCGGAGACTCCGCCAAAGCCGGACGTGCCTACGCGGTCAACATCGGAGGCTGCATCGTCGGTCCTCTGCTCGCGGGATTCGGCCTGCTTCCCCTCATGAGCGAACGCACGGCCCTGATCGTGCTGACGCTGCCCTGGCTGCTCGTAGGAATCGAACCGTTACGTCCCGGCGCTCGTCCCGCCAACGGAGTGCGCGCTACCGCATTCGCCTCGCTCGCCCTCGCCGCCGTGCTGATCGTTCTTGGCAAAGGTTACGACGAGAACAGCGAAGGCCGGCGTATCCTCCGTGACTCCACGGCCACCGTAATCGCCACTGGCTCCGGCATGGACAAAGAACTCCTGGTCAACGGATACGGCATGACTTCGCTGACAACCATCACCAAGGTCATGGCGCATTTACCCCTCGCGTTCTTGGATCGTCCGCCTCAGAACGCGCTCGTCATCTGTTTTGGCATGGGCACTACCTTCCGTTCCCTGCGCTCATGGGGAATTCCCGTCACCGCCGCCGAGCTCGTGCCCAGCGTCCCGCGCCTGATCGGCTACTACCATGATGATGGGGATCAGGTCGTCGCCTCGCCTCTCTCCCACATCGAAATCGATGACGGCCGCCGCTACCTCGAGCGCACCACCGACCAATTCGACGTCATCACCATCGATCCTCCTCCTCCGCTTCCCGCCGCCGGTTCCAGCCTCCTTTATTCAAAGGAGTTTTATGAGGTCGCTCGCCGCCGTCTGCGCCCTGGAGGAATCCTCCAGCAATGGCTTCCCACCACTCCCGACGCCGAACCCGTCGACGTCACCGCGGTCACCCGCTCCCTCCAACAGAACTTCCCATACATTCGCGCTTTCCAGGACGAATTCGGCATCCACTACCTTTGCAGCGATCGCCCCATTCCCTATGTCTCGCTTGAAGTCCTTGTGCACCGGTTACCGCCTGCTGCGCTGAAGGATTTTGCCGAATGGGAACAACCAAATAACCCCATCGTGAGCGCACGTTTTGAATTCGCGGATTTGCTGGGTCACGAACTGAAGCCCGAAGAACTCGCCGCCGCTTCCCCCAACACTCCTGCTCTGACCGATGACCGTCCCATCACTGAGTACTACGTCGTCCGCCGCTGGTTCCATGGTCCCTACGGCCAGGTGGAGTAACGGGTAATGACGGCCACTCTCCTGAAATTCCGAACCAATTTCTTCGCGTCTCTGGCCCTGCTGCTCTTTCTGCGGTTCGCTGCCCTGGCCCAAACCGACGCCATCAACACCGCCGTCGATGCCTACGTCAAATCAGAGATGGATCGCCAGCGCATTCCCGGCCTTTCTTTGCTCGTAATGCATCACGGAAAGATCATCAAGGCCGATGGGTTCGGCCTCTCCAACGTCGAACTGCAAGTACCCGTCAAACCCGAAACCATCTTCCAGTCCGGATCCGTCGGCAAACAGTTCACCGCCACCGCCATCATGATGCTGGTCGAAGAAGGAAAGATTGGTCTCGACGATCCCCTCACCAAATTCTTCTCCGACGCCCCTGCAACCTGGAACGATGTCACCGTCCGCAACTTGCTCAGCCACACCGCCGGATTCGGCGACTATCCGAAAGACTTCGACGTCCGCAAAGACTGGACCGAAGACGAAGAACTCAAGCTCATCGAAAGCATTCGCCTTGCCTATCCTCCCGGCACCAGGTGGGAATACTCCAACTTCGGCTATGTCACTCTCGGCATTCTCATTCACCGCGTGACCGGCGAGTTTTACGGAGACTTCCTGCAGCAGCGCATCTTCAAGCCGCTCGACATGCGCACCTCCCGCATCATCAGCGAAGCCGACATCGTCCCCAACCGCGCTGCCGGCTACCGCCTCGTTAAAGGAGAATTGAAAAACCAGGAATGGGTCTCACCCGTGGTGAATACAACGGCGGATGGCAGTCTCTATTTCTCCATCCTCGATCTCGCCAAATGGGACGCTGCCCTCTACACCGACAAACTTCTGAAGCGCTCCAGCTACGACCTGATGTGGACTCCCGTGAAGCTCAAGAACGGCCAGCCGAACAAAGGCAACTATGGATTTGGTTGGTTCATTGATCAGAGGACCGGCCATCGCTGCATCCATCACGACGGCGCCTGGCAGGGATTTCAAACCGCCATCGACCGTTACGTAGATGATCAGTTGACGGTGGTCGCGCTAGCCAACCTCGAAGCCGCGAAGCCCGGAGAAATCACGCAGCATGTCGCGGAAATGTATCTAAGCGCAGATCAAAAGAAGTAAAAACCGGGTGCCCCACTTCTCCCTGGTGTTGGGAGAAGTGGGGCCTTTTCCTATCCGACGCTCCGACTCTCCACCACCATCCTCATCCCATACTTCGGACGCAGCGTAATCAGCGGCTCCGGCTCCACCCTATGTCCCGGCACCAAACTTAACTTCCATCGCTGCCCGATCGTCGCCAGCAGCAACACGCCCTCCATCCACGCGAACGACTCCCCGATACACTGCCGAAACCCCGCCCCAAACGGAAAGTATGAAAACTTAATTCTCCTCGCCTTCCCGTCCGCCGTAAACCGCTCCGGATTGAATCGCAACGGGTCGGGAAAGAATCTCGGGTCCCGGTGCGTAATAAATTGGCTGATCAACACTGTTGTTTTTGCCGGGAGGTAAAACTCTCCGAGCGGGAAATCATGAAGCGCCTTGCGCCCCATCGCCCATGCCGGAGGATACAGCCGCATCGACTCCGCCATCACCATCTCTACATACCGCAGCCGTGGAATGTCTTCATACGTCGGCAAGCGCCCCTGCAACTCCCGGTCGATCTCCTCATGAAACCTTCGCTCGCACTCCGGATTCTGCGACAGCAGATACCATGTCCACGCCAGCGCGTTCGCCACCGTCTCGTATCCCGCCAGAAAGATCGTGATCACCTGATCGCGCAGCGACTGCTCTGACTCCGCGCTTTGATCCGGCGAAGCCGCCAGCATCAGGTCGAGCAAGCTGCCGCTATCCGCATGCCGCCTCCGGTGCGCCTCAATCATCCGGTAGACCACGGCATCAATCCTCTTCCGCGCCCGTACAAACGCTGCCAGTCCCGGAGGCCGCACGTGCACCAGCCATTCCGCCGCCGGCAGGAGCACCAGGAAGTTGTACAAGCCCATGATCCGATTGATCGCGCTCGCCAGTTCGTTCACCTCGTCGCCAAGTTCGGTCGCGAACAACGTCTTCGCCACCACGTTCAGCGTGAGATGCATCATGTCAATCGCGATGTCGCGCTGCTCGCCCGCCCTCCAACTCTCCCGCGCGCGCGCCGCTTCTTCCACCATCGTGTTCGCGTACTCGGGAATACGCTGCCGGTGAAACGAAGGTTGCGCCACTTGCCGCTGCCTGCGATGCTCCGCCCCCTCGGCCGTGATCATTCCTTCGCCCAGCAGCATCTTCGTGCGCTGCACCGT
>Ga0209698_10006823_pt1 | contig 12078 bp, 11 predicted proteins | sample LitLauG_LLR_2012_FD_187203 | JGI IMG/M metagenome (GOLD analysis project Ga0209698, IMG submission 187203) | Freshwater sediment microbial communities from Pennsylvania, USA - Little Laurel Run_MetaG_LLR_2012 (SPAdes) (version 2) | ecosystem: Environmental > Aquatic > Freshwater > Creek >...
CTGTATCGTAGCTACGCTCTGAAATGATGGAGGCTGTTAAAGGACGAATGCCCGAGGCGAGCTAAGCCGGTGGCTTCGGGCGCAGGTGGATCGAAACGTCGACGACCATGCCGTCGGGCAACTCGACGTCTTCGAGTAGATAGAGAACTCCACCACGGAAACGCGCCTGGATCTTTCGCGGCTCCGGTTTGGAGCTGGGTGGCTCCGGCTTTTTGGAACTGGCAGCTTCGGTTTTCTTGGCCACGGCCGCACCAGGAACTTTCCCCTCCACTTCATCGAGCGCTTCGTTTGCCAGGGAGTCAGCTTCGCGGTTCTGCTCGCGGTAAACGTGCTCGATGCGGAAGGACTCGAAGGCCTTGGACATTTTTAGCGCGCGCTCGAAAAGCGGACGGAGATCCTCGCTCTTCACTTTGTACTGCCCGCGCATCTGCTTGACCAGGAGTTCGGAATCGCTCTCGATGCGAAACGCTGTTACGTGATGCGATTCCGCATAATCCAAAGCGGCGATCAGCCCGTAGTATTCGGCCACGTTGTTGGTCATCCGGCCGATGTATTTTTTCAGCTTGGCGACAATCTCGCCCTTTCCATCGCGAATAATTACGCCGTAGGCTGCGGGCCCGGGATTACCGCGCGACCCACCATCAATATTCGCGCGATACGCGGCAGAAGCCGGCTTCGGCTCCGGAGCAGCATCGCCAAACAAGCCTTTTCCACGGGGAGTTGAAGGGCGGCGCGGCATCAGGTGGTGGACGCCGGCGAAGAAGCCTTCGCGGAGTGATTTCCGGCATTGGCTATGGGAATGGGTTCTAGCGTGTACATGATGAGGCCGCAGCTTTCGCAGCGGAAGACTTCTTCGCTGGTTTCCGTGCGAAGTTCCTGGAGAGTGTGCGGGAGGACGCGCATGCCGCAGCCGCGGCATTGCCCGTCGCGGGCTTCGGCCATGGCCGTGCCATTGTGGCGCTTGGCGATGCGCGCGTACAGCTCTCGCACTTCTTCCGGCACGGGCGCGATTATTTTTTCCCGCTCGGCGTTCGCCGCTTCGAGCCGTTTTTTTCTTTCGGCGCCCTGCGCGTCAATCTCTTTGCGTTCCACGGCAGCACTTTGCTCGGCCTCCTTCAGCCGGGACTCCGCGATTTTCAACCGGCGTTCGACTTCTTCCGCGTTCATCATCACGTCCAATTGGCGGTCTTCCGTCTTGGCCACTTCGGCTTCGGCGGTGGCGATTTCATGCTGGAGAGCGCGGTAAGCTTCGTTCGTTTTGACGGCGCCGCTTTGATCGCGGTATTTGCGGGCGCGGTCTTTCCACTGCTGCACTTCAAACTCAAACTTCTTGCGTTCGGCGACGATCAGGGAGTGGGCTTCCTTTGCGGCGGCCACGGCCGCGCGAGCCCCTCCCAGCTTCAGATCGGTCTCACGGATGCGCTTCGGGAAAGAGTCCAGTTCGGCGCGCAAGGCCGCAATCTGCTGATCAACGCGTTGTAGCTCAATAAGGTGAGGAATCGCCGGATGCATGGGTAGGCAATTCTATCACAGGCGCGCGGCAGCCTTTGCGGGAAGAACGCCGGCAGATAGAATGCCTACATCCTGGATGCAAGATATAGGGCGCCACTCGTTCTAAGGAGGAGTACAGATGCCCCACGTGCAAATTACCTGGGTTGCAGGACGAACCCCGGAACAAAAAAGAAAGATTGCGGAGCGCGTCACCACCGTGCTGATTGAAGATGGCCGAGCGAAGCGCGAAAACATACACGTATCGTTCCACGATGTTCCGGCAACGGATTATGCGGAGGCGGGAGTCCTGGTCGTGGACCAGAAGCGCACGCCGTGAACTGTACCTGCGGCAATCTCGACGAAAGGAGCGGGCCGTTACCCGGTGAACACGGAGTGGCGGCCCGCACTAAGACTTGTTCAGCAAATTCGAAATTTACGCGCGAGCGTCGCGGCGGATGAAAGACCAATCGAGGAAATATCCGATTCCAACGGCGAGTGGAATGATGCCGAATGCGGCGGCGGTCCAGATGTCACGGTCCGCCTGGATGCTTGCAATCAATCCAAACGTGGCGATGTAGCCCAGCGCACCGCTCACGAGCAAAATGCCGGCACGGCGGGAACGCGCCGCCTGGTTCAACTCCGGTTCCATAGGAATGTCAACGCCACGGGCAATCGCCGCAAGGCGCTCTTCGCTGCGCAGCTTGCGCACCCGATAATAGGTATACAGCGCGCCGAGGGGAACACCCATCCCCAGGATCACAGCCACTAATCCAATCAGTTCTCCGCCCATGATGCTCTCCTTCTTTGCTCTCTGCGCCGCTAGGGCGCGCTTTGTTGTGAGAACCGCCTTCAATAGAAGGTACGTGGGGCAGGCCAGGAAAGTTCCCGGGTCCGCGGGCCAGATTTGCCATCAAGCGGAAATGCATTTCCCGAAGTTAGAAAGAAACGTGGAGGAGTTGCGGTGCAACAGGCGACATTTCACGAGCACCCATCGAAAGTGCTGGGCCAGGGGTACTGTTTGGCTGGGACCATTTTTAGTACCTTCAAGCTATTCATTTCGCAGCACTTAAACCGCAATATCCTTGTCAGGTGGAAGTAAGTGGGTCGATGGTTTCGCGCATTTGGGTTGTCCACCTGATCCCTCTTCTCCTCAGCCACGCGGGTTGGAAGCTTACTCGCTGAGAAGAAAGAGGGGACCCAGCCGAATTCAGCTTCGAGAAGCTTAGAAAGAGGTTCCCGCGACAATGTCAACCCTTCACTTTCGCCGTGTCGAACGCCGCCGCACTGCTCGAGTTTCAGTCTTCGTGGATCTGACCGTCCAAGGCTTCACAGAGAACAATGAGAAATTCAAGGTCCAGACGCGCTCGCTTTGTGTGAGTGGCCACGGCGGGTTAACGATATTGGATGCCGGCGTAGTTGTTGGACAGACGCTTCTGCTGATTAACGAAAACAGCCGGCAGAAGGCGGAATGCAAGATTGTTTCACTGCGGCCCGGTGGTGATGGCAAGAGCATCGTGGCGTTCGAATTTGTGTCACCACATGCAAACTTCTGGAAGATGACTTTTCCAGAGGCTGGCGCAAAACCGCTGCGGCGTACGATACCTTCCGCCGCTACTGCCTAAGTCGACGGTTCCTTTCTCCCTGAAACCGGTTTGCTAGCTCTGTATTCGAACGGAATGGCCGCGCGAATTTCAGCCTCATTCTAGTTTGTCTTTTGCGCTGTAATCTTGAGCGATCCCGCGGCGGACAAGATTCAGATTTGCCTCGTTCAATAACAGGATAGGACAGCCGTAACCGGGATCGATACGCATTTCGCTTAAGGGACTCCGCCCACTGAAGAAGATTAATTGAGTTCGTGGACGGAGCCTCGTGCTGTCACCGCCTATCCCAGATAAGTCGGTCAGTTCCCGGGTTTCGCCAACCTTCCATTCGGGAACACCTTTAAGTTGCTCCAGCACGCGAATTCTTGTACCAACGTAGCGGTGACCCTTATTGTCCACCCAATCACGATACCCGAGGATCTCGGCCGCCGCCATGTTGGCGCTGTCTCGACCCAGCAATTCGATGATTGATGGCGAGCACCCAAGATGGTCCCGGAGCGCCTCCAAACGAGGTTGATCTTCCAAGTATTGCGCCCAGGCGGCAGGCATAATGTCGCTTTGAATAAGACAGGGATGCCACCGGGTGAGGCAGGAAAGCTCCAGTTGCATCAAGCGGTGGATGTCCTCAGGAGCGGCGTATGGCGTGAATTTTGTCCATCCTTCCACACAGATTTCGCATCCGCCTGGGCGGCCGATCACGTAGTCAGGATGGAGTTGCAACTGGGCGCTGGTCCAATTGGATCCGTAATAGTCAAATCGTGGAACACTGTGCGTCTCAGCGATAAGAGCGTACCCTACTGAACTTCCATCGGAGGAAGTCCAGGGCCCATTGTCTGCATAAGTCTGGATATAGACGGAGAAACCCTTACTCCAGACGATGCCATCACGCATGCCGACTGTAGCGATAATTCTTGCGGGGCGGCCTCCCAGCCGCATATGGGCTCGAAGCAAAGCCCACTGCAACTTTACCAACGGTCCCTCCGAGTAGGACAGTTTCAGTCGCCAGCGAAAATAATCGTCTAAACGAACGAAGATATTTTTCTCGCTAAGATAGCCGAATATGAATTGATTCAGAGTTATTGTGAGCGAGCACTTCTGGTCATTGCACTGACTGCCGTATTCGCTATTCGGGTGCCAGCGCAGGAGTTGGGCTTTTGCTTCGTTCCACGACGTTCTGCGCAATTCGAGCGACTGAATTTCCGCTAGCAGGAGTTCGGCATCGGTACGGAAGAGCCGTTGTTCAATTTGGGTAACAATCAACGCCAAAGACAACAGTACACAAAAGGCCAAAAACAGGGCGAACAGGGCCCGTCGCAATGAGCGAAGTCGACCCACAATGCGTTAGACACCAAAGCGTTATGTCATGTGCCTTCAGGGGCCTTCTGCCAGGTCGGCTAGCTATGACTCTCGTCGCCTATGGCCGACCATCTGAGCGGGGATATCAGTTGATTTCGCCGACCTGCATGTTGGCATCGATGCCGAGGTTGGGATAACGGATCGGCGAGCCAGCGGGCCGTTCAGTCCTCCTTCAGATGGAGTTGCTTTCGAATGCCAGGATGGTCAACCGTCTGGCGGCGGCCGCTGGGCCAAAGGACCTCGATACGATCGACCGCCTTCGCGTTTCCAAGGCCAAAATGAAGTGGGGTGGCGTGTTGTGACAGGTAAGAGCCCTGGCTGCCCAGAGTCTGCAGATAGGAGTGCCCGCCGGCCCACACACGGACAAGGGCGCCGATCCCCTGACGGTTGCTCTTCCTGCCTTCAAGACTCACTTTGATCCAGCTGCCTCCCTCGGCCCCATCGGCGCGCAGCAATATCACGGAGCCGCGGTTGCATGAAATTGCCAGGTCGATGTCACCGTCATTATCAAAATCGGCTGCGGCCAGTCCGCGTGCGTTCAGCGGGCGGTTGAGCTCTGGCGCCACGGACGGCAAGACGTCCTGGAACTGCGTGCCGTCGAAATGAAACAGAAAAGGTTTTTGCGGGACAAGCAGCCGGTGATCGGCGGAGTCTTCCAGCGTATTCCCATTTACGGTCACTAGATCCGGCAGTCCGTCATTGTCGTAATCCAGGAACGTGCAGCCCCAGCCGACCGTGGGCAGGGTCACGTAAGCGAGGTTGGTGATCTCCGCGACATCGGTGAATTGCAACTGGTGCAGGTCGGTCAGCAAATTCTGGTAGAGCGAATCTCCCTGTGAAAGCCAATGGGAAACAAAAAAATCCAGAGAGCCGTCGCCGTCATAATCCGCGACGGCCAGCCCCATCGAGCCTTTGTTTTCCGACGTCAGAGTCTGCGCGCTTCGGTCAGAGAAACTGCCATTCTTCTGATTCAGGAAAAAGCGGTTCATGCTGATGTCATTGCCGACATAGAGTTCAGGCCAGCCGTCCTGATTGAAGTCCGCGGCAGTTACCGTGAGGCTGCGGCCCTCCGGATCGGCGACACCCGCGCGGCGCGTCACATCCGTGAAAGTTCCATCCCGATTGTTGTGGAGCAAGCGATTGGGCTGTGGCCGGAAAGAACGCGGATTCAATGCCGCGGGTACGACCACGCCATACTGGTCTTCTGCCGCGAAGTGCAGCCGCGAAACATCGGCGGGATAGTCCACATAGTGCAATACATACAGATCCAGCCAGCCGTCGTTGTCAAAATCGACCCAGATTGCTCCGGTACTCCACAGCGAATCGAACACGCCGCTTCTTTGCGTGACGTTGCGAAAACGACCGTTCCCTTCGTTGTGATAGAGGTAGCAGCCGCCCACACCGGTGACGAACAAGTCCAGCAATCCATCATTATCGTAGTCGCCCCAAAACGCGCCCATTCCGAGATGATGCAGCTCCAGCCCGGCCTTCTCCGTGACATCGGTGAACGTGCCGTTGCCGTTGTTGTGAAACAGGCGGTTGCCTGGACCGTCTTTTTTTCCTGAAGCGTAGTTGGACGGCTGATTTACGACGTACAGGTCTGGAAACCCATCGTTGTCGTAATCACCCCACGCCAATCCGGAGCCCATGTCTTCAGGGAGCAGCCGGTTGCGAGAGCTGCTGGAGTGAACAAAGTGCAATCCAGACTGGCTGGTGACGTCCCTGAAATGAATGTTGCTCTGAGCGGCCGGCGGTGTCTTGCCGGGCTTTTGCGCGAGCGCGATCGTTTGGCTTGCCGAGCCAGCCAGCGGAGCCAAAGCCAGCCAGTGCAGGAAATCCCGGCGTCTCACCTGCCCTTGCCTCGTCCTCCGACGGCAGTTGGCTGCGTTTGTGAGGCCACCGCAACGTGGCTCGCCGCTTTCAAGGGCAGGTCCATGGTTGCCGAGGAAATTTCAGTGATGGGCACGGGTGGCGGTACGGTATTCGGGAAAATCGCCGCCAGAGAGTCCGGGTTGAACTTGCGATAGAGCAACCGCACTTGGCAGTGCAGCGGACCGGCAACCCCCCGAGGCACAGGAAAGCTGAACTCGGCCGAGTCGCTGGCGCCTGGAAGAATGACGCGTTTGTCGCGCGCGCCAACTGCATCCCACAGCGCGTGGTTGTAAAGCACCTGGGCCTGCCTGTCGACAAGGAAAGACCGGTATTCCACGGTCTTGCCCAGGAGCCGCCCGTTGGCGTCGAGAGTTCCTGCGGAAAAAACGTGGTGGCCGCTCTCATCTGTAACTGTGAACTCCAGCCAGGACTGAATCACATCCAGGGGGCCGGTAGGAAAGGCATGCCCCACCTTCGTGTTGATCACGAGAGCCTGCACCGTGGCCATCTTTCCGGCTGCCGGCGGATTTTCGGCTATTAGGTTTACCGAAATAATCGGGCCCGCCGGCCAGACCTTGGCGATTTCCGGAATTACCGCTTGCCCGGTGAGCCACTGCTTTACCAACTCAACTTGGTGCGCGCCGCCCGGAAGATTCAACATCTCCGGCACGAATGTATTCGAGGCGAGGATGCGGTGCTCGTGGATTACACCTCTTTCGTTTCGCGCAGGATCCTCGGCGTTCACTTCGCGCATGTGGCAGTTCTGGCACTGCAGCTCCCGCGTCTTATCCGTGTGCCAGGGCCCATTCTTCCAATCGTCGTACTGGTTCTGCAGTTGGACGAAACCCCATCCATTTACGCGCTTGTCCAGATATTGTTTGTGACAGGTGCCGCAGAATTCCACGGATTGAGAGTGCTTTGCGTCGTAATCGCGCTTGTGCTGCTCGGGATGAAGCCGGATCAGCCCCTGAGAAACCAGTCGAAGAATCGGAGAAGACGACGGTTCGAAGAGGTAAGGGTCGGGAGCCGTGGCCATGTAGTTGGCATTGCCCTTGACGTCGGGATTGCGCAGCGAGTGGCAGAAGATGCAAGAGCTCCCCTCCTGTCCGTTTCTTTCCGTGTGCGCCGGAATATTTTCGCCGGACAGCAAAGAGATCGGCTCGTGGCAACCGGCGCAGTAACGTCCTGCGCTCACGCCTTGCGCTTTGACGTAACTGATTTTCACCGTTTCATAGAACGGGTCGGACGCGGAAAAATGATGAGCGCTGGGAACCCATTCCTCATAAATCGCGCTGTGGCATCGTGAGGCGCCGCAGGAATCCGACCCCACGAGAAGTTCAGCGGGGATCACTCGCCCGGTTACCGTGCGTGCGTTCGACGGAGCGAAATCCCCAACAGCGGGAACTCCCCGATGTCGCGTAATGCCCAGGACTAGCACTCCTGCTGCTAGAACAACGGACCACACAATCAACGGCCGCAGCGGCTCGGCAATGAGTCCTTGCGGGAATTTGCTTCGCACCAGGCCTTGCGCGACATGAAAGAGTCCAATGGCCCCAAAGCCGATGCCTGCCACCAGGTGGACGGTGTGCATCCGGTACGGCACGAATGTTCCCCAAATTCCTTTTCCCACCAGCCATAGTCCACTGACTCCCAAAACCCCCCAGCCGACTCCTGCCCACAATCCGGCGCTCCACCAGCGTGTTTGTATTTCGCGACTGGCTTGCTGCGCGTGGTTCCAGAAAATGATTGTGAGAGGGATGATCGCCACCACTCCCACGAGGATGTGGAGCAAGAGGACCCACTGTGAAAAGACACCGTATCGAGCCAAGAAGGGAATGGTTCCGCTCAAAATAAGAAAAAGAAAGATTCCTGAAGCGCGCCGAACGAACTTGGGATTTGCCTGTTCGTTGCTCAATTGTCCTCACCTTTCCGGTGGTGAAAACCATACCTACGAATGTAGGAGGCGCATCCTAGTGACGAAGGGCAGGGGGTACAAGGACAGTGGTCACGCCCAGCTGTGACCTTCGTCACCGATAGCAGACCATCTCAAGCGGATTTTCAGTTGATTTCGCCGACCTGCATGTTGGCATCGATGCCGAGGTTGGGATAGCGGATGGGCGACCCGGCGGGCGCGGGCAGATGACGGGCGCTAGCGCTGAAATCGCCGCCGGAGCACTCGACGGAGTACAAATACCCGTCGCGACCGGTGCGCGGCACGGAGAGAGAATTGGAAGAGATGAGTTCGTCAAGCGAAGCGCAGTGACCATTGAGGGCGATGAAGCTGCGTTCCGCCTGGGCAATTTGCAAAAGGTCGCTGCGCACGCCGGTAAGGCTGATGGCCTGAGTCGGAGCCGTGCCCTGGTCGGTACTCGGCATCTGCTTGAGATAAAAGTGGTACACCACCAAGAGCAGAGCTGCACCAACGAGAATCGCGGCTAGACGGAGCATGAGAAAATTGTGAACCAGGCTCAGAGGTTCCGCAAGTAAAGCGCCCGGCCCTGTGCGTTAGGAAACAACGGCCTCTTTTTGTCTCCGAACCGGAACGGGTCTGTTAAGCTTTTCGCAACCGCCGAATCCCCCTTCCCGGTGTAACGCTTTCCCTTCGGACAGACGAATGCATACGACTGTGCCGCTGTTGGAACCGCACGCTATCGAAAAACGGAGAGAAGAAGAACTGGAAGAGGCGCGCACGATTCAAAGTGCGATGTTGCCTGCGGAATCGCTGCACGCGGGTAGCGTGACCATCTCTCACGAATTTCAGCCCATGGCGGCGGTAGGCGGTGATTTCCTTGATTATTTCGAACTGACGGACAAGAGCATAGGTCTGTATCTGGGAGACGTCTCGGGAAAGGGATTGCCGGCCGCGCTATATGCCGCGCTGGGGGTCGGCACCTTGCGAGGTGTACACAAGACAGGCACATCACCTAGCGAGGTCCTGGCGACTCTGAACCGCCGGCTGATGATTCGCGGCATGCCCCGACGGCACGTGGCCATCCAGTATGCGGTATTTGACCCAGGCAGCCAGGAGGTACAAATTGCAAGTGCAGGCATGCCCGGGCCTCTTCACCTCTCCAGAGATGGCTGCCGCATTCTGGAACTCACGGGGATTCCCCCGGGCCTGTTTGCCGGGTCGGATTACGATACGCTCGCGGTGAAATTACAACCTGGCGATTCGCTGCTCTTCTGCACCGATGGTCTTACCGATGCCTTCGACCGCAACGGAGAACAGTTTGGGATCGAACGCTTGCATCAGCTCTGCAGCGCTGAACGATTTGCTTCGCCGGCGACAATGCTCGGGACAATCTTCGCCACAGTAGAGAACTTTGCCCACGGGTGTGAACAGCATGATGACATGGCCGCGGCGCTGTTCCATGTTTCCGGCTGAGGCTGTCTGGAAGCGTGTGCCTACGTAGTCATGTAGAGAGTGGGCAAAAGGCGCCGGGATTGCGATTGACTGCTCCCGCCGTCTCCAGTAACTACGATAGATACAGGCAAGAATCTCAGGAGAGTTCATGATGAAGACGAAGTCCCCCTATGCCCTCGGTGTGGCTGTAGCCCTCGCGGTGCTGATTAGTATTCCGGCTGATAGCTGGGCGGCCCCACCGGCTACCGGACAGCGCGCGGGTGAAGTTTCCCGCGTAATTCCCGCGGTGAGCATTGCTCGTACCGGAAAGACCATTCCCGCTTCGGCGAAAACCGTCGTGGACTGGGAAGACGTGGTGAACACGCAGGTGAACGCACGCGCGCGCATCGCCTTGGACGATAGTTCGGTGCTGAACGTCGGCTCGGAAACCTCGATGAAAGTGGTGAAACACGACGCGGGGGCGCAACAAACCGAGCTCGAACTGACCTACGGGAAACTCCGCACCCAGGCGCAAAAGATCTCCAAACCGGATGGAAAGTTCGAGGTACGCACACCGGCGGGCGTCGCCGGCGTGGTAGGGACCGATTTCTTTGTCGAATACGCGAATAACACCATGAACGTGATTGCCTTCGAAGGTCTGGTAAAGGTCTGCAATCTGGCGGGAGTTTGCGTGCTCGTCAAGGCCGGGCAGATGACCAGCGTGCGCAGCGGTGACAATTCGGGACCCCTGCCACCAAGCCAAGCGACGCTCGACCTGCTGGTGGCCACGAGCAAGGATACCGACGCAGGCGGGCAACTGGGTGCCGTAGCGGCGGGTACACACGGCGTCCCCTGGTGGACGGTTGTCGTTGTCATTGCCGTTCCGGCGGTAGCTCTTCCCATTGCGCTGCGACACGGCAGCTCCGGGCTTCCCGCGCAACCGAGCTGCAAAGTGAATCCCCTGACGGGGCAGTGCGGGTAGCCGAAGGTTTGGTTTTTTTCACGGATTGACGATTTTAGGGCCCCGGCTGCGAAATTCAGACGGGGCTTTTCGTCTTTTGGCCTGCTCCAGTCGCCTCCGGAAGAAACGTGCAACGCTTGGCGAGAAACAACCGTCGAAACAGTGTTACTGAACGGCGTGCAGAAGTCTTTCCGGTGCTTTGTGCGCCCTAGGGCGGTAGCGTACACTGGATGTTTCGCGGTCCCGTCTAATTGCAAGTGAGGCTTCCTTTGACCACATCGATTCGTACTCGCGTGATGCCGTTCCTTTGCGCGCTGACCATAGTTTTCACCACGCCGCATATCGTGCATGCCGCTCCGCCGGATTCCCAAGCGAAGCGCTCGCCCCTGCTCGCGGCGCTGCAGACAGAACTGGACCGCTCCATGAAAACTCTGGGAGCTCTGGAGGCCCCCGCGTACTACATGGGCTACACGATCACGGACACGCAAAGAGTAGATGTCTCCGGTTCGAATGGCGCCCTGCTCAACAGCGCGGAAACGCGCAACCGCTGGCTGGAAGTTTCTGTTCGAACGGGAAGCTACGGGCTGGACAGCACGCACAAGGTCGGCGAGCGGCAAATGCAGAGTGGCGGCCCAGGCGTGTCCGTGCCGCTCGACGATGACGCGGAAGTGCTGCGGCGTGCGATCTGGCTGGAAACGGACAGACAGTACCGCGCCGCGGAAGAAGCGCTGATCAAGATCAAGACGGGAAAAGAAGTGAAAGTAGAAACAGCGGAAGGGCGCGCGCCGGATTTCTCCCGTGAAGAGCCGCACACCTCAATCGGTCCCCAAGTTTCTATCGCCGTGGACCGCAAGCCATGGGAAGAAAAAGTTCGCGCTTATACCAAGGCCTTTCGCGAATCCAAGGCCATCATCAATTCCATTGTCACCTTCAGCGCGATGGCGCAAAACGTTTATCAAATAACCAGCGAAGGAACGCAACTTCAATTCGGGCAGATTCGTTACCGGCTGGAACTCTTTATCCAGGGCAAAGCGCCCGATGGAATGGACATCGACCGCTACTACAACTTTGATTGGGTGAATACCGGAGACGCCCCGGACGACAAAGCGGTCTACGCGGCGGAAGCCACCATGCGCAAGGAATTGGAAGGATTGGTCGCCGCGCCCATCAACGATCCGACAGTTGGGCCCGCGCTGCTGACGGGACGCGCGGCGGCGGTGTTTTTCCATGAAGTTTTCGGTCACCGCGCCGAAGGCCATCGCCAAAAGGATGTGACCGAGGGACAAACGTTTTCAAAAAAAGTAGGTGAACAGATCCTGCCGGAATTTCTGAGCATTACCGACGACACCACGATGAAGAAGCTGGGCACCCAGGATTTGCTGGGCTACTACCAGTTCGATGACGAGGGCGTTCCCGCGCAGCGCGTCACGCTGGTGGATCGCGGGGTACTGAAG
>Ga0209698_10006824_pt1 | contig 12078 bp, 9 predicted proteins | sample LitLauG_LLR_2012_FD_187203 | JGI IMG/M metagenome (GOLD analysis project Ga0209698, IMG submission 187203) | Freshwater sediment microbial communities from Pennsylvania, USA - Little Laurel Run_MetaG_LLR_2012 (SPAdes) (version 2) | ecosystem: Environmental > Aquatic > Freshwater > Creek >...
TTGGGATTCTGGATTTCGTACCAGCGGATGCCGGAAGGATTGCCTACCGAGTGGTTAAATCCGACCGATTCGTGGGTACCGAAGTTGCGATAAAAAAGCCGGTACATGGGCCGGTCGGAGAGCGTATCGAGAGCTTCGCCGGGGCTGGGTTGCGCGACCGTAGAAGGCGCCGGTGTAAATGCTGCCACCGAAATGTTGGTCGGCCCGGTGAAAGTGGAGTTCGAGGGCGTGCTGAAATCCACGTGGTACTTGAACAGCTGCAGAATGCCACTGGAGCCGTAGGTCATGAAGAAATTCGGCTCGCCGGCGGGCGGCGCGGTGGTTCCATCCAGGTCGGAGGGCAGAAGTGGATTGAGCGAACTGGATTGCTGGAAGCACTGCATGGGACGCGCAGCCGCTCCGGTCAGCATGTTGGTGCGATCGTAGGCGCACGCGTCGGGACCAATAAATGAGACGCCGTTCAGGAAAATGTTGAACGATGCGTAATACGCATCTGGCCACACTCCGAGTTTCGGGTAATCGGGGAAATCCGAAGTGCCGAAGTTGAAGGCGTACCGGTTGTAGGCGCCGGTGGCATCGGCAGTTTGCGAAACGGCAACGCAGTCCATGTACGGAGTACTGGAGACGACAAATTGCTGGAAGACCCAACGGTTGGAAACTTTGTCAAAGGCTACGGTGCCGTCACCATCATTGGCGGTCTGGCAGGATCCGCCGAAGCCGCTAAACAAAGTATTGGTGGCGGTTGGTCCGGTGATCACATTGCCCGTGGATTTGTCGAAGACCGTAAAAACCGTGTTCACAAGTTGCACGTACTGGGTCGTCCCAACCGCTCCGTTGGTGTCTGGCGGGGCGCAATTGCAGACCGTATCGAAGTCATTCCCTTCGAAATTCAGGCCGATGGTTGCGGCCAAAGGAGCGAGGCCGCTGCGCGTTTGCAGCACCGGATCGGTCACGTGGGCAGGGTAATGACGCAGCGGAAGCGGGAGTTCCGGCCGTACCCAGGGTTGCGAGGGCGGGTTGGGCTGCGGATAGAACCGGATCATGTCCAAGAGGGACATGGAGGTGTCATGATGGTCTTCCCAGAATTCGCTGGGACCTCTTTGAACATGCGGACGGTCTTGCGCCCACAACGCAAGCGGAGAGAAAACGCACATCGAGACTGCAACGCAGAGCACTAACCCTGTAACAGCACGTCGATTCACAAGCGCCTCCTTACATTTCGGTTGAGTTGGTGTTGGGGAAACTGGGGAACTCCCACGTCTTCATGGATAGGGCACATCGTGCGGCGATGCTCCTGAGCACAAGTGTTCAAGCGGCGAAGGGCATAACGATCGGACAACAACTTCCTGCAGCAACTCCAGCATGAAGAATTCTGTCCAGCGGTAGCTGCCGAACATCCCCACGATGTTCTTTCTAGCTTTCGTCCTTACTTGGCGGTCGCGGTCGAAAATGCGACTGGCCAGATGGCTGTGAAGTATAACACCGGCTGACACACGGGTGTTAGTGGAAGTTATGTTGAGATTGTAAGTTGCCTTCGGCAGCGCGAGGTCCGGCCCGGCGCTAATGTTTTTCGGCCGCCTGCTCCTTTGCGCCGACTAGTTCGTTGGCCAAGGACTCGGCGTTGTAAATCTTGCGCAGGGCCTCGAGGATTCCGCGCGAATCCACGCTGACGGCTCGGGAGACCTTGTCTTCATAGTAAAAGCGGAGGACCAGCGACTGGATGTTTCCGTCGAAGATGATGCCGACCACCTCTCCCTTCCTGTTGACGGTGGGGCTGCCGGAGTTGCCGCCTATGATGTCGGCGGTGGAGACGAAGTTCATCGGCGTATAGAGGTTCAACTTAGACTTCGCGTTCAGCCAGCTCTCAGGCAGTTGATAGGGCGGTTTGTTGCCGTGTTCGTCGGCGTGCTGGAATGCACCACCCATGGTCGTGTAGTACGAAATCCTCTTGCCGTTTTCTTCGTAGCCTTTTACAGGGCCATAGCTCAAGCGGAGGGTGAAGGTCGCGTCCGGGGGCTGGTTGAAACCTGACTTTTCGAAAAGCTGGTGGACGATGGCGGCTCCGGCGCGGCGTTCGACCGAGTCCACCTCATCTTCAAAGCGCTTGCGCGCCGCGCGAGCCTCGGCATCGACGTTGCGCATCAGCACGATGAGCGGGTCAGTGCTTGTATTGACGGCCGCTTTGCCTCCCTGGTAAAGCTCTTTGCGAACGCCAATGTCTTCGAGTTTGGTGCCGGCAATCAATTCTTTCGCCGCGTCCGCGGGAGACTTGCCGTTGAGCGCGGCCTTCACGGCGGGATCGTCATTGCCCAGAGCCCTCTGCAAGAGCGTGAAAGAGCTGGTCAGGATGACGGTATCGAGATTTTTGTAGATGGGGGCGGTAGAGAACAGGCCCTGCTCGAGCGAGGCTAGCGCGGAGTCGCGATACTCGCGCAGGCGCTCTCCGTTGGGCTTAGGCTTTTCTTCGGCGGCGCGCACCAGGATACGGGCAATTCTTGAGAGATCGGAATTCAGGCCGCTCAGACGTTCCACATAGGTGAGGTGGGTATAGATGGTCCGCTCGGCCTCGACGGCGGCAGCGATGGCATTCCAGGGATTGTCCCCGGCCGGATGTTGGGCGGCGTACTGAGTTTGCTGTTCGTGCTCGGAGGCGGCCTTCGCTGACATGGCGGCTTGGTTGCGCGCGCCTTCGAGATATCCCGTAATTGCCTTTTGGCCGTTTTGCAAACCGAAGATGTCTTCCTGGGCGATGCGGGCATTCTCGGGAGATTGTGCGGCGAAAGCCTGAATGTCGCCGAGCCGAAGTTTGTAGGCAGCCAGACGAGCCGGGTATTCGACGTCGCGAAGGAAGTGAACCTGGTCCATGGTTTTGAGACGGTCGGTGCCCCCGGGATGGCCGGAGACGAAGATCAGGTCGTTGTCCTTGACTCCCGCGGTTGACCAGCGCAGGTAATGGTCGAGATGGACGGGTTTATCGTTTTCGTAGACGCGGAAGAAGGTGATGTCAAGATCGTAACGCGGGTAGGTGAAGTTGTCGGGGTCGCCACCGAAGAACGCGATATCGAACTCGGGTGAAAAGACGAGACGCACGTCGGTGTACTTTTTGTATTTGTAGAGGTTATAGATTTCGCCGGAATAAAGGGTGACGGCGTCGCAGCGGAGGCCAGAAGAGTTAGCGCACTCTTTCTCGACAGCGCTCATGGCGGCGCGCTGGGCCTGTCCGGCGTCGGCCGCAGACATCGTTGCTGGGGCGGCCGTTTTGATTTTGGCGGTGACGTCTTCGATGCCGACCAGCACGTTGAGTTCGAGGTCGGGGCACTTGGGCTCGTCAGCGCGAGTCTTCGCGTAGAAGCCATTTTTCATGTAGTCCGCCTCGCCGCTCGAGATCTTCTGAATGCAGTTGGCCCCGACATGATGGTTGGTGAAGGCAAGGCCGTCGGCGGAGACGAACGAGCCCGAGCCTCCATTATTGAAGCGGACCGAGGAGAGGCGGATGTGGTCGAGCCATTCCTGGGTGACCTGGAAACCGTAGGCCTTCTCAACTCGATCCTTGGGGAACGCATTGAAGAGCCACATGCCTTCGTCGGCCAGGGCGAAGGGGGCGAGGATGAGGGTGAAGAGAAGCAGGCGTGCTTTCACGAAGAACTCCAGTCTTGCAGAAAGATGGCCAGTACACCGCGGACGGCGGGCGGCAGCAAAGCTTTTATTCTATCCAAGACTTCACCACGGAGTCACAGAGACACGGAGATAACCGTGAATCTGCAATAACCAAAACTACGAAGGTTTACCAAGCACGTTGGGTTCCTCTGTGTCTCCGTGACTCTGTGGTGACAAAAGGCGAGGCCGGTTCGTTTTGAGGAGCGGGGCGCAAATGTTAAGCTGAGATGTGCAATTGGTGCGGTCAGGAGGTGATTGGGTTGGCAGAAATTCGACTGCAAGAGGGTGAGTCCCTGGAGAACGCTTTGCGGCGGTTCAAGCGCAAGGTTCAGACGGAAGACATCATTAAGGAAGTGAAACGTCACTCCTATTATCTGAAGCCGGGCGAGAGAAAGCGCGTGAAGCAGGCGCTGGCGCAGAAGCGTGCGCGGAAGAAGATTCGCAAAGAGCACGATTAGTTTGAACTGGGCCGCTGCCGCCAGGCAGCGGCCTTTTCAATTTTGAGGTGGGCGGACAGGAATGTCCGCCTCCACACGAGCAAAATACGGTTCAGTTTTGTGCAATTCCTCGTTTTGTGACCAGATAAACGGCAAAACTTCCCAGCCAATGACCGCCTTCGTAATGCTGACCGGTGACGGCCGCAAGGCCGGCGCGCCGGTGCGCTTCCGCGACTGCGCGTATGACAGGCAGACGGCGATCGGCCTTCGGCAACGCTGAGGAGATGCCTTCCAGCATCCAGGAGCGGCTCAGATTCAGGCCGTCCAAGTGCGCAAGCTTGGGATCACTGGGGTCGGGCGAAACCACAGGCTGGAGCCAGGGAGCCTTTTTTGCGGCTAAGATCTGCGGGAGAAACGTTCGGAGCCAGTGGGCAAACTCGTCGGGTGGAAGCACACGGCGCATCAGGTCGGCTTCGCCCAGACAGGGTGACAGAAAATCTTCGCCGGAGGGCTCATAGTCGAGCGGACAGTTCTTGTCGGCAAGATAGAACTGGCGGGCCTTGGATTGGAGCAGGTCCGTGAACTTCGTGTCGCCCTTGACGCGGGCGTAATCGAGCGCCAGGCCGAGAGCAAAGGCGGTTTGTGAATGCTCTCCAATGCGCACCGGATGCGAGAGCTTGGGGAACCAATCGTTGAGGCGCTCGAGGGACGCTTCTTCGAGTGGATGGAGGTTGCCAGACATTTCGCGGGCCAGCGGGTCGTCCCACTCCCGCAGTTCGGCAACCAGCGTAAGGAGCCATGCCAATCCATAGGGACGTTCAAAGCTGGCACGTCCGGGAGCGCGCAAGTACGCGGCTTCCTGGGTGATGTTGTCGGCGGTGAGGCTTTGGCGGAGCGCTTTCCGGGCCGACTGAGCGAAGGGAGCCGAGGGGAAAGTCCTGATGAGCCGCACGAGCAGCCAGTGTCCGTGGACGGAAGAGTGCCAATCGTAGCAGCCGTAGAAAGCGGGCGTGAGTGTTCTGGGAGGAGCAACGTCGGCGTCGCTGTTCAGAGTGTGACTTAGCTTGTTGGGATATTCCTTGTGGACGCAGGCCAGCGCCAAATTTGCAAAACGCTCGGCGGCAGCGGCGTCGAACGTGGTGGAGGCTTCAGTGGGCAGGGCAGCCATTTTTGCAAAACTCAAGAATAGGAAAAACAAGCAGGAGACGCATTTCATTTGCTCATACTTTAACTGAATGCCGGGAACCAAGCGGGGCGAAGCGTGGAAAGTGGGGCGCGGTTAGCGTATAAAAGAGGCTTGGGCTGCCACGCTTTTAGCGTCGAAATTCGGCCGCGCGTGGCAATCGGGGTTGTGACTGTCGATCATCACCAAAGTTAATCATCATTCAATAGATCATTACTGCAAGTGAGGGATTATGTCTGGCGTTACGGGTCTGCATGCGCCTAAAGGGCTGGAGGGAGTGGTCGCTACCACTTCCAGCATTTGCTACATCGACGGGGACGCGGGAGTGCTTGCGTATCGCGGGTACGACATCCACGAACTTGCCGACCACTCGACGTTTGAAGAAGTCTGTTTTCTGCTGTGGTTTGGACGCCTGCCAAACGCGGAGGAGCTGAAGCAGTTGAGGTGGCGGATGGCGGAAGAACGGAAGCTGGATGCGTCCATTATTTACCGGCTGGAACTGGTGCCAAAACACGTGCCGGCGATGGATGTGCTGCGCACGCTGGTCTCGACGCTGTCGTACTACGATCCTGAGAACACCAAGAACGACCACGACGCGAATGTGAACAAAGCGATCAGGCTGACGTCGCAGCTCTCGATGCTGGTGGCGAATTATGACCGCATCCGCAAAGGGAAGCCGCTGGTGGAGCCGGACCGGTCGTTTTCGCATGCGGCGAATTTTCTGCTGATGCTGAATGGGACGGCGCCTTCGGCGACGGCCGAGCGGGCGTTGGATATCGCGCTGATTTTGCATGCGGACCACGAGCTGAATGCTTCAACTTTTGCCGCGCGCATCACGGCGGCCACGCTGTCGGATATGCACTCAGCGATCACATCGGCGATCGGGACACTCAAAGGACCATTGCACGGAGGCGCGAATGAGGCGGTGTTCAAGATCCTGATGGAAATCGACAGCGCGGGAGCGGACCCGGTGGAGTATGTGAAGGGCATGCTGGGGCAGAAAAAGAAGGTACCGGGATTTGGGCATCGTGTGTATCACACGGAGGACCCGCGGGCGACGCATTTGCGAAAGATGTCGCACGATTTGGGGCACTCGAGTGGGAATCCAAAGTGGTTTGAGTACTCAAACAAAATTGAGGAATTCATCAAGGCCGATAAGAAGTTGAACGCCAATGTGGATTTCTACTCGGCGTCGACGTATCACACGCTCGGAATTGCCATGGATTTGTTTACGCCGATCTTCGCGGTGTCGCGAGTGAGCGGCTGGACCGCGCATGTGATCGAGCAGTTGGACGACAACCGGCTGATCCGGCCGCGAGCGGATTATATTGGGCCGGAATATCCGCAGAAGTACGTGCCGCTCGAACGGCGCTAACGGGAAGAGCTTGCTTTGGCCGATCAGTCCCCTAAGCATGCCCTGTTTCATCAATGACACCTTCTTGATTTAAGATCATCGGCCAATGGGATCGATTGGCTCACAAACATCCAGAGATGATGCGCAAGGGCGCTTGAGAGCAGCGGGTTCGGAGGAGACGCAATCATCGCATGCGCCGCGGTGGACGGGCGATTTTGCGGTGCTCGTCTACGTGGCGGCGGCGACGGTTCTTGTGCATGTGCTCACAGGGCATCAGTACGGATTTCAACGCGACGAATTGGCCACGCTGGAGGACGCGCGGCACCTGGCTTGGGGATTTGTCGCGTATCCACCAGTCACTCCTTTCTTCGGGCGCCTGTCGCTGATTCTTTTTGGGACTTCGCTCGCTGGATTTCGATTCTTTGCCGCGGTCGCGCAAGCGGTGGCGTTGGTGTTCTCCGGGCTGATGGCGCGCGAATTGGGCGGACGGCGTGGGGCGCAACTGGTGGCGGTGGCGGCGGGGATTCCGTTCTGCCTGGCGGGCGGCGCGCTGATGCAGTATGTCTCGTTTGATTATGTGTGCTGGGTATTGACGGCCTACTTTTTGCTTCGGCTTCTGAAGAACGGCGATTTGCGCTGGTGGCTGGCGATCGGAACGACAATCGGCCTGGGCATGATGGCGAAATACACGATGGGATTTTTCGTGGTCGGCATTGTGACGGGAGTGCTGGCGACAAACGCCCGGCGCCATCTTGCCAGCAAGTGGCTGTGGATGGGCGTCGGGTTGTCAATCCTGATTTTCCTGCCAAACCTGATATGGCAGGCGCAACACCATTTCGTTTCTCTCGATTTCCTCAAACACATTCACGAACGCGACATTCGCTGGGGACGCACGAAGGACTTCCTGCCCGGGCAGTTCAAGTTGACGCTGCTGGCGTTTCCGATTTGCGTGATGGGCCTTTACTTCTATCTGATCGCCGCGGCGGGGCGGCGCTTTCGCATGCTGGGCTGGATGTACGTGGTGCCTCTGCTGGCGTTCGTCGTCGCCCGAGGACGCTGGTATTACCTGGCCGGGGCGTATCCCATGTTGTTCGCGGCGGGTGCGGTGTGGGGAGAGCGCTGGCTGGAATCGCTGGCCCCGGGCCGGGCGCGGACACTGCGTACGGTCGCATGGGCCGCGCTGGCCGTCGACATCATGCTCGTTTTCGCAATTGCGTTGCCGTCGGCGCCGGTGAATTCGGCGCGCTGGAAGTTCGCCGCCAAGAATAACGGCGATCTTGTGGAAGAACTTGGCTGGCCGGAGTTGACGCAGACCGTGGCGCAGATCCGCGATTCACTGCCCGCGAAGGACCGCGAACGGTTGGGCATCCTCGCGGGCAATTACGGAGAAGCGGGCGCGATCAATCTGTATGGCCCAAGCTACGGCTTACCGCGGGCGATCAGCGGGATCAACTCGTTCTGGGCACGGGGATATGGGAATCCGCCGCCCGAAACGTTGATTGTCATTGGCCTCTCGCAGCACTTTCTCGACAATAATTTCACGGACTGCAAAGTGGTGGCACACACGCCGAACCCGTATGGCATCGAGAATGAAGAAGTGCGCGATCATCCGGACCTATACGTGTGCCGTGGCTTACGGCAGAGCTGGCCGGAGTTCTGGAGCGATTTTCAGTACTACGGATAGGCACGGCCAGACGCTCTATCTTTCAGTTTGCCGGATCTCGCTCGGTGAGAAGGATGCGCTTGACCTGATTTCGGTCGAAGGTCTGAGTACCGCCGCCGATCCGCACTTGCACTTGCATGCCGGTGACAGAAACCAAGTCTCCGGAGAGAACCGAGCCATCGCGCAATTCAATGGTGTCATGCGCGGCGCTGCCGAGCTCGTAGCTGACGCTGCCGCCGGAGGCATCACGAGGAGTGATTTCCAAAGGAAACTTGCCGGAATTGAAGCCCTCTTTTGCAAATTCCAGCACGTGTTTGCCGACTGTAACTTCGACAATCTTGGGAGTTGTCCCCGCCTCCTTACCATCAAGCTTTAGAGATGCTCCTTGAGGAACGGAGTTCACCGTCACCGAAACGGTCGCATTCCGTTGCGCAGCGGTTGAAACGGCGAGCGATGCTGGAGTTCCGGAAGCGGAGAGAGTGATTTGAAACTTAACCGTCTGGGTGGGGCCGACGTTGGTGAGATGAATGTGGCCTTCACCAATCCTCGCCTTGTTCTTGTCGAATACATACAGCGAGAAGTTTGCCTCGCCGAGCGTCTTATCGGAAAGGTTCTCGGCGATCGTGTCGGTGATGTAAGTGCGTTCCTTCCCCATGCCTCCCATTTCCTTGAACTTGGAAAATGTGAAGCGAACAGTGGGCGCGCCAGAGTCGGGCCAAGTAACCACCTGGAAAGGAACGTCCTTAGCAGCAAGACCCAGCGCCACTAACAGAGTAAGCGCAAGGCCGACGATCTTCGACAGACCGCTATTTGAGAAGTGGAGTCGCATGCGCGCCATTGTGTCATGCTCAAAGCACGAGGGGCAATGATGTAGACCACTCAATTTTCGGACGCGAAAAACGGGGGGCTAGCTCCTCGTGTTGGCCATCAGGCGTTCGATCTCGGATTTCTGCTCGCCGGTGAGCGGCAAGAACGGCAGGCGGGCGGGGCCTCCGTAGTAGCCGTTGAGGTCCATCGCATACTTGACGCCGGGAACGCCGAGCTCGGCAACGACGCGCTGGGCCGGCAGTTTGACGCGTTCCTGTTTTTCGCGCGCTAGAGCCTGATCGCCGTCTTTCAAAGCTGCGAAGATCTCGTAGCATGCGGTCGGCGCGGGGCAGGCGAAGGCGAGGATGGCGCCGACGGCTCCGAGGGCAAGCGAAGGCTCGAGCTGGTGCGCGGCTCCGACCATGACCTGGAAGCCGACTTCCTTCTGACGAGTTTTGAGATTGCCGAGGACGGAGACCGCCGACGAAGACGGCTTGGTCGCCAAGGTTTCGCGGACAGGAGTGTCCGCGCTACTCGAACCTGCGAGGGAGGCGACGGTGACTAATTCCTTGCTCTCTTTTTCTTGTTTGGATTTAGCATCGGCGGCGGCGGCCGTGATCATACGCGGGGTAACGGCCGCGAACGTTTCGGTGACGGTGGCCTGGCGTTTCACGTGGCGCGTACCGTCGACCATCGCTTTCACTTTGTCGAGATTGCCGCTCGATTCCTTGATGGCGATGATGTTCGGGTGATTGGAAAGCTCGATGACGACCTCGGCGGGGATGTCGTAGCCGGTGGCCTGCGGGAAGTTGTAGATGACGATGGGCAGCGGCGACTGGTCGGCGACGGTGCGATAGAAGGCCAGCAGGTTGGCCGGGTGCATCTGCTTTTTGTAATAGTGCGGCGTGCGCACCATGGCTGCGTCATAGCCGAGCGCGGCGGCGTATTCGGCAAGGCGAACGGTCTCGATGGCGGACTCGATGCCGGTGCCGGCGATCATTACCTTGTTCGGCGCCGCGGCGGCGATGGCGCTTTTGAGCACGTCGCGGCGCTCCTGATCGGAGAGGAGAATGGCTTCTCCGGTTGAGCCCTGGACGACGATGCCCGCGACCGGCGTGCGGGAGTAGCGCTCGATGTTCGACTCAAGTTTCTTGTAGTAGACCTGTCCGTCGGGGTAGAAGGGCGTGGTGATGGGCGGGAAGATTCCGGATAAAAGCATAAAGCAGCTCCTGGCTCCTAGCTATGAGCTACTAGCTTAACAGTTCTTTTAAACCGCAAACTGTGATGCTTGAACATCAAATTTTCTTCAGCTGCAGTTGGGCAGAATTTTTCCCAGGGGGTCCACCGTTTTCCGGTACTGCTCCTCGGCGCCGACGAAGAAGCGGGTGAACGGCATCGAGGTGCGCGGGTCGACCAGAGTCTGCAACTCCCAAATCATACCGCCCTTGCACACACCGGCGCTGGAGAGCGGGGTGCGATGGTCTGCGTCGTAATAAAAGAAATCGTCTTTGCCATGGCCGAACTGCGGATCGGAAGAGGTCGCGAGTACTCCCTGCGCATTCAGCTTGAGCAGGCGGCGTCCATCTTCCACGGGCAAGGGCGGCGAGTTCCTCCGACGGTAGTCGACGCGGACCCAGCCGGTGAAGCCGGCCGGAATGAGATAGCGCTCTGGCGGACGGCGGTGGAAGGCAAGATCAAATGCGGTTGGGCCAAAGAGAATGGCGGCAACGAAGATGGGGAGGCCCAGGATGGAGATGATGGCAAATTGAGTTTTGAGATTCGCCATGCCGATCAGTACCGATTATGCACGGTGGCCGGGAGCGGTGTCACGCAATCTGCCGAGGATAAACGGCCACCGGGGCTAAAGCCCGACCCGACTTCCAACGACTAACGCGGCCCCTTCGACAAGCTCAGGGCAGCCTCTGAAGGGGCCGCTCTTCCACGGTGATGCACTCATTCGCGATTTTTCCGCAAGCTAGGGCGACGGCATCAGACTGCCAACGCCGGGCTGTGAATCTCGACTGCAATGGTGGGCGGATGAAGTAGCGTGTTGTGGATCAGGCACTGATGGACCGCACGCTCCACGCCTTCGATGTGCTTCGGCTCAAGTCCGGCTGGGACATCGACGAAAATGCGGAAATCGTCGAGGCGCGCAGTGCCATTGTCCTTGCGCTTGCCGGCGGTGACGCGGACTCTGGTTCCTCCCTCGGCGAGCTTGTGTTTGCGCAGATACGTCGCGGCGTAGAAAGCCGCGCACGAACCCAGCGAGGCCAGCAGGAGTTCGGGCGGGGTCATGCCCTCGTCGAATCCGCCGTTCTCTGCGGGCTGGTCGGAGGCGATGACGTGCTGGCGCGCGGTGATCTCGAACTGAACGGCTCCCAAGTGCTCGACTGTGACTTCCATGATGGCCTCCGCTGTTTCTTACCTTGATTATTCGCGTCTGGACCGCTGGGGGAAGTGATGGGGGTCACAGGGCCATGAAGCGCGTGATGCCGGCTGACCGGGTAATGGACAACGTCCAGATCGCGGGGAGAACGCCTTGCGGCGGCATCAATGGATTTTGAGAAGTAGGGGTCCCTTCGGCTCCGCTCAGGGCAAGCTCTTCGACTCCGCAGCACCTTCGCACAGCGCGCGAACATGCTGCTCCGCTCAGGATGAGAGAGCCTTAGAGTTGTGCAATCGCTCGGCGTGCAGAGCTTGCAGGGCTTGAACGCGGACTTCTCCGCGCTGGAGGGCGGCGATGCCTTCGGCGGCGGCTCTGGCAGCTGACAGCGTGGTGATGGTGGGGATGCGAGAGCTTACCGCGGCGCGCCGAATGGCTTTTTCGTCGAAATACGGGTCGGGGCCGTGAGGCGTGTTGATGATTAATTGGATGCGGTCGGCTTTGATCAGGTCGACGGCGTTGGGGCGGCCTTCTTTCACTTTGTAGACGCGATCGACGCCCAGGCCGGCTTGTTCGAGGCGGTCGGCGGTGCCG